>Ga0154000_1000066_pt1 | contig 33263 bp, 32 predicted proteins | sample TSNC084MetaG_FD_104674 | JGI IMG/M metagenome (GOLD analysis project Ga0154000, IMG submission 104674) | Attine ant fungus gardens microbial communities from North Carolina, USA - TSNC084 MetaG | ecosystem: Host-associated > Fungi > Mycelium > Unclassified | place: USA: North Carolina, Lumber... | reverse complement strand
TATCTACTGTTTTTTTGGTTGGATTTGGGAAAGCTGTTATGTCTCAGTTCAGAAGAAGCGTTGGGTGAATCGGGGATTTCTTCATTTACCCATGCTTCCTCTATATGGAAGCGGAGCAGTTATGATGCTGTTCGTCTCCCTTCCGGTGAAGGACAATCTATTCCTGGTATACCTGGCTGGTGTGATTGCCGCTACGGCTCTGGAGCTGGTGGTGGGCCTTGGTATGGAGGCTCTATTCAAGGTAAAATACTGGGATTACAGTAAGGACAAATTTAATTATAAAGGTGTCATCTGCCTGAAATCCTCCCTGTTTTGGGGCGTGCTGACGCTGTTCCTTACGGAAATCGCCCAAGCCCCCCTGGAGAAGCTGGTATGCGGAATGCCTTATGTACTGCTGGTGATTCTGACTGCTGTGATTGGAGCGGCTTTTCTATATGATACCTACATTTCGACCAAGGCTGCCCTGGATCTGGCCAAGGTACTGGCTGCAATGGAGAGGGCGAAGGAAGAGGCTGCCCTGCAGTTAAAAGCACTGGAAGAGAAGGCGGAGAATATGGCAGGTTCCGTAAGCCAGCGTTTCGAGACGACGAAGGAAGAACTGGCAAAGGACTACCGGGAACGCCGGGAAGCTCTGGTACGAAGCAGTCAGGAGAAGATCGGCGAATTATTAGAGAAAGCGCATACCGTATCCAAGGGTATGGCCAAGCGAAACCCAACGCTGACTTCCCGCCGATATGGAGAGAGTATTCATAAGCTGCATAATAAGGCAGCTGCCCTGAGAGAGAAGGGAAAAAGAAAATTGTATAGAAAATAAAACGAGTGAACTGTCCGGTACCCCCGTTTAAGGATCAGTATGTTGACCCCTAAGCGGGGGTACCGCCGGTAAGAACGGGAGTGCTTACCGGCGATGAGCATAAAAAAGCTATTAATTACAAAAAATGTAATAATAATAGTTATAAAGCAGAAAAATGAACAAAATAAAAAGAAGTGTCCAAATTCCCTTATAAATAAAATATGTAAAAGCAGGGAAAAACCAATTGAAAAAGAGGAAAATTGGTATATAATAAGAACAGACAAGCAATAAAGGAGGAAGACGATATGCTCTCCATGGATATCGGAATTGATTTGGGAACCGCCAGTATTCTGGTTTATATAAAAGGCAAAGGGATTGTCTTAAAGGAACCCTCGGTAGTCGCCTATGACCGGGACACGAATGAAATCAAAGAAATAGGGGAAGAGGCCCGCAAAATGATTGGCCGTACCCCTGGCAACATTGTAGCAATTCGCCCTCTGCGCCAGGGTGTGATTTCAGACTATGCCATTACGGAAAAGATGCTCAAATACTTCATTAAGAAAGCAATGGGTAAGAAGACTCTTCGTAAACCCCGCATCAGTGTATGTATTCCCAGCGGCGCTACTGAAGTAGAGAAGAAAGCAGTAGAGGACGCAACCTATCAGGCAGGCGCCAGAGAGGTCAGCATTATTGAAGAGCCGGTGGCAGCTGCTATCGGAGCCGGCATTGATATTTCCAAGGCCTGTGGTAACATGATTGTTGATATTGGTGGCGGGACTTCGGATATCGCTGTTATATCACTGGGCGGAACGGTAGTCAGCACGTCGGTCAAGGTGGCTGGAGATGATTTTGACGAAGCCATTGTCCGTTATATGCGTAAGAAGCATAATCTTCTGATTGGTGAAAGAACCGCAGAGGAGATTAAGATTAATATTGGATGCGCTTATCCTCGTCCGGAGATGGTGACGATGGATGTCCGGGGCCGGAACCTGGTAACAGGCCTGCCGAAGACGATGACGATTACCTCCGATGAGATGATGGAAGCGCTGAAGGAACCGGCTATGAAGATTGTGGAAGCCGTGCACAATGTATTGGAGCGTACCCCTCCGGAACTGGCAGCAGACGTCTATGAGCGCGGAATTGTTATGACCGGCGGCGGCAGCCTCTTAGGCGGCCTGGACGAGCTGATTGAAGAGAAGACCGGTATTAATACGATTATTGCAGAGGATGCAATGACGGTGGTAGCAATCGGCACCGGCAAGTTTATTGAGTTTATGCACGCGGCGAAGAATGATGTAGAATACTAAGAGAGACGCATATGGCAATTGTTACAGGATATGTGGAACACATTGTTTATCGAAATGAAACCAATGGATATACCGTATTAGAGCTTGCCGGCGATGCAGGCTCTTATATGTTGGTGGGGACGATTCCCCACGTGAGCGAAGGAGAACCCATGGAAGCGGAGGGGACCTTCGTAAATCATCCCAGCTATGGGGAGCAGCTGTCCGTAGAGCGGTATCAGGTGACGGCTCCCGGGGATGTGATTTCCATCGAACGCTATCTGGGTTCCGGTGCGGTAAAGGGCGTCGGGCCTTCTTTGGCTACCCGGATCGTGAAGAAGTTTAAGGCCGATACCTTGCGGGTTATTGACGAGGAGCCGGAGCGCCTGGCGGAAGTGAAGGGAATCAGTGAAAACGGAGCCAGACAGATTGCCGTGCAGGTAGCAGAGAAGCGGGAACAGAGACAGGCCATGATCTTTTTGCAGCAGTATGGAATCTCCCTGAATCTGGCAGTGAAAATTTATGACCGGTATGGGCCGGAGATTTATACGCTGCTTCAAAGCAATCCCTATAAGATGGCAGACGATATTCCGGGCGTCGGATTCAAGGTGGCCGATGAAATTGCGGCGAAAGCAGGCATTCATACCGATTCGGATTTTCGGATCCGGAGTGGTATTTACTATACCCTGATGCATGCTGTTGGAGCGGGTCATGTATACCTTCCCCAGGAAACACTGCTGCGAAATGCATCGGAGCTTCTGGGAGTACCGGCAGAGTATATGGAAAAACATATCATGGATCTGGTGTTAGATAAACGGCTGGTCCTGAAGGAAAAGCATGGAGAGACGGTGGTATATGCAGCCATGTACTACTATATGGAGATGAGTACGGCGTCTATGCTGCGGGAGTTAGACGTTCCCTATGAGACCAATGAAGAGAAGCTGCAAAGCTGGCTTATGGCCATGGAGGACCAGGAAGATCTGGAGCTGGATGTGCTGCAGCAGGAGGCCATTAAAGTGGCCGTTCAGCAGGGCGTGACGGTAATTACCGGCGGCCCCGGTACCGGTAAGACCACGGCAATTAATATGATTCTCCGGTACTTTGAGGCGGAGGAGCTGGAGATTCAATTGGCAGCCCCTACCGGACGGGCCGCGAAGCGGATGACAGAAGCCACCGGCTATGAAGCCCGGACCATTCACCGGATGCTGGAGTTCATGGGAACACCGGGAAACGATGAGGATGCAGCGGTTCGGTTTGAACGAAATGAGGGTAATCCACTGGATGCGGATGTGATTATTATCGATGAGATGTCGATGGTGGATATTCAGTTATTCTATGCCCTGTTAAAAGCGATTACGGTCGGAACCCGGCTGATCCTGGTGGGGGACGCCAATCAGCTCCCTTCCGTAGGACCGGGCAATGTACTGCGGGATATCATTGACGCCGAAGTCTTCCACGTGGTGAAGCTTACCCGGATTTTCCGCCAGGCGGAGGCCAGTGATATTGTGGTAAATGCACACAAGATTCATGCCGGTGCAGTGATTAATGCGGACAAACGGAGTAACGATTTCCTGTTTGTGAAGAGGAAAGATGCAAACAGCATCCTGAATGCAGTGATTACGCTGGTGAAGGAGAAGCTGCCCCCTTATGTAAATGCTAAGGCCTATGACATTCAGGTGATGACGCCCATGCGCAAGGGCGTGCTGGGGGTGGAGAATCTGAACCGGATTCTGCAGGAATTCATGAACCCTGCAGACAGCAGTAAGAAGGAAAAACAATTCCCACAGGGGACTTTCCGTGAGGGTGATAAGGTCATGCAGATCAAGAATAACTATCAGGTGGAGTGGGAGGTGCGCAGCCGTTATGGAATCCCTACCGACAAAGGCACCGGTGTCTTTAACGGAGACCTTGGAACTGTGAAAGAGATTAACCTGTTCTCGGAAGAACTTATGATTGAATTTGACGAAGGGCGGCTGGTAACGTATAGCTTCCGCCAGGCAGATGAACTGGAGCTGGCTTATGCCATTACGGTCCACAAATCGCAGGGAAGTGAATACCCGGCAGTGGTGATCCCTTTGCTGACAGGGCCACAGATGCTGATGAACCGGAACCTGATCTATACGGCAGTGACCAGGGCGCGTTCCTGCGTCTGCGTCGTAGGTTCTGTGGAGACCTTTCAGGCAATGGTGGACAATGCAAAAGAGCAGAAACGTTATTCCGGATTGAATGATTGCTTACAGGAGATAGATGAATGGAATATGGATTTCGGGAGCGTCTGACGGATCTATTGTATCCCCGCCGTTGTCCGCTCTGCCATGAGGTGGTTATGCCAAAAGGCGAGTGGATCTGTCCGGCCTGCAGAGGGAAATTTGCTTATATCCGGGAACCGGTCTGCCGGCGCTGTGGTAAGGAAATCCTGTCGCCGGAAGGGGAATTATGCTTTGACTGCACGCAGCAGGAGAAGGCTTTTGACGGGGCAGCCGCATTGCTGCACTATAATGAGATTGCAAAAGCCTCTATTCAGCGTTTTAAATATGGCGGCAGCCGGGAATATGCAGACTTCTACATAGCAGAGCTGTTGCGGCGCCACGGGGATCTGGTTCGAAGCTGGCGGCCTCAGCTGGTGCTGCCGGTGCCGATTCATAAGAGCCGGCTGATAACCAGAGGATTTAATCAGGCGGAAGACCTGGCGATGCGAATCGCAGAAAGCCTGGAAGTTCCCATACGTTCCGACATTCTGCTCCGGACCAGGAAGACTAAGGACCAAAAAGGCTTAAATGCAAGAGAACGGCGCCGGAATCTGGAGCAGGCACTTACTGTGCGGGTTTCGTTGGAGGGCGTCCACAGCGTTCTATTAATAGATGATGTCTATACCACCGGCAGTACGCTCCAGGCATGCGCCCGGGTATTGAAGCTGGCTGGAGTCCGTCGCGTATACGGGGCAGTGGTCTGTATCGGACGGGACACGTAAAAATCAGAGTACATTCTAAAACACATATTTTTTCATTTTCTTGAAGATTTTCTCAGTGTAAACGATTTTATTTTCCCCACACTAACCTTATAGAAAAGGCAGGTGATGGTAGTGGAATTTGGAAAAGAAAAACAAAAAAGGCTTTTAATAATCGTCCTGGTGACTCTGGGCGTGTATTTGCTTTTTCGGTATCTCTTGCCGCTGGTACTTCCCTTTTTAGTGGCATGGCTGCTGGCGCGCCTGATCCGTCCGTTAGTCCGGTGGCTGCATGAGAAATGCCGTATTCCTTTGAGTATCGGTGCGGTAATACTATTGGTGCTGGTTATTGGTATCCTTGGGTTTGCCCTATGGAAGCTGATCGAGATTCTGTGTATGCAGGGCATGGTATTGCTGCAAAAGCTGCCGGAATATTTAGCCAAGGGACAGGAATGGCTGGAAAAAATCTGCGGGCGCATGGAGAAGCAGATGCGGCTTGAAGATGGGATGCTGGTAGACGGTGTGGGAACTATGCTGGATAGTGCCGGCAGCAAGGTAAAGGATTCCCTGCTAAATCTGGCGATGACCAGCCCGATGCCGATTCTACAGTATCTGATTACCGGCGGCGTCGTACTGGCCTTTATCCTTATGGCGGCAGTACTGGTAATTACCGGAGAGGACAAGCGAAAAGAGAAGAATTATTTTATGAAAGCCGAATTATCTCAGATCGGTAAAAGTCTGGGGGAAATTGGCAAAAGTTACTTTAAGTGTGAGATTCTGGTGGTGCTGCTGACCTGTATCATATGCGTAGGGGGGCTTTGGATTATAGGGAATCCCTATGCTTTTCTAATTGGAATGCTCATTGGTCTGCTGGATGCGCTGCCTTTGTTCGGGACGGGAACCATTTTGATTCCCTGGGGTATCCTCGAACTTATACAGGGAAATATTAAGAATGGAATTATTTTGTTAATTATTTATATTGTCAGTTATTTTCTTCGTGAAATCCTGGAGACTAAATTCCTGTGCAATTCGATCGGAAGCTCCCCCCTGGCCACGCTGGTAGCCATGTATATTGGCCTGGAATTATTTGGTATTCTGGGACTGCTTTTGGGCCCGATCGGCTGGCTGCTGATCCAGGAGATTCTTGCGCTATTTAATAAGGCGAAAGCCCAAAGGGGAGAACTCCTGTAATCGAGTCCGGCTCACAGCACATTTGCCAGGTTTCGCACTACTCTTCCAGAGCTGTTTTTTCAGATATTTTTAAGTTTTTCTTGACATAATTGTATTTATTTGGTATTTTTACAACAAATATATGCAATATATAAATCTGATTTTTGGGAGGTGATTAAAAAAAGGGCTACCCGCCCCTATATATTAACGAAGCTGCAAACAGAATTTCCCGACTCCAGAGCAAATGGACGCTTAACCACGCTGCGCGTTAGCAACGAGGCTGAAAACGGAGAACCCCAACTCCAGAGCAAAAGAGGCAAAAAATCATTCTGGAGGTGTACAAATGAAGAGACACTTATCCTTTGCGCTTGTGCTCATAATGGTATTTGCACTCGCGGTTCCCGCAATGGCAAGTGATGGCGGTGTGGAAATTTTTAAGAAAGCAAACGAGTGGTTTGTAGACACCCCTACAACTGGCACCCTTACAGTTGCAGATAACCACAAGCAATATGAGTATTACATTTCTTCCACTGGTGTAAGCAAATTTGGTGAGCAAAGTGAGTATAGCGGACAGCTTACATTCGTTAGTTTTGCCCCGGATGAAGAAGAACCCTACATTGTCCGTATCACCGTTGTTGACGCTAGTGTTTCCCTTACAATTGCTAAGGTTTCCGGCAGTACCAATCCCTATAGCTTTACCATTGTAGAAACGATTGAAACATTGTGGTCAGACGGTAATATAGACACGGATTATAATACCTTAGAAGAAACGGTAAATCTGAGCAACAATTATACGGGTAATGTTGATATTCTTGATTATACTGTTTATGTAGACTCACAAGGTAACACAACTGTTAATGCGTGTGACATCGTTGATTTTGAAGAAAGAATAATCTATTCTGTTGATTAAATAAACAAGCGTGTAATTTTTTTACACAATCGGGCAGGCGTGTTTTCGCCTGCCCGATTATTGATTAATCGCCACTTTCTTACATATAAACAGAAATCTAAGTGAAAATCTTACAATTAATCCATAATGTATTGACAAAACAGCAGAGTATAGTATAATAGGCTTAACTGGTCATGACGTCATATCCAGTTAAGATGAAAGAAAAGCGCTTTCAACCTTGAGTTTCTGATTCAAATGAACATACAAGCATGTACGCTTGAGTCATTAGGAGGCAAATTATGATAGATCAACCTATGCCCAAGTACTATACTCTGAAAAGAGCTATTATTCAAAATATTGATGACGACGTCTACAAGGTTGGGGCGTTGATTCCCAGTGAACGGGAATTGATGGCAACCTACGATGTCAGCCGCATCACTGTCCGCAAGGCAGTGGACGAGCTGGAGCAAGCTGGTTATCTGTATAAGGTACAAGGCAAAGGCACCTATGTGAAGGGAGATCAGAACAAGCAGAATCTGATTTCTCTTACCAGCTGTACGCAGGACATCCTCCATATGGGAATGACACCCAGCCGGAAGGTGCTAAAGGGTGAGGTCCGGGTGGCCGATAAGAAGCGCCAGCGTAAGCTGAATCTGAAGGAAGGGGATAAGGTATTCTGCCTGTCGCGTATCTACTATGCAGATGAGGAGCCCATTAACTACACCATTACCTACCTTCCCTATAAGCACTTTGAAGGCATTGAACAATATGATTTTGGAAAAAAATCCTTATATGACACACTGGAGCAGGAATACGGAACCAGGATCACACGTGCAGAACGTATGGTAGAAGCAGTCATTGCCTACGACGAGATTTCGGAACTGCTGGTGGTAGAGGAAGGCGTTCCTCTGCTGTTGTTTCAGAGTACCACTTACGGAGAGGTAAACGGACGGGAATATCCAATCGAAACCTTTAAATGTTATTATAGGAGTGATAAATTCAACTTCTATATTAAACAAGTAAGATAAAGAAAGCGAGGAATGAGGTTATGAACAAAAGAATCAGTAAGCTTTCCGCCATTCTGATGGCGGCGGTGCTGGCCTTCTCTCTGACGGGATGTGGCGGTTCAGAAGAGGAAAGCACCAGTGTGGAAAGCACCAGTGCGGCAACCACCACAGCAGGTGACACCACCGAGGCAACTACCGGTGGAGCGGAGACGGCAGATGTGAAGGTAGCTGTGGTCTGCTCCGCGGCAGGACAGAACGATACCGGTTACAATGCCTCTGCATGTGAGGCAATTAAGGCACTGGCAGCATCTAAGGGCTTCGAGTACAAGATTGTAGAGCCCACGAACGGTATTCCTGCAGCCCTGGAGACGATGGCAGAAGACGGCTATAACCTGATCTTCAGTCTGGAGTATGACTTCGATGCGCTGATCAAAGGCGTAGGCGGAGCCAGGCCCATTGCAGAGCAGTATCCGGACACCTCCTTCGTGATATTCAATGCGGACCCGAACCGTAATGAGGACGGAAGCCTGATCCATGAGAACGTAATATCCGTTCTGTTTGATGTACATGAAGGCTCTTACCTGGCGGGCTATGCCTATGTTCTGATGAACGAGAATCAGGACAAGCTCTTTGGTGACGCTTACCAGATGACTCCCGTAGACACGGCCCGTGCCGTTGGCTTTGTAGGCGGCACCAATTCCGATGGAATCCTGGTATACTCTTATGGCTTCATGCAGGGTATTGAGAGAGCCTGTGTCGAGCTGGATGTAAACTATGACTACTACGCAAAATATGACGCCGGATTCTCCGATCCTGCCCTGGGCAGCACGGTAGCCGGTACCATGTTTGACAACGGCGCGAATATCGTATTTGCAGACTGTGGTATGGTAGGCGACGGCATCACGGCGAAGGCGAAGGAAGTCGGCAAGATTTCTATCCAGGTAGATGCAGATCTGGATGCCCAGCAGCCCGGCTACGTGCTGACCAGCGTGCTTAAGATCACCGGAATCCCGGTTGAGACCATCACGAATGCGTTGTTGGACGGCAGCTTCGGTACTATGGAGAATACCCAGAGCTATGACATCGCTTCCGGCGGAACCGGTATCACCGATATGTCTGAGATCAGCAAGTATGTGGCAGATACGGCACTGTGGGATGAACTCAAGGCGAAGGTATTTGCAGTGCAGGATGAGATTAAAACTGGAACTGTTACGATCATTAATGCACAGGAAGGGGAAGCGTTTGACGCTGCCGCCGACTGTCCTCATATCACAGTAAAATAAGTAACTGAGAAGCTGCTGCAAAAAGATCCGCGTATAGGCAAGCATGAAGACAGGAATCTTTTTGCGGCAGCTTTATTACATCCAATGATAAGCACATACAAAGAGGAGCTTATTATATGAGTATGATCCGTACGATAGAACTTACGAAGAAATTCGGCGATTTTACTGCCAATGACAAGATCAGCTTTTCGGTGGAACCCCAGGAGATCAAATGTATCGTGGGTGAAAATGGCGCGGGAAAATCCACGCTGATGAACATGCTATATGGCGTATTGCAGCCTACCAGCGGTACCATTTTGATAGAAGAGAAGGGAATGTGCTTTAAAAGTCCCCAGGATGCTATTGCCTGCGGGATTGGCATGGTGCATCAGCACTTTAAGCTGGTGCCAAGCCTGACGGTCTATGAAAATATTCTGCTGGGAGCAGAAATTCAAAAGGAATGGAAAGGACATAAGCTCCTCTTTATTGATAAAGGAGAAGAGCGCCGGAAGGTCCGGGAACTGATTGACCGTTACCATTTCCAGCTGAATGTGGACGACCGGGTAGAGAATCTGTCTGTCGGCCTCTGCCAGCAGATCGAGATTCTGAAGATGCTCTACCGGAATGTCAAGATCCTGATCCTCGATGAGCCCACATCGGTGCTGACACCGCAGGAAGTGGACCGCCTGGTGGAGAACCTGAAGGACCTGCGGGACGCAGGCAAAACTATCGTAGTCATCACCCACAAGCTGCGGGAAGTTATGGAGCTAAGTGACAGCATTACGGTTATTAAGGCCGGCAAGGTGGTCGGAAACGTGCTCACGAAGGATACCTGTGAGCGGGATCTGGCGCAGATGATGGTAGGACGGGACGTGGTACTGACTGTCAGTAACGAAGGCGGCAGCACCAGCGGCACGGAGACACGCTATCAGGCAGAGAAGCTGACTACGATTAATGATTTTGGAAAAAACGTGCTCAATGAAGTGAGCTTTGAAGTTAAGGCCGGAGAGATTCTGGGCATTGCCGGGGTAGAGGGAAATGGTCAGAGTGAGCTGGTCAAGGTACTTACCGGTGTCATGCTGGCAAAGCAAGGCAAGGTCCTCATTGACGGCAAGGACATTACGAACCTATGGCCGAAGCAGCTGCGCGAAAGCGGACTGGGGATCATTCCTGAGGATCGTTATGGTCAGGGGCTGTGCCGTACCATGTCTATAGCCGATAACTGCATTGCCGGTTATCTGGACGACCCGGAGGTGAACCGCTTCGGCATTCTGCAGTCCAGGCCCATGGGCAGGCTCCGGGACCGCTATATTGAAAAATATGATATCCGGGTCGGCGATAAACACGGCGAGGTATCCCAGCTCTCCGGCGGAAATGCACAGAAGATCATTATCGCCAGGGAGTTTGAGAATAACCCCCGGCTGATCATTGCCTGCCAGCCCACCCGCGGTGTGGATGTGGGCTCCATCGAGTTTATCCATAAGCAGCTGCTGGCCTTCCGCAATGCGGGAAATTCCGTGCTTCTGATCTCCAGTGAATTAAGTGAGATCATGAGCCTGTCGGACCGGGTAGCCGTTATGTATAAAGGAGAAATTATTGACGAGGTCGATCCAAAGACGGCGTCCACCTCCGATATCGGCCTCCTAATGGCCGGCATGAAACAGGAGAAGGGAGGAGCGAGCGCATGAAGGGAAAAGGATTTGCAGTAAAGCTGATCAATACCATCCTGCCGGTTCTGCTGGCCTTTAGCATTGGCGGAATCCTGATCCTGGTGACCGGCGAAAATCCCTTTGAGGTATATGGGATTATGTTCGGCAAATCCCTGTTTACGTCTAAGGGCTTCGGGAATACGCTGCACTATGCCTCTCCTCTGATTTTGACAGGACTGGCGATTGCCATTACTTTTAAAGCGAATATTTTTAATATGGGTGTTCAGGGTCAGCTGATGTTCGGCGGCTTTTTCGCAGGAATTGCCGGTGCCTATATTACCGGTATGAGCAGCCTGCCCCACCAGCTTCTTTGCTTTGCTGTCGGTGCGCTGTGCGGCGTGGCTTTCGCAATGATCCCGGCACTGCTGCGGGCGTATTTCAAGGTAGATGAGATGGTGGTTACCCTCACCTTTAACTATGCCATGATCAAAGTGCTGGAATACCTGTCCTCCGGTCCTTTCCGGGAGCAAGGCTCCGGTTATGTCTGCACCCCCACTATTCAGGGGAGTGCGATGTTTACCCGGCTGGGAGATTCCCGGCTGACCGGCTTCTTTTTTGTGGCACTGGCGCTTTTTGCGGTTATGTGGATCGTAATGAAGAAGTCCTCTCTGGGGTATCAGGTTACGGCGATCGGCCAGAATCCGGAGTTTGCCGAGGCCACCGGCATGCGGGTACGGCGTAAGATCCTTCTGCTGATGGCGATCAGCGGCGCCCTGGCCGGAATTGCCGGTGCAGGATATATGATGAGTGAGGAGTTCAAATACACCCTTACCTTTTCGGGAAGCCCCGGTCTGGGCTGGGATGGTATGCTGATCGCACTGCTGGGGCGTCATTCGCCTGTCGGCATTCTGATTGCTTCCATCTTCTACAGCGCGCTGAAGACCGGCGCCGATAACATCAATATGTATACAAACGTGCCAAAGGAGGTCGTGGCGGTAATTCAGGGTCTGATGATCCTGTTCCTGGCGGTACGTTTCCTGGATGAGCGCTATGATCTAAAGAGCCGCATCCGGACGCTTAGAAAACCGGCAGAGGAGGACATGGAAAAATGAGAATGTTAAACAGCATTTTATACGATTCGGTCTACCATTCCGCGCCCATTCTCCTGTGCGTGCTGGGCGGCATTTTTGCCTATAAGGCAAATGTATTGAACATTGCTTTGGAGGGCATTATGCTCGCTGGAGCCTTTGTCTCGGTGCTGGTGGGCTATTTTACAGGGAATCTGCTGCTGGCTTACCTTGTGGCCATCCTGGTCTGCCTGCTGCTGGGACTGCTGTTCTCGGCAATGAGTGTAAGCCTGAAAGGAAATGTCATTGTAGTAGGGCTTGCTATTAATATGGTGGTGCCGGCGATAGCGGCCTTCATCATGCAGTACATGGGCGTGGCCACCATTAATGTTTCCTGGCTTAGTGTGGCGGATCTGAAGTGGAACATTCCGCTTATCCAGGACATTCCGGTTCTGGGACCGATCTTGAGCGGCCATCCGCCGATTACCTATATCTCCTTCCTGTTCATTGCAGTCATGAGCGTGCTGATGTATAAGACCCGTTTCGGTGTTCATGTGCGGGTAGTCGGGGAAAATGAGGACGCCGCTCTCAGCCTGGGCCTGAAAACGAACCGGTACAAATACATTGCGATTCTGCTTGGCGCCTTCTGCTGCGCGCTGGCTGGTGTGAACCTGTCCTTAGAGCGCATGGGGCTGTATACCAATAATATGACCGCCGGGCGCGGCTTTATTGCCATTGCCGCCATTTACTGCGGAAGAGGCGACCCGGTGTCCAGTTCTCTATACGCCATTATCTTTGGTATTGCCAGAGCGTTGGCGGTAAACATGGGACTCTTTGCGGGACCGACAGCCGCTCTGATTGATGTGATTCCCTATGTGGTCATGGCCGTGGTGCTGACGGTGGTATCGGCAGTAAAACGCAAAAATTCCATGACGCGTGGCTTTTAGGAGGTTCCTTTTATGAGTAAAACGGCATTAATTGTAGTGGATATGGTGCGGGATTTCACGGATCCGGAGGGTCTGGTATTTTACCCTCAGAACAGGGAGATCCTGCCCCGGATTGCAAAGGTGGTGGAGAAGTGCCGTGCACATAGGATGACCATCGTCTTCATGCAGCACTGTTACCGTAAGGATAAGCCGGACAAAAATCTGGCGGATATGCGGCCCAATTGTATAGAGGGCAGCGGCGGTGAGGATATTGATCCGATGCTAAAGGTAGATCCTGTCCATGACTATGTAATTAAGAAACGCCGCTACAGCGCCTTCTTCGGAACAGATCTGGATACGGTACTGCGAGAGAACAAGGTGGAAAACACAGTGATTGTCGGTACGAAGACCAATTGCTGTATCCGCGCCACCGTCACCGACGCCTATAACCTGGATTATCATGCGATTGTCCTGGAGGACTGTGTGGCAACCAATTCCGATACGGTGAACCAGGTACATTTAACCGACATTAAAAAATATTTGGGAACCGTTATCTCCTCGGAGGAACTGTTTGCCCGAATGGAAGGGGGGCAGCTATAATGGCGCAGCGCTATGATGTGTTAACCAGCGGGTACGTCAGCCTGGATCGGATTCTGCAGATCAGGACGCCGGCCCAGGTGGGCTTTACCTCGATTATTACGAATAAGAGCAATACGGAGCTGAACTATGGCGGCTGCTCGGTGAATATCGCCTACGCTATGAGCCGGCTGGGGCTTGTGGCCGCGCCGGTGCTCCGGGTAGGCGGCGATTATGAGCAGACAGGATTGAAGAATTTTCTGGAATCCGGCGGCATACCGACAGACGCCGTCACGGTGATTCCTGAGGAGCGCACCTCGGTTTGCTATCTGGTACAGGATAATGAGGGACAGCATATTACCTTGTACTATCCCGGCGCCATGTCCGGTGATTATGCGAAGCCCCTGGCCGGTGAATTGTTCGTGAATACACGAGTGGGTGTGTTGACGGTGGGCGCCCGTTGTGACAATGAGGAATTTCTGGCGAAATGTAAGCAGCACCAGGTGCCGCTGGTATTCGGCATGAAGGGCGATATGGATGCATTCCCCAGAGAAAGCCTGGACGAACTTCTCCGCTATTGCAAGATCATCTTTACGAATGAATGCGAGCGGCAGACCATCGAGGGCCTTTTTGGAAAAGACTTGACCACGCTGTTTCAGGATGGAAATGCAGAGATTATTGTAACGACGCTAGGCGCTTGCGGCAGCCGGGTTTATTGGAAGGAAGGCAGTCAGGTCCGGGAGGCAAGTATTCCGGTCTGCAGCAGTGGACCGGTGGTAGACACTACCGGTTGCGGTGATGCTTTTATGTCCGGCTTTCTCTATGGCTGGCTGGACCGCCGGACCCCGCAGGAATGTGCGATGCTGGGGACGGTGCTGGCTTCCTTTATTCTGGAAAAGGAGGGCTGCTGTACCAATGCACCGGATGAGGCCGCCCTTAAGGCACGGTTCGGTCAATTTAAGCAGCAGCTGGAAAGGAAGTAAGTATGGCAAGTTTATATATGGGGGGGACGAAGGAAACAATTGCTAAGAATGTCTTGTTTTCCGGTGATCCCTGGCGTGTAAACGTACTGAAGAAATATCTGGACAATCCCGTAGAGGTGGCATTTCTCCGGGAGTTTAATACCGTTACCGGCACCTATCAGGGTGTGCCGGTAACGGTGACTTCCACCGGTATCGGTGCTCCTTCTGCGGCAATTGCTATGGAAGAGATGTATGAATGCGGCATGGAGGTAGCGGTGCGCATGGGCACCGCTATGGCACTGGACGATACGATGCTGGGGCAGTTTATCATTCCCATCGGTTCGATCCGAAGGGAGGGCACCAGTCAGACCTATGCAGAGGCAGGTTATCCGGCAGTAGCAGATATTGACCTGGTCAATACATTGAATGAGGTGGCGGCGGATTACGGTAAGCGCAGCCAGAACGGTATCAGCTGTACCATGGACGGGTTCTATACCCATATGCACGATTCCCGTTTCTCTCGGGAGCGCGGCGCCGATATGCAGAGGACCTTCGACGAGCTGCGGGGCATGCGGGTATCGGGCATTGATATGGAGAGCTCTTGCATGCTGACGGTAGGACGCCTGATGGGCGTGAAAACGGCCGTCATCACCATGGTCACGGTATTGGAGAACCTGAAGAATGTCTTGCGAGGCGAAGAGCGTACGGCTGCAGAGAATCTGCTGTGCCGGGTGGCGCTGGAGGGCATTGTACGGTTCTCAAAGAAATGAAAGGAGGTAGCAGCATGAAGGATATTAAGGAAATTATCGCACCGGGAAGGCGCTTTGTGATTGGTATGGTGCACTGCCTGCCGCTCCCGGGCACCTATGGGTTTGGCGGAGACTGCGAAGCCATTTACCGCCAGGCGGTAGCAGATGCGGTAACGCTGGAGCAATGCGGCGTAGACGCGGTAATCGTAGAAAACATGGGGGATACGCCTTTTGCTGTTCAGTTGGATAAGGCACAGATTGCGTCCCTGTCTGTGGCAGCTTCCAAGGTGCGGGATGCAGTGTCCATTCCCGTGGGAATTGATGCGGCCTTTAACGATTACGAGACATCCCTCTCCCTCGCTTATGCCATTGGCGCTCAGTTTGTACGAGTGCCGGTGTTTGTAGATACAGTGGAATTCTACGGAGGATTTATCCACCCTTGTGCCAGAGAATGCATGAATTTCCGTAAATCCCTGAACGCACAAGACATTCTCGTACTGGCAGACATTCAGGTAAAGCATACAAACCTGGTACTGCCTCACGTTACAGTGGAACGGGCGGCAAAGGATGCGGAGGGCTGTTTCGCAGATGCGCTGATCGTGACCGGATCTTCTATCGGACAGGAAACCCCGATCGAAATGATCGCCCGGGTGAAGAAAACAGTGAAAATTCCGGTAATTGCCGGCAGTGGTGTAAATGCCCATAATATTAAGGATCAGTTGGATATTGCGGATGGCGCGATTGTGGGTTCCAGCCTGAAGGCAGGAGGAGAGCTTAGTAATCCGATTTCCGCAGAGCTTGTAAGTGAGCTTTTAGCGGCCAGATAGCAGACAGGAGTTGAGAACAATATGATGAGACCTATGAAGCTTGCAGGGGATAAGCTAATGTTCGGTGAAGGATGCCTAAGCTTTCTGAATACCCTGCCTACGAAGCGCGCTTTTATTGTGATTGGCGGCAGCAGCATGGAGAGGAACGGAATCCTTCAGAGAACCGAGGAATATCTGCACGAGGCGGGAGCAGAGACCGCCGTATTCCGCGGTGTGGAACCGGACCCCTCCTTTGATACTGTAAAACGGGGGGCTGCTGCGATGCTGGAATTTGAACCGGACCTGATCGTCGCCCTGGGAGGAGGTTCCGCCATGGACGCGGCAAAGGCCATGTGGGTGTATTATGAGCACCAGGAGATGAAGAGTCTGGAGGATGTATTAACGGCCGACCCTTTTCCGGCTCTGCGGAACAAGGCGAAACTCTGCTGCATCCCTTCCACGGCGGGAACGGCCAGCGAGGTATCCCGTTCCTTCGTGATCACCGACGGCGGCCTGAAGTATGGCTTTGGCAATATGGAAATGATGCCCGATATTGCAATTCTGGACCCCCAGGTGACCATTTCCATGCCGGCACATATTACGGCGGAGACAGGGATGGATGCCTTGACCCACGCACTGGAGGCCCTGGTGTCGAACCGGGCAAATTATATGTCCGATGTACTGTGTGAGAAGGCAATTTTGGATATTTTCAAGTGGCTGCCGGCCGCCTGCGCGGACGGCGCCGATATTGCGGCCCGTGAAAATATGCTGAACGCTTCTATGATTGCCGGCATGGCCTTTACCAATGTTTCCTTGGGCATTGTGCACTCCATTGCCCATACGGTCGGTGGTCTCTTTCATGTGGCCCATGGTCTCGCGGACGCGGTAATCCTGCCGTTTGTAATGCACTACAATTCGCATAATGGAGCAGCTGCTAAGAAATACGAGGCAATGGCGGCGAAGACAGGGAAGGACTCTATGGCAGAGCAGGTGCGCGGCCTGAACCGGAAACTGGGTATCCCCTCCTCCCTGAAGGAAATTATTCCCGATGACGAAGCCTTTCGGACGAAGATTCCCGAGATGGCGAAGCTGGCTCTGGCGGACGGCTGTACGAAGACCAATCCCGTAATTCCTGGCGTAGAGGAAATGTGCGGACTGTTGGAAACAATTTATCAAGGAGGCAATAAATGAAGCTGATATGTTATCTGTCAAACGGATACCCCACCATTGCCGAAAGCCAGGAAATTGCGGAGGCTTATGTAGAGGCCGGCTGTGATATTATTGAGATTGATTTTCCTTCGCCTAATCCTTACCTCGAGAGCGAATATATTCGGAACCGTATGGCACAGGCGCTGTCCGTAACTGCCGACATGAAGGACTATATGGAAGGCCTGAAGAATCTGAAGGCAGAGCTGCCGGAGACGAAGTTCATTATAATGATCTATGAAGCGACCGTGAAGGAAATCGGTTATGAAGCTTTCCGGGAGTTCTGTCTGGAGCATGGCTTCCTGGATCTGATCCTGGTGGGCCTGGAGAATGAGGATATTAAGAATCAACTGATTGCGGATGGTATTCAGGTAAGCTGCTATATCCAGTATGATCTGGGAGAAGAGGAGGTGGCGTCTGCGAAGGCGTCCAACGGATTCGTGTATCTGCAGGCAAAGCCTACCACCGGACGGATTAATCCGAAATATCCGGAGCTGAGTGACTGCATCCGTTATCTGCGGAGCGAAGGCATTACGGCTCCAATTTATTGTGGTGTGGGTATCTATGAGCCTCCCGATGCGGAGATGGCAAAGAAAGCCGGTGCAGACGCGGTATTCGTAGGGAGTACGATCCTGAAGCTGTACGATGACCGGCCGTCACTAATTGAGAAAATCCGTGAGATGAAGTCCATGTGTTAAGGGGGAATCTTATGAAGCATGCATTTAAAGCCCAAAGTGTATCGATGTTTACGCTGGGAGTGGAAGACCTGGAGCGCGCGATTGCTTTTTACAGCGCACTAGGCTGGGAGTATTCCCCGGATTCCGACCCGAAGATGTGTACCTTTATGATCAGCAGCAACATTGCGATTGGCCTGGTGCCCTATGATTTCCTGGCGAAGGATGCGCTGCTGCCCGTAGAGCCGAAGCAGCGGTTTAACGGTGTGACCTTTGCGGTCAACGGCGTCAGTGCGGAAGAGGTGGATGCGCTGTTTGCGCGGGCGGTAGAGGCAGGCGGCACAGCACAGCAGGTACCCCAGTGGAAGGATTGGGGCGGTTATGATGGGTATTCCGGGTATTTCCTCGACCCGGACGGATATATTTGGGAAGTAGCCTATGCGCCGTTTTTGCGGCTGTCGGAGGATAACCGGCTGCTGCCGAAGAGGGCGGATGAGGGATAGAGCGGCAGAGCATTTGCGAATCCCCTGGAACTGTTTGACACCAGGGGATTTTTTCATAAATTCTATTGACTCCACCGGCGGATTATGCTATAGTAAAGAACACGTCAAAAGATTTAGGTCTTTTTTTTGTGTGTAAAAAAGATCGGATTGAATCGAACGAGAACCAAGCGGAGGTAAAGAAGATGCGCACAAGAATCACCTTAGCATGTACTGAGTGCAAACAGAGAAATTACAATGTTACGAAAGAGAAGAAGAATCACCCGGAGCGTATGGAGACGAAGAAATACTGCAGATTCTGTAAGACCCATACTATGCACAGAGAAACAAAATAGTCCATTACTTTTGAGAGAGGTGTGAGTATGGCAGAAAAAACAAGTCAAGTGGCCGGTAAAGAAAAGAAGAACCACTGGAAGAATCTAAAAGCAGAGTTCAAGAAAATCATCTGGCCGGACCGTAAAAAGGTTATGAAACAAACCTTTGCCGTGATTGCATCTGCGGCTTGTCTGGGGTTATTAATTAGTATCTTGGATACGGTTATTATGTTTGGGTTGGGCTTTATTATAAAGTAAGGACAAGGGTGATTTTATGGCAGAATCGAATTGGTATGTGGTGCATACGTACTCCGGCTATGAAAATAAAGTAAAAGCCGATTTGGAGAAAACCATTGAGAACCGTAAGCTGCATGATCAGATTCTGGAAGTAGCCGTTCCGATGCAGGACGTCGTTGAGATTAAAAACGGCGTTAAGAAAGCTACCCAGAAAAAGATGTTCCCGGGTTATGTTCTTATCAATATGGTTATGAATGATGATACCTGGTACGTCGTTCGGAATACCAGAGGCGTAACCGGCTTTGTAGGACCGGGAAGCAAGCCGGTACCGCTGGCACCGGAGGAGATGCTTAATATGGGCATCCGGGACGGCGAACTGATCGTCGAATTTAAAATCGGCGACAGCGTAACCGTTATTTCCGGCGTTTGGGAAGGTACGGTGGGTATGATTAAAGCGATCAACCAGGGTAAACAGAATGTTACCATTCATGTTGATATGTTTGGCCGTGAAACACCGGTTGAACTGAACTTCACTGAAGTTCGCAAAATGTAACAGCTTCCGCCGCCTTAAGAGACCGGAAGCGCATGTTCCGCCTGCGCGGAATGTGTGGAAGGGGTGTTCCGCCCCGCAATACCACAGTCAGCCGATCGGCTGAAGTAAAAAGGAGGAGCCACCATGGCAAAAAAAGTAACTGCTTATATCAAATTACAAATTCCCGCCGGCAAAGCTACCCCGGCACCGCCTGTTGGACCCGCGCTGGGTCAGCATGGTGTGAACATTGTACAGTTCACGAAGGAATTCAACGCAAGAACAGCAGACCAGGGAGATCTGATCATTCCTGTTGTTATCACTGTTTATGCAGACAGAAGCTTCAGCTTCATCACGAAGACCCCGCCTGCCGCCGTTCTTTTAAAGAAGGCTTGCAAGTTAAAGTCCGGTTCCGGTGTGCCGAACCGCACCAAGGTTGCTACGATTAAGAAGGCAGAAGTTCAGAAGATTGCTGAGCTGAAGATGCCCGACCTGAATGCCGCTGATATCGAGTCCGCGACCAGCATGATTGCCGGTACGGCCAGAAGTATGGGCATCGTAGTAGAAGACTAAGAGGAGGGGCCGAAATGAAAAGAGGAAAAAGATACGCAGAATCTGCGAAGAACATTGACCGTGCCGTTCAATACGATACGGTAGAAGCAGTTGCTTTAGTAAAGAAGACTGCCTCCGCAAAGTTTGATGAGACGGTAGAAGCGCATATCCGTACCGGCTGTGACGGACGTCACGCAGATCAGCAGATCCGTGGTGCCGTTGTACTGCCTCATGGAACCGGCAGAACGGTTCGTGTGCTGGTATTTGCAAAAGGCGTGAAGGCAGACGAAGCACAGGCTGCCGGTGCTGATTATGTAGGTGCCGAGGAATTAATCCCGAAGATCCAGAAGGAGAACTGGTTTGAGTTTGATGTAGTTGTGGCAACCCCTGACATGATGGGTGTTGTAGGTCGTCTGGGCCGTTTACTGGGACCGAAAGGCCTGATGCCGAACCCGAAGGCCGGCACCGTGACCATGGATGTGGCTAAGGCAATTCAGGAGATCAAGGCTGGTAAGATTGAGTACCGTCTGGACAAGACCAACATCGTACACGTACCGGTTGGCAAGGTTTCCTTCACCGAGGAACAGCTGAAGGAGAACTTTGAGGCTGTTATGAATGCAATTGTGAAGGCGAAGCCCGCCGCTGTGAAGGGTACCTACCTGAAGAGCGTAACGCTGGCTTCCACGATGGGCCCTGGTGTAAAGGTAAATCCGGTTAAGCTGATGAACGCATAAGCGAGACCGTAACAATTTGTTGACAAATGCAGGTGACTGTGTTAAAGTCATAAAGAAATACCGCTGCCGAAGACAGTAGGTGCCGTATGGCATAAGCTTAGCCGCCTACCGAGGAAAGAGGAATTTTCACTTATGTGAATTCTATGTCCTCCTGTCCGTTCGACAGGAGGACATTTTTGTTTCCTGTGCAGAGGTACCTTAAAATCTATAAGGAGGTAACCGAATTAATGGCAAAAGTAGAACTGAAACAGCCGATCGTTCAGGAAGTAGCCGGATTGTTGGAAAATGCAAAGACGGCCGTTCTGGTAGATTATCGTGGTATCACGGTAGATATGGACACCCAGCTTCGTAAGGCACTGAGAGAAGCAGGCGTAACCTACAAGATCTATAAGAACACCCTGATCAAGCTGGCTGTAAAGGACACTCCCTTTGAGGAGCTGACGAAGGATCTGGCTGGCCCCACCGCAATTGCCGTAACCGAAGGTGACGTAACGGCTCCCGCCAGAATCATTGCAAACTTCATGAAGAAAGCAGAGGCTATTTCCATGAAGTCCGGCATAGTGGACGGTGTTTACTACGACGAGAAGGGTATCAACCTGGTAGCTACGATTCCCAGCAGAGAAGAACTGCTTAGCAAATTCCTGGGAAGCATTCAGTCCCCGATTACGAACTTTGCACGTGTTATTAAGCAGATTGCTGAAAAAGATGGCGTACCTGCAGCAGCTGAGACCGCCGAAGCGTAATATCTTACTCACTTAAAATTTTATTGGAGGAAAATAAAAATGGCAAAACTGACAATTGAAGAAATTATTGCAGCAGTAGAAGAATTAAGCGTATTAGAGCTGAACGAATTAGTAAAAGCTTGTGAAGAGAAATTTGGCGTATCCGCAGCAGCAGGCGTAGTAGTAGCTGCGGCAGGCGCAGCACCTGAGGCTGAGGAGAAGGATTCCTTCGACGTTGAACTGACCGAAATTGGCCCTAACAAGGTTAAGGTTATCAAGGTTGTTCGTGAGCTGACCGGACTGGGTCTGAAGGAGGCAAAGGACGTTGTAGACAGCGCTCCCAAGGTATTTAAGAGCGAAGTTTCTAAGGACGAAGCAGAAGCTGCCAAGGCCTCTCTGGAAGCAGAGGGTGCCAAGGTTACTCTGAAATAATTGAATCATTACACTACACCAGGCCCCGGAAAGTGCGTTTTTGCGTGCTTCCCGGGGTTTTTCTTTTTCCTGTGACTCCTTTTTGACTTCCTAATCACTACTAAATACATAAAACGATTATTTACTCGTTTATGCACGCTAATACGCTTTATAACGAATAATCTATTGAAGATTATCGTATTTCATGCTATAATATATGTGAAAAATGAATCGGGGGAGTCAAATATGCAAAATTATAGAACAGTGGAAGAAAAAGCCGCTGAATGGGATATTACTTCTCGGCATATTCAACATTTGTGTAGGAGTGAAAAAATAGAAGGGGCGATAAAGCGTGCCGGATCATGGTTTATTCCTGCCGATACTCCGAACCCGGCTAAAAAAACAAGGTCAAATACCAATGACTTTAAGTTTATAGGTACAAAAAGCAGGATTTTCAACTGTGCAATAGAGTTATTTATGCTGAAGGGATTCAATGATGTGAGTATCCAGGATATTGCGCATACTGTGGGAATCCGCCAATCGTCGGTCTACAATCATTTTAAGTCGAAGCAGGAACTGCTCGATACCATTTATGATTATTATTGCTATTATTATCTCAACGACCGGCCAAGCCTGAAGGATATGGAAGCTGTATTGCAAAAGGAAAGTCTCATGGAGATAATCCGATGTATCCGATATATTTTTAGAGAAGATTATGTGCATATCATGTCCAATATTACCAAGATTATTTTTCAGAGAATTGCCATAGACGACCGCGCAAGGGAAATAGGAAAATCGTTAATGGTCGATCAAGGCATCCAATATGTCGAAAGCGTCTTTGACAGAGCAATAGAAATTGGGAGGTTTGCTCCGTTTGACACCCACACAATAGCTGTCTTTATCAACAGCACCCGGATATTTACGCTTTTTTACTGGATTATAGACCCGTCGCCCGAAAACATGATAAAACTGGCGGAGGATGAACAAGCACTGTACAAATATGTAGCCGCATTTGTAACCGATTTAAAACCTAACGCTGCAAACTAGTGTGCTGTCCGGCTCACACGAGAAATAGTAAAGGAGATGTAAATATCACTGTGAATATATTAATTATAGAGGAAGGGGGGGGGGAACTGATGAAAGAATTAGGCGATGGGAAAAATCTTCCATCAATAAACGTGCTCAAGTCTATTCTAAATGATGTGGAGTCATACTTGTACGTATCCGATATACAGACCGGCGAGATCTTGCTTATGAACGACAGGATGAAAGAGGACTTTCATCTGGGCGACAAAGCGGCAGGCGGCATCTGCTGGGAATTACTCCAGTCGGGGTTTGAAAAGAGATGTGATTTTTGTCCCGTTAATCAGCTGATAGGCGGCCAAGATACCCCCGTCGTCTGGGAGGAATACAATCAGGTCACAGGACGGTATTATAAACATACCGACCGCCTTATCGAATGGCCCGGCGGAAAAAAAGTCCATCTGCAACATTCCACGGATATAACCGATATCAAGCTGGCGGAGGAGTCACTCGAAAAACGGCTGAAGCAGCAGGAGCTAATGTCTGCCATTTCCCAGAGCCTTACCACCACGCAGGATACGCAGGATCTGATTTATGAGGCTCTGAAAACAGCCGGTGAATTTATGCACATGAATCAAGTATTTTTGGCCAAATATCAGAAGGATGAGGGATTTTTGGAATGCCTTTACGAATGGTACGATGAAAAAGGGCGGCCCTATATTGGGAAAGAAAGTAAATGGCCAATCTCGCCGGATATGGAAATTTACACAGATTTGACGGTGAACGGATACGCTGCCGTTAACGATTTTACCCTGCTGACGCATCCCAATTTTAAAACAGTCAAAGATTACGATCTGCGGGCATTCCTCAATATCCCGATTGAGATTTCCGGGGAGTTTTGGGGTATTATTGGGTTTATCGTCAATCGGCAAAAATATGAATGGAACGAAAGCGATATTCATTTGGGACAATTGATCGCGGGTGTATTCTCAGGAGCGGTCAGCCGGAGTATAGCGGAAAAAAATCTTTTAAGGGCGAAAGAGGAGGCGGAGCAGGCAAGCAAGGCTAAGGGCGAATTCTTATCTCGCATGAGTCATGAAATGAGGACGCCGATGAACGCCATCATCGGTATGACCGAAATCGCCAGAAGCTCCGGTAATCTGCAAAAAATGGAGCATTGCCTAGAAAGGATAGACAGTGCGTCCAAACATCTGCTGGGCCTCATCAACGACATCCTGGACATGTCCAAAATAGAGGCGGACAAGCTGGAGCTTTCGCTTGCCGAATTTGATTTCGAAAAAATGCTGATCAATATAACGGGGGTGGTAAATGTCCGGATTGAAGAAAAAAACCAGAATTTAATTCTCAATATTGATAAAGATGTCCCTTCCGCTTTTATTGGCGATGAAATGCGGTTAAGTCAGGTTATTATAAATCTTTTGACCAATGCGGTTAAGTTTACACCGGAGGGCGGCACAGTTGTGCTGAATGTCCGTAATTCCGATCTGTCGGAGGGAGTTTCAACATTGCTCATCGAGGTGATTGATAATGGAATTGGCATCTCGAATGGGCAGCAAGTCAGGCTGTTTAGCCCATTTGAACAGGCTAACAGCGGTATTACCCGGAAATATGGAGGCACGGGCTTGGGACTTACCATCAGCAAGAGAATTGTGGAGCTGATGGGAGGCCATATCTGGCTTGAATCGGAATTGGATAAGGGGTCGAAATTCAGTTTTACTGTAAAGATGAAAACCGGTAAGGCTCTTCCCCGGCAGGAGCTTGCCAATACAATTGACAAAGAGAACATCCGCATCCTTGTGGTGGAAAAAATACCGGAAATAAGGGATTACTTCATCCGCGTGCTGCCGGAATTTAGCTTGTCATGCGATGTTGTGGATAACGGGTCAGCGGCGCTGGAATTAATAAGGCAAAAAAAAGAAGAGCCTTATAACATCTTTTTCATAGACTGGACAATAACGGATCCAGATGGGATCGAATTGGCAAAAAAGATTAAGCGGATCACCCGCGACAGCAAAGTGATTATCCTGATATCTGAGACCGGATGGAGCAATATTTCAAAAGATGCGACGGCCGGCATTGACAATTACGTGTTCAAACCCCTTTTCCTGTCCACGCTTATTCATTCGATCAACGAATCCATGGACTCAACGCATGAGTTGGTGTCCTCTCAAGATAAACCCTATATGTGTGACTTCAAAGACTATACCATACTGGCGGCGGAAGATGTTGAGATCAACAGGGAGATTCTCTCAGCGGTTTTGGAGGATACTAAGATTTCCATTGATTTTGCGCAGGACGGTGTCGAGGCCCTTTCTCTGTTTGAAAGCAATCCCGGCAGATATAGCCTGATTTTAATGGACATTCAAATGCCCGATATGAACGGTTATGAAGCTACTCAAAAAATACGCGCTTTGGAAGGGTCGAAGGCTAAAAATATCCCGATCATCGCTATGACGGCGAATGTTTTCCACGAAGATATTGAAAGATGCCTGCAGGCCGGTATGGATGACCATATCGGCAAACCGATAAATACCGATAAGCTTTTGTCAAAGCTTGCGAAATATCTGTAATCCAAGCCTTAATATTGATAAAGAAAGGATTCGTGATATTCTATGATACAGTTTACAGAAGACATGAAAATTGGAATTCCTCACATTGATTCGCAGCATAAAAGTCTCATTGATTTCGCTAATAAAGCGGCTTCTTTCTGTGTCACAAATCCACGTGACCTATTCCGGGCGGACGCCGCTGAATAATTTCAGTTGATATACCCGCCCATTTGCACTATATTTATCTTGTATTTTTGTGTTATTCATAACTCGCATTATACCAGGCTGAACGCTTCTATGCGTCAGCCCCTTTTTATATAGAGCGCCTCTAAAAACTCGCCTTATAATCTGCAATATCCTTAATATATTCATTAAGCTGTATCTGAAACTCATGGATGATGTCTTGTCGGTCAGAGCGAAGTTTTTTGTGCAAAATCAGAAAACATCTCCGCTTTGGAGGGGACTCCAGCAGATAAGACAAATAACCATCTTTCGGAAGCAGAGACTGTGCGACGGAAAATGGGAGAATAGCCCAATCCTCCGGATCATTTAAAAATCCAACAGTAAAATGAGCAAAGTTTACCCGTCCCTTTGGAATTCCGGAGGTCCACCATGAATTATGCCAGTAATGGTATTCATCGCTAAAAATCTGGAAAATTTCATGGCTTTCTTTCAGATCGCGTGGATGTACTGTTGTACACTTAGAATTGTGCTCACCACGACGTACAACAACGAAATCTTCCTCAAAAATTTGAATAGATAAAAGTTCCGGCAATGGAGAGGGGCCGTTTGTAATGCCAATATCAATTGTCCGGTTAAAAACCATTTCATAGATTTCGAGGGAATCATGAATTGCAATATCAATATCCCAATTCTTCTGCTCTCTGGAAATTTTATGAAAAAAGTCCCTTAAAGGATAAGAGGCAATGCTGTCTGTCGACCCAATTGAAAGATGCTGCATGTCGGCATAAGTATAAAGAGAATGAGCCTCTTTATTAAGCAGGGAGATTTGCTGAGCAATTACGAAAAAGCGTTTACCGGCAGGCGTCAGAGCAATGGTTCCATATCCTTTTCCGCGTGTAAAAAGCAAATATCCAAGTTCCTTCTCTAACAATGTTAAGCGTCGGCTGACAGTAGTCTGTGCAAAAAATAAGTTGTTGGCTGTAACGCTAATATTTCGGTTTTTACAGAGTTCAAGAAATAGGTCAACATCTTCAATGTTCATAGGGCGGTTCCCTCCTCATTTTAAATACTTAAATTATGGGTATTTTATAACGGATTTAATGATTTTACAAGTAGGAAAATGTGTGGTAACTTTGACATGGCAGTTAATTCGAATAGAAAGTAATGATTATATTCAAATATATAATGACATTTTGCCAAATTATTCGTCAAAAATATTTACATTTATAACTTGTGGAGGTAATAGCGCAATGAGACTTAATAATTATCATGTTGAAAATGAAGACCAAATTATCAGCCCTCAAATGATTTATTACAAAGATGAAATTATTCAAAACACCAAGCGAAGCATTGAATTGGCGGGAGGAGATGTAAACAGGCTTTGGGTTCACGTAAAGACTCATAAAACACGCGAACTGATTGAGATGCAGGTTTCTATGGGAATTAAAAGGTTCAAATGTGCAACAATTTCAGAGGCAGAGATTACAGCAGAATCAGGCGCAAAAGAGATTCTCGTGTCTTACGCATTGGTGGGCCCCAATATAAAGCGCTTTGTCAATATTTCTAAAGCACTGTCAGGAACTGTGTTCTGGGCAATGGGCGATGATATTGGTCAGATGCAGCTACTCTCCGATGTTGCAGTAAAAGAAAATATCGTGATTCCCACACTGGTGGATTTGGACGTGGGGCAGTCCCGTACAGGAACACCGATTGAAACAATCATTGACTTTTACAAAGAAGCATCCGCGCTTTCCGGCCTGAAGATGCGCGGTTTTCATTGTTATGACGGGCAGAATCATCAGATTGGGTTTGATGTAAGAAAGGCCGCATGCAAAGAAATTGCTAAAAAGGTAGAGGACGTCAAGTCTAAAATAGCGGAGGAGGGCCTGTTTTGCGATACGATTATTATTGGCGGAACGCCGTCCGCTCCGTGTTATGTGGATATCAGTGATTATTACATCTCTCCTGGCACCATTTTCGTATATGATGGCCGTTATGCTGAGGACTATCCTGAGTTGGAAGCGTATGAAGCAGCAGCAATCCTTACCCGCGTGATTAGCCATCCCAGTCCGCAGACCTTCACATTGGATCTTGGTACAAAGGGAATCTCTTGCGACCAGTATTATCGTGGCAAGCTGGTTGGTGTTGAAGCCGAGTCTCAGTTCCAGCACGAGGAACACTGGCTCTGGAAGATGAAGGAAGGCTTTGAGAATCGGCGGCCGGCAATCGGAGATGTTCTGTATGTCATTCCTGCTCATGTTTGCCCGTCTACTGTTTTGTATGACAGTGTTTTGGTTGCTGAAGGCGGAAAGATCACGGATAAGTGGCAAATTGCAGCAAAGAAGAGAAAACTGACTTATTAGTATGCAGAAGAGGGGTGTAGAAAAGAAGTATGGAAAGCATGGAAAAAGTAGACCCTATACCGCAGGGGAGGTATGTTCCGGCTACACGTTTCGGTAATCTGATTTATACCGCGGGAATGACTCCACGCAAAAACGGTGTTTTGATTCTTTCTGGCAAGGTCAAGGCGGATGAGCCATTAGGCACGTACAAAGACGCTGTTTATCAGGCAACCAGCAATACCTTGATCGCAGCGCGGAACAAATTACAGGAGGGAGAATCCATCCGGCAGATTCTCCAACTCATAGTCTATGTTAATGCGGAGGCAGGCTTTGGCCTTCATTCCCGATTGGCTGACTGGGCTTCAGAATATCTATATGCGGAATTGAGTGAGGTGGGAATTGCTGCCCGTGCTGCATTGGGTATTGCCTCGCTTCCTGACAACGCTCCGATAGAAATTCAGATGGTCTGTGCAGTAGGTTAATGGGGAAAACTGCACCGCAATGGAACAATTCTACGGCAATACAAGCTCAAGAAGGCAAAATAAAATTTAAGGAGAAAACAGTATGAGAAAATTAATTTCCGATGAAGGTCTGTATAATGTCGCAAACACGCTTGACCAACTGATGAATCTGGATGTTCCTGCGCGCGGCACGATCGCTGTTTTGTATGAAGCTGCCCGTAAGCTACAGAATGATAATCCGATGACACTTGCCGCGGTTAACCTGCTCCAGCAGTCAATTAAGCCTGGCGACTATGTATTCATTACGACTGGCTGGGCGGATCAGCCAAACAATATTGCAACCAAGAGCGAAACTGACGGGCCCGCCGGAGCACTGGCCATAGCAAGAGCGATCCGCGTGGCGTTGGGGGGGCTGCCTATTATCGTAACAGACGATTATCTGGTGGAAGATATGAAGATTGTCATGCGTTCAAATGGTATGCATGTTGTTGAACCGGAAGCACTTGCAAATTCTCTGTCCACGGAATTGGGATTTGATTGTGTTCCGACGATTGCAGTAGTCGGAGTTCCCATAGATGATGAAGCGGGTCATAAGCGATGCAGCGAGCTTTTGGATCAATTTAAGCCGACCTGCGAAATTGCTATTGAACGGGGCGCTATGAATAAACACGGACGCATCCACGGGATGGGTGGATTTGATTTCTCCTGGAATATGGCAAAGATGGATTATCTGTTCTCGGAAGGAAAGAAACTTGGTATTGCTTCAATCGGCATTGGAGATGGCGGTAATGAAATTGGCATGGCCAATATAGAGACTGTTATTCGCGAAAAGGTTAAAAACGGCAATACATGCAAATGCCCGTGTGGCTCCGGCATTGCTCCGGATGTTTCCACGGTGGACGTTCTTTTGAGCGCAACAGTTTCAAACTGGTGTGGTTACGCTATTTCTATGTTGCTTGGCCTTGCAACAGGTAATCTTGATGCGATGGATAACGAGGAACTGGCGCAGAGAGTGCTTAATTCTTATTTAGCTGCTGAGTTCCACGATTCCGTGGGATCACATGCCGGACCGAGTGTGGACGGTTGCGAGGCTGGGGTACACCTGGCTCTGATTCGCTTGATGAAAAAAACCGTCATGATGGGCATTAAGCGTTTTCCGGCTGACGTTTAAAATATTTGGTGCGCAAGGCCCTAGCGCGTGATACGGGCAATTATTTAAGATAATATCTGATGAAAAGAAAACTTCTTCTTTTATCTGATATAGAAACTTATTAACGTAGTAGTAATTCTTGACTACACCATTATTATACTAGGAGGAAGAGAAATGAGCGAAAAGTCTACAGCCCCTAAAAAAACCGTACTTCAACGTTTAAAGCACATGGGTCCAGCTGCAATTGTCAGCGCGGCATTGATCGGTCCCGGCACCATTACAACCAGTGGAATGTCCGGTAATAATTTCGGCTTTGCACTTGTCTGGGCTGTGTTTTTCAGCGTCATCGCTATGGTAGTTACTCAGAGAATGACGGGTAAAATTGGTTTAACAACCGGTAGTGGTCTGGCTGCTGCTATTCGGCAAGTATATCGGGGCAAGTCGGTCTACTGGCCGCTGGCGATTCTCCTGATTCTCTCTTTCTTTGTCAGTAACTGTGCCTATCAGGCCAGCAACCTTGTTGGTGCATCGGCCGGGTTGTCCGTTGTGTTTGGACAGCATCGCACACTGTATTGCATTATCATCACAATTGCGGCCCTCTCTTTAGTCCTAAGCGGAAACATAAAATATATCAGTAACATTTTGACTGTAGTTGTCTTTGCCATGGTGATTATGTTTTTAATAACAGCGATTGTCGTTAAGCCGAATGTCGGCGAGATTCTTGCAGGCATGTTTATTCCCTCTATCCCCAATGGAGCGCAGATGACGGCAATTGCATTGATTGGCACCACAATGACGCCTTACTGCCTCTATCTCCACTCCGATACGCACGCCAGTGAAAAGCGTGAAAATCCTGACATAGACATAGATGATGCGCTCGTTGATAATACATACGCATCCGTTGTTAATGCGATCGCGATGTTTTGCGTTTCCACCAGCATCATGGTTGTCGGGAATGCGCTGGCATTGAATGGCGCCTCAATTTCCGCGGTCACTGATTTGGCAAATGGGCTTCAGCCCTTGGTAGGTTCAGCCGCCCAACAAGTTTTTGCAATTGGAATTTTTTGTGCAGGTATCAGTTCCGCTGCCTGTGCACCGCTGGCTGCGACATACATTATCAGCGGTATTCTTGGATGGTCCACCGACCTGAAGGATAAGCGGTTCCGGATTCTTACAATATTCGTGTTTATTGTTGGCTGCATCTTTGCTATTTTTGGCGGTGCTCCGACAAAAATCATCACATCTGCGCAGGCAATCGGCGGTGTCGCCCTTCCAATCAGCGTAATCTTGGTGCTCCTTGTCTCCAATGACAAAAAGCTTTTAGGAGAACGCACAAATAGCAAGGGATTGAATATCCTGACCGGCATCGTTTTCATTATTACGCTGGTTATGTCGTATCGCACTTTCTCAACGACAATCCCCACCATTATTTCTTGGTTTGCATAAACATAGAGGTCTCCCTGTCAGAAACAGAGGGTGGCTGACACATAAGGAATCGTACGAAACCTTATGGTCAGCCACCTTCGTTCCATTCTTGTAGATAACACAAATAGAAGCCCCGAAGGACTTCTATTTAGGAAAAGGTGAGGAAAAAATATGAAAAAAGTTTATGAGGATGTCAGCAATCATTTACTATGCTTTTATCATACGCGTGGTTCGTGAAAATTTTGTGTGTCACCTATGAACGTTTTGTAAATATAGTTTGTTCATCTTGTGAATAAGGGGGGAGCCTTAATTAGGTTCCCCTGCAATTTCTTCCAGGACGCGAATCAGGTCATGGATCGTGTTAATCTGTACGTTTTTGGCGAGAATCAGGTTTTTCAGGTTAATAGAAAGTGATTCAAATTTTTCCTGCACGGCAGGAGCTATATAAGATGTCATACATTCCTCCATAGGTATCAGGGGTCAAAATATCTTTTGAGCCCAAATCATAAGATACAACGGTTTCAAAGATAGTATGGCATATTTAAAAAAAATTTATGCAAAAGGTTATTTACCAAGGACGCGGTCTGTGGCCGGGACCGAAAGGCGGACGCCCGCAGCGAGGGCAGGGCGGACAGCGGGGGCAGCGCCTTGGCGGAGGAAAGAATGGAGGGAATATCGGCTCAGGGCCGCGTTTTGGTCCGGGTTGAAAAGGATCCTGTATATTGCTCATGAGGATAGCTCCTTTTTTTTCTATCTTATGTAATTCAAGCAAAAAAGTGCATATTGTTAAGATTCTGCGTCGACCCTTGTTTTCTGTCAGGGAAAAAGGTATACTTATAAGGAATTAAGAAAGTAAACGATAAGGCGGATACAGCATGAAAAGAATTACACTAATGGTTGTTCGTTTGACTATATTTTTGCCTTGGTGGTATATCAGGATTATGATTTATGCCTATACCAACCGGGGAACGGAAGAGCAGCGCTACGGGCTCCTTCGGCGTATTTTGACGAAGGCGAATCATGCCGGCCGTGTGGCCGTATTATCCAGCGGAGTCGAGAAGCTGCCGGAACAGATGGGGTATATGTTTTTCCCCAATCACCAGGGTCTGTTTGATACACTAGCCTTCTTTGAGACGAATCCCTATCCCTTCGTGCCGGTGATGAAGAAAGAGGTGACCAATACCTTTATGCTGAAGCATGTGCGTTTGATCCTTCATGGAATCACCATTGACCGTGACGATGTAAAAAGTGCCATGAGAACCATACGGGAAATATCGGAAGAGGTAAAAAAGGGCCGGAACTATCTGATCTTCAGTGAAGGAACCCGCAGCCGCAAGGGCAATGAGACACTGGAATTCAAAGGAGGCAGCTTCAAATCCGCTTATTATGCCAAATGCCCGGTGGTGCCGGTAGCCTTGGTAAACTGCTTCAAGGCCTTTGATACCAATTCCATTGAACCGGTTACAATCCAGATTCATTACCTGGATCCGATTTATTATGAGGAGTATAAGGATATGAAGACCACAGAACTGGCGGTAATGGTCCGGGCGCGGATCGATCGGAAGATCGCGGAAGTGACGGCGGCAGATATCGCCTAAACGTAATGGGACCACTGAAAAAGTCCATGGACTTTTTCAGTGGTCCCGCTCTTTCAGGACGACTGTACAGCGGCAGTTTGAAGCAAAGCCATAATCTCTTCCTGTACCTGATGCCCCAGCATCCGTTTCTCTTCCTTCGTCAGTTCGGACACTTCAATGGGTTTCCCAAACTGTATGGCAGCGTGAGTCCTGCGAATAAAGGGGGAATGATTTTCGTAGATATCATCCGTTTGGGAAAAGGCAACTGGAATTACCGGGCATGCGGCCTTCTCCGCGATTTTAAAGCTCCCCTCCCGGAATGGCAGCATTCCTTCGCCTTGGTGCCGGGTTCCTTCAGGACAGATCCATACGGACTTTCCGTTTTTCACATTTGCAATGGCCTGGAGAACCGTCTTCAAGCCTTCTTTCAAGTTATCCCGGTCCAGAAACAGACAATTCAGGTTTCTCATCCAGTGACTGAGTAACGGGATCTTCTCCATTTCCTTCTTTGCCACAAAACCAGTCCGTCCTTTTACCAGCGTATAGCCGATGACAATGTCAAAATAG
>Ga0154000_1000065_pt1 | contig 33909 bp, 28 predicted proteins | sample TSNC084MetaG_FD_104674 | JGI IMG/M metagenome (GOLD analysis project Ga0154000, IMG submission 104674) | Attine ant fungus gardens microbial communities from North Carolina, USA - TSNC084 MetaG | ecosystem: Host-associated > Fungi > Mycelium > Unclassified | place: USA: North Carolina, Lumber... | reverse complement strand
GCGGATCGATGACGATCAATACCTCTTCTCCAGCCTTTACCCCCATCAGGTCGGACAGAATATAGTCTGCGCGCTCAATACACTCTATGATTCGATTGTCTTCCATCTTGTCTGTTCCTCCTTTATTTTTTCTACCTGCCTTTTTCTACCGCGCATACTAAAAATAACAGAGACCCAGGTTGCTAATCATATGGTATTCCTTCTGACAATTATTATAAACTAAAATTTGACTAAAATCAATATTTTTTATTCAGTTATGAACGAAATCACTCATTTGAGAATCCTTTCATAATTCTGATGAAAACCATTCCTTCTTTGTGAAATTAACCGTATTTTTGTTAATATACTAAAATATTTAATTATTTTGAAAATATAATTATACTATTTGACTAAAATATAATTTGTAAGATTCAAAGGTTGCATGTGCAATTTTTGCAAGAAACCAAATTTCTTTTTGCTTTCTCCCTTGCATTTTTTTAGAATAATGGTATGCTTTTAATGCATTTATGCTGAAACCAAGATCTTTCACATGCTGCCCTGCAGTACAATATCGACCGACAGTAAGGAGCCCACCCATGACACCCCAAACTTCATTTCAGGATTCAGATCCGCTCAAGCGCATTCAGTACAAGCTTCCCCATTTAAGCAAGACACATAAAAAGGTCGCAAACTATATTTTGGATCATTTTGACCGGGCCACCTTCGCCACATCAGCCCGTTTGAGCAGAGAGTGCGGGGTCAGCGAATCCAGTGTCATCCGCCTTGCCACAACGCTGGGCTATTCCGGCTATTCGGAATTTCAGAGGGCCCTTCAGGATCTGCTGAAAAGCCAGCTCTCCCTCAGCCAACGGCTGGAGCTGACATCGGAGGAGGACCGCTGTGCAACCGCGATTCTCCACCGCGTCATGACCAAAGAGGAGGAGGGCGTTCGCCGCGCGCTGGTCAGCCTGGACAAAAACAATTTCCAGATGGCTGTGGACCTGCTCTCCAATGCAGAGCGGGTGTTTCTGTTCGGCTCGCGCAGTTCCTATGCACTGGTCTATTTCTTTGGCCTGGAGCTGCGTTGGATCCGGGATAACATCTTTGTCATGAACGGTCAGGCCACAGAATTCGATGCCCTGACCACCCTGACCGACCGGGATGTCTTCCTGGCCATCAGCCTGCCACGCTATCTGCGCTCCACCACCCGGGCACTGGAGCTGGCCTGGTGCAAAGGTATTCCCACCATTGCCATCACCGATACGCTGACGTCTCCTCTGGTGCCCTACGCAACCGTTCCCCTTTTGGTCAACAGTGAAATTTTTTCCTACTCGGACAACATCGTTCCCATTGCCTGTACCATCACCGCCCTGCTCAACGCGGTGGGTGCCGCAACCCAGCCCCACAGCAATGAGTTGCTGACCAGGCATGAGGAAACGTGGGACTTTTTCGATATGTATCTCCGGTAACCCCCTCCGAAAAGAGTACAACAGCGCACACCGCATTGCCGGATTCCCGCGCCGCTTCAAAATACAAAGGAGCGAAAAAGCGGCACTGGACTTTAGGCTCCAGCGCCGCTTGAGACTGTCGAAAGCCCTGCTTTTCCGGGTTTTTTTTGACAAGAGGAGGCCGGCAGCACACAAGTGTGCGCACTCGTTCTTCAGAACTTGCATCCGTTGCCCTGTCCCAACGATCCGGTGTCAAACACCTTAAAACCAAGATTTTCTCAAAATAAAGTTCAATTTCCGCATGCTTTCCTGCCAGATTATCTCTTTTCATTTGCATCATCCTATGATAAACTTTAGTAATGTGATCTTAAACTGAAAAAGAGGCGCTGCTTTGGATAACATTACACTCATTGGGATGCCAGGGTCTGGCAAGAGCACCATTGGCAGATTAGTGGCCCAGCATCTTGGCTATACTTTTCTTGACTTGGATCAGCTCATGGAACAGGCTGAACACGTCCCCCTGCAAACCATTTTAGATCACAGAGGGGTATCCGCTTTTCTCGCCCTGGAGGAGGCGGCCATCCGGTCTGTATCCTGTCACCGGCACGTGCTATCGCCTGGCGGCAGCGCTGTGTGCAGCGCAGAAGCAATGTCGCACCTCAAGCAGTTGGGGCTTGTCATCTACCTGCGTGTGGAGTTGGCTGAACTCATCAGCCGGATCCACAACCTCTCCACCCGCGGCATCGCCATGGAGCCCGGGCAAACCCTGTCTCAACTCTACCACCAGCGCACGCCCCTGTACCAGCAATATGCTGATCTCATTGTGGACTGCCCGCCCGGGCAGCCACCCCACCAAACAGCGCGGCACTTGGTACAGCTTCTTTCGTGCCACCCCGCATTTCCCATGACTGAGCAACCAACCCCAGCCCCGGGGGTAATAAGTTCGGGGCCGGAGGGAGTTTCTCCCCCGCATCGTTTAGGATAAGGAAATAAGTATGACATTTGAACAACTGGGGCTATGCCCCCCAATTTTGCGTGCCTTGACTCAGCAGGGTTACCAGTCTCCCTCCCCCATTCAGGAAAAAGCCATTCCCCCGGCGCTGGCGGGCCAGGATGTCCTGGGCTGCGCCCAGACCGGCACAGGAAAGACCTGTGCGTTCGCCGCTCCCATCCTTCAGCGCCTGCATTCCACTCCTCAAACAGAGCGCAGGGTTCGTGCGCTCATTCTCACCCCCACCCGGGAATTGGCCATACAAATCGGTGATAGCTTCAAGGCCTATGGAGCCTTTCTCCCTTTGCGCCATGCCGTCATCTTCGGCGGCGTCTCCCAAAACCCCCAGGTGCAGAAACTCAAACAAGGAGTTGATCTCCTGGTTGCCACCCCCGGGAGACTGGCTGATCTGTACCAGCAGCGGCTTTTGGATCTCTCCCATGTGGAGATCTTTGTTCTGGATGAAGCGGACCGCATGCTTGATATGGGCTTTATCCATGATGTGAAGCAGATTCTGGGCTGGCTCCCCAAGAAAAAACAAACCATGCTGTTTTCCGCTACTATGCCCCCGGAGATTCAGGCGCTGGTTAATACCCTGCTGCATCATCCTGTCAGGGTGGCGGTAAGCCCGGTGTCTTCTCCGGTGGAGTCGATTGAACAGTCTGTCTATTTCGTGGACCGCGGGAACAAAAGCAGCCTCCTGCCCCATCTCATTCAAACGCTGAATGTAAAAAACGCCTTAGTCTTCACCCGCACCAAGCACGGCGCCAACCGGGTCGCCCGGGATCTGAGCAAGATGGGCATCTCCGCCTCCGCGATCCACGGGAATAAAAGCCAAACCGCCAGGCAGCAGGCCCTCAGTGATTTTAAGCAGGGCAAGCTGCACTGTCTGGTGGCCACCGACATCGCGGCCCGGGGCCTTGATATAGAGGAGTTATCCCACGTCTTTAATTACAATCTGCCCGAAGTTCCCGAGACCTATGTCCACCGCATCGGCCGCACCGGCCGGGCAGGGCGGGGCGGAAGCGCAATCACCCTGTGTGAATTTGGTGAAAAGCCCCTGCTCCTTGAGATTGAAAAACTGACCGGGCGTGCGATTCCTGTGGCAGAAAACCATCTGTGGCCTATGGTGGTACTGCAGGAGCCTAAGCGCGACAAAAACGGCCGTATCATAAACCCCATCGATGAGGAGGCCCGCCACGCCGCCCGTGGCCGGCAAAACGCCCGGCCCCCCGCTCAACCGGCGCAGAAACAGCCGGCTGCCCCCATCTCCTTATCCGGGGAGACCTCCTCCCCCTCCCGGCAAAAGAGCCGCCATAAGAAAAAAGGGATACAGGCGCCCCAAGAGGCCGCACCTGTCCGGACACTGCGCAGTGTTCCGCTGTCCGAAAAACAGGAGCGGACAAAGCTAACCCGTCCCGGCGCTCTGATGGACACCGGCGATGCCCTTCCCAACACAGATCTCCGCCACCCCGACCCGCTGGCTGGGGAAGAGATCATGGACGCCACCGCCCGGCTCCTTGCACCCAAAAAGCGGACTGATTCCTCCCCTGCACGGGATGCCCACCAGCCCCGTACCGCTGCCAGCGGGGATAAAAGGGGGCCGGGCCGCTCCCACCCCGCGCCAGGCACAATTAAAACGGAGGAGGCCTCACCCGCCCCTCAAAAGAGGGCTTCTGCCAATTCCAGTCATGCCAACCGCGGCAAAAGCGGCTCTCCGTCCCGCGGCGGGCGCACGGCGGCAGAACCCCGCCGTTCAGGACAAACCAAAGACTCCACTGAGCATCAGTCTTTAATAAAACCCTATTATTTAGATATTAAGTAATAACAAGGGGCTGATTGAACCAGGGCGTTTGGCCTATCTGACAGATTTTTTGCCGGACAAGCCGATTTTTCGCAGGCATCATTGCTTTATGGCAAGGAAAATCGGAGCGGTACGGCGGAACATAGGGCGATAGAACGGGCGTCTGGATGTTTCAAACAGCCCCTAGTTCAGATTAGAAAACTGGAGGACTGAAATATGGACTATTCCGCACTCTATCAGCAGAAGCTCACTCCCCCGCAAAAGGCGGCCGCCGTGGTGAAAAGCGGAGACTGGATTGACTACGGCTGGACCACGGGTACTCCCGTGGCCTTTGACAAGGCGCTGGCTATGCGTATGGCGGAGGACCGTTCCCTGTCCGACCTGAAGCTGCGCGGCGGCATCCTGCTCTGGATGCCTGAGGTCTTAAAGCTGGACGATGCAGCCGGCCGGGTCTGTTGGAATTCCTGGCACAGCAGCGGCCTGGAGCGGAAGCTGTGCGCCACCGATTTGGGATTCTACGCCCCCCTGCGCTACTCTGAACTCCCCCGCTGGTACCGGGAAAATTGCCAGGTGGACGTGGCCGTGTTCCAAACCGCGCCTCTGGATGAAAACGGCTACTTTAACTTCGGTCCCAACAACTCCCATCTGAAGGCCATCTGCGATGTGGCCAAGGTCGTCATTGTCGAGGTCAACGAAAACATGCCTTACTGCTACGGCATTCAAGAGGAGGGCGTCCACATTGACGATGTCGCCATGGTCATTCAAGGGGATCATCCTCCCATGGGCGAACTGCCCGCAGCCCCCGCCACTGCGGTGGATGAGGCGGTGGCCCGTCTGATTGTCGAGGAAATTCCCAACGGCGCGTGTCTCCAGCTGGGCATCGGCGGCATGCCCAACGCCGTGGGCTCCCTGATCGCCCAATCCGATCTAAAGGATTTGGGCGTACATACCGAGATGTATGTGGACGCGTTTTTGGCCATTGCCGCTGCCGGCAAGATCACCGGCGTGAAAAAGAGCGTTGACCCCGGCAAGCAGGTGTTTGGCTTTGCCGCGGGCACCAAAAAAATGTATGATTACATTCATAAAAACCCCCAGGTTTACAGCGCCCCGGTCAGCTATACCAATGACGTGCGCACTGTCTCCCAAATCGACAATTTTGTCTCCATCAATAACGCTGTGGATGTGGATCTGTTTTGCCAGGTCAATGCGGAATCCGCCGGCCCCAAGCACATCTCCGGCGCGGGCGGGCAAATGGATTTTGTCATGGGCGCGTATCTCTCCAAGGGCGGCAAGAGCTTTATCTGCTTCTCCTCCGCTTTTCAGGATAAAAACGGCCAGCTCCAGTCCCGTATCCGCCCCACCCTCACCAATGGCTCCATTGTCACCGATACCAGAAGCCAGCTGCACTATCTGGTCACCGAGTATGGAAAAATCAATGTCAAGGGTATGAACACCTGGCAGCGGGCGGAGGCCCTGATCTCCATCGCCCACCCTGACTTCCGTGACCAACTCGTTGCGGAGGCGGAAAAGCTGGGCATTTGGCGCCGCAGCAACCGCCGCGCCTGATCGGGCGGAAGAATGCACCTGTCAAACCGTCCTCCTTCTGTGTGGAAGGAGGACGGTTTTTTTGTCCCATTTTTTGTCACTCAATCGCACCATGCCGGCCTGTCCTTTTCCATTTTTCAACTTTTTCATATGCTCTGTCCGGTTTCAAGTGCTATTTTTTGTTTGGATTGTGCCGAACTATCCCTTTGCATTTGCCCTGTTTGCCTCATATAATAGCAGTAAAAGAACACTGTACCAGAGGGAAAGGAGTTAGCCATGAAACTGGAACGGACCCGTATTTCCGCCGCCATCCTGGCAGGTGTCCTCTCTTTCACAGGATTGTCCGGCTGCGGCACAGGTACATCTGCCTCCGCCGCAGGGAGTTCCTTGGATGCCGCCGACACGCCAACTCCGGCTCCGGAGGATATTTTTGATGGAAGCGTGCCTCTGGACGGAGCTGCAAATCCGGTACTGGACACGCTTCTGCTTCCCATCGCCTCTGAAACGGTGACTTATGGCAATCAGTACGCCACCATTGACGCCTCCCATTCCAGCGATGGCTACATTATGGTGAAGTATGTCACCGGGGAGACCGCCCGTATCAAAGTGCAGGTAGTCAAAACCGGCGGAGTCACCTACACCTACAATCTGGATACAGATGGGACGTATAATGTGTTCCCCCTGTCACAGGGCAATGGAGCGTATAAGGTCACCGTCTTTCGTAACGTATCCGATCATAAATATGCCCAAGTATTTACCCAGACCATCCAAGTGGCACTGGCCAACGACCTGCTTCCTTTTCTGCATCCCAACCAGTATGTAGACTTTTCGGAGCGCAGCGCTGTGGTTGCCAAGGCGGAGGAGCTTGCCTCCGCAATGACAGGGGAACTGGCAAAGCTATCTGCGATCTATTCCTTTGTCGTAAAGAACTTCACTTATGACTATGACCTGGCCAAAACTGTGCAGAGCGGTTATCTGCCCGATGTGGACGCAGTGCTTGCCAGACAAAAGGGCATCTGCTTTGATTACGCCGCCGTGATGTGCTCCATGCTCCGCGCCGAGGGAATCCCCACCAAACTGGAGATGGGCTATACCAGTACCGGCGAATACCACGCCTGGATTTCCACCCATATCAGTGAAGCGGGATGGATCAACAACGTCATCTCCTTTGACGGCGTCAGCTGGAAATTGATGGATCCCACATTTGCCTCCGTTGGCAAGGAGAGCCAGTCTGTGATGGAATACATCAATAACCCGGATAACTACTCCATGAAATACTGCTACTGAGCGGGCCGTCTCCCTTTCCTCCGGCCGCGGCCGGAGGGGTTGCTCCTCTTCCGCGCGCCCCGCTCCCCTCCCCACCTCAATGTGAACACATGATTTTAGCTATACAAACCAAAACTTTCATCCTATAATAGTATAATATATTACCATATCCCATACATTGGAGAGCTTTGTACCTCTCACTGCATTTGAGAGGAGTGAACTCATGACGTCCTTCTGCACATTATCCTCCGAGATGCTTTCGGTATTTTGCTTGCAGCCGCACGAGCTGTACCAGGCGGGTATCTCGCCTGACGAGGCCCTGCTGATTCTGAGTGAAGATGCTCCGCCCGATGGTGAAAAATTTCTCTTGCAGCGCTTATGCCACTCCATGGATCAGGGCGAAACGCTGTCTGGTGCGCTGCAAAAGGAGCACTGTTTCTCCCCTATTTGGTGAATATGATCTGCTTGGGCGAGCGCACAGGCAACCTGGATATGGTACTGCTGCTGCTGATTTTTCTGTTTACCTCCGCGGCGATCCTTTTATTCGGCCTTCAGGTATCCCGTCAAATAGAGGAAAACATGGACGATCACTTTCGTACCGCCACACCCTTTCTCTACCTGGTTTCCCGCGCCCGGCAGCATGATGAAATAACTCTCACCCCTCTCTGCGGTGACACGCCCTCTCTCTTCCTTCCCTCAGAATATGACGAAACCGGCTATGCAACCTATCTCTATTATTATGGGGGCGGCCTCTATGAACTCTTTATTCCAACGGATATTTCCGCCGCACCCGCAGACGGACAGCTGCTTTTACAGACCGATCCCATTTCCTTTCAGCTGGAGGGCAGCTTGATTTCTGTCACCTGCACCGACAGCACAGGGCACGCAGGGCCTTTATTTTTGTCATTATGACGCGCAGTTTCATCCCTCAACCGAGGATACCGCCATCTACCGCCTGGATTTATCCCCCGGTGCGGCAGGGGAGGTACATACCTTGATGATCTCCATCCTTCACCTGTCAGAGCAGACCACCCTTTTTGACCTTCAGACCAGCCTATCCTGCGCAGAGGGACTTTCATGAATGAGAGTAAGAGGCGCTGCGTTGCTGCATTGATCCACGCCAGATGCAAACGCGCCTGACTGCACTGCAATGAATCCAAATCCCCTGCCTGGGATTACCCCCGGAAGAGATAGGTGATACCGCTATTGCGCTGAATCACGAGATGGAAAATTACTCCATATCCGGCAAGCAATAATTTCTGATTTTGAACCTGTGCTCCTAAGGAGACAGGGAAAGGGGTCTGTCTCTCTTGAACAACTCTGAAGCAATCGCGATGAAGAGCATCGCCCGTATGCACAGCGACTTCCCCTCCAAATTTGGCGTTCCCAGACAGAGCGGCCTGGTGGAAGACCTGCGCGCCCGCATTGTCTTTGAACCGGAATACCGGATTGCGGAGGCGGTGCGCGGACTGGACCAATTCAGCCATATCTGGCTTATCTGGCAGTTCTCCGCCACCCTGCGGGAGACATGGTCCCCCACTGTCCGCCCGCCGCGCCTGGGGGGGAACGCCCGCATGGGTGTTTTTGCCACCCGTTCCCCCTTCCGCCCCAACTCCATCGGCCTATCCTGCGTGCGGCTGGAGCGGGTGGAGCATCACCCGTCCTTGGGCCCCGTCCTGCACGTTTTGGGCGGTGATCTCATGGATCAAACTCCCATTCTGGATCTCAAACCCTACCTCCCCTATACCGATGCCCATCCGGAGGCCCAGGGCGGATTTGCAAACCAAGCCCCGGAGCCTCTGGAGGTTGAAATTCCTCCCCGATGGCTTGCTGCGGTGCCGGAGCATCTGCGTGCTCCGCTCGCCGCTGTGCTGGCACAGGATCCCCGTCCCTCTTACCAAAGCGGCTCCCAGCGGGTCTACGGAATGGAGTTTGCGGGCCTGGAAATAAAATTTCAGGTGGAAGAGTCCCGATTGCGCGTCTGCGGGGTATTCCCCAAATAATAAGATGAAGCAGAATTCCTCCCGGTTCATGTGAAACAAGGAGCATACTCGCTTCCTGCTGCGCTTCCAGCTCCAGCGGAACGTCCTTCCCAAAATGCGGAGCATCGTGAAATGTTCCTTTGTCCACCCTTTTTATGGCCCTTCAACCGTGCAAAGTTCCAAAATTTTGCCTCCCCGCTTGACAGCCGCTGAAAAAACACTATACTGAAAAGCAGGTCATATGACTGACGGAAGTGGAGTACCACATGGAGTATGACTTGATTTGTGCCGACCGTCTGGGCGCCTGATTTTGGGCTCAGAGGGCCGGCTTTTTGCGCGCCTTCCAAAAAATTCCTCTGAGCCCCACAGAGAAAGGGGTCTATTCATGATTGGATATCTGCATTCCCTGGAGACAATGGGGCTGGTGGACGGACCGGGCGTGCGCGGGGTCGTTTTTCTGGCGGGCTGTCCCCTGCGCTGCCTATACTGCCACAACCCGGACACTTGGCAGTACCGCCCGGGCACAGAAATCACGCCGGACGCTTTGGCGCAACGCCTGCTGCGTTTTCGCGGCTATTACGAGCGCTCCGGCGGCGGAGTCACCTTCTCAGGCGGAGAGCCGCTGTGCCAAAAGGAGTTTGTGGCCCAGACCATGGCGCTGCTTCAGGCCCAGGGCATCCACACATGCCTGGATACCTCCGGCGGGGTGAACGGAGATATGGGAGCGGTACTGCGGCATACCGATCTCATTTTGTATGATGTGAAGCACTATGACCCGGAGCGGTACCGTTTCCTCACCGGCCAAACCATGGACGCCACACTGAACTTCCTCCGCCAGGCGGAAGAGGCCCGCGTCCCCATATGGGCGCGCCATGTGGTGGTCCCCGGACTGACAGACACGCAGGAACATATGCAGGCTCTGCGCCGCTATGTCTCGCAGTTGCCCAACATACGCCGGGTTGAGCTGCTCCCCTACCACAAGATGGGCGACTTTAAATATACCGCGCAGGGCCGCCCCAATCCCCTGGCGGATGTGCCGCCCATGGACAAGAGGCAATGCCTTGCGCTTGAGCGGCAGTATTTTGGAACCTTTACGAAGGAGAGTGCCTAATATGACATATTACGATCAGCAGTGGGCTGGTTTTCAGGGCGGACAGTGGCAGCGCGCCATTGATGTCCGCTCCTTTATTCAAAAAAATGTGACACCCTACGCCGGAGACAGCAGCTTTCTGTCCGGCCCCACGAGGCGCACCAAAACGGTATGGAAGACCTGCGAGGGACTGCTGCGAAAAGAGCTGCAGCGGGGTGTTTTAGACGTGGAGACCGATGTTATCTCCGGCATCGACAACTTCGCCCCCGGCTATATTGACCGGGAGAACGAGGTCATTGTGGGCCTGCAAACCGATGCCCCTCTGCGCCGCATTGTCAACCTCTACGGCGGCACCCGCACGGCCAAGTCCGCATTGGAGGAGTATGGTTATCAGCTCAGTCCGGAGATCGAACGCCACTTTACCCAGTACCGAAAAACCCACAACGAAGGGGTTTTTGACGTTTATCCACAGCGCGCCCGTGTGGCCCGCCACGCCGGCCTGCTCACCGGCCTGCCCGATGCCTATGGCCGGGGCCGCATCATCGGGGATTACCGGCGGGTGGCCCTGTACGGCCTGGACCTTCTGGTGGAAGAAAAGAAAAAGGAGTTTGACAAGCTGGACGGCCCCATGGACGATGAGCGCATCCGTCTGCGGGAGGAGGTCTCCGCGCAGATTCGCGCTCTGGGTCAAATGAAGACCATGGCCTCCCGTTACGGCATCGACCTGTCCCAGCCCGCGCAGAACGCCCACGAGGCGGTGCAATTCCTCTACATGGCCTATCTGGCGGGCATCAAGGAGAACAATGGGGCCGCCACCTCCCTGGGCCGCACCTCCACCTTCCTGGATATTTATATCCAGCGGGACCTGGAGCGCGGCGTACTCACAGAGGAGCAGGCTCAGGAACTGATCGACCAGTTTATCATCAAGCTGCGCCTGGTGCGCCACCTGCGCACCCCGGAGTATAACGAGCTGTTCGGCGGCGACCCCACTTGGGTCACAGAGGCCATCGGCGGCAGAACCATCGGCGGGCGCTCCCTGGTGACAAAGAGCTCCTTTCGCTATCTCCACACCCTGACCAATTTGGGCGCCGCCCCTGAACCCAACATGACCGTGCTCTGGTCAGAACACCTCCCCGCGCCGTTTAAGGCTTACTGTGCCCGGATGTCCATTGAAACAGACTCCATCCAATATGAAAACGATGATGTAATGCGCCCCATTTACGGCGATGACTATGCCATCTCCTGCTGCGTCTCCGCCATGGCCGTGGGCAAGCAGATGCAGTTTTTCGGCGCCCGCTGCAACATTGCAAAGTGCCTGCTTTACGCCATCAACGGCGGTGTGGATGAGGTCACCGGAGAGCATGTGATCCCCGGTATTCTCCCGGTTACAGATGCGGTACTGGATTACGGCGCCGTGCGGGAGCGGTATGACAAGGTTTTGGCCTACTGTGCCGAGCTCTACGCCGACACGGTAAACATCATCCACTTCATGCACGACAAGTATGCCTACGAGGCCAGCCAGATGGCCCTGCACGATACCCAGGTGGAGCGGCTCACCGCCTTCGGCATTGCAGGCCTCTCCGTGGCCGCTGACTCCCTGTCCGCCATCCGGTACGCCAAGGTCAGGCCGGTGCGCAATGCACAGGGCGTATGTGTGGACTTTGTGGTGGAGGGCGACTTCCCCAAATACGGCAATGACGATGACCGGGCGGACGATGAGGCGGTCTATGTGGTGGAGGCCTTTTCCAAAGAACTGAGGCGCCACCCCCTCTACCGCGGGGCAAAACATACGCTCTCCGCTCTGACCATCACTTCCAATGTGATGTACGGCGCAAAAACCGGCTCCACCCCCGATGGGCGCAAGCTTGGCGAGCCATTGGCCCCCGGCGCCAACCCCATGCATGGCCGGGAGCAGAACGGGGCGCTCGCCAGCCTCAACTCCGTGGCAAAGATCCCCTACCGGAACGTGTGCCAGGACGGGGTATCCAATACCTTCTCCATCGTGCCCGATGCCCTGGGAAAGGACATGACGCAGCGCACCGCCAACCTGGTGGCCATTCTGGACGGTTACTTCGCACAGGGCGCACACCATCTCAACGTCAATGTACTAAACCGGGAGACCTTGATTGACGCCATGGAGCACCCAGAGCAGTACCCAAGCCTCACCATCCGGGTGTCAGGCTACGCAGTAAACTTTTGCCGCCTCTCCCGCCAGCAGCAGGAGGAGGTCATAAAGCGCACCTTCCATGTGAGCGTGGGCGAACCGGATTTTGGGCAAGTACCTCCTCTGTAAAAAAACACCCCCTGTTGCAGTAAAACTGCAACAGGGGGCTCTGTTTTCTCTCTATCGATTCAAGTGCGGGGCACAGCATCAGCACCTCTCAAAGATGGTGGCGACTCCCATCCCGCCGCCGATGCACAAGGTGGCAAGGCCGCGCTTGGCGCCCTCTCTCTTTTGCATCTCATGGAGCAGGGTCACAATGATTCGCGCGCCGGAGGCGCCCACCGGGTGCCCCAGGGAGATTGCGCCGCCATTGACGTTCACCTTCTCCATATCAAAGTCCAGGTCGCGGGCCACGGCGATGGATTGGGCCGCAAAGGCCTCATTGGCCTCAATCAGATCCATATCTTTGATGGTAAAGCCGCCCTTTTTCATAGCCTCACGGGAGGCAGGCACAGGGCCGATGCCCATGATGGAGGGATCCACGCCGCCCTGGCCCCAAGAGACCAGCTTTGCCATGGGCTTCAGGCCATACTTCTCCACCGCCTCACCGCTTGCCAGAATGATGGCCGCAGCGCCATCGTTGATGCCGGAGGCATTACCCGCGGTGACGCGCCCGCCATCGGGCTTAAAGGCGGGCCGCAGCTTGGCCAAGGTCTCGCTGGTCGTACCATGGCGGGGGAACTCGTCCACTTTGAACTCCACCATGTCTCGCTTTTGCTTTACCATCACGGGGACAATCTCCGCATCGAACCTCCCGGCCTTTTGCGCGGCCTCCGCCTTGTTTTGGCTGGAGAGGGCAAAGGCGTCCAGCTCCTCCCGGCTGATGCCCCACTGGTCGCAGATATTTTCCGCGGTGATCCCCATGTGGTAGTTGTGAAACACATCGGTCAGCCCGTCATAAACCATAGTGTCCACCAGCTTGGTGTTCCCCATGCGGGCGCCGTACCGGGCGGCGGGCATGGCATAGGGGGCCAGGGACATGTTCTCCGTGCCGCCGGTGACCACAATTTCAGCATCGCCCGCCAGGATGGACCGGGCGGCCTCAATGAGCGACTTCATGCCGGAGCCGCAGACCATGCTCACGGAATAGGCGGGAACCTCTTGGGGAATGCCAGCCTTGATCGCTGACTGGCGTGCGATATTCTGTCCCTGGGCGGCGGTGAGGACACAGCCGAACATGACCTCGTCCACAGTTTCGGGGCTGACATTGCCGCGCTTGAGCGCCTCCTTGATGACGGTGGCTCCCAGGTCGGCGGAGTGTACCTCCTTCAGGGCGCCGCCAAACGTACCGATGGCCGTGCGACAGCAGCTGACTACGTAGAGTTCTTTCATTTTGTTATCCTCCATTGTTCAAATGTAAGGTATCACGATTTGCTTGTCAATTCTTTCCCATAAATTATACCCAACTACCCATGAGAAAAGCAACCACATTTTTATGCCAATCTGTGGTTTTTTTCCTCCTATCTTAACTTTTCCGTAAAAAACCCCGGGTCCTGCCGCCCTTATGTGATGGCAGAACCCGGGCTTGTTATCCATTTGTGACCAACGCTGCCGTTATCCCTCCGTCTGCGCAACGGCCGCGGCCATTCCCTCTATTGCCGAATTTTCATATTCCTCCCACCACTCCGGCTCATCGGATGGCACGGCCAGGCCGGCGGGATTCAGGGCGCTGTTGTAATAGAGGATGGTGTTGCCCTGCGGAATTAAGCCCAGCTCCTCCAGCGCGGCCATGGTATGTTCCGCACGGGCGGTCAGGGAAATTTCCAAATTGTCGTAGCCGCGGTATTCGCCCCCTCCTTCCGTGTCATATATTTGTCTGTACCACTCAAACAGTAATCTGGTGCAGGCAGTGTCAGAGGCGTAGAGATCCTCTTCAAACAGGAATTTGTCTCCCAAATTCCCCGCCTCATAGTCCGCTGCCACCGCCTCCCACAAGAGAGACAAATCCCGCTCCACGGCGGAGTACGTAGCCGTGTTATAGCGTTCCCCGCCGCTGTCCCACAGGCTGATCAGCGTCACGGTGTCCAGGATGTAGGTGCCTTGCTCCTCAAATCTCTCAATGAAAGACTTAACCCGGCCACGATCCTGAAGAAGTTGATTTGCCGCCCAGGTGAGGGTGCCCGGGGTATCAATATCCTCCCGGTTCAGGGGAATATTGAAATAATTTCGCCTCATGGTGTCCCCGTTTCGCAGCGTATATGTCACTGTGAAATAGGTGGAGTCCTGATCCAATATGGTTGCTCCCTCCGCTGAGGTTAAAAGTCTGTGCAGCTCAACCACCTTTGCGATGGTCTCAGGATCCGAAATCTGACCGGATGGTTGGTAGGAGTGGTCTTGGATCCCGTTGATCCCATAGAGCGTAACCGATGTCACGCGTTCCGCGTCCGGCACGCGCGTTTCAAATCCGGTGAGGTCAAATTCCAGCACGGCACACAGCAGCAGCAGTACCGCCAGCATAGCTGCGCAGCCCCTCCAGGCGTCAAGCACGCGAAAGGATTTTTTCAGGAGCATCTCCGCGGCAAAGTATCCGGCACCTCCCCAGGTTATCAGAAGCAGTGCCATGACCAGATGATCCACAACACCCCAAATGCTATAGGTGCCAAGTCCTGCGGAGAGTCCCACGCAGATGCCAAACCCCCAGCGGAACACCGGGCGCATGATCTGCACGGCCACAACATCTCCCGCTGTCTCCACCTGACGGCGGCGGTACACCCACAGGGCAATCAGGCTCAGCACCACTCCCGCTGCCGCGTAGATGAGCAGGGCACCCCAGTCCCCCAGAGTGCCGGACAAAGACGAGGCCTCGCCTTTGGTGGCCCAATACAGGCAGTCCAGCAATTTGTTGACGGGAAGCAGCCACAGGACCCCCTCTGAAATGTTGTTTCCAAATCCACTATACCCATAGAGAAAGATGTGACACAGCGCCTGAAAGAGCATGACCAAGCCACCGGCCAAAAAGTTCAAGATTCCATAAAAGGCGGGCAGCGCAAGAATATGGCCTGTGAACATAGCGCAGAATACGGCAAAAGAGTAGAAAAACAGGCACATGGCACACTGCGCTCCCAGCCACACCAGCAGCGGATACAGGACGAACACACCCTTGCACACCCCCGCGGCCAGCGTCAGCGCAAACACCACCACATTTGAAAGAAGCAGCATGGACAGGCCGGAGAGGTAGTTTGTGATAAACAGCGTCTCCCGCCGCATGGGCAGGCCATGCATCATGCAGGCGGAGCGGGAGGTGTAAAGATAGCTGAACATTGCCATGGCAACCAGCACACCCATACAGAAGGCGAATACCACACCAAACTCGAGTGTGTCCGGAATGCTCCACAGACGGCTGCGAATGACGTTAAAATATAGTTCGGTACGCTCATAAGAATCGCGGTTGACCGTCAACACCCGCGTGGGCAGAATAGTCAGCCATATCACACCGTAACAGGCCCAGAGTGGCCAGAAACGGTACATATTTTTTCTATAGAGCGTTGTGTTAAAGAACAATATCCCGGACCGCATAGTCCTCACCTCCCAATTCATAGATAAAAATCTCCTCCAAGCTCAGAGGCAGCGCCTCCATCAATACGGGGGCGTAAGTGGCCAGACGGCTTTTGATCACATTCAGGTTGCCGCGGACAATCAAGGTATGCACCCTGCCCACCTGGGCTACATGCAGCAGCTCCATATCTCCGGGGAGCTCAGGCAGCTCAGGCTGGGAAAAGACGATCTGGATTTTCACGATATTATCCTGCAGGTCGGTCAAAGAGCGCTCCAGAAGCACTCTGCCATGATTTAAGATTCCCACGTGGTCACACACATCTTCCAGCTCCCGCAGGTTATGAGAGGAGACCAGTACCGTGGTCCCCCGTTGGGCTACATCTCCCATGAGCAGCGACCACACCTGCCGCCGCATGACAGGATCCAGCCCGTCCACCGGCTCATCCAACACCAGAATATCACAGCCGCAGCACAGGGCAAGCCAAAATGCCGATTGCTTCTGCATCCCTTTGGAGAGGCGGCGGATGGACGCCTTCTCATCCACCTCTGCGAACGCCTCCCGCAGGGCCGCATACCGCTTGTCGTCAAAATTATGGTATATCCCCCGGTAAAACTTCATCATATCCCGCGTGGAGGCGGAGATAAAATAATACAGTTCATCGGGGATACAGGCAATGCGGCATTTTACGGCGGGATTTTCATAGACCGGCTGGCCGTCCATCAGCACTGAGCCGGAATCGGGGCGGTACGCGCCGGTGATGTGGCGCAGGATGGTGGATTTCCCCGACCCGTTGGGCCCCACCAGACCATAAATCGAGCCCGTTTCCACCTTCAAGGAAAGGCCGTCCAGCGCCCGTACCCCATCAAAGGTTTTAACCACTTCGTTTACCTTTATCATGCCGGATTCCCTCCTCTTTCACGGATGCGGGCTACAAGCGTATCCACAGAAACCCGAAGATACAGCAGCTCCGTTGTGACAGTATCAAAGTCATGGAGCAGTGTCTCCCTCCTGCGCTCATTCACATCACTGCGCGGAGATGCAAAGGAACCCTTTCCCGGAATGGAATAGACATATCCCTCCGCCTCCAGCGCCTCATAGGCACGCTGGATGGTATTGGGGTTGATGGCAAGTCCGGTGGCCAGACTGCGCACAGATGGGAGTTTTTCCCCCTCCTGTATCACACCGATCACCACCAACCGCCTCAGACTATCCTTCACCTGTTCGTAGATGGGACGGGCATCCCGGTAGTCCAATTGGAGCATCACATTTTCTCCTTCCCAAGGCCCAAACTGTGTGAACCGTATTAGTACGGTTAGCATACTTTGGGACGCATTGAAAGTCAATAAAGATATTCTTAATATTTCAATCATTTGCCTGGAAGGCACAGAACCCAATGGCGCCTTCCAGGCGGCGCAACTGTCCCAGCAAAGTATTATGATGGTCTACATCATAGGAACAGATGCGGCTTTGACTAATTTTTCCATATCGTCTGTTTCTACACCTACCTCCACCGAAGCACAGAATGCCACTTCTTTCCCAGTGCTTAAGCGCCAGAAACGCGCGCTCCCAACTGAACAGGGAGCGCGCGTTTTCTTTCCTACATAGTTCATGACAGTCACCGCTCCTCCAGCGGGACATACTGCCGCCGGGGAGCCACCTCCCGGTAGGCGGGGCGGATGATGCGGTTGAGGGGATTGTGAACCTCCTCAATGCGGTGGGCGCACCAGCCAGGCATCCGGGCCACGGCGAAAAGGGGGGTAAAGAGCTCCTCCGGAATTCCCATCATGTGATAGACAAATCCGGAGTAGAGGTCCACATTTGCGCAAATGGGCTTATCCGTGCGGCACCACTCCTGGATCAACGGGGGCGCCAGCCGCTCCACCCGTTCAATCAGGTGAAACTCCCGTTCCAGCCCCGCCGGACCGGCCAGCGCCCGGGCATACCGTTTCAGGATCACAGCCCGGGGATCGGACAGGGTGTAAACGGCATGCCCCATGCCATAAATCAGGCCGGCATGGTCTCCCGCCTCTTTCCGGAGCAGGCGCACCAGATAGTCCTGTACCGTCCCGTCATCCTCCCAGTCTGAAACCTCCTCCTGAATATGCCAGAACATCTCCTGCACCTTGCAGTTGGCCCCGCCATGCTTGGGTCCCTTTAAGGCACCCACCGCCGCGGAAATTGCCGAATAAATATCGGTCCCCGTGGAGGACAGCACCCGGCAGGCAAAGGTAGAGTTGTTACCGCCGCCGTGCTCCGCGTGGAGCACCAGACAGACATCCAGCAGCCGGGCCTCCTCCGGTGAAAATTTGTGGTCGGGGCGCAGGCAGTAGAGGAGGTTTTCAGCTACGGACAGCCCCGGCTGGGGGGGGTGGATTAACAGACTCTCACAATCACAGTAGTGCCGTTTGGCGGCATAGGCCTGGGCCACAATCACCGGGCAGCGCGCCACCAGCTGCAGCGCCTTATAAATCTCACTATTTAAGGATCCGTTTTCCGGATCCGGATCGTAGGAGTACATGGCCAGCATGGACCGGGCCAGCTTATTCATCACATTGGGGCTGGGGGCTGATAGGATAGCGTCCTCTGTAAAGCGGTTGGGCAGGGTGAGGAAGTCGGAAAGGATTTCCTTAAAATCCTCCAATTGCCCTTTTGTAGGCAACTGGCCAAACAAAAGCAAATAGGACACCTCCTCAAAGCCGCTGCGCCCCTCGGCGACAAAGCCCTCAATCAGCTCGGAAATTTCCACGCCCCGGTAATAAAGCCGCCCCTCAGCGGGCAGCTTTTCCCCATCCTCCAGGCGGTAGCCATCCACGTTGCCAATCAGGGTAATTCCGGCCTGCACCCCGGTGCCGTCATCATTGCGCAGCCCGCGCTTGATGCTCCAGCGGCGGTAATCCTCCGGATTAATTTGGTTATGCAATGGAAAGTCTTTGCATAGATTATAAATGAACTGGAAGGAATGCGCGGTCTGACGCGCCTGTTCCCGCAGGCGAACCTGCGGCTCAATCAGGTATTCCAAGTTGTAGTTCAGGCCGCTGTCGGGCTTTGAGTATTCCATCATGTTGACCCAATCCTCTCTCCATTTTCTTCGCTGCAATGAAACCATATTCTTAGTATATTATCCATTTTTCAAAATATAATAAACCAAATTTAAATGCTGTTCAAACAACATTAGGGGGATCAAAGATGATTCATGTGACTCGGATTCAGGGAAGGCGTACCGAACACAAGTTTAAACGGCCGCCGGGCATGCGGCAGATCATATCAGTATCTCTGCTGCTGGCAGTCGTCCTATTCTGCATGCCCTCTGTCCTGACCGGAATGCCCCTTTCCGTGACCGGAGAGCCCCAGGCCACGCTCCCGGCCATGCCGGAGAGTACCCAAACCAGCCGCTGGGACCGCGGCCGGGCCGTTCGTCTGGCACACAGCGATGACACGGTAGAAGAACTCACCATGGAGGAATACCTGTGGGGGGTGGTGGCCGCCGAAATGCCCGCCTCCTTTGAGCTGGAGGCGCTAAAGGCCCAGGCTGTGGCCGCCCGGACGTACACCGTTTCCCTTCAAAATTCCAACAGGGGAAAACATCCTGATGCCGACCTCTGTGACGACAGCGCCTGCTGCCAGGCCTACATCTCACACGCCAAGGCCCAGGAAAACTGGGGGCAAAACAGCACGGCATACTCTGAAAAAATTGCCCAGGCGGTGTTGGCCACCGATGGGTTGGGTGTTCTGTATGATGGGGCTCCCATTCAGGCGGTATTTTTCTCCTCCGCACCCGGACAGACTGCCGATGCAGTAGCGGTATGGGGCAATTCGGTCAGCTATCTGGTGGGGGTAGACAGTCCCGAGGGGGACGAGGTGCCAAACTATCACAGCCAAGTGATTTTAACGGCCCAACAGGCCAAAGACCTGATCCTGGCCGCCTATCCCGGGGCGGACCTCTCCGCGGATCCGGCCCTGTGGCTGGGCGAAGTGACTGCTGACAGCGCCGGGTGGGTCACCACCCTGTCCTTCGGCGGCCTCACCCTCACCGGGAGCAAGGCCAGGTCGCTCTTTTCCCTGCGCTCGTCCAACTTTACAGCGGCCTGGGACGGAGCGCAGTTTGTCTTCAACGTCACCGGATATGGACACGGCGTTGGATTAAGCCAGTACGGCTCCAATTCCATGGCCAAGACAGGCTCAGACTTTAAGGAAATCCTCACCTGGTATTATACCGGCACTCAGGTGGATTATTTGTGGACCTAATCAAATCGGCGCCGCAACGCAACAAAGCAGGATGCTCTTCCGAAACAGAGCGTCCTGCTTTGTTGTGGTTCCAGGTCATGGGGCAGGCACTCTTGTGTCTGTCATTATAACACAAAATCAAAAAATGCAAACTAAAAAAAGCAAAATTGCAAATTTTCTGGCTATTTATCGAAAAATCCCGGAAAAATCGGGGCCAAAATGACAATTTCTATAAAAGAAGCTGCGAAATGCGCACCTGTAAGGCTATTTCCCCACACAAAACCGCCGGAAGATGCGGTCGGTCACATCCTCACGGATGGATTGACCCGTGAGTTCGCCCAACGCCTTCATTCCCTCCTCCACATCGGCCAAAACCGCATCGGGGGGAAACCCGGCTCCAAGGGCCTCTCTGGCCCGCACCAAACACTCCAGCGCCCGCTGTGCCCCCTCCGCCTGACGCTGATTGGCCAGCAACTCTCCATAGGTCTCCTGGGGCGGGGCCGGAAACACCTCTTCCACCCTCTGTTCCAACACGTCCAGTCCCTCACCAGTGTGCGCGCTGACCTCCACCACGGGAATCTGTTCCGGCAGCGGCGGAAGATACCGTTTCCCCGGCAGATCGCACTTTGTGCACAGAAGGATCACCGGCGCATGCTCCGCCGCCCTGCACAGGGCAGTTTCATCCTCCGGTACAAAGGGGCCGGTGCGATCCCATAGGTAAAAGATCAAACCGGAGCGCTCCATGGCGGCAAGACTGCGCTCCACCCCCAGCTGCTCCACCAGGTCATCGCTCTGCCTCAGGCCTGCGGTATCCACCAGACGCAATGTAACGCTACCCATCTGACACCGCTCCTCGATGGTATCCCTGGTGGTTCCTGGAATGGAGGTCACAATGGCCCTTTCGTACCCCAGCAGGGCATTGAGCAGGGAGGATTTTCCGGCGTTAGGCCGCCCCAGCAGAGCACAGGGCACGCCCCGCGTCACCTGTTGTCCCCTGCGCCAAGTAGCCAGGAGTGATGTAAGCGCCTGCTCCTGGGCTGTTAACGTGCGAAAAATGGTCTCCGCGGTAAAGGGATCAATCTCCTCGTCAGCGTAATCCAAAACGGCACAGAAGTGGGCGGCGAGATCCACTAACGCGGAGTAGATCTCCCCTGTGCGCCGGGACAGGGCGCCCCCCAGCTGCCCGGCGGAGTGGCGTACGGCCTCCCGGCTGGCAGCATCCATCAGGTCGGCCACAGCCTCAGCCTGTGCCAAATCCAGCTTTCCGGCGAGAAACGCCCGGCGGGTAAATTCTCCCGCCTGCGCCTGACAGCACCCGAGGGCAAAGAGCGCCTCCAGCGCCAGGGAGAGTACCATCGGACTGCCGTGGCAATGCAGCTCCACTGTATCCTCTCCTGTGTAGCTGGCAGGACCCCGGCAGTAGGTGGCCAGAATCCAGTCGATCACCTGTCCCCCGCCATCCAGCAAAGCCCCGTAAACCAGGTTTTTTTCTTGCCGGGCTTCCAGCCTCCCCCCGCCCAGGGGGCGAAACAGCGCGCTGGCCGCCTCCACCGCCCTGGGACCGGAGAGCCGCACAATCCCTATGGCTCCGGGCAATCCGGTTGCAATGGCGGCAATGGTGTCAGATTGGGGCATAAAATAACCTCCTTTTCCTATGGAAACGCTCTGTTTGAAGAAATAAGCATGGTTACTTGCAAAAATATTTTTTGTTCATTTTGGGCAAAAAGTTTCCCTTGACAGGCATTATGTTTACCGATAAACGCAAAAAATCGACATTTAATTTACATAATCACGTGTGGAAAACTCTGTGGAAAATGTGGAAAACCTCAGTGAAACAGGGGGAGAAGGAATGTGAAACAATTTTTACACCACCACCAAAAAGATGTCAAAATATTACCAATCTTTTTGAGACCACAGACACAACTTTGTAAAACACCCGTTTCATTCTTCCCGTAAAATGAAGGAACGCCGCCTCAACATGTGGCGGCGTCCTGCAAGGACTCACGGAGGTTGCACTCGCCTCTTTGATCGGTCAGCTTTCCTCCTGAATCCGCCTGCTGACGGCCCTGGCAACGCAGATGCCAGAGGCCCCGGCCTGGGCCAGTCCGCGGGTGATTCCAGCGCCATCTCCGGCGGCGAAGAATCCGGGGAACGCGGTTTCCAGTTCGGAGGTCAGCTCCAGCCGGGAGGAGTAAAATTTTACCTCCGCGCCGTAGAGCAGCGTATCATAATTGGCTGTGCCGGGCGCAATTTTGTCCAGCTGATAGATCATCTCAATAATATTGTCCAGCTGCCGCTTGGGAAGGGCAAGGGAAAGATCTCCGGGAACCGCCGCCGTGAGCGTGGGCCGGACAAAGGATTTGGACATGCGGTGCTCGTTTGAGCGGCGTCCGCCCACCAAATCGCCAAAGCGCTGAACCAGTACCCCGCCCGCCAGCATGTTGGACAGGGAGGCGATATGCTTTCCGTAGCGATACGGCTCGTTAAACGGGGAGGTAAACCGGTTTGACACCAACAGGGCAAAGTTGGTGTTTTCACTGCGCAAAGCGGGATCCGCATAGGAATGGCCATTCACCGTATTGATCCCCTCCACATTTTCCGCCACCACATGTCCATACGGATTCATACAAAAGGTACGCACCTGATCGCCGTATTGCTTGGTGCGGTAGACCAGCTTGGACTCATAGACCACGTCTGTAATATGCTCAAAGACTGTGGCGGACAGCTCAACCCGCACCCCCACGTCCACCTGGTTGTTGATCAGATTCAGACCCAGATCCTTGCACTGGCTGGAAAACCACTCCGCGCCGGAGCGGCCGGGGGCCACAATCAGCCGCTTACAGCGCACCTCTCCCCCCTTGGAGAGCATCAGACGAAATCCGCCGCCATCCCGCTCAATTTTGTCCACGGCGGTGTCAAAGCGAAACTCCAGCTTGTCCCGCAGCCCCTCGTAAATATTCCGGAGAATGCGCAAATTATTTTCTGTCCCCAGGTGCTTACAACGGGCCTGGAGGAGGTGCAGGTCAACCGCCAGCGCGCGGCGCTGCAATTTCTTGGCCTCGGGGGTGGCGGTGGAAAAACTCTCCTCGGTGGCGCCATGGGCGATGTTGATGGAATCCACATAGTCAATGAGGTCCATAACCTCCTGTTCCTTCATAAAGTCGGTCAGCCAGCCGCCAAATTCCGTAGTGAAGTTAAACTTCCCGTCAGAAAAAGCGCCCGCCCCTCCAAACCCGCACATGGTATGGCATACGGGACATTGAATACATTCCGTTACTTTTCCGGCCACAATGGGGCAGCTTCTGTGATAGATATCCCGCCCCTGATCCAGCGCAACCAGCTTGAGACCGGGGTGCAGCCGGCTGAGCTCATAGGCCGCAAAGATGCCCGCCTCTCCACAGCCCAGAATGGCAACGTCATAGCTCGGATTCATGGGAAACACACCTCTCAATTACTCTTATCGAACTCCACCGCAATCACGCTCTGGCAATCCCCTTCCTTCATCCGGGTCAATCCCGCCTGTTTGGCACAGAGGAAGAAAATACGCACACCCCTCCGCGCAATTCCATTGCCTGGAGGGGCTGTCCCGTCCTCTCCCAGAGCAGGGCGCGGCACACTACTTTTATTATACATGAAAAAATGAGAAAAAGAAATTATTTTTGTTTTTTTAGCCTTTGGAGCAGCAACTGCGCACAGATGCCGGTAAACAGCCCCGCAGCGGCCCCGGCGAGAATCAGATAGGGGAGATAGGCCAGCACCACCCAGCTTTTCACAACCGCGGCGGCGGCCAGCAGCTGTCCCACATTGTGACAGATGCCGGCCAGGGCGGAGGCAAGCCACAAAAATTTCATCCCCGCCACCCGCCGCAGCGCCAGCAGGGACAAATAGCTGAGCATTCCCCCGCACAGGCTGTACAACAGCGTCATCATCTGTCCTGAAAAAACGCTCCCCAGGAAGATGCGCCCCAGGAGAATGAGCAGCGCGTCCCCCGGCCCAAACAGGAACATGGCGCAGACGGTGACAATATTGCTCAGTCCCAGCTTGATTCCCGGGAGGGGAATCGGCGCCGGAAACTGCGCCTCCACCAGAAATATGGTAAGGGCAATGGCGCACAGCAGACCACAGCGCACCAGGCGGCGCGCAGGATTATCCCGTGGCTGTGTCAAGCATATCCTCTCCTCCCACAATTTCAATGGCCAGCCGGTGGGGCAGACACACAATGGGGACCGTTCCATCGGAAATCCACCCCTGGTGGACACAGATCTGATCCGGGCAATCGGCGCTCGCCACCCGGATCCGCCCCTGTTCCACGGCGATCATACTGCTGCCCTCCCCCTCCCAGGGAATCTCAATGGTGCAGGGGGCAGATACCACATTCAGGTCAATGGTCTGATACAGCGCGCCGTCAATGGTGATTCTGGCGGTACCGCCCGTCTGTTCCGGCTTTTGGGCGCGCAGCAGAATGGCCCCGATACTCGCTGCCACCAACACAATCAAGAGCAAAAGCAACCCGCCCGTTCTTTTTACCAAGTCACCACCTCCACCCGGGTATCTTCATAGCCTGTCGTCAGGACGAAGCGGGACTCCAGCCCTTCGGTGATTACCACAGAGCCGTCCTCCCGGACGAGAATAAGGTCAAAGTCCTCCCCATTCCGGATCAAATCCGCTCTCCCCCTCCAAAACTCCACAGCCTGTTCCTCCCCCATCACAAAGAGAGCGGTGGACAGACCGTCACACACGGTTCCGCTGGGGCCGACCACAGTGACCGAGAGCAGACCGCTGCGGGCCGGATATCCGCTCTCAGGGTCCAAAATATGCCAATAGCGCTCCCCATCCAGGTCAAAATACCGCTGATACCCTCCAGAGGTTACCACTGCCTGATCCTCAACGGAGAGAATCGCCAAATAATCCCCCTCCTCCCCCAATGGATCCCGCAGTCCAACCCGCCAAGGGGTCCCATCGGGCCTGCTGCCCACTGTCTGCACATTGCCGCCCAAATTCAGGCATGCCGAAGTAATTCCCATCTCCCGCAGCAGCTGCGCCGCCAGGCCGCCGGCGCGGCCCTTTGCCACCGCGCCAAAATCCAGCTGCATGTCGGCCGGGATGCGCAGCGCGGTATTCTGTGTATCCGCCTGAACATAGGAAATATCGATATGTTCCAGCAGCGCCGCCAGTTCCCGCTCCTGCGGAACCCGGTATTCTCCTGTGGTGAAGCCCCAGGCCCGTACCACGGGATAAATGGCGGGATTCAACGCCCCTTCGGTACGCGAGGAGAGAGCGCTTGCCTCCTCCCACAGCGACAAAGTCTGCCGTGAGATGCTGACCCACTCCCCCCGTGCGTGGTTCAGCCGCCATAGATCACTGCTCTCATTGGTCACAGACCACAAGCCGTCCAGCTCCACAATCAGCGCCTGCACCGCCTCGCATGCCTCCTGAGCATTCGAGCCGGTCACAGACAGCGTCATCAGGGTGTCCATGGCAAAGATCTGTGTCTCCACCTTCTGCTCAGACTTCGCGCATCCAGATAAAAAGATGATAATACAAGCCAAAACAATCGCCCGCAATTTCGTTCTCTTCACGGTATCCCCCCCATGTTTCTGATCCAGTTTACCACATTTCTCCTGGTCCTACCAGAAAAAGAGGGATAGAAACCAATCTTTTGGAGGCAGCTCTACTTATTGTTCCATTTCTAATAAAGGCCTGTTGTGTTGTTTCAGGAAATGCAGATTGATTCCCCCCAAGGGGAAGATCCGCTGCGAGGGCCGTTTCACAGTATATTGTAAACAGGGACGATTCTGAGCAGGACAATGATACAAGCAAATTATAGAGAATACCATCTTGACAGATCTAAAAAGTGCGTGTATGATTGTTTTGTAACTGTTTTGTAATCTTTTTTGCAAACTGTTACTTTTTCCCATTTAAGATCAAACAAATTAAAGCGAGGCCGCTATGGACGGAATATTACAGAAAAAAGAAACCATACTTGCCCTCCTCCGCTCCCTCCCTCAGCGACTTGGAGTTTACGAAAAAAAAGGCCGCCAATGGAACGTGTATGCCAAATGGCTGTATATCCGGATACGCCGCTTACGCTGTGCCTGCCAAAACCTCTGGGCCGGACACCACGCAGTGGAGCCTGCTGTTTTTTTATTGGTGGCCGCAATCTCCGGCGTTGCCATCACACTGACCACATTATATACCCCCAGCTACGCCGTCTATGTGGACGGTGTGGAACTGGGCGTGGTTGCCGACCAGGCCATCGTAGAAGATGCCGTTGCGCTGGTTGAGGCCCAGGGACAGCGGCTGTTCGGCTACGACTATCAGGTGGAGGGCGATATCAGCTTTCAGGCCGGACTGGCCCTGAAAACCGATATGACGGATGAACGGGACATTGAGACCTATTTCTTCACCCAGATGGACGAGATGGGAGATGCCCTGCGAAAGTACCAAGTGGTTGTCAGCGGCACCGCTGTGGGAATTACAGCAGATCAGGATGCGTTAAACGCCCTGCTGGAGGAAATTAGAAACCAGTATGTCAATGAAAACACCATCTCCTCTGAGTTTGTGGAGGTGATCACCATTGAGCCGGTCTACACCGCACAGGAAAGTGAAGTACTGGATATAGCGTCCCTGCGGGGGATCCTAACGGCCAACACCACAGGCGAAACCACCTATACCGTTGCCAAGGGGGACACCTTTAACGCCGTTGCTTTCGCCAACGATATGTCCGTCAGCGAGCTGAGGGCACTCAACCCGAACGCAGACATCAACCGCCTGTCCATTGGCCAGGCACTGAATATCAAAGAAGAAATTCCCTTCCTCTCTGTGGCTACCATGGAGCGCCTCGCCTACACCGAGGAGATTGCCTGCCCGGTGGAAGAGGTTGCGGATCCCTCCATGTATATTGGGGACTCCAAAATTCTGGTGCAGGGTGAGACCGGCGAGGCGCTGGTTGAGGCAGATGTTGCCTATATCAACGGATACGAGAAGGAGCGGATCATCCTCTCCACCACCACGGTGAGCGCGCCTACCACCACAACCAAAGCGGTGGGCACCATGGAACGGCCGAGAACCGCCTCCACCGGCAGCTTCCGCTGGCCCTTCAGCGGACGCATTACCTCTTACTTCGGCGGCCGTTACATTTTTGGCAGCTACAGTTACCATTCCGGCATCGACATTTCAGGCAACTATGGCGCTTCCATTGTGGCGGCTGATGGCGGAACCGTTACCTTTTCCGGATATAAGGGCAGTTATGGCAATCTGGTGATTATCACCCACGACAACGGAACTCAGACCTATTATGCCCACTGCTCCAGCTTGCTGGTCTCCAGCGGAACCAAGGTATATCAAGGCCAAACCATTGCCAGAGTGGGCTCCACCGGGCGCTCCACCGGCAGTCACCTGCACTTCGAGGTGCGGGTCAATGGCACAGCGGTCAATCCTCTGTCCTACCTGCCATAGCCAGATATAAAAGACGACAGCCGCTTCTCCTTGGGCGGGGTGTCATAGGGACAAGAAGTGAACCATAGGTAAAAATCCCTGTGATGGGGCGGACAGTTTCGGCTGTCCGCCCTGCTTTTTGTCTATGCTGTTAGGTTTATCGCTGAGATATCCATGAGCTCGTATTCCTCAGGTACTGCTTCTGCTTCGCAGGATAATTCCAGCGGCGTATCCATCAGCCCAATATCCCTGTAGTAAATCCAGATATCCTGCTCGGCGGTGCGGGAATATTTTTGCGACTTTTCCCCCACCACGATCTTTTCGATGAACAGCCGCAGGATTTCCGGTGTGAGCTCTGTGATGTTGCTGTATCGCTTTGCCTTGTCAATAAACTGCGCCACATTGGTCAGTGAGTTCTGGAGCTGTTCCAGCCGTTCCTCCAGCTTCGGGAGCTTGCTTCGCAGTTCCGCCTGTTCGGTGGTGTACTCAGAGGAAAGCATACGGAAGTGCTCGTTAGGGATTCGCCCGAGTACGTTGTCCTCGGATAACTTTTGTCAAGGAGGTTTATCCAATTTTTCATAATAATTTGCAGGCGGAGAACAATCACCCTTGACAAACAGGTCTACATATCATAAACTACAATTAAGGTTTACATCGTGTAGTCTTAGGGGTGATTATTTTATGGCCGATTATAGATTGGCAGATGCGGAAGCGAAGTTTGCCGACTTGATTTGGGCAAACGCGCCAATGAACTCAACCGAGCTTGTCCGGCGATCGCAGGACATGATGAAGTGGAAAAAGTCCACCACCTATACCGTACTTAAACGTCTGTGCAACAAGGGGCTTTTCAAAGTTGAGGATGCCGTTGTGTCGGCACTTATCACCCGCGATGAGTATCTGGCAGGGCAGAGCCGCCGATATGTGGAGGACGCATTCGGCGGGTCGTTGCCGCATTTTCTTGCATCATTCATCGGTGGAAAAAAGCTGTCCGACAAACAGGCGGAGGAACTCATACGTCTGATTACCGAACACAAGGAGGGCTGAACCGTGGAGAAGATATTTCTTTCCGTACTCAACATGAGCCTTATAGGGGCATTTGTCATAGCGGCGATTATGCTTGTGCGTCTGCCGCTCAAAAAAGCTCCTAAAGCCATTTCCTACGCATTGTGGGCGGTGGCGGGTTTTCGGCTTATGTTTCCCTTTACACTGGAAGGCGCGTTTAGTCTGCTCCCATTCAATTCTACGCCAATCCCACATGACATAGCAACGCAAGCTGTTCCGCGTATTGATAGCGGGATTACAGTCATTGATAATGCTATCAGCGCGGCATTACCCGCTGTCACGCCTGCTATTAGCACTAATCCGTTGCAGGTATGGCTTACTGTCGGTTGCTGTATCTGGATTTTTGGTATTGTGATTATGCTGATTTACAGCATCGTATCCATCACTTTACTTAATCGCAGATTGCGCAGTGCGATAAATGTCGGAGATAATATCTATGAAGCCGTCAATCTGAAAACACCGTTTGTTATGGGACTTTTCAGATCGAAGATTTACATTCCGATGGGGCTTTCCGGAGAGGAACGCCGCTATATTGTCCTGCATGAGCAGACGCACATTCGGCGGCATGACCATATCATCAAAATGCTCGCCTACTTTGTATTGTGTCTGCATTGGTTTAATCCGCTGGTGTGGGCGGCGTTTATCCTGATGGGAGCGGATATGGAGATGTCCTGCGATGAGCGTGTGATGAAAGAACTGGGCGGCGATATTAAAAACGCCTACTCCCAGTCTCTGGTTCGGGTGGCATCGGAGCGAAAAATGCTAAACGGCAGCCCTCTTGCTTTTGGGGAGGGCGGCATGAAAGAAAGAGTGAAGAATGTGTTGAATTTCAAAAAGCATTCGCGAGTAATTATTATTGCGGCAGTGATATTGGTGGCTGTGTTGAGTGTGGGATTTGCGGTGAATAGGACAGGAGATGCCCAATCGCAGTTACAGAAAATCACAGACGCCACGCATGAACAAGCGGAGCGGGTTGAATTTTATCTTGCGGAGTGCGGGATATCCTATCAAACCATAGCCAATTCAATCAATCCCATAACAGAAGGTATGGATACTGATTGGCAGGCTTACGATTTATTGACAGAAGATGGTTTCTCTTATGTGCTTATACTCAGGAAATCTGACAATGATTTTACCGCCATCTTGGATCATGAAGGCAGGCTCATTTCGGGCATAATTGACAACAGGGTAACGCCTGCTTTATATATAAATGGGGAGTATAAATTTGCGGAGATTATTTTAGGAACCATGGATGACCAAAGTGGGATTTTGATTGAGGATGACATAGCAATCTATGTAAAAGGCCGAAAAGCAGTGCATATGACAATCGATGGATATAATGCTTGGGTTGCTGCCGGAGAAAACGATGCGGATGTGTATGATTTCGCTGAATATGTCATCTATACTCCGATAGGAAAAGATGAACAGATGTATATGAGAATTGACGATTATAATGCTTGGGCTGCCGCCGGAGAGAACGATGCAGATGTATATGATTTCGCTGTTCCCTACATCGATGATGGCTCCGATGCTACCATAAAAACGTATGAAAACCAACTCATAACGTACTTATCCGATTTGTTCACGGAAACTTACTCGCCGCATTATGACGGTCTGCGTTACGAAATGAGCAATTACGAGGAGGATGTTACTTCTTCCGGTGGCTATACCGCAACGTTCTTTGGGACGATGTATCATTTAGGTAATGGACTTGACGTTCCCGATGATCTGGGCAAAGAGCAGGAAGGTAATTTTTCCTTAAAGGCGAACGCGAAAATCGGTGCGGGCGGTCTGCTTGATTTAAGCACTATCGAGATACTTGCGGATAACAGTCCAAAAGGGGCGCCGAATTATGAGGTTCCGATTGAGGACTTCTTCCCTAAGAATTAGGCAAAACACGTAATAACGGGTGGGGCGGTATCCCCGCCCGCCGTGTTTGTTACCACCCATATCCCGCGTCCTGCGCGGCTGCTGTTCCCGCTGCCCAGAGCGCAAAGCAGCATCCAGCCACCTGCGGTCCACACCGCACTTATCTGGCTGCCCTCCGTTTTTACGAGCGTTGTAATTTCCGTCATGTAGTCGGGCAGTTTCAGGTCTAAAAACACCTGAAGAACAATGAAAGCAAGACTTACGCAAATGAATAGCCATTCCCGTTTGCGCAAATATTTCAAGAGTTTCAGCATGAATCAATCACTCCTCATAAAATTAGTTAGCGCTTTTCGAATCTCATTCCAAAACATCACTCTGATGAAGAAACTCCATATTGGGGTAGATTTCTTCCATCATTTCATCGGGGTAACGCTCATCAAGCAATTCTTCCATTTGGTTTCTGGGCGCAATGCCCTGCGCTCTATCCGACCATCTGCCCAGCGCAATTGTGGATAGCAGCAGGTTAAACGACAGCCCTATTGCAATTATTCCGGTAAAAGTCCGCTTGGGCCTTTTGGGCAGGCGTTCCACTAAATTTATAATTCGGGGATAGATGCTGCGGATATACACCGTCCCCAGTATCCCCCAAAAGATCATGTACAGCAGGCTGGTGCGCCCGCCAAAGAACGCAAACGGCTGATCGCTGTATTGCCAGGACACCGTGCCAAAAACCGCTTCCTGAAACAGGCTGGACACCACCTCGAACAAACCGCCAACTATCGCGCTGCCGCAAAACAGCCATCCATTACTCTTTAACGATAACGGCGCTAAAAGCAATACCATCAGCACCGCGCCAAACCCGTAAATTTGACTAAACGGGCCATACAACATACCTTGCCTGCTTTCAATCGTTCCAGTCATAATCAGGCAATAGGCCGTTTCCACTATGTAGCCGGCGACACATCCAATAAGAAATACCCAAATCATGCGGGTAAAGGTAACTCCCTGATACGCAACGCCGGCATCTTGCCTGATCCCATCCAATAAGTTATGCAGCCAGTGGCGGCCTTCTTCCCTGCGGGCTTTTTGCCGCGCCATCCACTCTTGCCGTAAGGTTTCATGCTCACTGCCAAGACCTTTAGGGCGCATTCCCGGAAACGCATTCATTACACGGACCCCGCTGCCCCTGCGCTGCTGAATCGCGTCTATCCGCCTAAGTATCAGGGCCGATTTTTCGCCCGCGCCTTCGTTTTCGCATATCCCGCGCAGCCGCGCGATGCTCCCCGCGGGATCTGATTTTTCAAACCATGTATATTCCTGCTGGTACTGATCCAGTTCGTCAAGCACGGCTTTCAGATTTTCCATCCGCTCTCGCAGCCCTGTAACCGAAGCCAATGTACGAATCAGGTCTAACATCAACAGTGCAAAAACCAGGCTTGCTAAAACACGCTGAGTTTCAGGACGCACAGTGTTAATGAGCTGTTCGGCTCCGGGTTGGTAAAAGTAAGTTACCACCAGCCCCAGCAAACCGAAAATACTTGAGTTGCGAAGGCAAATCCGGCCTTTCAGATTGAACCTCCTGCCGGAATAATCCCACCATCGTGTTTGGAACAGAGCCTCCATCAGCCATCCGGTGAAATATTCGAGAACAGATGCCGCTGCCATTGATATTAGAAAAACAAGAGGGGGGCTGCTTTTTACCGGGTCCGCAAACAGAAGGATGAATAGCGCGCCAAAACCATAGATCGGACACCATGGCCCCGCCAGAAAACCGCGGTTGACTGTTTTTTGGGCGCCAATGGAGCACCAAATGGTTTCACATAGCCATCCCATGACGCTGTAAAGCGTGAAATATAATACCAATTGAGAAAAACTAAATGTTTGCACGATTCATCCCCCCCTCAGATTATTTGTTTTAATTATGTAGTCAGGTTTAAAACCGCGTGCCGCCACTTGCATGTAGTGTTTATACAATATCCCGAAACGGTAGCGATACAATGGCTCCCACGGCTTTGCGCCGCCGCAGAAATGCAGGATTGCGGTATTTTGCATCACCCAATCCATATTGGCTTGTCCCGCGCTGCGCAAGAAATAGTTGCTGTAGTTACGGGCATCGTAATTCCATACGGCATCGTTAAGTTCCAGTATTCTGCTTCCGTACAGGCCATTCAGAACGTCTTGATCGGGGAGCAACAGCTCTTTTTTACGCTCATGCGCGTATCGGAAAACCTCCTGCGGGTCAATTTGCCTTCTTCCCTTAGCAAGGTCAATGAGCAAAACACCGGAATTGAAATAGTCGTGTTCGGTACCCAGCCGTATCCGGTTCACATTATTGGAAAATTCGGTCTTGCCGGTGTGCGCCGCCGCGGCAAACAGAAAGCCCTGCATATCCAAGTCCCAAAGAGGCCGCAGCGGGTTTATAACCAGAATATCGGGATCGAGGTACAATACTCTGTGGGGAGCATCCGGCAACAGGCGCGGGGCCAGCAAGCGGTAATACATTTCCTGTGGATAGCGGCTGTTGGCCGGCGCACTGCCCCACAGGGAGTCATCCACCTGGAGAGGATGCAGTACAGCATTGTAATTCTCACAAAACTTCCGAAGGTTATTGATTTCAATTTCCAGGATGGAACTGTGAAGCATCCATACTTCCATTTTTTCGCCGGGATTGTTCACAAAAAGCGAGGTGAGCATTACCCGAAGCGGCGGGAGATACTTTTCATCCAGCGTCACCAATATGCTGATAGGTTCCATCACATCTCACCTTACCTTAATTTTGTAATATGTACTCGTTAAACTTATTCAGCGGGTTTGTCTTCGTTAAGCAATGCCATAAATTCAACGCCGGTGATATTTTCTTTTTCCAGCAGGTAGTCGGATATTTTGTCGAGAGAAGCGCCGTTCGCTTTTAACAGATCAATGGCGTCCTGTTCGCATTCGGCCAGTATTTTGCGAACCTCATCGTCCACCAACGTGCCGGTCTGCGAAGAATAATTGGCTACATTGCGCCCGTCAAGATATTGGTTTTGGGTACTTTCCAGCCCCATGGGGCCGAACTTTTCACTCATTCCATATTGAGTCACCATGCCGCGGGCCAGTTTGGTGGCGCGCTCAATATCGTTGGACGCGCCTGTGGTCACTTCTCCAAACTTGATAATCTCAGCGGCGCGTCCGCCCAACAAAGTAGTGATTTGTGCCAGTATTTCGGAGCGCGTCATCAGGTAGCGTTCTTCTTCCGGCATGTTCATGGTATAGCCAAGGCTGCCCATGGTGCGGGGAACAATGGTGATCTTCTGTATCGGCTGGCTGTTTTTTTGCAGGGCGCTTACGAGAGCGTGACCAACCTCATGGAAGGCTACCATGCGGCGCTCTTTCGGATTCATCACGCGGTCTTTCTTCTCCTTACCGGCGATGACCAGCTCCACAGCTTCCATCAGGTCTTTTTGCATGACGGTATTGCGGTTTTCTTTCACGGCCAGCAGCGCACCCTCG
>Ga0154000_1000064_pt1 | contig 33944 bp, 32 predicted proteins | sample TSNC084MetaG_FD_104674 | JGI IMG/M metagenome (GOLD analysis project Ga0154000, IMG submission 104674) | Attine ant fungus gardens microbial communities from North Carolina, USA - TSNC084 MetaG | ecosystem: Host-associated > Fungi > Mycelium > Unclassified | place: USA: North Carolina, Lumber... | reverse complement strand
TGAAATTGGCTTGGTATCTGCCTATCTGTTTCCGGTTATGGGGAAAACAAGTATCTTTTTATATCAAATCTATAAAAATCAGCATTTCATCTGATAAATCTCCACTTTGTCAACAGCCCGGAACTTGGCCCGAAGTGATGGAATAAGCTGTTTTCGGCTGGCTCACATTAGGCCGCTGTCCTTGTTTAGTTTTTTTATTTCCGTTAGGGCGGTTTGCTCAATACAAATCAAATCCATTCGTCTTTTGGCATAACATTCCCTCCACATAGAGTTCATATTTCACGAACAGCTTTTCAACAGTCTATGCATTACATATCCAATTAAGAAAGCTACACCTAATACTCCCAGATGAATATAAAAAATCACATTATAGAAATATGTTTTCGTAATATACGCCATAGCCAGCAAGACTACCATTAAACAAGCGCCAAATAAAAAGTAGATCGTTCTTGAATGTTTTTTTCCTTTAGAAAGGGAAGTGTTAGTTGCTACAAAGAGGGACACAAATACAGCTACAATTAAAACTGACCATGTGATAAGGTTTCCTGATGTTATACCCCATACCCAATCAAACTCCATTCCATGGAAAATATGGTTAATGACTTTGCTGCACATTCCAGAAAACAGAAAGGTGATTGCCACAAGCACAAGGAATGCAGATAATAAACCATCAATCCACTCACAAATGATATTTCTTTTCTTTCTATAACCGGTACTTTGTAAAACTCCATCGCAAAAACTCTTATAGTCACTCCCTAAGATTTTGTCAATAGTTTCTCCACGGTTTTGGGCATCTAAAAATATACGAAGAATATCGTTGCGAATTACCTCAATCTCATAAGAATCAACGTTTTTTGTCCGCAAGTAGCAAACAATATCAATCATATATTTTTTGCTTTCGTCATTTAATAAATGATCATTTTGATTGTTTGCTTTATTAAGTTCATGCTCATTTCGTTTCATAATTTCCTCCTTTAAAAAGATGATTTACTGCGTTCTCCATTTCGCGCCAGTGTTCTTCAAAAAGTTCCAGTTCCGCTTTTCCTTTGCTCGTAATCTGAAAGTACTTTCTTTTTGGACCAACATTGGAGTCTTTGTATATTGCAGTTACAAACTCTCCTTTTGAAAGCCGTAAAAGCAAGGGATAAATTGTGCCTTCAGATATGTCACCAAATCCATGCGCTTTAAGCTTTTGTGAAATTTGGTAGCCATAGGTTTCTTCAGAATTTATGACTTTTAATATACAGCCCTCTAACATACCCTTGAGCATTTGCGATGGAATCATCATGCACCTTCTTTCTGCTATTATGTTATGCAAGGTATCTTGGCTATATTGTAATACATAGTAGCAGTGTTGTCAATAGGACTAGGAAGAAAAAATTCTATAAATATAGTATTTTTCGCCTTGCTCAACAGGCCCATTGTTCACCGAAGCCGAAGGTGGTGCGGAACATTGCCAAATTGGTGACCACAGATTTGCAATCGACCATATAATAAAATGGCTTAAAGATTTTGAGTGCGTACATTTTATGGATGTCTAGAAGAATATTTATAAGATTATCATAATACGAAAATCTCATAAAGAATATGCGAAACCCAACGTTTTTACTGGAGTTCCGCATATTTCCTTATTCCAACAAAAAAAGCGGATAACGAGAATAGAACCGTGTTCTATTTTAAAAAAATTCGTAGAAAGGAGATTGTTAGCACGCCTGAATAGTAATGTAACCGTAGGTGTAACCGCTATTTATTTATGTTTCTGGTTGAGTTGACATAGCAAAAATAGCCGTTAATGACGGCTGTTTTAAACACGGCTGTTTTAAATTAGTTGACAAATTTATTAGTATTACATATAATGGACTTAACAAGAGAGCCGTTGTCTAGATTCAGCCTAGCCATCGGCAAAATAATTACCTAAAAGTAGCGCCTTACTTTACCAGAGTGGGGGCGCTACTTTTTGCGTCTAACAAGAGTAATGACGGCACAAAGCATAATTACGAATGTGAATAATTCACTATATGTAACCATTGGCACCAGCCCCTTTCATGTAATGTCCGGTGGCTGGGCGTATCGCCCCAACGGCTCTCCTGGTAAGCCTATTATAATTTTATGGTACGAATTTGATTAAAGTATTTTAGTGACTGAAAGGTATGGCTCAAAGGTTATGTAGTAATTGCTATTGTCTTTTCGGAAGTCGGCAATACACCTGTGATCAGGCACAACTTTTTCAAGCAGCCACATTACCTCAACGTTCACCCGCGCCAAGGATTCCAGCCTGCGCGATGACCGTATTTGGTTTTCGCGCAGGCTTGTACTTGGCCAGAAGTCAAATAAGATATTGCTACAATGGAAAGTCTGCAAGCAAACCGGAAATTTTAATTGACTAGTTGGTAAGCGTATGCTAATATAAAACAGAGGATATACTCGGTTTTATGCAGGAGGGGTAGGCAATGAAAAAAGGAAGCAAACGAAAGTTGGATATTCAGCGGGCAACAAAGGCTCTTATAATTGAAAAAGGTTACTCGGCCGTTACAATGGCGGACATAAGCGAAGCGCTTAAACTGTCGGTCGGGGGTCTTTATTACCACTATCATTCTGTGGAAGAAATTTTTCTGGATATTGTTGAGAACGAAACCGGTGACGTATGGGGGATATTTTCCAAAGTAAAGGACATTGAAAGTTTAGTGGAAGCTTTTCGCTTATATCACCAGCTTGAAAAAGGCGACATGATGAATTTTGAAAACACGCTGAACTGTATATTCTACCCGTACTTTTTCAGTTTCCCCGCAGATGTAAGAAAAGAGAAGATGAAAGAAGCCTATTTGAACACAATAAATGCAATAAGCACAATACTTATAAAGGTTTACAAAAATACAGGGCATGTTAAGCTGTTAAGCCACCGCATTTATATAATGCTGCACGGCTTAAATATACTTGCCACCACCGGTCAGATTGATGAATTAATAATTGAAAATGAGTTTTTGGAAGTGGAAAAACTCATGTGGCAACTGTATCACGAAAGCGAGGAAGCACGATGAACATTTCTGTCATAAAAAGACACGACTTTGAAAAATTTACCGCAGCGGAAAAGGTTCTTGCATTAGATGGTAACCGTTGGAGATATACGGTTAGCGGGAACGGAAAGCATTTTTTGCTTGCCATACTTTCAAATATTACGGGGCACTTGCTGGGGCTCCCGCTGGCCGAGGAGTTTCGGGAAGAATTCACAACAATAGCGCTTTCGGTTCCGCCCATGCATACGTTTGCTGATACGGCTAAAGGCCTAAAAGCCGTGTTGGATGCCGAACAGGTAACAAAGTGCAATGTTATCGGCAATTCCAATGGTGGGGTATACCTTCAAAACCTTATAAAACAGTACCCCGATATTGCTGATAAAATTGTGTTTTCCCATAGCTTGACTTCCATGAACCCAAATGATGTCAACACCACTAATGCGTCAGAGATCAAGATTTACAGCAAAATGCGTAAAATTCTTAAAGTACTGCCGGTTTCCGCATTGACATATGGGTTGGGCAGAACGTTTTTTCAAAAACTGCAGTTGCAATCCGGAAAAACAGATACAGATAGGTTAATCGCACTTTGCAAAGAGGATTTTAAAAGAATAACCAAGCAGGATTTTTATACCATGGCAGACTGTATGGAGGATTTCCTCTTTAACCACATATTTACTTCTGAGCCGTATATAAATAGGCCGAAGGATATTCTGATTGTGGACAGCGAAACTGATAATTTGGCCAACCCAATGCAGCGCAAACAAATGTTGGAGCTTTGCCCTAATGCAAACGAATATCATTTTCAAACGGGTGGGCACGTTACAATTATAAACTGCCGTGAAGAATATTTTACGTTGCTGCATAAGTTTTGGGATGCCCTAATATTTGTTCCCCACGCCTTATCATAACTTGCATGGCGAACATTTGCTTCTTTCAAAATGTTCATGTTACTGTCGCATTACAATTATCCGCAAGGTACGATATTGAAACTATAAATGGCCTACCTGATAAACCTCTCCAGGTGCAAAATTTACCCCCAGTAATTCCCTTCCCCACGTGATGATATCCTCTATACTGTCCGCGGCTGCCTCCGGATCCCGGCGACGAATAGCGTCGACCAGATCCCGCATACGCACAAGGCGCTGCTCAACCTGTCCAATATTGTAAAATGCCTCGAACTGCGGTCTGTATATAGGCTCAAAAGTGTAAACTAAAAGCGGGTATATCCCATTGCCGGATACTATGGACAGCATATGGTAAAACTTGAAGGTCTCGCGGCTTAAGGCAGCGGGGTCGGGCTGCCGCGCTATCGTGTCAAGCTGTGCATCAAGCTCCGTGATCTGCTCCCGCGTCGCGTGTTGTGCTGCCAGATACGCTACGCGGGACTCAATACAGCACCTGACCTCCAAAAGCGCGTCGAGCATTTCCGGTTCAAAACGACCACCGTTGTACTCAAGGATGGAAATGAGCGTTTCGATTCGGCCGCGGCTCTTATAGTCCGCTACAAACGCGCCCCGCCGAGGCACGATCTCCACCAATCCCCGTTTGGCGAGCTCGGTCAGGCCGCCGTTGACGACGGCGCGGCTGACATTCATCATCCGCGCGAGCTCGCGCTCGGTCGGCAGGCGCTGGCCAATCTCCAGCTCCTTCGATAGTATCATGCTCTCAATTTCCTTCACAAAGAGCTCGCGCAGAGAAGAGGATTTCAGCTTCTTGAATTCCATGTTGTTTCCTCCCGTGGTCATGATTATACCATATACCATCCGATTATATCAAACAAACTGTTCAGATTCAATAAAGAATCTTGACTTATTTAAAGATATTTAGTAAGATTATGGTAGGTGGTATAGCCACGGAATTTGTATCAGTCAAAGAAAGGGGTGAAAACATGGCCATAAGCTACGATGTTGTCGTGGTGGGCGCCGGCAACGCCGGCCTGACCGCCGCGGCGGTGACAGCCAAGACAGGGCTAAAGACGCTGCTGCTTGAGCGACACAATATCCCCGGCGGAAGCGCGTCAAGCTTCAGGCGCGGACGCTTTGAGTTCGAGCCGTCCCTGCACGAGATGGCAGGTTACGGTTCCGCTGAGAATCCGGGCGACGTCCGGAACATCTTTGCCGAGCTGGGTGTCGGCGTGGAGCTGCTTCCCGTTAAGGACGCATTCAGAGCGGTTATTACGGGCCCCGACGGTTATGATCTCGTTATGCCGACGGGAATCGGGAACTTTGTGCGCATGCTGGAGCAGGAGGTTCCCGGCAGCGCGGAGAGCGTTACAAACTTTTTCAAGCTGGCCGGTGACGTCGGTATGGCGCTGGGTTACCTGGGCAAAGGCAAACCGGATCCGCAGATTTTGCAGACCGAACACCTGAATTTCATGAAAGTGGCCTCACAGCCGGTGAGCGTCGTGCTAAACGCGCTGAACATGCCGAAAAAGGCGCAGCATATCCTGCTCACCTACTGGGCCTACATGGGTACGCCGATCAGTGAATTCGCTTTCGCTCTGTACTCGATAATGGTACATCGTTACGTAGACATGAAGGCATACATACCGAAAATGCGTTCGCACGAGATATCGCTCGGTCTGGAAAAGTGTATTCGGGACAACGGCGGCGAAGTTTGGTTCAATACCGAGGTTGTAGAATTTCTAATCCGGGACGGACGCTGCTACGGCGTTCGGACAAAGGACGGCCTGGAGATACACGCAAGACAGGTTATCTCGAACGTCATACCCCACCGGGTATTCGGCAATATGGTCGACAAAGCAGCGATTCCGGTTCAGGAGCTCAAACGTGCGAACGCTCGCAGCGTCAAGTTTTCCGCGTTCTGTGTCTATCTCGGGCTGAGTAAATCTCCCGAGGAGCTGGGCATAAAGGACTACAGCGTGTTCATCTCCTCGACGCCGGACTCGGACGAGCAGCGGCGACGTATGCGAACGCTCGATAAAAACGATTTCACGATCATGAACTGCCTTAACATCGACAATCCCGGATGCAGCCCCGACGGCACAAGCATACTCTGGGCGACACAGCTTTACGAGACGGAGGCCTGGGAGGGAGTTACGCCCGAAAATTATAAGGCGACAAAGAATAGACTGGCCAAGAAAGCCATTGAGCAGTACGAAACCGCCGTGGGTGTAAAAATCTCCGACTGCATAGAGGAAATATCCATCGCCACACCTGCGACGTTCGCGCGCTATCTCGACACGCCGGACGGTGCGATCTACGCCTACCATGCCTCCGGCTGGGATGCGATGCTCCCGCGCATCATGACGATGCGGGATGAGCAGTGGGTACAGGGACTGCTCTTCTGCGGCGGGCACGGCACAAGAACCATCGGCTACAGCTCGACCTACATCAACGGCTACCAGACCGGGCAGATGGCCGTGCTTGATCTGAAGGGGGGACACTGAGATGGCAAACGAAGTTAACCTTAACCTGGATCCGCGAACTTTTATGAACATTATTCCTGAGCGCAGGGCGGCAATTGAGGCGGCGCCCGACACGCCTCTGCCCACCGATTTTCCGCTCAACAGGCTTATGCGCGCTTTCCACCCCGAGCATCAGCACCTTGTGATCGAAGCGGTGGAGACGCACGACGGTGACGCAAAGAGCTATACGCTGGTTCCGGACAGGGAGAACGGAACAGATTCGCTCGCGTATTTCAGCGCGGGCCAGTATGTGAGCGTGCTGCTGGAGATAGGCGGGTCGAAGCTGTATAAGCCGTATTCCATCCGCTCCTCCCCGGCCGACGCGCAGAGGAGACGTTATATCCTGACAGTCAAGCGTTCCGAGGGCGGCTTTGCCTCGCCCTATATTCTGGATACATGGAAAAAGGGCCGCCGCGTCACGATCACCGGGCCGGAGGGAAATTTCACCTACGAGCCGCTGCGGGACGCGAAGCATATCGTAGGCTTGGCAGGAGGTAGCGGGATAACGCCGTTTTACTCACTGGCCCGTGCCATCACCGATGGGACGGAAGACTGTGACCTGACACTGTTGTACGGTAGCCGCATGGCCGACGGTATCCTACTCAAGGATGAGTTCGACGCGGTGTGTGCGGAATGCGGCAGCGTGAAGGTGATACACATCCTCAGCGACGAGTCAAGGTCTGGTTTCGAGCACGGCTTCATCACAGCCGAGCTAATCAAGAAATACGCTCCCGCGGGGGATTTTTCTCTCTTTGTCTGCGGGCCGCAGGCGATGTACGACTTTGTCGATAGAGAGATTAATAAGCTGGAGCTGCCTCCGCGCCGCGTCAGGCACGAGCTGTTCGGACAGATCGGGAACCCAGAGCGCTATCCCGGCTATCCGCCTGACCACGTGGGTAAAACATTCACACTCACGGTTCACATCCGGGCTGAGCAAAGACAGTTCTCGTGCTCAGCGTCCGAAAGTCTTCTCGTGGCCTTGGAACGCGCGGGCATCGCCGCGCTCTCGCGCTGTCGCAGCGGCGAATGCGGCTTCTGCCACTCGCGCCTGATCTCGGGCGAGGTTTACATCCCTCCCGACAAGGACAAACGTCGTGAAGCCGACGAAAAATACGGGTACATCCACCCATGCATGAGTTTCCCGGTTAGTGACGTTGCACTCGAGCTTTCAATGAAGTAACAGTTTTCGACATCTTTTCTCGTTGAAGATGTTTGTTTTGGGAAGAAACATAGAAAAGTTAAGAAAACGTGCAATCATGCGTGTTTGCGGCAAAGGCTCCCTTGTCGAATTTGATAATCGACAGGGGAGCCTTTTACTTTTTGTAGCAAACCTGCTAGTGAAAGTTAAGCCCAAAAATGAAATTTATCGAAGAACTCGCTTACGGGGCGTAGTATTTGCGTAGGAACTTAGCGGAGCTATTTTCTTCTTTTGTTTTCTGTTGCCGGACCAGTCAGTGAATATAAATTTACAGTGCCACAATCAGGTTTTCTGGTCTTTGTAAGTAGGCATAGTTTATATTAGAATATAGATTTGCAACTCATTTATAGTTTGCTTATTTAAATATATCACCTCGACTCTCTTTTTCTAGCTTTGTATATACATTTAAGGTATTCTCATTATCACAAGTTGCAAGAAATACATCTTTTGGATTAGAAATATCATAAGACTTTAAATTATTTTTCAACCAAGTTTCATTATTTCCAGTTGACTTAAGATTTTCATATAAGATAATTCCATCAGAAATAATATTGGTAACCATATCTTCTTGTTTAGGGTTTAGATTCAAATCTTCTGGAGTAGCAGGTCTTTTCAAGCTTTTAGGAAGAAAACTTATTTTACCGTTTGTTTCTAAAATCGCTGTATGAATATCATCTAAATTAAAAAATCCATTAGTTCTACATTGCATCAAAAACTCATTAATATCTAGCTTAGACTTTTTAAAGTTTTTCCTATTTAGATTTCCATTTCTGAAAAGTATCAACGTATTACCCATTATAAACCTTCTAAATTTAATTGAATGGGAAGTCAATACAGCAATAATAATTGAAACTACCGCATAGACAATCATAGCAATTAAAGGTTCTATAAAATTGTTTTCTAATGATGTAGCCATCTCCGCTGCGATAGAACCTATTGTAATACTAGTAATATAGTCAAATATACTTAGTTGAGAAATCTCCCGGTTTCCCATTAGCTTTGCTAAAATAAAAAGAACAACCAAAGATCCTAATGATAAGTAAACTATTTTTAATAATTCCATTTAATAACGCCTCATTTTATATTTTTTTATATTATGCGCTAAAAAGGGAAAAACATACCAGTACATTACATCTTCTCACCACCAAAAAACACATAAACTATGATAAGTTATGTATAGACGAGGTAAAGGAAGTCGAGCAAATCAGGCGGAGCGTGGATGACATTATGCGTGAGGAAAAACGCAGGGTGCGACCCATGCGGGCGCAGGATATGAAATTGTAATCCCAAAACGTAAACCACAAAGGGGTGCGTAGCCGTCAGGCCACGCACCCCTTTTACAGAAACTTTATCTCCACTTAATTTGCGTCCAATGCTTTACGCAGACTCCATCCGCTCTGACGAAGAAAGTTTCAATATTTTCGTTATCTCTGCCGTATATTTCACGGGCGATTTTAAGGTTTCCCATGTCGTCGCGCTTGTACGTTTCCACGACGAGATAGGACGTATCTGCCTCCAGCGTCAGAACTTCGGGTAGTATGTCGGGGGCGTACTCCGTCCGCGATAGAAGTTCGCTCTCCGTATTCATTTGTAAAACAACAATTTTTTCCGGCTCTAACATGACACTTATTGAGAGTGTAATTGATATACTTTCTGTCTTGGCCTTGCCGCTTTCTGTCACTGTTGTTGTGGCATCCAGCGTCTGGGAATAAACGGAACCCTCGCTATACGCTTCGTTATTAACCATGAAGCCACTTCCCGAAACGGCATAAACACTGCCATCCTCGCTTTGATACACGGGGTTAAAATAGTATGTGTGTTGCATATTCGACGGTGCGGTATAAATCGTTCCTGTGAGCGTTGTACTGTTTTTATCGTCGCCGTAATTTAAACTCATATGTCCGTCGCTGATTGCCTCGTCTGACATAGAGGAAACATAACTATCGCGCCCGTCTGCGGCGGGTACAGTTGGAGAAAAATACGCGATACCATCTATGCCCTCAAAAATATATTCCTCTATTTCTGTTGTTCCCCCAGTTTCATCGCTCGTCAGCGTCCTTGTCATCAGAGTAGCATACAGCCGCCCTTGATACTTTTGCGCGTTTCCATCTATGGTGATTTCACCGCCCCGAAAACCACTGATATTATCACTGAGATAGTTCTCAAAGTCAAAAAGGTCGAGATACTCCGTCGTGATGAACAGACCGATAAGTCTGTCCTCGTATGCGTTTGTGCCCGCATTTTCCCGCGCCAGTTGACATCCTGAAAGAAGGCACAATATCAAGACACTGCACACGGCAATCATAATTTTACGTTTCATCATTACCCTCCAGAGCTCCGTCGAATTTAAGTATATCGCCCACATCACAATTCAAGTGCCAACAGATTTTGTTGATTGTACTAAACCGAACACCTTTGGCCTTGCCACTTCGGAGTATGGATAGATTGGCCTCCGTTATTCCCACAAGGGCGCATAGCTCTTTAGATGTCATCTTCCTATCTTTCAAAATATCCTCCAGATGGATTCGTATTGCCATAGCGCACCTCTAAACAAACATATCGTTGTCATCCTTGAGTTGTTTATTCTCCGTGATAAAACGTGTCAACAGCAACGCAGCCAGTACGAATGTGATTGAGAATACAGGTATTTGCACCGAGCCATTAACCACCATAAGCGATTTTATGAACAGGAGTTGGAGCAAGTTAAAACAGATATTTGACAAAACTGTCGCTGCCAGCGCCACCGCGCACAGCCGGGACATACGCCCCGTCGCGGCAACGGTTTCTGCGGAATAGCGGTCTGTCCTCATCTCATCCAACAACCGCAGCGCCGCGAAAACGACAAAGACATTCAGAGCATAAGGCAGCGCGTCCACCATAAATTGCATTATAAGGAATATATAACTCGCACCCAACATATTCTCATTTCCGGTATTACCAGCCTGAAGCGCTGTAATGGAATTGAGCAAACCGTCAAAGCAAGCGCCAAATACCAAATACACAAAAAGCACGTTTAACAAACAGAGCATAACCGACATATAACGAACGAGTTTATCCGTGCCACCAGTGAAAAACAATCGCAATACCCGTAGGACGAAATAGCCACAAAGCACCGAGTACGCTATGCCGCCTAATATCGCTTTCCCGACAGACTGTCCAGCTACACCACCCGTCAGCGCACCTATGACACCAGGGTTTATCATCAGATACAAGACCGCAAATAGTGCGGCGCTAAGCAGCCCAAGCAAACCGTCCTCTGCGCATAGCTCACGTTTTTTTCGTAAGATTGGTAACGCAGCGGCGGGCAATAGGCTTACAGCAATGTAAATTACAATGGCAGCCACGTTGCCTGCCCCACCCGAAAGCGAAAGTGTACGCAGACCCAATCCAATCTGCTCAAAGGGAAAGGCCATCGCAGCGGAAAATGCACCTGTAAACGACGCTTGTAAAATGCGAAGCCCTACGCAGAGTGCCGCTTCAACGCATAATGATCCCAGAAATACTTTGCTTTTCATAATCGCCTCCGAATTATTGTTATTCGATAATCCATATAAAGTATACGCTTGAAATTATCGTTTGTCAATAATATATTTGCATAGTTTTACTTTAGCTTATTTCTGCGCACAGACCGGAAAAGTCCTTGACAAAGTAATTTGAAAGATTTTGGACAAACCTCCTTGACAAACACTATCGGAGGATAACGCCAGCGGCAAGCTCTCCGATGAACGGTTTATGATGATTACCAAACGCTATGATGATGAACAACTTACGCTGAAAAAGAAAATCTCCGCCTTGCAAGCGGAGCTTGACGCGGAGGAAAAGCACAGACACAGCGCGGCAAGTTTCTTGCGGACAGTAAAAAGGTATACCGACATTGACGAGCTGCCCCCTATAATTCTAAATGAGCTTGTGGAAAAGATTGTAGTCCATCAGGCGCAGGGCGTAGCGGTGGAATACATCACCCGCAAGGCCGGATAACGAAAACAGGAGCAACCTTTCGGTTACTCCTATTCCAGGAATGTTCAATGTCGTTATGAACATTCGACATGAAGCGGATAACGGGAATCGAACCCGCCTATCCAGCTTGGGAAGCTGGTGTTCTACCAATGAACTATATCCGCATGGATTATATTATACTGTAAATTCGTAGAGATTTCAAGAACTTTTGTTTTATATCTTTAATTATTTATCATTTTTCCCTGGATTTGGGTGTACACAACTTTTACACGACTATGAGCCAAATGTATTAGGAAAACTGCAAAATAGTCCGGTATAAGGGCAAAAATAAAATAATGAAAGCTATCACACCCGTCTTTAGGAGTTAACGCCATAAATCTTTAGGAACAAATCCCATACTAACCTCCTGCAAATGCCTTAAAATAAATGGGTGCTTTAATTCGGTATGTATGTTGTATAATTGATTTTTTCGCCGCTCCGATAAGCCGCCGCCGCGACTGCGGACTTGCCTTTGCCACGGCTGATGATTTTTATGCTCAAATGGTAGATTGCTATGAGATACTCTCCGTTTTTTTGGTTGAATAAGCACCAAAGTATTGCTATAATTTACTTTAAACTAAAGCGTAAAAAGATAAATTTATTTAATTGTATAGCCGCTCTTTTCAAGCAACGCAATACTTTTCTCATAATTAAAAGATTTCAAGAAAATGTAGTCTGTGTTATATGTGGAAACAACAAAAATACTTACATTCGCATGTGATAATATATCTGATATTTTTGCAATAACGCCTATCATTCCAAAATCTAAAATACCAGTTATTTTTAATGCTTTCCACCCGGTTTCTACTGCAATAGGATTTTCCGGTACAAAACAAGATTCACATACTAATGAGATTTCTTCATCGGTTTTTGATAAAAAAACAAACTCTTTATTAAAATCCACGCCATTCATATTTTGAATTTTGCTAACCGAAAAATCCTTATCAATCTTTTTTAGCTCCAAATTATTACCGTCCTTATAGTAGCCAGAACAAGATTTGTGTTGGCTCGACAACAGTACCCCACATTTTGCGCCCTTTCTTTCTTAGCATATCCGACCGGAGATTTCAAGAGTGACTTTCCCGGGAATAGTATGTTACATAGACAGAAATCCCTTGCCGATAATCTCACTGGAATTGGTTACAAAGAGGAAAGCGTTGGGATCTGCCTTCTTTACGTATTTCTTAAGCAGATAGGCTTCCTTCTTCTTGACTGCCGCATAGATTATCGTCTTCTTGCTGCCGGTATAGGAGCCGGTGGCGCCTGTAACGGTGGAGCCGTGATGCAGCGTGTCATTAATATAAGCAAGGATTGGCTCCGGATTGTCACAGACAATCGTAAAATACTTGTTCATATTCAGGCTGGCAATCATACTGTCAATAATCAGGGATTTGATAATCAAGCCAGCAGTGGAAAACAGACCGGTCTGGATTCCAAACACAAAGTAAGCGGCCACTGCGGAAATCATATCCGTAAAAAGCAGTGAAATGCCGATGTTAAACCGGGTGTACTTCTTCAGAATCATTGCAATAATCTCGGTCCCCCCGGAAGAGGCATCCAGCCGGAGCAGCAGTGCCGAGCCGGCAGCCGGCAGTGCAATGGCATAGGCCAGTTCCAGGATTGGTTCCGTGGTCAGGGGCTCGGTGATGGGGATAAGATATTCCATCAAGGACAGCAGCACCGTAAACAGCAGGCTGGCGTAGATGGTCTTGGCACCAAAGCTTTTGCCCAGGAAAATACATCCGATGACCAGCAGTATGATGTTCAGAATAAGGCTGATCGTGGATGGGGTCATGTTAATGAGCGGGGACAAGATTGTAGCAAGGCCGGTGGCGCCGCCAAATGCAAAGTTATTTGGAAATTTAAACGCGTAAACGCCAAGTGCGGTAATAAAAGTGCCAAAGGTAACAATGGCATATTGCTGAATTGCTTTTTTCATATTTTTCTCCGGTATTCTATTCAGGGAGTGTGTATTGTCAAAGGAGGGTATACTCCAGAAATTCCCGATAGAGCTTTGAGCCTTCGCGGATGTCCTCCGGGAGCAGGGCTCTGGCTACGGGAATAACGGCCGCATCGGTTTCATCGATTCGCTGCAGATGTGCATAATCACCATCAATTCGGATTACAAGGTACGTGGCTGGTTCCATTATGTAGGTTCCTTTCATTAAAATTTTCCTTTAATTAATAATTTATGAGAGCAGTAGACTTATTATACAATAGAAAATCTGAATTGACCAGCGTTCGCCGGCAGATTATACTTTTTGAAGGATGGTGTGAGATTTTCTTAACAAAGATAAGCTTTTGTTCCCTGGGGGAAGAAAAAGTTCGGAGGCTGTATCCGAACTTTTTCTGATTACTTCTTACCCCACAGGAGTACCTGATGGGCGAACATCGGTATTGCGGAGAGGGCGGACAGGTACCCCCATTCGTGTAATGCCAGGCTGGTAGTGCCAAAAATATCCACCAGAAAGGGAATCTCTGTAACCGCTACCTGAAGTGCAATTCCTAACAAGAGAGCGACAATCATCATGGGATTGTTCAGGTGATTCATCGCAAAAATAGATTTTCGCTGATCCCGCATGCCGATGGCGTGTATCAGCTGTGACAATCCCAGGGTCGTAAAAGCGTAGGTCTGTGCCTGTGCCAACAGGGCCGGAAGGGAGAGTGCCGTTTGAAAATTGGCCAGGGAAAGCTCTATGCCCGAATTCTTCAAGTAAAAATAGGGAATGGTTAAAAAAGCAAATAAGCTGATTCCGGCGATCAGCGCGCCGTAGAAGCAAGTGCAGAACCAGCCGCCATGTGCCATCAGACTTTCGTCCGGATCGCGGGGGGCCTGCTTCATCAGGCTCGCCTCGTCATTTTTATCCATACCAAGAGCCAGTGCGGGCAGGGAGTCTGTGATCAGATTCACCCACAGAATATGAATGGCCTGCAGCGGTACTGCCAAGCCTGCCGCTACTGCAGCAAACATGGTAATGATTTCTCCAAAGTTAGAGGACAGAAGGAACAGCACGGATTTGCGGATATTTTCATAAATTCCCCGTCCGCCGGCAATCGCCTTTTCAATGGTGGCGAAGTTATCGTCGGTCAAAATCATATCGGCGGCACCCTTGGCGACGTCCGTTCCGCATTTCCCCATTGCAATACCGATATTCGCCTTTTTAAGGGAGGGGGCATCGTTGACGCCGTCGCCGGTCATGGCTACCAAAAGGCCGTTTTGCTGCAGTGCCTGCACAATCCGAACTTTATGAGTAGGGGAAACGCGGGCAAACACGCGGTAGCGTTCAATCCTCTTAGCCAATTCCTCATCTGAAAAACGATCCAATTCTGACCCCAGCAGACACTGGTCTTCCGGGGAGATATTCGGCTGGTCAAACAGCTCCAGTTCCCTGGCAATCGCCAGGGCAGTAGTCTTGTGGTCTCCGGTAATCATCACGGTTCGGACGCCGGCTTCACGGAAATGCCGGACTGCCGGAAGAGATTCCGGACGGACAGGGTCTTTCATACCTGCCAGTCCCAGAAAAGTCTTATCCCGTGCCAGGGCCAGTATCCGAAGGCCCTGGGAAGACAATTCTTCTACCGCTTCTCCGATCGAACGGCGCATTCCGGCAGAAAGTGGCTTTTTAGTACCAAAGTATTCCACATCCGTGCATTGATCCAGGATAAAATCACAGGCACCCTTTATATAGGAGAGAGTTCCTCCATTCACGGAGTGTTTTGTGGTCATTTGCTTGGTTTTGGAAGAGAAGGGGATTTCGTCTACCCGTGGGTATTTTCTCTCCAGATCTTCCCGCCGGACGTGATGTGCGGCTGCCCAGTCCAGCAGTGCCAGCTCCGTAGGATCCCCGATTCGCTGGGTCTTGGTCAGCAGCCCGTTATTGCAGAGGGAGAAACCCTCCAGCAGGGTGGCAGGGGCGGCACCTTTTCCGGCCGGATAAATTTTGCCATTTTGATAGTAAGTCGTTACGGTCATGCAGTTCTGGGTCAGGGTTCCTGTTTTATCCGAGCATACAACCGAGACGGAGCCCAGAGTTTCGACGGAGGGAAGCTTCCGCACAATGGTACCGGCTCCTGCGAGACGGCTAACGCCAATAGCCAGTACAATGGTGACGATCGCCGTCAGTCCTTCCGGTACGGCGGCAACGGCCAGTGAAATGGCGGTAACCAGCATTTCCGGAATATCCCGCCCCATAAAAAGTGCCAGGAAGAAGAGCAGAGCACAGAGAATCAGAGCCAGTATGCTTAACACTTTGCCGAGCTTTCCCAGGCGGATTTGCAGAGGGGTTGGATCCTGCTGACTCTTATGGAGCAGGGCGGCAATCTTACCGATTTCCGTATCCATGCCGATGGCAGTTACCACGCCTTCCCCGCGGCCATTGGTTACCAGTGTGGACATGAAAGCAGCATCCCCGGCCCCTTTATGTACAGGAAGAGACTCCCCGGTTAGCGCAGATTCTTCCAGCGAGAGGTGTGTGGCCTCGGTCAGCTTCAGATCCGCCGGGACTCCACCACCGGGTTCCAGCAGTACCACGTCACCTACCTGCAGGGAGATTGCCGGAACGGAACGAACGGTGCCCTTGTCCCGGATCAGTGCCATCGGGCTGGACATTTTCTTCAGTGCAGCCAGTGCCTGCTCTGCCTTACCTTCTTGTATTACCCCGACAATTCCGTTAAAAATTACAACGATCAAAATTACAATTACATCACTGTACTCCTTTAATAAGAAGGAAATAATTGCGGCGGCAAAGAGCACAAAGGTAAGAGGATTATTCAGTTGTGAGGCAAATTTCTCGCTCCAGGAGGAGGGCTTTTCTTCGATGATTTGATTTTCATTCTTCATAGTATCAATGTATGCTTGTTCAAACGGGCTATGACAAGTTTGCAGACAAATTCCGGGGTGGAATTCTTCTCTTTTACGAGAATCTATGTTATAATGACGCGGAATAGGTTCTTACAAGAACTGGGAGACAAATTGATGGAAAAATGGGTAATTGAGGCCAAAAAAGCAGATTTTCAGAGGCTGGCCGAGATCTTTCAGATGGATCCGGTTATTATACGCCTTATGGTAAACCGTGGAATTAGTAATGAAGAAAAGATCCGGCAGTATCTAAACGGCAATTTAACCGATTTACATAATCCCCATTTAATGAAGGATATGGATAAGGGAGTGGCTGCTATTCTGGCCGCCATTGAGAAGGGGCAGAAAATCGTGGTTGCCTCTGACTTTGATGTGGATGGGATTTTTGCGGGAATGGTGCTGCTGACGGGACTTGAACGGCTGGGGGCGGACGCCCGCATCAAAACGCCTCATCGGACGCTGGAAGGATACGGCCTGAATCTTCGGATTGTCGAAGAAGCCTATCAGGAAGGAGCCGGACTGCTCATTACCTGTGATAATGGAATCGCCGCTTTTGAAGCGCTGGAGAGAGCCTGGGAACTGGGACTGCCGGTGGTGGTAACGGATCACCACGAGGTGGCCTATGAGAGTCTGGAGGACGGCGCCCGCCGGTATCTGCTGCCCAAGGCAGATGCCATTATTAACCCTAAGCAGCCGGACTGTCCTTATCCCTTTCATGAGCTTTGCGGCGCGGCAGTAGCCTTTAAGCTGGTGCAGATCTTATATGAAGAGAAGGGGATTAGCTTGGAAGAACTGGATCCGCTGTTAGAATATACGGCCATAGCAACGGTGGCGGATGTAATGGATCTTATGGAGGAGAACCGGATTCTGGTGAAGGAAGGGCTGAAACGCCTGGCGCGGACCAGGAACATCGGACTGCAGGCGCTGATGCAGGTGAACCAGCTGGATCCAAAGAAAATCTCGGCTTATCATATAGGGTTTATTCTCGGCCCTTGCTTTAACGCGGCAGGACGTCTGGAAACAGTGGAACAGGCATTCCAGCTATTGCGATGTACGAATGCGAAGGAAGCGTACCGCCTTGCCATGGCGTTGAAGGAACTGAATGACTCCCGTAAAGACATGACACGGAAGGGAGTAGAGCATGCAATTTGGCAGATCGAAGGTGCTGACTGGAAACAGGATCCGATCCTGGTAGTAGCGCTGGAAGACTGCCATGAGAGTCTGGCGGGAATCATTGCCGGGCGGCTGCGAGAGCGTTATTACCGGCCGGTCATTGTATTGACAGCCGTAGAAGATGGCTATAAAGGCTCCGGGCGTTCGATTGAAGCTTATCATATGTTTGAGGGGTTGCAGGCATGCCGTCCTCTCTTAACCCGGTTTGGCGGACATGCCATGGCGGCAGGTCTGTCCCTCTCCCGTGAAAACCTGCTTCTTCTCAGGGAACGCCTGAATCGGGATGCCCATTTGACAGAAGCAGATCTAACGCCGGTGGTGCGGATTGATGTTCCGATGCCCCTCCAATATATACGCGAGGATCTGATCCTTCAATTGGAGTATTTAGAACCATTTGGCAAAGGGAACCGCAAACCCCTGTTTGCAGAGAAGGATTTCCGGATACGGAAAGCGGCTATTATCGGTAAAAATCAAAATGTATTGAAAATGCGGATTGCAAATTCTGCCGGTACCCTGATGGATGCCCTGTATTTTGGGGATGTACAGGAATTTGGCGAAAGTGCAATTCGGGAGTATGGGGAGGAAATGTGGCAAAGAGCCTTTAGTGGGGAAGATAATGGAATGCAGGCATCCTTTGCGTATTATCCGTCCATAAATGAGTATAAGGGGAATAAGACCCTGCAGGTTATCATCCAGAATTACCGGATACAGGAGGCGTTATGATCACAAGCACATCCAATTCACAGGTGAAGCAGATCGCAGCGCTGCAGACAAAGGCAAAGCTGCGGGACGAGTTAAGGCTTTTTGTAGCGGAAGGTACGAAAATGGTAGAGGAACTGCCGGAAGTACTACTGCAAAAGGTGTTTTGCTCCGTGTCTTATGCAAAAAATAAAAAAAATTTAAATTTTTCAAAAAAATTTTTACCGGAGGTAGTGCCAGATCTTGTGTTTTCTCACATGTCGAATACTAAGACCCCACAGGGGATTTTGGCAGTAGCCAGGCAGCCGGAATATACCATAGAGGACTTGTTTACCGGCGGGCCGATCATCATTTTGGAGAGTTTGCAGGACCCGGGGAATCTGGGCACGATTCTCCGCACCGGAGAGGGGGCCGGTATCGGAGGTGTGCTTGTCAACCGCGAGACAGTGGATTTTTATAATCCGAAGGTGGTTAGAAGTACAATGGGGTCTTTGTACCGGGTTCCGCATCTGGTGTGTCCGGATTTGGAGGAGAGCGTCAAAGCCTTGAAAATGCGTGGTTTTCATGTATATGCAGCGCATCTTGACGGAGCCAAAAATTATACGGAAGGAGATTACCGAGAAAAGACGGCATTCCTGATCGGAAATGAAGGCAACGGTCTGACGGACCGGCTGGCAAAAACGGCGGATACTTATCTGCGGATTCCGATGGAAGGGAAGGTGGAATCTCTGAATGCGGCAGTAGCCGCTGCCATCTTGATGTATGAAGTACATCGGCAGAAGCACTAATTACAATTGTTAGAGAGTATCCGAAAGGGTACTCTTTTCTTTGTCGAAAAAGTGGGGGTACTAAACACAAAATGTTGTGTTTGTAGGTCCAAAGTGGGAGGGGTTGACATTCTTTTGAAATAGTGTTATATTACTTCCGTAACATTTACGTAACAAAGTAAATAGTTTGGTAATATACGGAGCGACAACAAAGCAAATTTAGGGGGTTTATATGAGGAAGAAAATGCGTAGCCGGATTATCTATACGATGATCACCGCAATGCTTTGCCTTCAGTTGGCCTACGCGGCAATCCGTACCGAATCTGTCAATCATGTGCAGGCAGCTGCTGGAGAGACAGAACCTGCTGATGCACAGCAGTCAAACAATTCATACAACGAGGGGATTTTACCTGTAATCAGTCTGCAGTTTCCGCAAGTGGGAACTTTGTATGACACGGATATTCAGGGGGAGGATACGGCAGAAACGACTGCGCCGGTCGAGGAGACCGCCGAACTGGTCCCGGAAACACCGGTTCAGGAGAATGCAGTATATTTTGCAGCAAGTATCAATTTAGAAGCACTGGAAGCACAGGCTGCCCAGAATATACCGGAAGAAACGGAAGCAGCGGTTCCCCAGGTTACCGCCGCGGATCTTAGAGCAGAACAATTAGCAGAGAAACTGAAGACAGAAGAAGACGCCGCCTCGGAAAGTGAGGAAGAAGCCCGGAACCTTGCCCTGATTGGGAAGATTGCTGTGGCAGATGTGACACTCGCTTTGAATGTCCGGCAGGAGCCGACGGAAGAGTCGGAACTGTTGGGACGCCTATACCGGGGAACCGGTGCGAAGATTCTGGAAATTCAGGATGAATGGGCCAGGGTTTCATCTGGCGTGCTCACCGGGTGGGTGCTGAAGGAGCATCTGGTAACAGATGAAGCAGCCAGTGCCTTAATGGAATCGATAAAACCGCAGGTAGCAACCGTCGTAGCCACAGAACTTTGTGTGCGGGCGAGTGCAGATGATGAAGCAAACATTTTAACGACCGTAGGGTCGGGTGCACAGTTCCCTGTCCTTGAGATTAGCGGCAGCTGGGTGAAGATTCAGCTCACGACCCGAGTAGAAGGTTATGTTCATGCGGAATATGTTTCCGTGGAAAAGGGGTTGTTCGTAGGGGTTCTCCTTGCAGATGAAGCAGAGCTTCAGCAGGAAGTGAACGAGCGTGAGGCTTCACGTGAAGCAATAGCGCAGGAAGCGAAAAGAGCCGCTTCCAGTAAGAGTTCCTCTTCCAGCAGTAAAAGCTCCTCTTCAAGCAGCTCCTCCGGCAGTTCTTCTTCCGGCAGCTCCTCTTCCGGTGGTTCCAGTTCCAGTAAAAGCAGCACAAGTTCTGAGAATTCCGGAGCCAATGAATCCGTCAGTACGCAAAGCTCGAGTTCGGATGACGGCTGGGTAAGTATGGGGACCTTTAAAATTACCGCTTATTGCGCATGCTCCAAGTGTAATGGGGGCAATGCAGGCAAGACGTCTTCCGGGGCAACGCCCAGTGTCGGTTATACATTGGCGGCAGATACTTCCGTACTTCCGATTGGAACAAAGGTAAAGATCGAAGGCAAAGATAACATATACTGTGTAGAAGATACCGGTGTACGTGGAAAAACCATTGACCTGTTTGTCTCTTCCCATTCCGGTGCATATGAATGGGGCGTACGCTACAGAGAGATCTGGGCACAGAAATAAGAAGTGCAATCGGAGAGAGGGCAGCATTCTGAAGAATGCTGCCCTCTCTTGATGTATACGTACGCGAAGGCAGTCAGCGTGACGCCTCCGGTTGAAGCTGTTCTTGCTTAACGAGCACTGCCGTAAGATTTGTGGTTCTCCAGGGAGTGACCGTACAGTTCAAATAATTCGCTGACGGTTACCAGCGTATAACCTTCTTCCAACAATTTCGGTATCAGGATCTCGACGGCATCGGCGGTAGATCCATGGATATCATGCATAAGGACAATAGAACCGCCCCGGATGCTGTCCATAGTAACCTTCACAATAGCATCCGCATCTTTTGACTTCCAGTCCTCCGTATCTACATCCCACAGGATAAAGGGCATGTCTACCTGAGATTTAACCGAATCTTTGGCGTTGCCATAAGGAGGTCGGATCAGTTGGATCTTTTGCCCGGAAGCTTCCTCGATGATCTGACAGCTTTTTGTAATTTCGGAGGAAATCGTTTCTGCGGAAGCCTTGTTCAGGTCACAGTGACTGTATGTATGGGTTCCGATCTCACATCCAAGATCTGCGGCGCGCTTTACTGCGGCGCTGCCGCTGTCAGGGAACCATTCCTTTATTGCAATTGCCTGTACAAAAAAAGTGGCCTTTACATTATACTGTTCCAGTACATTCAGAATCCGGTTCGTGGGATCCGTGCCGGATGTGTTCGGCCCGTCATCGAAGGTCAAGGCAATTACCTTGCTTAGATCCACATCGCTTGGGGGAACAGATGTCTCCGGACTTGTCTCCTCGGAAGATTCCGCAGTACTGGAGGATTCTGCTGTGGTAACAGGGGTGTCCAGACCAGGGATGGTAACATCCAGTATTGCGGGGCCGTCTGTCGGTGTCCCGGCAGCAGTGGGCTCCGTTGCATCCGGTGTACTTACCGGGGCATTCGCCTCTACGGCCTGGTTGCTGCAGGAGGTCAGGGAAAATGTCAAAGTAAGAGCCAGCCCGAAGGCCAGCAGCTTTGAAAAGTATTTCATCGTTTGTAACCTCTTTTTCATAATATGTATTATCTATGGCTTTATTGTAGCAAAAAGGGCAGGAAAGAACAAGTGTCAAACTATTAAGATTAACTAAAAAATTTTTCCAAAGGTATTTGTATTGTATTTGAAGCGAAAATAAGGTACAATGATTGTGAATAAATTTGCAGGTTTAGACAAAGGAGGAAGACATGGAGTCAATCTATTGGCTATTGTTGTTCGTAGTCTTGTTAGGGATCGAAATTCTAACCCTGGGCCTCACAACGATCTGGTTTGCAGGCGGCGCGCTGGCAGCTTTTGCAGCAGCTCTTCTGAACGTGGAATTGGTATTCCAGCTTCTGCTCTTTGCCGCTGTGTCACTGGTTCTTTTGTTCTTTACGCGCCCCTTGGCGAAGAAATATTTAAACCTTAAGACAGTTCGGACCAATGCGGAAAGTCTGGAGGGGCGTCATGCCAGAGTTACCGAGACGATTGATAACATTCAGGCCAAGGGGAGTGTTACGATTGACGGCATGGTCTGGAGTGCCCGGTCAGGGACGGATGAGGAGATCATACCGGCAGGTGTGTTGGTGAAAATCCTGCGGATCAGCGGAGTAAAACTAATTGTGGAGAAATCTGAGGAGGAAAAAATATGAACATCGAACAATATTTAGGTATTGCAATTATCGTGATCCTGATCGTGATATTGCTGGCAACGCTGGCTTCCTGTATTAAGATTGTGCCGCAGGCGACGGCCATGATTGTAGAACGTCTGGGCGCCTATATAGGCACCTGGTCCGTAGGTCTTCATTTTAAAATGCCTTTTGTTGACAGGATTGCCCGCAGGGTGAATCTGAAGGAGCAGGTCATTGACTTTAAGCCTCAGCCGGTAATCACGAAGGATAATGTAACCATGCAGATTGATACGGTTGTATTTTTCCAGATTACTGACCCGAAACTGTTCGCATATGGAGTAGAAAATCCGCTGATGGCGATCGAGAATCTGACCGCCACCACACTACGGAATATTATTGGTGATCTGGAGCTGGATGAGACCTTGACTTCACGTGAGCTGATTAATACCAGAATGCGGGCACTGCTGGATGTGGCGACCGATCCCTGGGGGATTAAGGTGAACCGTGTAGAGCTGAAGAATATTCTTCCGCCGACTGCGATTCAGGACTCCATGGAGAAGCAGATGAAGGCAGAGCGTGAACGCCGTGAGAAGATTCTGCAGGCAGAGGGTGAGAAGCGTTCCACGATTCTGGTGGCAGAGGGCCATAAGGAATCGGCGATTCTGGAAGCACAGGCAGAAAAAGAAGCTGCTATTCTGCGGGCTGAAGCAAGGAAAGAAGCAATGATCCGTGAAGCGGAAGGCGAAGCATCCGCCATTCTGAAGGTACAGGATGCGAATGCAGAAGGTATCCGCCTGATCCGTGAAGCCGGAGCCGATGCCGCGGTGCTGCAGATAAAGAGTCTGGAAGCTTTTGTCAAAGCGGCGGATGGCCAGGCGACCAAGATTATCATTCCCTCGGATATTCAGGGAATCGCTGGCGCAGTGCGCTCCCTTGTAGAGGTTGCGAAGGACTGACGGTGAGTGAAAACGCTTTGCTGTAATGCGAACGATTGGAGAATCCCGACATATCCTGTATTACCTAAGGGGATACAGGATATTTTTTTGCCTCATGGCAGAATTCGCACAGCAGATGTTATAAATAACTACGGAGGAACCTTATGATTGTAGATTTTCATACTCATGTCTTCCCAAGTGCAATGGCAGAGAAGACGATTCAAGCCCTGTATCAGGCGGGCAATATGAAACCCTATACCGATGGAACTCTGGACGGTCTTAAGCGGTCCATGGAGCAGGCCGGCATTGGTTTGTCCGTGGTGCTGCCGGTGATGACCAGGCAGGGGCAATTCTCCGGCATCCATGCCTTTGCCGAAGAAATCAATTGTCAGGAGAGCCGGGTGCTGTCCTTTGGCGGAATTCATCCGGAGGCAGAGGATTTCCGGGAGGAGATTAAGAAGCTCAAGGTTATGGGGTTTGCCGGGATCAAGATCCACCCGGATTATCAAAAGACCTATATAGACGATATCCGTTACCTCCGGATTCTGGATCTGGCGGCAGAAGAAGGGCTGATTGTGGTAACCCATGCAGGTTTCGATCCGATTTCGCCGGACCGCATTCATGCCAGTGTAGAGCGGATCGAAGAAGTATTGAGGCAGGTGGATAGTGGACGGCTGGTTCTGGCGCATATCGGCGGCATGAATAGCTGGGATGCGGTGGAAGAGCGGCTGGCAGGTGCGAATGTATACTTCGATCTTAGTCAGCTTCCGAAGATGGACGGAGAGCAATTTCGCAGAATCTGCCGGAAGCATGGAGCCGGGCGTCTGCTGTTTGCATCCGATTCCCCTTGGGTAGGGCAGGAGGAAACACTCCGCTGTCTACAGGAAATGCAGTTGACAGAAGAAGAGAATCGGCAGATATTGGGTGAGAATGCCTTGGGTCTGTTAGGGAGGTTATAAGAAGTTGGAAAGAGCAAACAAGATTATCCGGGAAATGCTTCCCTACATCATTCTACTGGCAGTGGTATTATTGATTCGGATTTTTATCCTAATCAATGCAACGATCCCTTCAGAATCCATGGAGAACACAATTATAGCAGGTACCAGGGTGATGGGGTTAAAGTGCAGCTATTGGTTCTCCGACCCGCAGAGGGGGGATGTGGTCGTATTTCCTGCACCAGATGAGCCGGAGATCCCCTATGTCAAACGGATTATCGGACTTCCGGGTGAGACCGTCGAGATCCGGGATGGCGTTACTTATATCAATGGAGAAGCGCTGGAAGAAGACTACCTGGCAGAACCCATGCAGGGGAACTTCGGTCCTTATTATGTACCGGAGGACTCCTACTTCGTAATGGGAGATAACCGGAACCATTCCAAGGATGCCCGTTATTGGCAGAATACTTTTGTATCAAAGGACACAATATGGGGAAAGGTCTACTTTTCCTATTGGCCAAAGTTGAGTTGGATAAATTAATACTGGATTTTTTGTACATACCGTGTTATAATGCTAAATTGACTAAATCAAATCATAAGTAAGAAGGTACTTATAAATCAAGGAGGAAACACATCATGAGTGTTAATGTAGAGAACCTGGAAAAAAATCTTGTCAAGCTGACGGTAGAGGTGCCGGTGGAGGACCTGGAGAAAGGCATCAATAAGGTCTATCTGAAAGCCAGAAATCAGATTGCCCTGCCCGGCTTCCGCAAAGGCAAAGCACCCCGCAAGATGATTGAACAGGCATATGGAGCAGACGTATTTATGGAAGATGCCGTAAATGAGCTGGTTCCGGAAGCTTATGAGGCAGCCTGTGAGGAATCTAAGCTGGAGATCGTATCCCAGCCGGAGATCGCCTATGAGCAGGTTGAGGTCGGTAAGCCGGTAATCTTTACAGCGACCGTAGCGATAAAGCCGGAGGTGGCCCTGGGCGAATACAAAGGACTGTCGGTTGAGACGGAGACAGCGGAAGTAACGGAAGAGGATATTCTGGCGGAGCTTGCCAAAGAGCAGGATAAGAACTCCACCACGATTACGATAGAAGACAGAGCGGTAGCAGACGGTGACATGGTCGAAATGGATTTTGAAGGTTTTGTAGAGGGAGAAGCATTTGAAGGCGGCAAGGGAGAGAACTTCCCCCTGACCATCGGTTCTCACTCCTTTATTGATACCTTTGAAGAGCAGCTGATTGGTACTGCAATCGGTGAGGAGAAGGAGGTCAATGTGACCTTCCCCGAAGAGTACCATGCAGAGGAGCTGGCCGGCAAGCCCGCACTGTTCAAGTGTGTGATCAAGGGCATCAAAGCAAAAGAGCTGCCGGCACTGGATGATGAATTTGCCGGCGAAGTATCGGATTTTGAAACCCTGGAGGAATACAAGGCGGATATCCGTGCTAAGCTGGAAGAGGCAAAGGCCAAGACAGCCAAGACAGCCAAGGAGGATGCTCTGGTTGATAAGGCAGTGGAGAATGCTTCGATGGAGCTGCCGGATCTGATGATTGCTTCCCAGGCCAGAACGATGGTACAGGAGTTCAGCCAGAGACTGCAGGCACAGGGACTTTCTATGGAACAGTACATGCAGTATACCGGACAGACTATGGATCAGATGATCGAGGAAATGAAGGGACAGGCCACGAAGCGAATCGAGACCCGCCTGGTGCTGGAGGCCGTTGCGAAGCAGGAAGGCATTGAAGCTTCTGAAGAAGATATAGAAAAAGAAATCGAAGAGATGGCAAAGGGCTATGGAATGGAAGTAGACCAGATTAAGTCCTTTATCACCGAAGAACAGAAGGAGCAGATGAGAGAAAACATTGCCGTGCAGAAGGCACTGGATCTGCTTTACGAAACAGCAAAATAGTGACAACGGAAACTGTCACTCCGAATACCAATCGGGGTGACAGTATTAGACTTCTTCGGCAGGAACCGAATAACGTTTCCTGTCTGATCGTCACAGCAGAAATCCAAGAATAGGGAGTGAAACAAAATGAGCTTAGTTCCTTACGTAATTGAGTCCACGAGCCGTGGAGAGCGTTCCTATGATATTTATTCCAGACTTTTAAAAGACCGTATTATTTTCCTGGGAGAAGATGTAAATGATGTGACTGCCAGCCTGATTGTGGCACAGCTGCTTTTTCTGGAATCGGAAGATCCGGGGAAAGATATTCAATTCTATATTAACAGCCCGGGTGGATCTGTCACGGCAGGAATGGCAATTTATGATACAATGCAGTATATTAAGTGTGATGTTTCGACTCTCTGCATTGGAATGGCCGCCAGCATGGGATCGTTCCTGCTGTCTGGAGGCACAAAGGGCAAACGCATGGCCCTGCCGAACGCAGAGATTATGATTCATCAGCCTGCAGGGGGAGCCCAGGGCCAGGCTACCGAGATCAAAATCGTGGCAGAGCATATCATTAAGACCCGTGAAAAGCTGAATCGGATTCTGGCAGTCAATACAGGTCAGCCGATTGAAGCAATTGAGCGCGATACGGAGCGCGACTATTATATGACGGCTGAAGAAGCAAAGGCATATGGGCTGATTGATGAGGTTATCAGCAGCCGGTAAGGAGTAAAAATGGCAAAAGGATTAGATAGTCAGCTGTACTGCTCGTTCTGCGGCAAGTCTCAGGCGCAGGTGCAGAAGCTGATTGCTGGAAATAAGAAAGACGTATATATCTGTGATGAGTGCGTGGATCTTTGCGCCGAGCTTCTGGAAGAAGAATTCGAGGAGCTGGGACGCCCGTCACAGTTTCAGAGTATTGAACTCAAAAAGCCGAAGGAGATCAAGGCATTTCTGGACCAGTATGTAATCGGACAGGATGAAGCGAAACGCGTGCTGTCCGTAGCTGTATATAATCACTACAAGCGAATTACGACAGACCAGATGCATGAAGTGGATATTCAAAAGAGCAATGTCCTGATGCTGGGGCCTACCGGATCCGGTAAGACCTTCCTGGCACAGACCATTGCCAAAATGCTAAATGTTCCCTTCGCAATTGCCGATGCTACCGCATTGACGGAGGCTGGTTATGTAGGAGAGGATGTTGAGAATATCCTGCTGAAGATCATCCAGGCAGCCGATTATGATATTTCCAAAGCAGAGTATGGCATTATTTATATTGATGAAATTGATAAGATCACGAAAAAGTCCGAGAATGTATCTATTACCCGGGATGTTTCCGGGGAAGGAGTGCAGCAGGCGCTCCTGAAGATTCTGGAGGGTTCGGTGGCCAATGTGCCGCCTCAGGGCGGCAGAAAGCATCCCCATCAGGATATGTTCCAGATTGACACCACCAATATTCTGTTCATCTGCGGCGGCGCTTTTGAAGGGTTGGAGAAGATGATCGAAAACCGGATGGGTGCCAGCTCTCTTGGCTTCCATGCGAAGATCAATGAGAGAAGTGATCAGAGCCAGGGACAGCTATTAAAGCAGGTGATGCCTCAGGATTTGGTGAAATATGGTCTGATTCCGGAGTTTGTGGGACGTGTACCGGTTACGGTATCGCTGGAGCCCCTGGATGAAGAGGCCCTGGTAAAGATTCTGACAGAGCCGAAGAATGCGATTGTACGTCAGTATCAGCGCCTGTTTGAACTGGACGGCGTGGAACTGGAATTCTCCGAGGATGCGATCCATGAGATTGCAAAGAAGTCCTATGAGCGAAAGATCGGAGCCCGCGGCCTGCGTTCCATTATGGAGAAATGCATGATGAATCTGATGTATGAAATCCCATCGGATGAAACCATTGGCAAATGCATAGTAACCGCGGATGTGGTCAAGGGAATCGGTGATCCCGAAATCACGATGCGCGATGTAGTGGTTCCGGTCAAGAAGACTCTGGGACGAAAAAACACAGATGAAATAGCATAAGATAAGAATTTGGCTGCTGCATTTTGCAGCAGCTTCTCTTACCGTAAAAGGGAGGATAAACGTATGAGAATACCAGTGGTGGCACTGCGAGGTCTCACCGTATTGCCCAAAATGCTGATGCATTTTGATGTGAGCCGTAAGAAATCCATTGCTGCAGTAGAACGTGCAATGATTCAGGATCAAAAGATTTTTATTGTTAGCCAGAAGGATGAAGCAACAGCGGATCCGGATGAAAATGATTTACATCGTATGGGAACCGTCGGGACCATTAAGCAGCTGCTTAAGCTGCCGGAAAATATAATCCGTGTGCTGGTAGAAGGCATGGAACGGGCAGAGTTGGTCGAGCTGGTCGGCGAAAGCCCCTTTTTAGAGGCGGAAGTGGAGCTGGCTCCTTATACAGAGGACGTAATCAGCCCTGTAGAAGCGGAGGCCATGGCACGCTGCCTTAAGGAAAACATCGAGCATTATGCCAAGCTCACGCCATCCTTTGGCGAAGCAGGAGCAAAGCAGCTGTTAGCGATTGCAGCATTAGAAGAGCTGATGGATCAGACCATGATCCGTATCCCGATCAGTCCGGCGAGCCGGCAGGAGCTTCTGAATCTGGACTCTACTTATGCACGTTATCATGTGCTGAATGGACTGCTGAACAACGAGATCGATATTATCCTTATGAAGCAGGATATTCAGGGACGGGTGAAATCCCGGATTGATAAGAATCAGAAGGAGTACATTCTCAGGGAGCAGATCAAGGTACTCCGGGAAGAACTGGGCGAAGATGACAGCAGTGATGCAGATTTGTTTGAAAAGCAGTTAAAGAAGCTGAAAGCACCGGCAGAAGTGAAGGCTAAAATCGCGAAAGAAATCCGGCGGTTTCGGATGATGCCCTCCGGCAGTCAGGAGGGAACCGTCAGCCGTACTTATATCGAGACGCTCCTGGAGCTTCCCTGGCAGAAGGTCTCCAAAGAGAGTAAGGACATTGTAAAGGCCGAGAGGGTTCTGCATGAGGATCACTATGGCATGGAGAAAATCAAGGAACGGATTCTGGAATACCTGGCAGTCCGTGCCCTTACCGGAAAGGGAGAGGGATCCATACTTTGTCTGGTGGGACCTCCCGGAACGGGTAAGACGTCGATCGCCCGTTCGGTAGCACGTGCGCTGGATAAGCAGTATGTGCGCATATGCCTGGGCGGTGTACGGGATGAAGCAGAGATCCGCGGACACCGCAGAACCTACATCGGAGCCATGCCTGGCCGGATTGCCGCGGGAATGAAGCAGGCAGGGGTGGCGAATCCCCTGATGCTGTTAGATGAGATAGACAAGGTGAGCAAGGACTATAAGGGCGATACCTCGTCGGCTCTGCTGGAGGTGCTGGATTCAGAGCAGAACAGCATGTTCCGGGATCATTATGTGGAGCTTCCGATCGATTTGTCCCAGGTACTGTTCATTGCAACGGCCAATTCCACAGAGACGATTCCGGGGCCGCTGTTGGACCGGATGGAGATTATTGAGGTCACCAGCTATACGGAGAATGAGAAATATCATATTGCCACGGAATATCTGGTTAGTAAGCAGCTGGCGAAGAATGGTCTGACGCCGGAGCAGCTTACCATCAGCGAGAAGGCCATGCGTAAGATTATTCACAATTATACCAGAGAAGCCGGTGTCCGGAATCTGGAACGCCGGATCGGGGATATTTGCCGCAAGACAGCCAGAGAAATCCTGGAGAATAAACGGGACCATGTAAAGCTCATAGAAAGCGATCTGGAGAAATATCTGGGCAAGGAACGGATTTCCTTCACTGCGGCTAATGAAGAGGATCAGGTAGGAATTGTCCGGGGTCTGGCCTGGACCAGTGTTGGCGGTGATACACTTCAGATTGAAGTTAATATTATGCCCGGTGAAGGGAAGCTGCAGCTGACAGGCAAACTGGGAGAGGTAATGAAGGAGTCTGCCCAGACGGGAATTAGCTATATTCGCTCGGTGGGGGCAGAATATAAAATCGAATCCGATTTCTTTGAGAAGCATGATATTCATATTCACATACCGGAAGGAGCGGTGCCCAAGGATGGTCCCTCTGCTGGTATTACGATGGCGACGGGTGTGCTGTCTGCGATCACAGGCCGGAAGGTAAAGGCGGATCTGGCCATGACCGGAGAAATTACGCTGCGGGGCAGGGTGCTGACGATCGGCGGACTGAAGGAGAAGCTGCTGGCAGCTAAAATGGCCGGAATCCATCTTGTATTGGTGCCGGAGAAGAATCGGCCGGATGTGGAAGAGCTTTCGTCAGAAATTACCGGAGGCCTGGATATTGTCTATGTTTCCTCCATGGAGGAGGTTATCAGGAGGAGCTTTGTATGATCATTAAAACCGTGAATCTGGAAACGGTCTGCGGTGTCACCAGTGTCCTGCCGGAGAATGATAAGCCGGAGTTTGCTTTTGCGGGCAAGTCGAATGTGGGTAAATCTTCATTGATTAATGCCCTGATGAACCGGAAGTCCTATGCCAGAACTTCCGCCCAGCCCGGTAAAACGCAGACGATTAACTTTTATAACATCAACGATGCCCTATATCTGGTGGACTTGCCGGGCTACGGTTATGCCAAGGTCTCCCCTGTAGAAAAAGAGCGCTGGGGCCGGATGATTGAACGCTACCTGCAGAAATCCCAGGTACTGCAGAAGGTGTTTCTGCTGGTGGATATCCGCCATTCACCGGGTGAAAATGATCAGTTGATGTATAATTGGGTGGTACATAATGGTTACAAACCGATTATTATTGCCACAAAGGCAGATAAAATCAAACGCAGCCAGCTGCAGAAGCAGCTGAAGATGATCCGGGAAGGCCTGGGAATCGGCAGTGATGTGATGGTGATTCCTTTTTCCGCTGAGACAAAGCAGGGGCGGGAAGAAATTTACGCATTGCTAGTGTAATGTACCGCTCACAATTAGCAAAACTGCACTCTTATTTTGCTAATTATGAGCGGTACATTACACTAAAGCCGGAGGGAGAGAACGATGGAGGCGAAATTAGCGGAATTACAGAGAAGAGCCCTGCAGGATCCGGATCTCCGTGCACGGCTGCTGGCAACCAGGCAGACAGCGGAACCGTTGGAGGAATTCTGCGCAGTCTGCCGGAGTCTGGGGTATGCAATCACTCCAGGGGATATTTTGTCCATGGGAGAGACCTTTCATGCAGCAATGCTCCGCAGCGTCAATGGCGGTGGAGTAGAGGCACCGGACGATGGCTGGATCGATGCTTATGAGCAATTCTTTGCGGCCCTATAAAGACGGAAGAGGGATTCACAGAGGGGCAGCAGCTTCCGCTGCCTTCATCTTGCTCAGCTCGCTGATGGCCAGAGGAATTGCCAGCATAGCTGTGCAGAAATCCGCTGTGGGCTGAGCCAGCTGAATGCCGGTCAGACCCAGGACCTGCGGCAGAATCAGAATCGCCGGCAGGAAGAAAATACCCTGGCGGGCCATCGCCAGAACAGTTGCCCGGGTGGTGCGCCGGATGGCCTGGAGCATCATGCTGGTAAAGGAGTTAAAAGACATCAGCGGAAAAACGAAACATTGGAATTGTAAGGCCTGGGCCCCGATCAAAATGACGTCGGGGTCCTCTTTTCGAAATTGCATTACAATTTCCGGGGCAAAAAAGTAACCGACGACAGCCAGTACCACAAGAAAGCCAAAGGTGGACTTGATGCAGAACCAGAAGGCCTGGCGGACTCTTCCATAGAGCCTGGCGCCATAGTTAAAGCCGCAGACCGGCTGAAAGCCATGGCCGAAGCCTACTAATGCAGAATAGGCGAAGGCAAATACCCGGTTCACAATGCCCATGGCAGCAATGGCTGCATCGCCATAAATACCGGCGCTGTGGTTCAGTACCATAGTTGCAATGCTGATTAAGCTCTGGCGGCAAAGGGAAGGCAGTCCTCCCTGGAGCATTTCTTTGAAATAAAGAAGGCTGGGACGGAAGTTCCGTAAGCGGATGGCGATATTTCCGCCCCGATAGGAACAGATGAGCAGCAGCACGAAGCTTACAAATTGGCTGATGATCGTCGCCAGCGCCGCACCGCCGACGCCCATGTCAAAGGTAAAGATAAACAGTGGATCCAATGCTATATTTAAGATGGCGCCGAACAGGATGCCAATCATGCCATAGACCGCGCTTCCCTGAAAGCGCAGCTGCACATTCAGGCAGAGAGCGGCTGTCATATAGGGTGCACCGATCAAAATGTATTGGAGATAGTCCTTGGCATAGGGCAGAATGGTATCCGTGGCCCCCAGCAGTCTGGCAAAGGGTTCCAGAAAGAGCAGGCCAAAGACCGTGATTAATAATCCAAAGAACAGGGAAGAGAAAAATCCGAGAGCAGACATTTTCGAAGCCTGCTCCACCTTATGCTCTCCAAGCTTCCGTGACATATAATTTCCGGAACCCTGTCCGAAAAAAAATCCAAAGGCTTGGATAATGGCCATCAGTGAAAAGACGATTCCTACGGCGCCAGAAGAACTGGTGTTGATTTTGCCCACAAAATAGGTGTCCGCCATGTTGTAAAAGTTCGTAATCAGCATGCTGATGATGGTAGGAACCGCCAGTTTACAGATTAGCTTTGGTACGGGTGTTTCCGTCATATATTGATACTTCTCTTCATGTGTCATTTGCTCCCTCTCTTCCTGCAGTTCCGAAGAACCTGCTGTTCGTTTTCCCTTACCAATTATGATACTCTAGTTTTTGGGATTTTTCAATTATCAGTGGTCAAAATACCTTTTTCCCCTAACATACTATTTATAGATTTTTCAGAAGTTCATGAAAACTTACGAATCTTCTTGTTGATTTCTGGAGGAAGTAAACTTATAATATACTAGACATGCCATATGTTATTAGGTACATGGCAGATGAAATAAAGGAGATTACAATGGAGAATCCTGGAAATAAGAACAATAAAAACAACGACAATAATAAAAAGAACCAGAATTTTATGATGTTGATGATTGTCGGCATTATGACTTTGTTTATCATGACGATCTTCTCTCGTACAATGACCGGAATAAGCAGCAAGGAGCTACCTTATGATGAATTTATGCAGAAGGTGCAGTCGGAAGATGTGCAAAAAGTAGTATTTGATGAAGTATACTATAAGATCACAATGACCGTAATAGAAGACGGCGTCGAGAAAACCTACGAGACAGCGATCGTAGGTAGTGTGGAGGAAGTAGCCTCCGTACTGACATCCAGGGGCATTTCTTTCGAGGGAACCATTATTGAGAAGACGTCCTTTCTTACGGAGATTATGTTCTACTTGATTCCTATGGCAGGTGTAATGCTGATTTTCAGCTACATGATGCGCAAGGGCGGAGGCGGCGTCATGGGTGTCGGTAAAAGTAATGCAAAGGTCTACATGCAGAAGGAGACCGGTGTTACTTTTAAGGACGTAGCCGGACAGGACGAGGCAGAGGAGTCCCTGGTGGAAATCGTGGATTTCCTTCACAATCCCGGCCGCTATACGGGAATTGGCGCTAAGCTTCCCAAGGGCGCTCTTTTGGTGGGCCCTCCCGGAACGGGTAAGACGCTGCTGGCAAAAGCCGTAGCAGGTGAGGCGAAGGTTCCCTTCTTCTCGCTGGCAGGTTCCGATTTTGTAGAGATGTTTGTGGGGGTGGGA
>Ga0154000_1000063_pt1 | contig 34138 bp, 28 predicted proteins | sample TSNC084MetaG_FD_104674 | JGI IMG/M metagenome (GOLD analysis project Ga0154000, IMG submission 104674) | Attine ant fungus gardens microbial communities from North Carolina, USA - TSNC084 MetaG | ecosystem: Host-associated > Fungi > Mycelium > Unclassified | place: USA: North Carolina, Lumber... | reverse complement strand
CATTTCGCCTCCGGTTAAAACGGAACCATCCTCGAATAGGGTATAAAAGCCCAACGACACTGGTTCCTCCGCACCTTCGTAATACATCAGCAAAGGTGTTGTCGTAATATTTTCTTTGGTAATTACCAGTCCGATATTGGCCAGGTACTCAAGTATGGGCATATCATTTACTTCATGCAAAATAGCGCCGTCACTTTTGGTAATAATGGCACGGTTATCGGATATATTGCGTTCAGGAATAGACGAAACGATAAACTTGGGTTCAACCGGTCCATTTAAAAACATCATAGCCACGCCAGCCGACAGACATTTGCCGTTGCATATGGTCTGTACCGTCTCATAATTAAAATCGACACTGTTCGTGATGGATCCCCACATGGGAATGCCTTGGCAGGCCGCATCCATAGCCGCGACCACTTCATACCCGGAGACATCCCGAATATAAGGCATAAAGGTAAAAATCATGGTCGGGTCATTCTCCACTTTACTGCGAATACGCTTATATAACCGATCGGTTTCCGCAACATAATTGTCATGATCAATGCTGTCACTCATTCCAACTTCAAAGGTAACCTCATCACTGGTGAGCACGGTAAGGTTAAGATCATAAAGGCCGTAACCATGTTCATCTGCGCTTACCATGGATGTCATTCCAATGATGTCGAAAGGCAGCTCCTCACAAAGAGCCGCAACCATACCACTTTCAATAAAGTCAATGTGGCAGAAAATCAAGCCTCCGGCATTCTTTTTTAGAGCGGTAAAATCAATTTGGTTTTTAATTTCGCTGATAGCCTCATCAATTTCATCAATTTCCGAGGTACGCGCGGTGTACATTGTAATCATAAAAACATCCTTTCTGCGTATGCTCCCGCAATCCTAAAAATATGACATTCTGACCCTAGTATACCCCACCCTAATTCGCTATATGTTTCGCTTGTCTAGTATCCTATAATTTATTAAGTGTATCACAGCATGCATAAGTTTTCAACTCACTTTACAAGGCAAGTTCAAAAATCCGGCAATACCAGCTTTCCATTCCAAAAACTTTCCATAACAGTATTAAAAGCATCCGGTACATCCATGTTTACACAATGTCCTGCGTTTTCAAAAACAATCATTTGGCTGTTCGGTTCAGTATCATGCCACATCTTTGCAGCCTGAAATGCCATCGGGTCATCATACGCTCCACAGCCAATCAATAAGCGATAATTCCTGATTTTTGTTTGTTGCTTATTTACCATCCCATTAAGCGAAGCGAGGTTCATAAATGATTTCTTTGGGAATTGCAGATTCATTCGGTAACATTCATCTTGTGCCTTTTCAGTATAGGCCGATATTTTTTTATTAGCTTTGGCAAACCATTTTATGGAAAATAATGCCTTTATCATCATAAAGACTTGAACTGCACGATTACTCTTTTGGATATTTTTATCAAAGTTATTGATATCATATCCCCCGAAACAAGCTAAAGATTCTATTTTATCGGGATACTTATTTGCAAAATCCTGCGATATTACTGTTCCTAAAGAAATGCCCAAAAGATTAATTTTATCAATCTGCTGTTTGTCCAAAATTTCTTTCATCCAACCGGACATTTTGTCTATGGAATCACCTTTCATAATAGCCAAAGATTTTCCATGACCGATTATATCAACGGCGATGATGTTATAGCTGTTTTTAAAATACTCGATCTGCTTATTAAACATTTCATGAGTAACAAAAGCAGCGTGCATAAACATTAGCCACTTTCGATCCCGGTCAATATTTTTATTTATGTAATAAACGATAGGTGAGTTATTTAACTTCTTTTCTATCATTATATCGTTCCCTCCTTCATATTTACTAATACTTGCGAATACCAATCTAAATTAAACTTTAGAATATCCCTTCCATATTTGGCGGACAGCAGTTGATACTTGATAAGATCCTTCGCGGCCTCAGGCGCTTTGAATTTTCTGCCTTCTTCATAGATAAACACCATCGATTGATATTGCTTATTCAAGTCTAAAATGTGGTTTTCTATGCTTTCAATACGCTTGCTTTTGTCCGAAAAACCCATAAAATATAATTTTCCCAATTCAGGAATTTTTATAGGCTCCGTTTTTATCGGAGTATTTACCCATTCGATAAAGTATTTCTTACCATTATCCGTAATCGAATAGACTTTTTTATACTTGCCATTTTCAACAATTTCTTCATAATCAATGAATTCATTTCTTAATAGCTTTTTAATTGCGGCCTGAATGCTTCCCATGCTACTGCTGTACATTATGTTTAAGCCCTTATTAATTCTTTCGCGTAACTGATAAATGGTTCTGCTTTGCAATAGTAAAAGACCTAGTATAATATTGTCCAACAATGCTCCTCCTTCATGTTACTATTAGTAATATTACTATGCCAATATAGCAATTGCCGTAAAGATTGTCAATAGACTTTTTAGGGGAGAGTCATTCGGGGGGAACGGTTTCAGGGCTTTCAGTCCTATCCCGGAGAATACACGCATATACATACAAACACTGGCAGCGGTACAATAGCAGATTTAGGAGGGTGTTTATATGAAGCAACGTATATCTCTGGAACGGGCGGCTGAAAAGGTATGTATTGAAAGCGCAAAGCCTCCGCTAATTTTCCAATTACCGCCGGAAAAGGCCCGGGAAGTTTTAAATAAAGCGCAGGATACGCCCGTATTTAAATATCCCTCGATCATTACATCGATACAGCTGAATACCGGCAAGTGGGGCGTTATTCCCGTGCATTTTGTCAGACCGGATAACATTACCGGTATTCCTAATGTGATTTTTTACATTCATGGCGGCGGCTGGGTATTGGGTAATCTCCATACGCATGATAAACTTGTCCGCGAACTTGGGGCCAGAACCAATTCGGTGGTTGTATTTCCCGAATACAGCCTTTCGCCCGAAGCAGAATATCCGACAGCTCTTGAACAATGTTACGCAGTTCTATCTTCGCTGTCCAATATAGCGGCTCAGATAAATTGGAATATAAATCTGGAGACCCTGACGGTTGCCGGCGACAGCGTGGGAGGCAACATGGCCACGGTCATGACCATTTTGGCCAAATACCGAAAAGGCCCCAGGATACACAAGCAATTGATGTATTATCCCGTTACCAATGCTTACTTCAATACCGAATCATACATTCAATTCGCCGTGAACTATTATTTGTACCGAGAGGGTATGATGTGGTTCTGGGATCAGTATACGACTTCTGAGAAAGACCGCAATCAAATTACCGCTTCACCTTTGCGTGCGTCATTAGAGCAGCTGCGGGGCTTGCCTGACGCAATGATACTGAATGGGGAAGCCGACGTGTTACGTGATGAGGGGGAGGAGTATGCCAGAAGGCTCAGGGAAGCCGGTGTTAATGTGACAACCATACGGTTTAACGGCATTATTCACGATTTTGTAATGCTTAATGCGCTGGATGAGACAAATGCTGTTCGCGCCGCGATGGATGTGTCTACCGACTGGATTAACCGGAAAAATCTCGTTGAATAATTTAATGAATTGGAAAAATAATAGGATACCAGTGTGGGTTGCACCAGGGTCAAATACGCTTTTACCGTTGATATTAGCAAAAATGCTTTGGCGTTGTTTTGGGTGGGTAGCTATGGTACAATAGAATATAACATTCCTTTGCCTATGGGCGATAAGGCAGAGGAATAGTATTATATTTTATGTGCCTTCGGGCTTAAAACTTAGGAAAACTAAAGGTGTTAAATAACATGAGATTTTTAATATATGGAGCCGGGGCAATCGGCCTCACCTACGCGTGGCTGCTATCTACCAAACATGATGTTGAGGTTTTGGTAAAACCGGAAAGAATTGCCTCCGCTCAAAGGGGGTACATTTTTACCGTGCATGATTTACGAGAAAAACCTAAACAGAATTTACAATTTGAATATCAGCCCGCCATTGTAACCCAGATGAATGGTAGTTACGATGCTATATTGGTTACAGTTAATCGTTATCAACTGAAATCCGTTATTCCGTCTTTACAAGGCAGCAGTGCAGATATTATATTTATGCAAAATAATTGGGACATACAAAATGAGGTCTCACAGCACCTAAAACCGCAACAATACTTAATCGGATTCCCATCTCAAGTAGGCGGCGGACGCAAAGATAATAACATAGAGGTAAACGTCTATAACGAGGGAACCGTTTTAGGCGAGGCGGACGGACAGATAACGGAGCGTCTTGCCAAATATAAGCAAGCATTTGAACAAGCGGGCTTAACGGTCGAACTCAAAACAGATGTTTTAAGCTGGTTGAAAGTACATTATCTCCAACAATCCATAAGCGCAGGCGCCATTCTAAAGGCCGGCAGCTACCATGCCTTTGCAAAAAGCTATAAAGCCATAAAAGAAATGGTTTATGCTTTTCGTGAGGGTATCGCTGTATGTGCTGCCTATGGTGTGGAAACGAAAAAAATATTCCCTGCCAATATGTTCAGCAAGCCTGTACCACTCGTCGCCCTTGCCATGAAAAGTATGTTTAACAAGCCGGATACCATTATAATGGTAACGGGACACATGAAGCAAGGGCTTGAAGAATGGATTGTCGGCTATTACGAGGTATTAAAAAGCGGTGCGGAAAAAAGTGTTTCCATGCCTGTTTGGGAATCCTATAAGCCATATGTAAATGATAAATATCCGGCACACAAAAACTTTTTGACGTTATAGCATAATGATTTTTGTGGTAAAGAAAGGGTGATATAATGATTGATTTAAATGTTTCAGATGAAAAAGAGTTATATTCTTCTTTGGGCGTTTATTCAAAATCTCAATCAGATTGGGAAAGCGCAATTCCGCAAATAGCTGGATTGCTTGATTATCCGTCCATTCGGATTAAAGCAAAAGCTTTATGGCTTTTAGGCGAAATGGGTTATAAATACCCGGCAATAATAATCCCTTTTGTTCCTCAAATTATTGATATGCTTCAAGATGAAGATGATAAAATACGAGAAAGAGCGGTTGGCGCATTAGGCAGAATTGGCAGGGGTAATATTTCGATAATTCAACCTCATATTGACAAAATACTTTCTATGGCTAACGATACTGTTCCAGCGGTACGAATGAATTTTATTTGGGCATCAGAAAATATTGCTACGAACAATCCGGATGTTTTCAAAGACCATATGAGTGTTTTTGCTGATTTACTAAATGACAGGTCAATACGAGTGAGGATAGAAGCTCCTGAAATATTTAGAGTAATTGGAAAGAGAAAACCTGAATATGTAAAGCCTTACCTCACTAAGTTAGGTCTAATGGCGCAATATGATTCGGATAGGGTTGTAAGAATCCATTCTTCGGGAGCAATTAAGGCGGCAACGGGCGAAATGGAATTATAATTACTCTTAAATCGTTGAATTAATACTATGTCAATTAATATTATGTCAATTATTATTATTGACATAATAGATATAATGTGTTATAAATATATTGAATGAACATTCAACCACAGGAGATAGAGATGGTTATAAAAAATTCTGAAAAAAAAGAAGCGATCATAGAGGCATATATAAGTATCATAGTGAAAAGTGGTATCCAGAAATCACCTATAGCTGAAATTGCTAGAGTAACAGGCATTGCCACTGGTTCTGTTTATACCTATTTCAAAAGCAAAAATGAATTGATTAATGAAGCATATCTTTATGTGCGGAACAAAGAATTTGAATATGTGCTGAGTGATGATATGTGGCAGAAAAGTACAAAGGAACAATTTAGGCAACTTTTTGGTGGATTAATTACCTTCTTCTATAATAATCCTGTTTATTTTGAATTTTCGGATCGTTTTGCGGAAGGGCCTGAAATAACTGCGGAGTCTCGAAAAGAAATTGAAAAATTTACACAGTTCACCAAATTTATTGATAATGCAAAGAAGGATTTAAATATAAAGGATAAATCTTCAACAGAATTATTATTTTTTCTATTTGGATTTGTTTCATCCTCCTCAAGATACCTTTTTAAAGAAAATATTACGCTAACAGATGCTATCCTTGATGATTTATTAGAATTAGCATGGAATGGCATTGGGCTGAGAATTCTTTAGAAGGCAAAAAATAATTTTTCTGAGGGAATCAATATGTCAAGCATCACAGGAAGGGGGAGTTTGGTTTATATTGAATGAATGTTCAGTTAAAGCGAGGTTAAAATCAAACAAAGAAAGGACTAGAAAAATGGACAAAAATTACAACCACTTAACAATGTCAAAAATCACAGATCAGGATGAGCATTTACATCCGGTTCCATGGGGAGATTTCAATTTTGCAGAGACAACCTGGTTCGGCTGTATAACTGCAGAACCCACGCCGGGACGTATTGTTACAGTTTGCCCGTATCTAATGATGCGCATGGGTCCGGGTGTTGCATGGTCAAACATCGTCATTTGGGACAAAAAGCTTGAGCATCATGTTCAGGGAAGCTATATCAACCATAAGATATGGGCTCCGATTCCTGCAGGACAGGATTTTGATGAGAAGGGCATACACTTTGATAATGGCTATTCTATCAGGATGTTAAAGCCCGGTAAACTATTCCAGATTGATTTCGTAGACAAAGCCGCAGATACAGAATTTCACTTTACATGGGAAGCTGTTTCTCCGAGGTTCCCCTGGATCTCCGATAACCACTTTGACCAAATTGGTCATGTTTTGGGCTATTTGATTCTGCGCGGCGAAAAAATCGAAGTAGACACATATAATGTAAGGGATAGAGGTTGGTTAAGTCGCCCCGAAGACAAAACGCCGAACGCGCCTGTATTTGACTATTTTTCAGCAGTTATTGATAAGGACAATGGGTTTGCGGCTTTCGGTTTTGATGCTAACAATGTGGCAATGGGTGAGGCTGTAAAGCCGGACTTCACCATGGGTGATGTCGAAGGTTATGATTATTTGCCGACCAGCTGGGTTTATAAGAATGGCATGCCAAAGCGTGTCAGGAAATTTGATGTATCGGTAATAGAAAGAGATGACGGCCCTAATGGAAATGGTTGGATGCCGCAGAAGGGCAAGGGTCTTATTACCGATGAGGATGGAGATACCATCGATCTCAAGGTAGACCTTGCAACAATGCTGCCATTCATTGCACCTCAGAACTATTTCAATTGCATGGGTATCGTTAGAGGAACCGCAAACGGCACACCTTATATCGGCAAATGGGATGAGACAATTGGCAACGAAGCTATGTTGTACTTGCTGGAAAAACAGAAAATGAAAAATAAGTAATTAGAGTCTGCTTTGAAACCATCAAATTAACCAAACGAGAGTACAAGCTATTGGAATAGCAGAATGTGACCCAGAGCCGCCTTGCCAGACACGAAGAACAGTTGATAAAACTTACAAAACAAGGGCTGAAGTGTGCCAGTTAGTGAATGAATATTCAATCATATGGTGGGAATGGGATGAAACCTTGGATAACGATGCGATGCTGTACCTTATGCAAAAGAAAAGAGAGCGGGAGCAGAGTAAATGAAAGACAAAATTCAGGCATATCTAAAAACCAAAAATGAAACCGCAAGGGTTATTAAGGCGACGACACTGGCCGGCGGCTCCTCAACGGAAACCGTGCTTGTCGACCTGACCTGGATCAACGACGGGAAAGAGGAGACCATCGGGCAGGTCTACAAGATTCATCAGGAAACCGGCGCGGTAGGTGCCGCCGCCGATCAGGTAAAGGAGTTCAATGTCCTGAAATGCCTGATGGGTACGGACGTCACAGCGCCAAAAGTCTACTGGGTCGAGGAAGATGAGAAGTGGCTTGGGGCTCCGTTCTTTGTTATGGAAAAACTGACCGGCAGCGCATCTACCAGCGAGATCATGAAAAACGAAGCGGTTCGGGTATCGATCAGCAGACAGTTGGTCGAGCAGATGGCGAAAATCCACCTGTTGGATTTGGAGAAAACGGGCTTATCATCGATCGGCGTTCCAAAAACGGACGAGGATTGCGCGCTTGACCAAATCAAGCAGTGGGAACCCTTATACCGCGGATACGCGGTCTTTCCGGATCCCGCGGTTGAAGCAGTCCTTGATTGGCTTAAGGAAAACGCGCCGAAGGATGTCGCGCGGAAATCCTTGGTTTGGGGTGACCCGGGCCCGGGAAATTTCATGCATGACAATGTAAAAATCACGGGCTTGCTGGATTGGGAGCTGGCTCATATCGGCGATCCGATGGAGGATGTCGCCCTGCTTCTCAACAAGCTGCTAACCTCGGCCAAAATGATGTCCACAGAGGAACTCCTCAAATTCTATGAGGAATACTCAGGAATCAAGATAAACCGTCGGAATGTCCTGTACTACAGGGTTCTATGGCATTTCAAGATGTCCATGATCGCCATACATTGTTTGAGGGAGTTCCATACCGGAAGTACAGCAAGTGTATTTACGGGATATTCCGGAGCGCTGTTTACACCGCTGGAAATGATCAAGGCGTTTAATCTGATTCAAGAAGAAGAAGGAGGGGAATTTTATGCTGCCATCTAGCGAGATGTTCTGCAAAGGGATAAAAGCGACTATGGATTCCCTGATCCTTCCTGATTTAGTGTCATCCTACCCCAAGTTTATCGGACGTATCACGAGCGCTTTATGCGAGCATCTTTCCATCAGGTCCAGGAACGAAATCAAAACGCTGGTTGATTCCAATGACGATATGTCAAAAACGATCGAAAGCATATTGACGCAATTGGAAAGCTGCGCGGCCTTGGGCAAAGACATTCATGAGATCCGGGAGGATCAGGAAAAGATTAGATGCAGGGATCAGTATTGCAGCTACGAATCGCTGACAAACGAGAATAACGATTTGAGAGGCATACTGGTCAAGCTGCAAAGATTGGCGAAAGAATCCAAGCATGATTTGGGAGACGCTAAGGTCAAGTCCATCCGAAAACAAATCGCCAGCTGTTCTTACCGAGTATTGCAGCGTGATTATGCATTGGTCAAGACACTGGAAGAGTTCCAAACGAGTATCTACAACATGGATTAAAACTTTTTACAGGATAAGCGAACGCTTAAATGCGAGATTATGAAAGAATCGTTAGGTTTGATGATGCTTATCTAGCGATTCTTTTTTATTGGATTGAGCAATCTGTTATTTTTAATGGGGGTCTATAATGAGACGGTATTTGATGACGACTGTAGTGAACATGCGAGATTTGGGAGGATATCCAATTGGGCCTAATGCTTTTACACAATATGGGCGGCTGATCAGGAGTGATGCTCCCGTAAATCTTTCTGAAGATGAATCACAATTGTTAAAAAGCAAAAAAATCGATACCGTAATTGATTTGCGAACCCAGGAAGAGGTGGTAAAAGCGCCTTCGTTTTTCTATCAAAAAGAAGGCTTCCATTATTACCATCAACGCATGAATCATGATGGCAGAAAAATAAAGTCCGAAGAAGAAATGCCTCTTTCCTATATGGAGTTGATAGAGGATCGGAAAAACATGCAGGGTATTATGAAAATTATTGCGGATTCTCCCAATGGCGTATTATTTCATTGTACCGCAGGCAAGGACCGCACCGGGGTGATTGCGGCTTTATTGCTATCATTAGCCGGCGTGCCGGCGAGTGATGTAATAGCTGATTATCAGATCTCATATACATATCTTTATTGTATTCTGCCGCTCCTGTTTTATGAGTACCCAGATTCACCGGTATATTTAGGGCAATCAAAACCGGAATATATTGTTAAATTCTTCAAATTGTTTTCTGAGAAGTATCACACGCCGAGTGAATATCTTTTGGATATTGGATTAAGTAATTCCCAGATATCAAGGATACGGGATAAATTGATTTTATAAAAAATTTTCACTCTCCAAAATTCAACGATTGCTTTCTAATTATTATGGAGGATTGTACATGTTAAAAAAGAGTTCTTACGCGTGGGTGGTTTTAACGGGGATAAGTCTGGTAAACTTCAGCATTACCGGCATCATTTTCAACCCTCAATCCATGTATATTGCCCCAATCTTGGAGGCGTTCCCGAGTTTTTCGCGTTCAGCGCTTACGCTTTCTCTCACCGTTCAAAACCTGGTTACCTGTGTGATGCTGTTCACGGCGGGTCGCATCGTAGCGAGAATCGGCGTGCGGAAGATGCTGATGATTGGATGCGCCTGCGCCGTACTCAACCAATTGTTGATGTCGGCGGCAACCAGTCTCCCCGTTTTTTATCTGGCGTATGGCTTGTTTGGTGCGGCGGTGGGTCTTTGTTCCGTGGTGGCGGCTCCGGTACTCATCGGCAATTGGTTTGCCAAGCGAAACGGCGCCCTTATTGGGGTTGCCGCTACCGCAATGAGCTTGGGCGGCTTAATCTTTTCACCCCTTATCGGCTCGTGGATCGACGGCTTTGGTTACCGGACTTCCCTACGCATCTGCGCCGGGATCGTATTCGTTCTGTGCGCCATTGCATGTATCATCATCCGGAATCAGCCGTCACAAGGCGTAATGCCGTTATGGTATGACACCTCCGAAACCGATAGGCAGAAAACGCGGGAGGATGAGGAACTGTCGGGCATGACGCTAAAGCAGGCTTATAAAAGCTATAAGCTCTATTTTCTGGCCTTGTCCATTTTTCTGTTCGCCGCCTGCAGTTCCGCAATAATGAACACGATGTCGATATTTGCCACTGACCATGGTATGAATAATGCTACCATAGGAATCATTCTCAGCGCCTATTCGATTGTCAACATGGTTATGCAGGTACCAACGGGCGCGCTGTGTGACAAATTCGGCGGCAGAGGCGTTTTCATTTCCGGCACGGGTGTTTTTATTCTTGCTGTTGTCCTGATGCTAAATATTAGAAATTTGCCACTGAGCATCATGTTTGTAGTCGGCGGCTTGATAGGCTATGCCTTCTTGATGCTCTTAGTGCCTGTCCAATTGATGGTGCGAGATATATTTGGAAACAGGGAGTATGCGAGCATGCTGGGTATTATTTCGGCGGCCAGCGCTCTGGGCAGCGCGTCAGGCACCCCGCTGTTACAAACGGTTTATGACACGCAGGGCAGCTATTATATCGGTTTTATCGCCTGCATTTGCATTATTATCATCTCGATGGTGATGATGTTGGTTGCATCGCGCGAAAATATACCACCAAGCCGTTGAAACTGGCTATCTTAACTGTTTCCGCCTTTCCATGTTGCAATTTCTATTAAATTTCCCTCCGGGTCGGCAACGTAACAGCTATGCAATCCCCAAGGATAGGTCTTAGGCTCAATAATCGGCGTCGCTCCTTTACTACAGCGGCATACCACAGCTTTCACAAAATAATTAATTCATTAATGATGTACGCCATTTTTCGCATTGTTCAATTCGCTTCCCATCATCGCCTTGTTCTTTGTCGTAAGCAAACTGGTTAAGTAAATCGCACGGAAAATCGTTGCATTCGCCACAATGTTTATGTTCCTTTTCCTCACAGCAGGATTTTACGGGACAGGCATCTCCCCAAAAAGGTTTGGTAATAGTTACACAGCCCTCACAATTTACTTTTTCGCGATAATCACACTGGTTACATAAGATACCACATCTCGATTCGACCATTTTCATCTCTCCTATTTTGTTTGTTAAAAGTAAGTATAACAGATCTATCAGGACACCAGTATGTCATGTTTGAGAAATACATCCCCTTTTACCGCTCAAATATGTTATGATGTTGGGGGAAAAAGGTGTTTTATCCCCTTCCGGAAAGGTGGCACGTTATGAATAAGATTATAAAGCAATTGGAGGCACTTAGAATAGTACCGGTCGTGGTCATTGAAGATGCCGACGATGCCGTTCCGCTGGCGAAGGCATTAGTCGAAGGCGGTCTTCCTTGTGCCGAAGTAACCTTTCGGACGGCCGCCGGAATGCAGGCAATTGCCAGAATGGCGAAGGCCTGTCCTGAATTAATTCTGGGAGCCGGTACGGTTCTTACTACCGAACAAGTCGATCAAGCAGTAGAAGCGGGTGCCTCTTTCATTGTCAGTCCGGGACTCAATCCTAAGATTGTACAATACTGTCTCGACCGAAAGATTCCGATAATACCTGGCTGCAATACACCCAGTGATATTGAATCCGCTCTGGAACTCGGTCTGAAAGTGGTAAAATTCTTTCCGGCCGAGCCGAGCGGTGGTTTGAAAATGATTCGGGCGCTGGCAGCTGCCTATGTAAATATTCGTTTTATGCCTACCGGTGGAATAAACCAGGGAAATATCAGGGAATATTTATCTTATGATAAAATAATTGCCTGTGGCGGCAGCTGGATGGTGGAGCCTACATTAATCCGGGCAGGAAAGTTCGACCAGATCCGGAAATTGGTAAAGGAGGCTGTGCGTTTGGGCCTTCCGGATGCTTCCGGCATGAAATCTACCATTTCTCATCCACCCTTTCAGAAGAAGACGGGAAAAGTGGTTACGATGGGAGAGATAATGATGCGCCTTTCGCCCCCCGGTCATGAACGTTTCTTACACGCCGGCGCCTTTGATGTACACTACGGAGGCGCAGAGGCAAATGTAGCCGCCACACTGGCAGGATTCGGTCACAGTGTGCAGTATGTAACCAAACTGCCGGACCAGGTCATCGGAGATCAGGCTGTCGCGGCTTTGCGCAAAAGAGGTGTGGGATGCAAATTTATTTCCCGCGGCGGAAACCGTCTGGGTCTTTATTTCTTAGAGAATGGTGCCTCGGTTCGTCCGTCGAAGGTAGTATATGACCGTTCCGGATCCAGTATAGCCGAAGCCACGGCAGAGGATTTTGACTTTGATTCGATTTTCGGGGATGCCGAACTGTTTCATATCTCAGGAATTACACCGGTATTAAGCGACTCCCTGGCGGCAGTTGTTAAAACGGCCGTCGTGACAGCCAAACGAAATCATGTTACCATTTCTTTTGATATGAATTATCGTGCGAAATTATGGGATAAGAAGGTGGAAGAGAAGCAAAAATGTATTGCGGAGATTTTACCTTACGTGGATATATGCTTCGGCAACCCCTTAGATGCGGCTAAAATGTGTGGTTATTCGGATGGAAAGACAGATTTTCTTCATGCGTCTTATGCGGATTGTATTCGTGAGGAGGCGATGGCAGAAATGCTGCAAAAATATAATTTTCAGTATCTGGTAACTACTTGCCGGGAAAGTTACAGTGCTTCTCATAATGGATGGGCGGCGCTGATGTTCGATGGTAATAAACAATATCAAAGCAAACACTATGAGCTGCAGATTATAGACCGTGTAGGGGGAGGCGATGCTTTTGCCGCCGGTTTTCTTCATGGAATTCTGACGGGTATGGATAATCAAAAAATGCTGGAGTTTGCCACTGCTGCTGCCGCAATTAAACATACGATCCCTGGGGATGTATGTGATGCAACGGTTGCAGAAGTGGAAAATCTGATCAGCAGCAAGGGGACAGGCAGGGTAGTTCGTTAAGAGTAGGAATAAATTGTAGGAATAAAAAGTGAAAAAACGCTTGACAAAAAAAGAATTCCCCCCTATAATAACAATTGTTATATAACAAGCGTTATTATAGGGGGATTTAATATGCCGCCAAAGCCAAAGATAACAAAGGAAAATATTTTAGAGACATCGTTAAATCTGATTCGTAGCGGAGGCATTCCCGCATTGAACGCGCGGGCTATTGCAAAAGAGCTGAATTGCTCTACGCAGCCTATTTTCAGAATTTACAAGACGATGGAAGAAGTGAAAGCGGACGTGATTGCGATGGCCGGTGAATATTATAGCCGTTATTTTGATGAACATATAAAACGCCGGGATGTGCCGCCGTATAAATCGACTGGCTTAGCCTATATCCAATTTGCCAAGGACGAAAAGGAACTTTTTAAGCTCCTGTTTATGCGGGATCGGACAAACGAGCGGATAGAAGAGGGCGAGCACAGCTACGATATCGCGATCAATATGATTATGAATGCAATTGGGCTTAACTACGATGCCGCCCGTAAACTCCACCTGGAAATGTGGATTTTTGTTCATGGAATCGCGACTATGCTTGCGACTTCCTATCTGGATATGGGAGACGAGTTTATCAGCGAGGTAATGTCAGACGCCTATCAGGGGATCGTGCGGCTTTATCAAGAGGATCGGAAGGAGAAATAACCATGTACGCAATTGAAACACGCAGCTTGACGAAAAAGTACAAAAATACCGTAGCGGTAGACAACTTGAATTTAACAATTCATAAGGGGGAATTGTTTTCCCTTTTGGGGGTCAACGGCGCAGGAAAAACCACCACAATCAAGATGTTGTCCTGTGTATTATCGCCCACCTCCGGCGACGCTGTTTTGCTGGATGATAGTATTGTTTCAAGTCCTCATGCCGTAAAGGAAAAGATCAATATTTCCCCGCAGGAAACCGCCGTTGCCCGTAATCTATCCGTGAGAGAAAATCTCGAATTGATCGCGGGGATCTATGGGAAAGATAAAAAAACAGCACATGATAAAGCGAATACAATGATTGACTTGTTCGGGCTTACGGAAGTGGCGAAAAACAAGGCAAAAACTTTGTCAGGCGGGATGCAGCGGCGATTGAGTATCGCCATGGCGCTTATCTCCGAACCTAAGGTATTATTCTTAGATGAACCTACGCTTGGCCTTGATGTGTTAGCCCGGCGTGAGTTATGGACAGCGATCAAAGAATTAAAAGGTAAAATCACAATCATTCTTACAACCCATTATATGGAAGAGGCCGAAGCTCTTTCCGACAGGATTGGTATTATGGCAAAGGGTAAGCTAAAAGCGGTCGGCACTGCCGCCGAGTTAATCACACAAACGAACGCGAAATCTTTTGAGGATGCCTTTGTCATTTTGGCTGCAGGAACGGAGGAGACAATATGAAAACCATGATATTTGCGTCACGAAATCAAAAAGAACTATTAAGAGATCCGTTGAATCTGGCGTTTGCGCTTGGTTTTCCGCTAGTCGTACTGCTTTTACTGTCCGCGTTGGGGGCCAATATCCCGGCAACCATTTTTCCCATTACCACACTTGCGCCGGGCATGGCTGTTTTTGGGCTTTCGTTTATCTCTCTGTTCTCAGGCATGTTGATTGCAAAAGACAGAAGTACATCGTTTATTGTCAGGCTGATGGCCTCGCCTCTTACGGCGATGGGATTTATCTGTGGATATATTATCCCGCTTATTCCGCTGGCGGTAGGCCAAAGTATCATTTGCCTTGCAGCGTCCGTTTTCTTAGGATTAGAATTAAGCGTGAATATTCTGCTTGTGCTGGTCGTTCTTTTACCTGCCGCCTTACTCTTTATCGGGATCGGTTTATTAGTGGGAACGCTGTTGAATGATAAACAGGTTGGGGGCGTTTGCGGCGCTTTGCTCACCAATCTCAGCGCGTGGCTCTCGGGCACATGGTTTGACTTAAACCTTGTGGGCGGCGCTTTCAAAACAATCGCGTATCTTCTGCCTTTCGCCCATGCCGTGGACGCGGGAAAAGCGGCACTTTCGGGCGATTACGCGTCGATAATGCCACATCTGCTGTGGGTAATCGGCTATGCGGTAGTTATCTTGGTAATTGCCATTCTTGTTTTCAGAGCAAAGATGAAAAATGCGACTCTATAAAGTACAGGATATTGACCGCAATTGCGTCCAGTCTGTCAAAGCTGTTAAGAACGAATAAAGATAATAGTACGTTGTTCTGCACGTTTGTTTTTGAAAGTGCGTGGCAGACGGGATCTGCTTGACGAGGGGGGAATGCCTATGCTAATATATAATTTATTGAATTAAATATGTAGAAAAATCGTTCTAATTTTTTGGGGGCCGTTATGAAAAAATTACTGAAGTTGATACAGTCTTTTCTAAAGGTGGGAATTATTGGCTTTGGTGGAGGAAGTGCTTTAATTCCGATCATCGAAAAGGAAGTGGTGGAGGATAAAAAGCTGCTGCCGGAAGCGGAATACAAGAATCATGTTATCGTGGCCAATATAACTCCAGGTACCCTGCCGGTTAAGCTGGCTGCAGCTGCCGGGCTTAGTATAAGCGGTATTCCGGGAATGCTGCTGTCCGCGCTGGCAATCGCGGTTCCCGGCACTCTGCTTACGGTTATTCTCGTATCTGTTTTGTCAGGGCTGGAGGGAAGTGTTCTGCTTCAGATTGAGTATCTGGCGGTTGGGATTGCCGTATTTATTATTTTTCTACTGGTCATGTACATACGTAAGGTAATGAAGGGATGCAGGGAAGATGGTACCTTTAGGAGCTCTGTCTTGATCATGCTGGGGGTTTTCCTGCTCACCTGCGGCAAGGAAATCCGGAATGTAACAGGCATCGAAGGCACCCCAATCTTTGACATTTCTACCATCAATATCTTACTTCTGTCATTTTTTATTATCTTTTTCACCTGCGGTAAATTTAATAGAGCAAATGGGTTTCTCACGGTTATAGTCAGCACGGTATTTCTGCTCTGTACCGGAAAATCCCAGTTTATATCCTCACCGGCAGTACTCTATATTACAGAGGCGGTTATGGCGGTTCTGGCAGTCTGGGGGATTGTAAAAAGTGTGAGAGGAAATAGAAATAGAAGCGGAAGCTTATCCGCAAAACCTTCTATTATAGGACTTGTCAAAAATGAAGGAGCTCTATCGATCATGCTGGTGCTTCTCTGTTTGCCGGCGGTATTGGCCTATAGCGGCGTGTTTTCTTACTTGTGGAATGGTTTTGTCTCCAGCATTATTTCGTTTGGCGGCGGGGAGGCCTATCTAAGCATCGCGGATGGTATGTTTGTCAGTAGTGGTGTAGTGCCGGCCGATATTTTCTATGGACAGCTGCTTCCGGTAGCGAATGCCCTGCCAGGCCCGATTCTAAGCAAGCTGCTGGCAGGAATCGGCTACTATTACGGTTTGGATATTACCGGAAGTGTGGCCGTCGGTTATCTGTTTGCGCTGGCAGGCCTGGCGGTGAGCATCACGGCTACCTGCTCGGTATTTTTTGTTGTATTTCACATCTATAGATGCTGCGAAGAGCTGGAGATATTCCAGGTGCTGAAGAAAAATGTGCTGCCAATCATCTGTGGCCTTTTGTTGAGTACGATTGTCACCATGCTGTATGAGATTATTAAAACCGGACATGGAGATGGCTGGCCCATAGGGGGTTCTCTGCTGCTGGCAGCCATAATTTATGTGTTGGTAGATTTCCTGCATCGAAGGTACCGCCTGCATGATGTGATATTGATTCTTTTATCGGGAATCTTTTCTCTGTCTGCCTTTAATGTTTTTTAGGATTGCGGGAGCACAAAATAATCAGTTGATTTTACTTCAATAATCCATTATAATTAATAACTGGTGATAATTATGAGAATGAACACAGGCTCTTATATCGGCGACAACGGCACGTTCAGCTTAATGAAGAACATGAATCTGGAAAAAGTATATAAGATCATATTGCTGAACAACCCTACATCGCGGATCGAGATATCGAAAATTGCAGGACTTAACCAAACCACAGTATCGCATTGCGTCAAATTTCTGCTCGAAAAGGGCATCATAGAGGAGGTGGGCATCCAGGGGAAATCCGTCGGAAGGCCGCCTACTTCCATTGTGCTTCGCAGACAATTTGGAGCGTTTGTGGGCATTGAGATTAACGTTACGGGGACCAAAATACTTGTCACGGACATTTATGGCAAAGAGCTGCTGCACAAGAAATCTATGGAAATGCATCGAAGTCCGGCGCAGTTTCTGGATATTTTGGAGGAATCCATCCTCGAGATCCGGGCGCAGTGCAGGAAAAAAAGCATGGACATAGCCGGTATCGGCATAGCGGTAATTGGCAGCTTTAACATGAGAACAGGTGTGGTGGAGCACATCTCCACAATGTCGGAGTGGAAAGGCTATGCCCTTGAGCAGGCTGTTAACGAGCGGATACCGGACATTCCGATTCTGTTTATGAAAACCAGTATTGCCGGCGTTTGGGGGGAAATTCACTTTGGAAGATCCAATCCCATGGAAAACCTGGTATTCATCAACGGCGGATGGGGCTTAACGCTGGGCGTATATATGCATGGCAATATGCTTTACGGCGACGATGGATATTTTGGGCGCTTTGGACACACCACGGTGGAAGTCCATGGCAGGGAATGTGCTTGCGGCGCCAGAGGCTGCCTGGATGCCTATGCCTCTGTGGGCGCACTGATCCGGAATATCTATGGGGAGGTAGTTTTTCAGGAAAAATACCTGACCGATATCCGTGAACAGTGGGATAGGAAAGACCCGGTCGTAGTGCGGGCCATGGACGAAGCGCTGGAATATTTGGGAATCGCGGCGGCGAATCTGGTTAATACCTTTAATCCCGGCCAACTTGTTTTCGGAGGCCTGCTGCCGACTATCTGCCAGGGGAATATGGAGCGGATCAAGCGGCGCATGAATGAGACGATTCTCCCCCATTACCGGGATAGGCTGACGGTCAGCTGCTCCAGCCTGGAAGAATATGGCCCGGCTTATGGATGTGTTGCCTTTGTAAGGGAAAAGCTGATTGGATTGGTCGAATAAAATAAGGTCAGTCAGATAAAGTGCGAATTATACAGGTACAGTTGAAAAAATTGTGAAAAATTAGAATATATAATAATTGACATGTTAAAAAGGTTATGGTAATATATTTAATAAATCAAATTGAGAAAGTAATTAATTTACGGACTTTTACACGACTTACTACATAAGGAGGAACTAAATTGAAGGCTATTATGCTTATGTACGACAGCCTGAACCGTCGTATGCTGTCACCTTATGGATGCGATTGGGTCAAGACACCCAATTTTGACCGTCTGAAGGAACGCACCGTCATGTTTACCAAGAACTATGCAGGCAGTATGCCCTGTATGCCGGCGCGCCGGGAACTCCACACGGGAAGGCTGAACTTCCTGCACCGCAGCTGGGGGCCGGTGGAGCCCTTCGATGACTCCATGCCGCGGCTTCTCAAGCAAAATGGAGTATATACCCACTTGACTACCGACCATGCTAACTATTGGGAGGATGGCGGCGCTACATACCATACCAAGTACAGCACCTATGAGCTCCACCGTGGGCAGGAAGCAGATTTTTGGAAAGGCCAGGTCCAGGATCCCGAGTTTCCTGAGGGACCCGCGACCGTAGTACGTGATCCTAAAGGCCCTGCATGGCGGCAGCATAACGTCAACCGCCAGTTCCTTCAAAGTGAGGAGGATATGCCGCAGTGCAAGACCTTCAGCGCAGGGATTGATTTTATCCGGCGCAATATTCAAAGTGACAATTGGTTCCTGCATATTGAGAGCTTTGATCCCCATGAACCCTATTTTACTCCAGAATACTACAAACAGCTGTACCCACACGAATACGACGGCCCTCAGTTTAACTGGCCTCCATACACGCGGGTTGGGGAGACTCCGGAAGAAGTTGAGCATCTCCGCTATGAATACGCCGCCCAGCTTTCCATGTGTGACCACTATCTGGGCCAGGTGATTAATATCATGGATGAGTTTGATATGTGGAAAGATACCATGCTCATTGTTAACACGGATCATGGAATTCTGCTTGGAGAGCATGACTGGTGGGCAAAATGCATCTCACCCTTCTACAACGAGGTGGCCAATATCCCTCTCTTCGTCTGGGATCCCAGAAGCGGCCGAAAGAACGAGACGTGCGATCAGCTGACGCAGACAATTGACCTTGCTCCAACCCTGTTGGATTATTTCAATGTTCCCATTCCCAAGGATATGCTGGGGGTACCGCTGAAAGAGGCAATTGCGGAAAACAAACCGGTCCGCGAGGCGTGTTTGTTTGGAATATTCGGCGGACATGTCAACTGTACGGACGGGCGGTATGTCTATATGCTTGCTCCAAATCCGGACCTGGGCGGCAGCCCTTATAAGGGAGAGAACTTATTCAATCATACGCTTATGCCGACTCATATACGTTCCGCCTTTTCCGCAGCCGAACTCAAAAACGCCGTCCTGGCGCCGCCCTTCTCTTTTACCAAGGGTATGCCGGTGCTCAAGACGCCGGGACAAATCAGGCTGTCCACGCTGGCGCCCCAGGACCTGCGGGAGGGAGTACAATACAAGACGATGCTGTTTGACCTGGAAAATGACCCGGAGCAGAACAATCCCATCGAGGACAAAGAGACTGAGGAGGTGATGCGTGCCCATATTGTCCGGCTGATGCGTGAAAATGACGCACCCCCGGAGCAATACCAGCGAATGGGATTGAAAGACCGGCGATAAGAAGTTAAGCGGAAACAGAGACGCGGTCTTTCAGGGTTATAGGAACCTCTCAAAATCTAAGTACATTTAGTAAGGAAGGAGAAATCTGATATGTTGCTTCAATTATTAAAGAAAAATGCCGCCAGTGTGTTCTTTATTGTGTTCGGAGTGGCAGCACTGGCTATGATGGGGACACAAATCGTTAGCGGAAGTGCGACCATAGCAGCGGAATCCAGGCAGTTCCCCACGCTTATGCTGAGTATGATGGTGATTCTCAGCGCACTTTCTCTCGTGATTGAGTATGTAAAGCTGAGAAAGAACCCTCCGGAGACGAGTACTCCCGTATTCACCGCGGGGATGCGTAAAGTTCTAATTGTAATTATCGCGATTACTCTTTGGATCGTTCTGCTCACTAAAGTCGGTTTTATTTTATGCACGGCTGCCCTGCTACTGGTGATCACACTGGTTGCAGGAAATAGGAAACCGCTTTCCATTGCGTTGTTAACAGTAGTATGCCCGCTGCTGGTCTACTATATCTTCTCGCAGCTGCTGAACACCCGGCTGCCTGAGATACTATTTAAATAGGGGGAAAAAATATGGATATGTTATTGTCCTCATTGGCTAACGTTTTCACCCTGAGCGCTATTCTGGCAATGCTCGGCGGCTCCGCGGTGGGTATGCTGATCGGCTCTATGCCGGGCCTCAGTGCTTCGATGGGTGTGGCGCTGTTCCTGCCGTTTACCTTCGGAATGGACGCGTCCAGCGGTATCCTGCTCTTAATCAGCATTTATTGCTCGGCAATTTATTCCGGTTCAATTTCCGCGATACTTATCAACACCCCCGGCACATCGGCCGCTACGGCCACATTGTTGGACGGATTTGCCCTGACTAAGAAGGGAAAGGCCAGAAAAGCCCTGGATATGAGCTTGCAGGCGTCTGTTATCGGGGGACTGCTCAGCGGCGTTGTGCTGCTGGCCTTTGCGCCCCAAATTGCCAGATGGGCTCTGACCTTCGGTCCTGCGGAGTATTTTGCGCTTGGGCTTATGGGACTTACCATTATTGCCGGCGTCAGCAGCGAGGGCGTGGTTAAGGGACTGGTGCTGGGATGCTTCGGTTTCTTTATCTCCACGATTGGTGTTGACCCCGTAAGCGGCATAACCCGCTTTACCCTTGGCGTTAAGGATCTGATTAGCGGTGTAGACCAGATTCCGGCCATGATCGGCTTATTTGCCATAGCAGAAATGTTTACTCAAATTGAATCCGGCGCAATGCGGCTGACGGGAGATGTCAAGATCGACAAAGATCGCCTCAGCTGGCGTGAGATGCTTCCTTTTAAGAGCGTTATCCTTAAATCCAGCGTCATCGGCATGATCGTCGGCGCCATCCCGGGTACCGGCAGCGGCACAGCAGCATTTCTGGCTTACAAAACCGCCAAAGGCTCTTCAAAGCATCCTGAGGAATACGGCCAGGGGAGCCTGGAAGCTCTGTCGGCCACCGAGTCCGCCAACAACGCCGTTACGGGCGCGGCGCTGATCCCCATGCTGACGCTTGGAATTCCCGGCGACGCGGTTACCGCTATCCTGATGGGCGGCCTGACCATTCAGGGCCTTGCGCCCGGCCCCCAGCTTTTTGAGAAAAACGGTGTGCTGGTCTATACAATTATGATCGGCTTCCTGGTGGCGAATATCATTATGTATTTTGAGGGCAAGCTAGCCATACGGGGATTCAGCAAAATATGCAATATTCCTAACTATATATTGATTCCCGTGGTTATTTGCTGCTGTCTTGTCGGCGCATTTGCCGTCCACAACAGTCTCTACGCCGTGAAGGTTGCCCTGGTATTCGGTATTATCGCGTACTTGATTTCCAGATTCGGCTATAAAAACCTGGTGGCGGTACTGATCGCGATCATCCTGGGGCCTATCGTTGAGCAGAATTTCCGCCGGGCTTTGGTTCTCTCCGGAGGAAGCCCCTCGATATTCTTTACACGCCCAATATGCCTCGTTATTATCCTTATTTCTGTGGGATCAATTGTGTGGCCGCTGATTAAAGCGCACAAAAAAAGAACTTCTGCGGCTACTAAAGATAAAAAATAAAACAAAAAAAGAAATTGGAGGAAAAAAACATGAAAAAAAGCAGTAGACTAGTAACCATGATCCTGGCTCTCGCGCTTGTTGCAAGCGTATCGCTGACGGCGTGCAGCTCCAGCACCGACACCACCACCACGGCCGGCACCACCGCCGCTGGCGCTTCTGACAGTACCGCTGCTGACAGTTCCGCAGCCAACACAGACTATCCCAAGGAGGCAATACAGATTATCGTACCTTACTCTGCGGGCGGCAACACCGATCTGATGGCCAGAATTATTGAAATGAAACTGCCGGAGTATCTTCCTAACAGCGTAAGCATCGCGACTGTGAATATTCCCGGCGGCAGCTACATTCCCGGCATGACAGAGGTCTATACGGCTGACCCTGACGGATATACGATTGCTTGTGTTGCCGGTTCCCCCTTATCCATTGTTCCTGCTATGGGTGAAACGGAATATACTCACGACAGCTTTACGGCAATTGCCATGATTACCTCTTTCGCGAATGTAGTCGCCGTGAAGGCGGATTCCCCCCTCAATTCGGCTCAGGACCTGATCGACTATATCAAGGCCAATCCCGGCGAGTTTTCTTACGGTGTGGGCGGCACGACCAATACGCCGAATCTGGCCTTAAGCTCTCTCATTATAGAGGAAGAGCTGGACGTGAAGAGCGTGGTCTATAATGGTAACTCAGAGGTATTAACCGCTTTCCTGGGCGGCCATGTCGACGCCTATGCCGGTGCGTCAACGGACATCAGAGCTTATGTGGAATCCGGTGAGGCGAAAATCATCCTCAATCTCGGAACCGTAGTGGAAGACTATTATGCAGATGCCGTAACGATGGAGGACTTGGGCTATGTCGCTATTGGTGATTCTTACACAGGTTTTGTGGCCCCTCCCGATACCCCGGAAGAGATCATTTTGATTCTCGAAAACGCGATTAAAGAGATTCTTCAGGATGAAGACGTAGTGACAACCCTGTCGGATATGGGTCTCCAGCCCTTATTCTTAGACCATACGGAATTTCAAAAGATGATTTCCGATTATTACGTGCGCAACGAGGAAATTATTAAACTCCTGGGTCTTACCGAATAGGAAAGCATTGATCTTCGTATAATTATATCCGCGACCAGTTAAGCAATATTCTTAAAAAGTCATTGATGGAAAGCGGTTGTTTTCGTATAATTATGGAAACAACCGCTTTGTAGTAATCAAGGGATTATTGTTTCTGGAGGATTCCTTAACTCCTGTGACGGTTACATGAAAGGGGGAGACCATAATGCTTGATTGGGAGTATATCTTACTCCAACTGAAGGAAGTAACCATTTTTTCCACGGTTGCCCGATTGCTGCTGGCCGCTTTGTTTGGCGGGGTGATCGGCATGGAACGTCTCTGCCACGGGCGCGCGGCAGGCCTGCGTACACACATGCTGGTTTGTATCGGAGCCGCGCTGGTGATGATAACGAACCAATACATTGTCGGAGAATTCGGCTCCGGGGATCCGTCCCGGCTGGGCGCTCAGGTTATCAACGGAATTGGCTTTTTGGGGGTTGGGACCATTATTGTGGACCGTAAGCAGCAGCAGGTGCACGGACTTGCTACGGCCGCCGGTCTGTGGGCCTGCGCTTGTATCGGACTGGCGCTTGGGATTGGGTTTTATATGGGCGCGTTTTTTACGTTCGGCATCATACTGACAAGTATCATGATTCTGACCGGGACGGAAAAGTTCGTTAACAATAAATCCCATTACCTCAAAATTTATATGGAGTTTGAAGCCCATGAGCAGATTGACCAGTTTAGAGCTTTGCTTGCACAAAAGTCCATCAAAATACCCCACCTGGATCTTGTGTGCCCACGCGGATCTGCAGATATGGAAGATCCGCGCGTGGCAGTAATTACTACCCTAATGCTTCCCAGGCGCTGCAGTCACGATGAAGTACTGGCGTATCTGGAAGCCGCATATGGGGCGGTTGCCATCGAAGAACTGCGCTAGTGTACAGTCTGGATAGCAGCCGGACAGTACACGAGTGTACGGGTAAGACTGTTTCTCACAATGGAAGGAGGAGTCCATGATACTTGATTGGGACTATATCTTACTTCAACTAAAGGACGTAACCATTCTTTCTACCTTTATCCGATTGCTGCTGGCCGCTGTGTTTGGTGGGACAATCGGCATGGAACGCGGCCGCCATCGGCGCGCGGCTGGTCTGCGCACGCATATGCTGGTGTGTGTGGGTGCTACACTGGCGATGTTAACGAATCAATACATCGTAAGCGAATTCGGCGGGGCGGACCCTTCCCGGTTAGGGGCCCAGGTCATCAGCGGAATTGGTTTCTTAGGTGTCGGCACCATCATTGTGGACCGTGAACAGCAGCAGGTGCGCGGGCTGACTACGGCCGCCGGCCTGTGGGCATGCGCGTGCATGGGACTGGCGTTAGGAATCGGGTTTTATTTGGGCGCGTTTTTCGCGTATGGCTTCATACTGGCGACTATCATAATTCTCAACCGGGTGGGGAGGCACATTGTCAATAAATCCCGCTCCTTGGAAATCTATACAGAGTTTGAAACCCATGGGCAGATTAGCGGGTTTGTGGCGCTGCTTGCAAAGAGCTCCATTAAAATTTCCCACCTGGAGCGTGTGCGCCCGCGCGAGCCTGTCGGCAAGGAAGATCCGCGCACGGCGGCAATTCTGGCTCTAAAGCTTCCAAAGCGTTGCGACCACGACAAATTGCTGGAGGAGCTGGAGAATGCAAATGGGCTGATTATCATCGAAGAGCTGCGCTAGTGGTGCATTTCTTGGTATTATAACGGATATAGCGAAAGTACGCCCCCTATCTTTGGTAGGGGGCGTACTTTCGCTATATCATGTTCCTGGGGATCACGCGTGTGTCTCCGTTTTAGTGCCTTTCTTTATACCGGCGTTTCATAACGTTCAAGACAATCAGTCCCCCGGTTGTGACGCTAAATAACAGGATCCACAAGGCCAGCATGCCGGTGTCGCCGGTGGAAGGAGTATTATCCGGCGTTGGGGCAGGAGCGCTGGTAGGAGTAGGATTAGTAGGAGCAGTAGGAGTAGGATCAGTAGGCGCTTGGGTAGGACCGCCGGTGTAAGTGTTCTTAACTTCAAATACGGTTGCGTTCGCGCTGTCAAAAACGGTGCCGTCTGCATTAGAGATTACATAGTTTCCGTCGGCGTCGACCGTCAATTTATATGCGGTATCGTCTTTCAAATACCATTCAGGGGCAACGGTCTCCCTTAACGTATATTCGGCAGCAACGGGGATGTCTTTAAATAAAACTTCTCCATTACTATTGCTGGTCACCGTAGCTTTATACGGATCCGTGATGCTGGCGGTAATCTCAATCAGTTCAAATTCCGCACCCGGAAGGCGCACGGAGGTGTCATCACTCCTTACCTTATTGAATTGGAAATCAATAACCTCGATCTCCGTATTATAAACATTCTCGACCTTCCAGGGGTCGGGGGCGGAGCTTTCATAAACGATGTTTTCTTCCGGACCAAGGATCCAATAATCCCCATTCTCGTCAATTATTAAGGTATACTTGGCCGGGTCTCCGGTATAACGCAATGGGGCAAATGTTTCTTCTAACTCATATGCGCCATTAGCAGGCACGCCCTTAAAACTGACGACACCGTCCGTGTCACTGTATACCGTATCGGTATAGGGAGACCGGTCTCCGGTGTCCAGTTCGGTGATTGTAAATCCAGCGCCGGGGATGGGAACGGTCGTATCATCGCTTCTCACCTTTAAGAATTCGATGTCGGTCGATTTCGGATCGTTGGTGATGGTGATTACGGTGGTCGTATAAGTACTCGGATCGTCAACGCTGCCGGTCGTAAAGCAATAGGTGGTCATGGGGTCATTCGTCAGCAGGGCATCCTTTTCCTGACCGTTTTCTTTGATTACCCTCGCGTTGACACTCACATAATCGCCGGTTTTACCGTTCAGATAGCCTTCTTCCACCAGCCAATATGTCCGGTCGGGATTAAGGAAATAAAAAGTCAGGTTACCGTCTGCGTCGGTTTCGCCACGCTCAAGAAAAACCCTGTCTCCTCCGATATAGGTATAGAGACTGAAGGTAATATCGGGGACCGTTATGTCCGGACGTTTGCTGTCAATCTTATTGATGCAGAGGGAAATGCTTTGCAGCTTCAGATTGGTAAGCGCCTGAGAGTCTGCCGCAAGGGTCATGGTCACGTCGTCGCCATAAGACATTGTCTGGCCAAAGCCTGTAAGGTTTACGCTGTTAGAAACTGAGGATGTATTGGTAATAAGATAACACCGATACTCCAAAATGTAACAGCTCGCCCCCTCCGGTATCGGTACGCTAAAACTGTTATTATCAACGTCATATGTCCATTCAAGCGGTTCTACCAGTTTGTCCGGCATCTTCTTTGTAAGTGTACCGGCTGCGTCTACATCGGCTTCATACAGCTTTACGCTGTCTACATCCAGCTTCAATTCCTCCGGAAGATTGTCGGTCAGGGAGCAGTCAACAAGCTTCAAATCGTTAGGATTGATGTCTACCGAATAGGAGATTGTGCCGTCTGTAGGGTCATAGCCCGCGCCGTAGCCTTTGTTGATCATATCGTTTTTAATGACCTGCTCAGCGTCGGAGGTGGGCGATGAAACAGCCGGAGTGCCATTCAGGGCGATTTCGTTCGAAATTGTAACACTATCCGTTGTTTTGAATTCGGGATTATCATCCACATCCACAATGGTTTTAAACTGGACGATCACCGTTTGATCGTTGCAAATAGCCTTGTCTAAGGTTATGGTAAGTATCTCATGCTCTTCTTGAGTTACTGCGTCCACTTCGGTTTCCACCTTCACCGAATAGTAATTGGTTATAGGATCATAGTCGTCAATACTTGTTGTGCTTGGGTTTGATCGGTCTGCTACACTTATTACCTTAAGCGAATTGGGGACATACTGCAGGTATGCCGCTGTGAGGTCGTCCCGCAGGACCGCGTCCGTGGTCATGCTTACTTTGTTTTGGTTAACCCTGACCTCCCAGACAATGGAATGGTCTTCATAATTGTACTGGGTGACGACGGACTTCTTTAACATTTCAACCGGCACACGCACCGTGCTCCATACGGTTACCGCCTTCGGCAGAGGCACATCGTTGACAGATCCATTGAAGTCAACGCGATTGACCGCATTGCGGTAATATTCCAGGGGGGACTGCGCGCTCGTGTAATTTGTCGCCGCAGGGCCTATATTTCCCAACAGAAAAGCATCGGTGACAAGCGTCTTATATTTAATTACGAGCTTATTTGTGCCAAGGTTACCGACAGCTAATTCTAGCTTGGTCGTACCATTAGTTGCATGAGGGGTGACGGTAAAGTTTTCTGGCCCCGTATAGGTGAGTGAACTTCCATCCGACGAGGTCAATGTTGCCGAAAAGCTGGAGCTGTCATATGTAAGCCCCGCCGGTACCGTATCGGTAATTGAACCACTGGTAATATTGACATTGTGGGGGTTTAGCGTAACGATCCATTCGATGGTGTGGTTTTCGGCGTCGTATGCGGCACTGTTAGCGCTGGTGCTGGTGCTGTTACTGGAGCTGTTTGTGAATGATTTCGAAAGCAGGGTCGTATTGACCTTGGCAGGCACAGGCCCGGTTTTGCCGTACTCCGAGGGGACAACTCCTTCGGTCAACTCGATATCAAGCGACGCGTAATTATCAAAAGTGTCGGTTGTCGTGTCAGTGGTATAGTAAGAATCAGCCACCTTGGTCTTATAGGTTATAGTGTAGGTAGATTCATAAGAACCGTTGGCAGAGGGTATTTCAAAACAAAACGAAGCCGGGCCGGCTAATTCATTTCCGGTCAGCGTGACGGCGGTGCTGATATCTGTATCGGTATAAGAAGATACGTCTGTATATGTAAGAGTGGTTGTACTACTGCCGCCCTTGATCGTAATCGTGTCGGCATATAAGGTAAGCCCTGCCGGAAGTTGATCGCAGAAGGTCAGCTTGGAAATACCGAGACCGTTTGTCGAGACGACCGCTTCCCATTCGATCATGTGATCGGCAGGGTTGACCGCATAGGTACCGTCGGTGCCTAGCGTTACGCCCTTAACTCCTTTTATCAGCAGTTTCTTTTGATCTGCCGTGGCTGTGGCTTCGGCAGAATCGCTTATAGGGGGAAGGCCGGAACCGTCGGGAAAGCTTATGGCCGCCGTATTTTCGACCGTTGTGTCGACCGGCGTTACGTCCGTTTCGTCCTCATTAAAATAAGCCGAAGCGGTTAGGGCCGTCTGGTATTCAAATACGATGTGATGGGGAGCGTCGGCCGTGGGGGTGTATGTATACGTAATGGTTCCGGGAGTGCTGTAATCGCCGGGATTCGTTACAGATAAAGTGGTTTTGGCTGTTTCTGTCGTATATACCGTCACCTTAAAGCTTCCCGGCACATAAGTATGCTGGTCTTTGTCAAACGTATCGGTAAGGGTGATGGGGAAAGGCGAAAGCTCCGGGTCCCCGGGGGTGTAGGTGACTGTCCATTTGAAAACGCTGCCATCATACGTGCCCGTTTTCTCAACGGTGGGACGTGTGCGGTTGTCCTTGACATTTATCGTAACGGTGGTTCCGCTGGAAAGCTGGATCGGATAAGACGTTTGATTCCCGATCGTGCCCATATCCAGCACACAGCTGAGCGAGATCGAACCTTCGGATATTCCGGACTTGTAATATTCATCCGAACCCGTCCAAAAATCGCCCTCAAACACGATATAGATGCTGTTAGTGGCAGGATCGACATGTAGGGTGCCATATTGAACAGAGACTGAGCCTGACGGTGTATTGACCTTGGTAAGCATCTGGATGGATGTCGGGGACGCCAATTTTGGCAGCGTCAGCCCTGACGGCAGGGCAATGCGATAGGCGTTTGCCAGCCCGCCGTCTACGACCGGCTGGAGTTCGCCTGCCTGAGCGGAAGAAATCGTAAAGCGATATATCATATTCAGTATTTGCGAGGTAGAGATGGCGGCTCCGCCGGATACGGACTTGCCGTCCGCTAGCAGTTCGGTTTTGTAAACGGAGACGACGTTTTCTAGTAAATCAAAATTCAAAGCCCTATTTGTATCGATTGTGGAAAGCTTCGGTTCCGCAGTGACCGATTGGACTGTTACCGATTGCCCGCCGCTGCTTAACGTGAGTGTATAGCTGCCGTCCGTATTCGGGGAAAGTCCGGTTGTATCGATTAGCACGGGGACATTAAAGTTTACCGTGATCCCTTCATCGGGGTCCGGGATTTCGGTAGTATCCGCGATGCTTTTTGTGCTTTCGCTGTCCGAAGCACCGGAGGATTCGGGCACGGACTCACCGTCTTCGGTGCTGTCGCTATCCGTGCTGCTGCCGGTATTTTCAGCGGCATCTTTGCTTTGGATATCCGTCAGCGTGCTAAGAAAACTGGCGGTTACATTTTTGTCCGCGCCAATAGTCAGCGTACCTACATCCAGTGCGTTTCCGTCCGCGTCTGTTCCGGTAATGGTGCTGGTCCCCTGTTCTGCGGCCATGAGGAGGTCTGGCAGGCGTATCTCCTTAGTGCCTGCCGCCGCCAGCTCGCTTCGTGTGGCGGTGAAGGTATAGCGAGCGCTAAGCTGCTCTCCGGCATTAATATCCATGCCATTATAAATTTCAGTCCCCCCGGAATAGAGGACAGGAGATACCTCACTCAAAAGGCTGGAATCGATAGCCATGACATAAGATGTCCCACTCTGGAATACGAGTGAAACCACTATTATGACTGCGGCCATTCTCCTCATCCAGGAAATACGATTTGTTCTTCTCATCCTATTAAACCTCCATCTTTAGTAATTGCATGTTTAACGGCCTGCTTACCTTATAATTGTGCTTCACGTCTTAACGAAAAGCATTGTTTATAATTCTATCACAAATTTATCTACATTTCAAATATAATTTTCTGACAACCCCATTTTTTTTATAAAAGAGTGAAACAAAACAATTTATGAAAAGTGTGAATTCATCGACACAAAACCTTTAGAAATTGTTTAGCTTTTTCCTTCTTGCAATTTATGCTCGTTCTCTATAATGAGAAAAAATAAGAACTGCACGAAATGGAGGAAAAAAATGAAGCAGCCGGAAGATAAGGGTACGATAAAGAAAAGAAGAAAGAAAGGAAAGACGAAATGGATTGTGGTGGGGGGTGTAGTAGTGGTTGCAATCGTCGCCGGCGTAATTTTCTTTCAGAATGGCGGCGGGGGAAGCGCAATGGCATCGTCGCTGCCGCCGATGTCCGCCACGGTGTCTACAGGAACCATAAGCTCGTCGGTCATTGGGACGGGCACTTTGACGAATGAGGATTCTACCGATATTGAGATCCCTTCAGGATTAGAAATCGAAACCGTTTATATCGAGAGCGGAGATACGGTTGAAATTGGCCAGATTTTGGCGACGGTGACAGCGGACTCGCTGGCGGAGGCACTGACTTCCACACAGGAAGAGATTGCTTCGCTGGACAGCCGGATTAATGACGCAGTCGGCACTTCTTCCACGGAGAAGGTCACCTCGAGTGTAGATGGACGCGTGAAAAAGATCTATGTGTCCTCCGGTGATGATACGGCTGCGGCTATGCTCGAGAATAAAGCGCTGATGCTGATTTCTTTGGATGGCAAGATGGCAGTGAATCTGGAGACATCGGCGCCGGTTGCGGTAAATGACAGTGTAACCGTTACTCTGTCGGGCGGAAGCACGGTAACCGGTACCGTAATTTCTGCCGGCGGAAATAGCTGCAAGGTTACGATGACCGATAAAGGACCGGCTTACGGAGAAGAGGTTAGCGTAAGTGCGGAGGATGGTACTTATATAGGAAGCGGCAATCTTTACATTAACCAGGAGTTAAAGGTGGTTGCCACAACGGGCAAGGTGAAGACCGTGCACGTATCGGAGAATGAAAGCATCTCCGTCGATGATAAACTCGTTACCTTAAGCGGTGACTTTGCTTCGGCAGAATACTACTCGCTGGTCAGCCAGAGAAAGAGTCTGGAGGACACTCTGGAGAAACTGCTGCAGATCAGCCAGAGTGGTGGAATTACAGCTTCCGAAGGTGGAATTATCACAGCCGTGAACGTATCGGATGGGAAAACTCCCACAAGTCAGAGCAGCATCAGCACACCGGCGCAGAGCGCTTCCGTATCCACCGGCGGCGGAATTCAGCTAATGTCTTATTCCGGCAGCACAGAGGATACGGTCACGGCGGCAACACTTACAGTACCTGCCGGCACAGCGCTGGCCGATATAGGCGCCATTGCAGTAGAAGCGCCGGTAACGGGCGGGGTGCCCCAGCGTGCGATTGCAGATACGGATACCGGTCCTTATACCGGAGAAATCCAGTGGAATCCGGTAGCGGAGAAGTTTGCAGAGAACACTACCTATGCCGCACAGGTGAAGCTGACGGCAAAGGATGGATATTATTTCGATTCCAATGCAGATAATGTGAAGTTTACGGTCGAAGGCGCCGTAATTTCCGGAACGGCAGTCCAGGAGGAGAATGGGAAGAGTATTCTGACCTTCACGGTGACCTTCCCGGCAACGGCTGCACCGGAGACGGAGCCTCAGGCGACCGATCCTCAGGCGGTGACGGATGCATCGGCACAGGCATCCACCGGCAGTATGAGCAGCAGCAGCTTAGGAAGCAGTAACTTGGGAAGCAGTAACTTGGGAAGCAGTAACTCCAGTACGGCTTTGTCATCCACGGATTCTGCAAGCAGCGACTCCCAGAGTGCAAATTCACAGACAGAGGACAGCAGCATGATTACGGCCTTCAGTGTGTCTTCCGGAGAGAGCATGAAGGTAAGTCTGAGCATTGACGAACTGGATATCTTATCGCTCAGCGTAGGCCAGAAAGCAAGTATTACGCTGGATGCCCTACCGAATAAGACCTTTGAAGGAGAAATCACCAAGGTGAATTCCACGGGAACCTCCAGCGGAGGCGTTACGAAATACACGGTAGAAGTTACTCTTCCTAAGAGTGAATCGATGCTGGCAGGAATGAATGCTTCCGTAACGATCATCACGGAAGAGAAGGAAGGCGTATTAACGATTCCGGCAGCTGCGGTAACAGAGAGGGCTAACCATTCCTTTATCTATAAGGAAATGGATGAGGAAACAGGAACCCTGTCCGGCCTGACCGAGATCGAAACCGGTATGACCGACGGCACCCGGATCGAAGTAGTCAGCGGTCTTTCGGAAGGAGATGTGATTTATTACCAGGTGATCAGTTCGGACAGCAGTGATGCTGCCATTACGATGCCGGAAGGATTCTCCGGGGGAGCAACCTTCAGCGGCGGAGAAACGCGTGACTTCTCCGGCTTTGGAGGCAGCGGAAACATGCCCAGCGGCGGAGGAGCAATGCCAGGAGGTGGTAACGAGTGATCACTTTACGGAATATTACGAAGTGTTATGAGATGGGCGATGAAGTGGTCTATGCATTGGACCATGCGAATCTCAACGTAGACGCGGGGGAATTTGTCAGTATCGTAGGCCCGTCGGGCAGCGGCAAAACCACGATGATGAATATTATCGGCTGTCTGGATATTGCGGATGAAGGCGAGTACCTGCTGGATAACCTGTCGATCAATGACTACTCAGAACGGGAGCTGGCAAGAATTCGAAACCAGAAAATTGGATTCGTATTCCAGGATTTTAACCTGCTGTCTAAGATGACAGCAGCAGAAAATGTAGAGCTGCCCTTGATTTATCAGAAGGTAAGTGCCGGTAAACGCCGGGAAATGGTGGAGGAAGCCCTGGAGCAGGTGGGGCTTACCGCCCGGATGTACCACCGGCCTCATGAGCTCTCCGGCGGCCAGCAGCAGCGTGTGGCAATTGCCAGAGCGCTGGTGACGAAGCCGGCCCTGTTCCTAGCCGATGAGCCGACCGGAGCCCTGGACTCCCGTACCAGCCAGGAGATTATTAACCTGTTCCACAAGCTCCATGACCAGGGAAATACGATCATTCTGATTACCCATGAAGAAGGAGTGGCCGACCAGGCAGAACGGAAGGTACGGATTCTGGATGGAAGGGTCAGTGAGGTGGCATCATGATTATTCAATCCTTGAAAATGGCCTGGAAGGCAATCCGCTCCAATAAAATGCGTTCCTTTCTCACCATGCTGGGCATTATCATCGGCGTAACCTCTCTGGTGGTACTGGTATCGATTGTCAATGGCGCTACCGGCTCGGTAACGGATCAGATCTCCAGCCTGGGCAATAATCTCCTGTCGGTTTCTATTTCGGATGATAAAGGGAAGCCAATGACCTGGGAGGGCGTGCTGGAGCTTGCGGAGGAAGAGGAGTTTGCGGAAACGGCTCCTGCCGGCCAGGGAAATTTTACTGCGAAAAACGGTACGGAGAGCGGCAGTATCAGCGTGACCGGAACCAGTGCGGGCTATTATGATATTCAGAGTCTGACCCTGGGATCGGGGCGCTTCCTGAAGAAGGCGGATCTGGAGAGCAGTTCTTATGTGATTGTTATCAATGCCTATACCGCCACAACCCTGTTTAACACCACGAATGTGGTAGGGGAGAAAATTTCACTGGATGGTGTCCAGTTTGAAATCGTTGGCGTGCTGGAGGAGGAAGAAAGCAGCAGCATGGGCTTTAACATGAGCCGGATGGAGGGGTATATTCCCTATTCCACAATGATGCGGGTATCAAACAGTGTGAAATACGTGACCTCCTTTTACGTAACCTCCAGCAGCGAGGAAGAAATGGACACGGCGGAGACGGCGATTACCGATATGCTGCTGGAGCGCTTTAACCAGGACGACGAAGCCTTCAGCGTACAGAATTCCTCCGCATTGATGGAGACGTTAAGCTCT
>Ga0154000_1000060_pt1 | contig 34550 bp, 28 predicted proteins | sample TSNC084MetaG_FD_104674 | JGI IMG/M metagenome (GOLD analysis project Ga0154000, IMG submission 104674) | Attine ant fungus gardens microbial communities from North Carolina, USA - TSNC084 MetaG | ecosystem: Host-associated > Fungi > Mycelium > Unclassified | place: USA: North Carolina, Lumber... | reverse complement strand
GTAGCGGCCTTTGATCGTCGCGTTGGACCACAACATCGCATGCTGCTGCCCGCGCAGGTAGTCCGCCCATGACAGTGCGCCGGGAACATCGGGAATCGGGGTGGCCCACGTGTCGTGATCGACTGCCCATTGTGTGACGGGGAACGGGGTGCGCACGAGGCGGCGATGCACGTTGTTGACGCCGGCCTTCTGCAGGTTGGTCAGGATGATCGCTTCGTCCTGGATGAAGCGGCGCTGCTTTCCGGTGGTGCGGAAATTCCACGGCCCCTGGCGTTGGACGAACCATGCGGTGGAGGTGGTCGCGGTGCGGGTGATGTTCGCTGAGGTGCCGGTCAGTTTCAGGCGTACCGCTTTTCGTTCGCGGTCTGCACGTTTCTTCGCTGCGGCCTTGTCTCGATCTGTTGCCGACTTTGCCCGTTTCTTTCCTGTGCGGCGACGCTGACGGCCGAGCACTTTGTCGCCGACGTGGCCCGGATCGGTTGCAGGGGAAGTATGGCCGTCGGTGTCGTCCTCGCCGTGGTCGTGTTCAGAACCATCCGGACCGTGTGCGGGTTCGGCTTCGGACCACGCACGCACCGGTTGCGGAGCATGCGACTGCACTGCTGCCCACGACGGAGGGAGCGCGCCGGGAGGAATGACCGGAACCGGGTCGTCGAGCTTCGGATCGAACAGAGCCGCAATGTCGTTCTCGGGAACGGTCATCGGTGATCCTCACCGTCGAGGCGAACAGGTACGACGGCACGTTCTCCTGTAGTCAACCGCTCAGGGAGCGAGATGGACACGGGTGCACCGCGCTTCGGTGGGCGCGGCGCAACGAGGTCATTGAGGGCGGCCTTGAGAACCGACCGCAGTGGGCGGTCCGGGGTGACGAACTTCGCGATCCGAGTCGTAAGCCACACCGTGATCACGGTCATCACCATCAGCGATTTGAACCCGAGTGGGACGTGCAGAATTCCGCGACCGATCACGAACACCACCACGAAAGCAACCACGCCGACGATGCCGGCCGTGTAGCGGATCCGCACGGGCAGTGGATAACCCGTCGGACCGAGGTAGTGCCGGTCCACGCGGTACATCAGGTCGTCGTTGTCGATCACCGAGCATCCCCTTCGAATATTCTCTGCGCAGGCATCAGCGGTTAGGTCGAGATACCGACGAGCCCGAGAAGCCAATTGCCGATCCCCGTGGCCGCCGATTCCGATGTCGCGATACCGAGGTAGGCAAGCCCGAACAACCCGAGTCCGCCCACGGTGAAGACCCGCGACAAATTGCCCTTGAGCCCACCGACGAGAACCACACACGCGAGGGCGATGAGGATGGTGAAGACGATGTTGTCCTTGATCCACGCGCGCAGACCACCGGTATTGACGTCCGTCGACTGCGCGAGGGTCACCGCGTCTGCGGCGAGCGGTGGATGCGTCGGCGGGATCGACACGTCGATCACGGTGGAAGCAAGAGAAAACATGAGCACTCTCCAACACAGTGGTGTAACCAGACCCCACGAATGTGGTTGTGCGGAAACGTAGAAGAGTGGCGGTAGGAATTTCAATGCGACCTGTGGATAACTTTTTGGCCCCCGCGGTTGGCGCGTCTGTCGATCAGCGCTGGTGCGTGTCGTCGTGAGCAGTGTGGTCAGGTGTCGCGATTCATCCGTCGGGGATCTCTCGGCGATCGCGGGAACCAACTCGAATGCGGGGGAGCGCGGCCACGGAACGGTCTTCGCTTCGGGTGTCCGCGGGAGGCTTCCCAGACCTCGGCGGGGGGGTTCCTTCAGTGGAGCGGCAGAGAGATGCGAACGGGCATCGTCGACGGACCCGCCGCAGACCATAGAGATCGACACTTGTCTCCCTCGCCTGTGCTTCGTGGCCTTCGTCCGCCTGAACAATCTGGCACAGAACCATTTTCGGAACGTGTCCGCCAGCTGTGTAAGTCACCCCCGCTGGAACTTGCTCAATGCACCCGCGCCGTGGCCATGATCAGAAGTTCGAGGAACCGTTCGTCGTCACTGCCTGCGTGGTGTGCATGCTCTGCGTGCATAGCGTGTTCAGCACGCATGCGCGGCAGGCTGTGCGCCCGGTGCTCGAAGAGTCCCGCATCGAGGGTGCCTGCAGAGGTCGCGGACAGGGGCGAAATTCAGGGGTCCGATTCACCCTTCCCTTTCGGGGTCACTCCCCCGGCCCTTCGGGCCTAGGGGGAGTGTACTAGTCAAAATTGCTTCGCGCCAACATATTTCAATCAGATGCTGGTCAGGGTTCTGTGCGGAGTATCGCCGGATCTTCCTGGCGTGGCGCCTGCCACGGGGTGATCGACACCGTTCTCGGGCGTTCGCGCACCGGGTTCCGTACCTCACGAAGCGAGGCGTTCGAGAGCCCTGCAGGGGTCCGCGAACAGTGACACAGGAAGACAAAAACCGCCCGAGAGGAACATCGTCATCGGGGCCGTGGCGTAGGGGGTCGAACAAGTCGCCACACGGTGTATCCGCGATGGCCGCCGCGGGGTATTCGATCGGTAATGCGCAGCGTCACAACCAGAACCAGCCGCGGGTAGAGGTGGTGGGTGTGTATCACGCCCCGGAATCACCGATCGGGCATGTGACGCACGCTCCAGCCATGCGCCCGCGAAAGAAGTTATCCACAGGCGGGTTGAGATTGCTTCCCGCGCTCTGTGACAGTGCACCCCACACACCCCCACGCGACGACCGTCGTGGACTGGATTCGAGCGAGAGGAGTAGACGGGTGAGCAGAAGCCAGCAGGACCCGCTCAAAGACTTTCTCGTCGACCTCTTCGGATCCGACAAACCCCACGCGCGAACAAGTGGTGCGGGGGAGTCCGCCATCCGCCCGTACAGGATGTGGGCGCCTTTCGCCGTCATCGCAACAACACTCGCGTTTCTCGCGCCGCAGCTCCTCGAACTCGCCGAACAATTCTCGACCCCTCAGTTCGACGGCGCAGTCTCCGCAGTCCACCAATATCGGTGGCCGCTCGCCGCTCTCACTCTCGGGCTGCTCGCCTGCGATATCGCACGGTTCCTCACCCACCGTCACCGCGCCGGACTCGACGCCCAAATCCGGCAAAGCACCCGCCACACCCCGGTCAAAATCATTGTCGGATACCCGCCCGGCATCACCACCCTGCGCAGCGCCACCATCACACTTTCGCGCGGCGCCATTATCCGTCCGAAAGAGCTAGACGAATTCACCACCGCAGTCCGGGCTTCCGCGAGCAGACGCACCAGCAAGTGGACCTACACCGTCGTCCACGACGCCCACCGCGACCGAATCCGCATCACCCGCACGCTGACTCAACCCGACCTTCGATCGCCGCGGCACAAGGCACTGGCGAACTCCCTCAAAGACGGACCGCTGAAAGAGCCTGCCGTGAGCGTCGCCTCGCTCGACGGCGGCGTCGAAACCGCCTTCAAGATCACCTTCACACCCACCCTCTCCAGCGGTGCACGCGGATTCCAGAAGAAGGTCGACGAAGCCCTCGCGGCCCTCGCCGGCGAGCACGAATCCGGCCGCACCTGGGCCACCGACTGGTTTCCCTCTGAGGGCTATCTCCTGATGAGCCTGCGCGCCCCACTACCGACCCGCGTCGATCACCCTCTCGAATTGGTCGACGAGAACTTGCGCCACCTGCCCTACGCGACGGCCGCATCGGAGGTGAACATGTTCTGGGACATCTCCACCAAGTCGAACAAACCTCACTGCCTGATCGTCGGGCCTACCGGCGGCGGCAAGACATCGGTGATCCGTACCCTGCTCACCGAAGCATCGCGACGAGGAATCCCGTTCCTGGGCGTCGACCCGAAAATGATCGAACTCGACGGACTCGAGGGCTACCCCGGGTGCGCCGCCATCGTCTACGACGCCGTCCGCTCCGCGATGCTTGTGCGTGCCCTGCACAGCGAAATGATGGCCCGCAACCACTACGTCCACGTGAAGAAGATCGAGCCGTCCCAACTTCCGCTCCTGATCGCCGTCCTCGACGAGTTCTTCATCCTCTCCGGCAAATGGCAGCGCCTCGCCAAAACCGGTGACGACGAAACCCGCGATCTCCTCAAAGAACTCGACCCACTCGGCGCGTGGGCAGATCTCGCCGTCCTCGCACGCTCGGCCGGCATCCGGCTCCTGCTCGGTGTGCAACGACCCGACGCGTCCCTCTTCGGCGGCGCCTCGGGCAACGCGCGCGACAACTTCGGCACCCGCATCTCCCTCGGCAACCTTTCGCAGGACGGCGCGATGATGCTGTGGGGTGACTCGCAGATCGGCCGCGAGATCGACACCTCGGTCCCCGGCCGCGGCGTCGCCCTCGGCAATGACGGCGTGCCCGTCGATGCGCAGATGTGGTGGACACCGAACGTCGACCCGCACCCCAACAAATGGAATCAGCTCTCGACCTCGGAGAAGAAGATCATCGACGGGCTACGGCCCCAGCAGGAACCGCACATCGCGTTCTACTCGACCGAACTGCGCCACTTCATCGAATCCGAACGTTCCGTCGCCGTCGCGGCCCGCGCCTACGGCCGAGCTCCCGAGCCCACCGTCCTCGGCCACCACGACGACACACCTGCTGCGGACCCAGGGGAAGACTTCGCCGACGCGATACCTGCGTCCGCCGTCACCGAAGGAATGACGGTCCTCGTCGACGATGGACACGGCAACGAACACCCCGTGACCGTCGCAGCGGTCACCGTCATCCGCGACAAAGACAGCGGCGCCGTCACCGAAACAACCCTGACCTTCCACGGCGCCGGACGGGTCAAGAACCACATCACCTACGGACCACACGAAGTCGTCCTGCTCCCCGAACCCGACACCACCGCATCCGCGCCCTGACACCGCGACCCGACTTCGCTGACACACCTGCTCAACCCTCACCCGGAAGGTCCGCCCATGAGCCGCCGCATCTCCCAATCGATCACTCCCACCGCCGACGACATCACCGTGCTGCGCAACCCCTTCGCAGCCCCCAAAGGCGGCGGCGACCCCGTCATCACCGAACTTCGCCGCGTACTCAAAAACGCCATCCCCACATGGCTGCCGAAACTCAGCGAAGACCAGGAACTGACCGCTCCGCGACTCGACGAAATCAAAAGAGCCGTCGCCACCCGCCGCCAGATCATCGAAGTACTCCCCGACGGCAAAGCCCGCGACGACGCCCTAGCCGCCCTCGACAAGGCCGACACCATCGTCCTCGAAATGGATACCGAACTCTCCGGCGTCGGAGCCTTCACCGGAACCACCGCGTGATGTCGACCCTTGCCATCGAAATCACCTCCGAGCGAACCGCACTCGTGAGCGGGGCAGGGGACGAGAAAGTGGAACTGTCCGCCGAAAACGGGCAGTCGATCCACGCGGTGATCGCACAGTTCAGCCGACAACACTCCGCCGACGCAGGCTCACCCGTCGAGGTCACCGTGCAGGAAGCGGGCCGCTCCCGCCAACTCACCGTCGCCCCGGACGGGAAGGTGGCGCAATCGCTGCCCACCGTCCCCATCCCCGCACCCGCCGACACACCACAGGCGCGGCCGGATCACCTCGTGGACGAACCGGTCACGATGGCGGTGTCACCCCTCGGTGATTCACCGCCAGCCGTGGGAGCCGACACTCATGCTCGGCCAGTCCTCGCGGCGCGCACACCGACCTCGACATCCGTGCTCGCAGCACCCGAGATCGCGGCCGGCTCGCACGAACCCGCCCGCACCGGACTACGCGGCCGACTTAACACCATTCTCAACCTCCGGATCGCTCCGAAACCCGAGTCCGCCGAAATGCGTCAACGCGCCGCCATCGCATCCATCACCGGCCCCCTCCCGGGGTTCTCGGTCGTGACCATCGCCAACCCGAAAGGCGGCGTCGGCAAAACCCCACTCGCGGTAGGGCTGAATTCGATCATCGCCGAACACCGCGGCGCCGCAACCACGGTCTGCGTCGACGTCGCCGACGTCGGCGGCAGCCTCGCCGACCGCGTCAGCATCCCACCCCGCGACGGACACGACGTTCTCGCACTGATCGCCACCCAGACAGCCGAGCCCGGCAGCATCCGACCCTCGGCTCTCTCGCAGTACCTCACCCGCCAACCAGGCGGGGACGACATCGTCGCCGGCAACAACGGCGCCCACGGATCCAGTCTCGGCTACGAGGACGCCCACGCCGCGGCACAGATCTTGTCCCAGCACCGCGAGATCCTCATCGCCGACACCGGCAACAACCGCCTCGCCGGCAGCTGGCACTGGGCAACCAGCCACGCGGACGTCCTCCTCGTACCGGTCCCGCTCCGCCGCGACGCCGCCGCAGCCGCGCACCGCATGCTCCTCGACCTCACCGCCACCGCCGGCCCGGCGATGATGGCTCGCACCATCGTCGTCATCACCGACGGACCCGGAGACGCACCGATGGTCGAAATCGACGCTGTCGACGCCTTTCTCGACGCCGGCGTCCACTCGGTCGCCCGGATGCCGTTCGAACCACTCTTCGCCTCCGGCGAGCGCATCGCGCCCTCGAAGCTCCGGTGCAGCACCACCGAAGCCCTGACCGTCGTTGCCTCGACCGTCATCGATCTCATCACCCACGCCGCTTGACTGACCTTTCATCAGCCGGCGCCGCACACCAGACCTCCCTCCCGGCACCCATCCGCACCCTCCTCAACGAAAGGCACCACATGAGCATCGACACCACCGCAGGAAACCGAGCCGCCCGCCGCGCACACCGACATGGCCGACACCGCAGCCCCACCCTCACCCGCCAAAGCGCCATCGCCGTCGTCGCGGCCGCAGCCGTGGCCGCCGGAATCACCCTCGCACCACCGGCACTCGCAGCGCCCGGGCAAGCCGGCATCACCGACGGAGGAGGACAAGCGGGCATCACCGACGGCGGCGGACAGTCCGGCGTGACCACCGAACCCACCCCGCCGCCGGCCACAGAAACTCCAGCCCCGACCGAGCCCATCTACTGGATCGACCCACCCGCGCAATACCAGCACATCGACTACCAGCCGCTACCGAACTGGGACTACGACACCAACACCTACACACCACCCACCTACACCGACACCACACCGACCGACTACACCCAGCTCCATCTCCCCGGCCCCGTCGACGTCGTCGCACCGATCATCGCCCCCCGCGACACCCTCCGCATCGGAACCTTCCACATCGCACAACCGAACTGGGTCTCCGACGTCGACCTCGAACGGACCAACAACACCACCGCCATCATCGAATCCGGAGTCGCCACCGGCTGGAACTCCTTCGGCGTCCCCGTCGACAAAGCCAGCCGCGACGCCGCCACCCAAGTCGGCGGTACCGCCGCCGGAGCACTCGCCGGAGGAATCGGCCTCGCGACCCCGTTCGCCATCGGAGGAGCACTGATCGGCGGCACCGTCGGCGGAAACATCGGCCTCGGACTGGGAAACGTCTTCGTACCCGGAATCGGCTGGATAGCAGGCGGTCTCGCCGGAACCGCCGTCGGCGCCGGTACAGGCGCACTCCTCGCCGGCGCCCCCGCATTCGTACTCGGCGGACTGGGCGGAGGAATCGCAGGATTCACCGCAGCCGTCGCATACGGAGCAGGCGAACTCGGCGAACCCGTCGAAATCACGGTCCCCGACATCGACCAACCCGCCGTCACCAGACAGACCCAGGACACGCTCACCGACTGGGAGAACTCCGGCCCCATCGGCGAGGCCGTAGCCACCACTGTCCGCGACACCGTCGCCGCTGCCCCCATGATCGACCAGCAGGCCCGCAACTTCGTCGCAGCCCAGCCCGGAGGCGAGCAGATCATCGAACACGTCGACACCGCACTCACGGACTTCCTCACCAACGCGACCCCCGGCCTGGCGTCCTCGCTGATCAGCGACGCAGTCGGAGCGGGTATTCCGGCGTAAGGCTCGCGTTATCAGAACCGTTCAGGGCGGGCGGCAACGCGCCGCCCACCCTGAACTTGTCCATGTGCCACTGCAGAACCAGGCGCGAGCACCGAAAGGACGACAGCGATGAAGACGACAAGGCACCCCGCAGTGATCGATCTACTCGGCGGCACGCCCCACGGCGCAGGCGCGGACAGGACCACAACAGGCACCGCGCCCACGCCTCCGCCAGCGCCGAAGCGTCCGCGCAAGAGGGATTCCCGATCGCCCCGCCGCCGTTACGTCGCTGCCCTGATTGTCGTGGTCGCGCTGCTCGGTTGGTTCGTCCTGCGACTTCTCTCCGGCAACGACGAGCGCGCACAGGAAAGAATCGCCGACGAGACAGACACCTCGGAAACGGCACCTACCCTCGACGTCACCCCACCCGCTCCCGCCTCCGCGCCCACGACTGAAACCGATCCAACCGCATGCCGCACCGACCCCGGCGACCAGAAAAGCGGCCCCGGAGTCATCGCAGCATTCGAACACGCCTACTACGTCACCCGCTCCGGAACAGCCGTCCGTGCACTCACCACCCCCGACACCTCCCTGCCATCGAAGGAGAAGATCCAAGCCGGAATCGACACCGTCCCAACCGGAACCACCCACTGCGTGCGCATCACACCGATCGCGGCCGGTATCTACTCCGTCGCTCTCACCGAAATGCGTCCCGGCCAGCCCCCCGCACAGTTCCCACAGACCATCACCGCCAAAGAACTCGGCGATCGCTGGTTCGTCGACCTCATCAACTGAAACCGGCACCAGCTCCACACTCGCCAAGGAGATTTCGTGAACACGAAAACACTGATCGCGGGCGACGCATATTCGCCCGTGATCTTGCACGTCCCGCATGCCTCGCGCGTCATCCCACCCGAGATCCGCCCGTCACTGACCGTCACCGACGCTCAACTCGCCTCCGAACTCGACGAGATCACCGACACGCACACCGACGTGATCGCACAGCACGCAGCGCAATCAGTGACACCGCAGCCATGGACACTGCGCAACGACCTCTCACGGCTCGTGATCGATCCCGAACGATTCCCCGACAAGCGCGAACAACTCAACGCCGTCGGCCGCGGCGCGGTCTACACCCGAACCTGCAACGGAGACGTCCTACGCAACACCGACAACACCACACGAGACGCACTGCTCGAAAACTACTTCCACCCCTACGCCGCCGCGATGTCCGACCTGGTGACGGACCGCATCACGGCCACTGGCCGCGCCGTGATCATCGACGTCCACTCCTACCCGACACTGCCGTCGGCATACGAGCTGCACCCTGATGGCCAGCGTCCCGCCCTGTGCATCGGCACCGACCCACACCACACACCGCAATGGCTTATAGAGGCCGCCTACGCCGCGTTCTCCCCGCTCAAAGACATCGGCACGGATACCCCATTTTCCGGCACGTACGTACCACTCGACCACTACAACACCGATCCCCACGTGTACTCAGTGATGATCGAACTGCGCCGCGACCAATACCTCACCGAGAAAGGCGAACTCGTCGACATCGCCGCCGAAAACCTCGGCGCCATGCTCGGCCGCCTCGTCGACGCGGCAGATCGGGGGAGCCGATAGATGTGCCAGAAGTACCCCGGCCCCCGCTGCACCCCACACGTGCGAGCACGACTCGACAGCGCCCGCCGCAGGCTCGACGCCGCACAGATATTGTTCGACGCGAACCCCGCAGACACCCGGAACCGGCAACGATTGGACACTGCGAAAACAAACCTCGAAGCCAGATCCGCCGAATACGACGCGACCCCCGGTGGACAAACTGAGTTGCGCACTCAGCTCGCCGCGGAGGACGATCCAGGCAAGCGAGAAAAGCTGCAACATCGCCTCGAAACAGGCAAAGCGCGACGTCAACAGCAGATTAGAGCAGGCTCAGGATTCACCCATGACGACTCGAAGGACAATAGCCATGACCGAGAACGAGATACCGAGCTTGACACAGGAGCAACGCGAAGCGTTCTGGCGTCGCAGGGGATGGACGCCGGAACTGCCGGACAACGCACGGGCGACGATAGAACAGGAATGGGACGATCTGGCGATCGAGGAAGCCGAAGCCCACGGCTTCTGATCGGTGACCGCGAGGTTGTTCCCACACAGGTTCACACGCTCGATGCCGTTCGGGCCAGTCAGCTTCGACGCAGAGGAGACAGCACTCCGGACCTGTACGAGTTGGCGCCCTCCGACGCCGATCTCTACCGGCAGCAAATGGAACAGCTCAAAGTCAGCAACCGCTTCGCCTCATCCGTACACGTCTACAACACAGGCGAATACGAGAATATGCGGCTGTTCGTGACCGACGACGGCCGTTCCGGCATCGCACTCAACGACGACGAAATCGTCTCCGCTTTCTCACATCGAGACAGCAAATATCCAAGCGCCGCGAAATCCATGCTCGCCGTTGCCGTCCAGCAAGGCGGACGACGACTGGACTGTTTCGACACAGCACTACCGAGGATCTACTCCGAGGCCGGATTCGTCCCTGTGGCCCGCCTGAAGTGGAACGACGATTACGCACCCGACGACTGGAATTACACCATCTACAGCCGATACAACGGGGGACGTCCCGACGTTGTGTTCATGGCCCACAATCCCGCCGCCTTGGACTCACGATACGTGCCGGGTTCGGGACACCATGTGGACTCGTACGACGACGGTATCAATGCAGTCCGCGCCCTAATACGTCGGTGACAGCCGAAATCGCCGAAGACTTCGGATACGTGCAGTAGAAAGCACTGCCGACCAAGATTTGTCGTCGCTTGTTATCGACCGTGAATGCCGATGGGCCCGCCCAGCCAATTGGGTGTGTCTTAGGAATTCGTCAGGCTGCTGGATCGTGCACACGATGTCAACATGGTGTGTGCCCGCACCGGGCGAAATGACGATGGAGGAGTAATGGCCCGGACGATGACGGAAATCAGCGAGATGATCAAGGAGAGTCGACTGCGTTGGGAAAACGGCGGAAACGCATCCGCCGCGGTCGAGATCGTATTGGATCGGGAGCAGATTGCGGCAGACAAGCGTCGCGAGTGGTGGACGGAGTTGTCCCGCGCGGCGATCGCTCCGGTGTTGGCCGCTGCGTGGCTTATTGTGCCATTCGCGACGGGCAACGCGTGGATGCCGATTCTGTTGGCAACGGTGCCGGTACTGATTGCTGCTTTGCTTCTTTCTTTGCCATCTGGTCTTCGGGAGTACGACCTGCTTGCGGTGTTCTGGGACGTTCGATCAGCGGGTGGGCGGTGGAGGTGGCCGCGCGCGATTTACCATGACATCGAGCGGAAGTTGACGCGGAGTGGCGGGCTTGGCGAGATGGAGTTGCTTTACAAGCAGCGAGATTCGATCGCCCAGTCTCACACCGCGGCTCTCCTGAGGGTGCTCCTACCGTTTCTCGCCGGAGGTTTGACCACTATCGTTGTCAGGGATCTGTTCGCAATGAAAAATATCTTCGGCGCGTCCATCGTTGGGTTAGTGACCTTGGGGATGATTCTGGTCTCGCTATACCTCACTCGTGGCTTCCAGAAATGGCCATCCGTGACGACGAGAGAGGGTCGACTACAGGACTCCGAAATGGCCACTAAGGGAATGCGGCGATCCAACGTCTGATGCTGGACACAGACGAAACTCTGCCCATGCAGGACTTGCACGGGTCGCGTGCTCTTCTCTTACCGCTTGGGTCCAGGTAGCCGGCCGAGTAGGCAGTGGGTATCCGAACGCGATCCAGCGAAGGCGGGCTTCTATTCGCGGATGTACTGAATGCCTTTGATGCTCAACCTTTATGCACCGCAGCGGGGCAGGGCCCCGGACAGTGATTGCTCGAAGGGAATGTGCGACGAGGAGGCGTTATGGTGATCTATCTTACTGATGTGTCGCGGTCGGATGACAAAATTTCTGTGAACCGATCGATACAGGCTGCGACTTCAATGGGCAGTCGGAGAAATTCTGCTGTTCCACCGCCTCCCCACTGCAGGCTCCACGGCCCGTTCGCTTCAAAACTCGACATCGCCGAGTCAGGAAGTAGCGGATAGGCGAGGATCCCACGGGGCCTGATGCCCCCGCCGGAATGAGCAGCCAGGTAACTGGTGAGTTGGTAGAGGTCTTCGCGCTGCACGGGGAACAGATCGGTGAGGCGCTTGTATTTGGCGTCGATGATCGCGGTAGGCTCGGCGTGGCCTCCGACGATGAAGTCCGGTAGCAGTCGGCCTAATGTCTGACCTCCGGTTGCGGAGTGCAGAAGATGAGTTGATAGATCCGCGGTCGTTCCGTGCGTTACAGTCAGATTGTCTGCAGCGGCGCGCAGACAATGCAGCAGAAACAACTCCCACAGTTCCGCTACGTCCAGCAGAACGCCATCGTGTGTATCGGTGGAACTATCGCCCTGTGGGCCTTTATTATTGGCGATCAGCCACGACAAATCCGCTACGGCTTTGTAGGGGTGCGTGATTGGCGAGTACCGTACCGAGCGCAGTTCCCGTCTCGACGGGAGTGCAGGTCGGGGTCCTGTCGCGGCGCGAAGGTGCGGGAGGAATTCGTCGATCCGCGGCCCGCGCCAACCTGCGCGTTGAATTCGAGTGTTCAAGACCCTATCAGCCAACACGATGACACGGGTGACCGGGTTGTCGACCACCTTGGGCTGGGTCACCGACACCAGGTTCGGGCTCCGCCTCGCGCGATACGGCACCGTGTCGGGAATATCGAGTCGCCCTCGCACACTGGGTCCTACATGATGCTCGGTTGCGCGGATGCCGGGCATACCGTGACGTGCCGCGGCGACCAGCGCGCGGCGCCAGGCCGCGGCCTGCAGTTCGGCGATCAGGAAGGAGGTCCCATCCTTGCCGGCAGCGCGCGGGACGATCTTCAAGTTCAACGCCGCGCTCGCCCACGCTGCGATGGCGGGGAAGCCGAGGCGTGGTCGGATCTCCAATATCGTTTTACCGCTCCGGATTTCCCCGATGTAGCGGCCGGCTCGCCATGTGCCGTCCAGCTGCCTGGTTAGTACGGGTTCGGAATTCTCTTGATGTTTGGTGCAGGAGTACTTGATCGGGATCAACATCGAGGTGGGGTCGAGTCGCGGCGCCAGCTCCTCGAGCCATTTGTTTTCGGCGTTGTTCAGATTTTTGGTACCGGGAACCAGTCCGCCGAGATCCTGAAAAACGATTCGCTCTCTCATTCTCATTGCGACTTGAATGTCGTCCAGAGGGCGCTGAGGGAGCTCTCCAGGGCATCAGTCCCGGAAAGGTACTGTTCCAGTAGAGGTTTCAACGATCGAGCCCACAGGTCGATTAGCGGGTCCTTCGCTTTGCCGCCTTCGGTCCATAAATATGTTCCCTTTTGAGGTTTCTGACGAGCACTGCTCAGTGATCGACCGACGAAGAACGTGATATCCGCGAAGTACGTGTGCCCGATTTGGTATGCGCGGCCGAGGTCTTCCATCTTGAGGATCGCGTCGTTGAGCAAGACTGCACGATCCGCGAAAATCTCTAACTGTGCCGCCGCGTCCTCGAACGAGAACCGTGTCCCGACATCGCCTTCCCACCGTGCACGCACGATTTCCAGCAGGGTGTCCCGTTGGAATGGGCACTCGCTCCAGAGGAATCGTCGTCGCAACGCGAAGTCGAGTGTCTCTACCGATTGGTCGATCTCGTTCATCGTGCCGATGACGTACAGGTTTTCCGGCATCGCCAGCCTTGTCGGGGGTTCCCCTTTGTTGATGCCTGGCAACGCCACGGAGAAACCACGCTTGTCGCGCTCGAGCAGCGAGAATGCCTCACCGAGCATCGCTGAGAGGTCCGTGCGGTTGATCTCGTCCAGGACCAGAACGAACGGCAGAGGGTGCAATCCGCTCGGAAGTGCCTGTGTCGTTGCACGCTCGATCAAATTCGGAAGCAGCCCGGGTTGATACCGAGTCTCGTCCCCTTCGATCCGAAGTCCTCGAATGAACTCGGCATAGCCATACCCTGGATGAAGCTGCACCCACTCGACGTTCTCGTTCACCCGGCATTCGAGTAGATCTTTGTTGTCGAAGAACTTGCGCGGCCCCCAACTTCGGAGAGCTTCGCGCCTGATCAGGCTCTCGGCCAATTTTCTTGCGGTGAAAGTCTTGCTGGTGCCGGGGGGGCCATACAGGATGAGCTGCTTCTTCCATTCCAGCGACTCGATATCGGTCGTACCTTCGCTGTCCCTGCCCGGGCGAGACTGCCACACCCCCTGTAACGGTGCATGGTAGAAATCGACATAGTCGTCTGCCGCCAGGAAATCGTTCTCCAACTTAGTCCGGATCGCGAGTAGTTTGCGGTCCACCGACCAATCCTCCGGAACATCCTCATCGAGAAGCTGAGCGAATGCGCTGGCGATCTCACGTTTGTGCGCGCCCGAGGCGATTCGCTCGAACGAATCAGGATGCAACAGATGTAGCAATATGTGCATCATCTCGCGGCTGTTCTGGCTGGGGGCTTGCCGCACGAAATCCTCGAGCGCCCAAGGATCTGCGAGTACCGCTTCTCGATCTTCCACAGACAAGCTTTTCAATCTGACTGTGAAGTCGATGAGTAAACCGAGTTGGAGATCTCGGCGCGTGTTGAATCCGACACCAGGGTGGCCGATCTTCGACCACATTGCCTTGTACGGCACCGAGCTTGTTTCTAGTTTGTATCCGGAATCGGCCAAGGTCTTGTCGATTACCTCGACTTTGCCTCGTCCTGCCACGGAACTGGTGAACAGGAAATGGATGAGCAATAGCTCTGCCGCAAAAAGTCTCAATTCGGGGGAAGCATTTTCGAGTTGAACTTCGAACTTGCTCGCGAAGGTCCCGCCGCCGGCCGACCCGACCAGCGGATTGTTGGTGAACCGTGTCTCCAAGTCTTGGGCGTTCGCCAACGTCCATATTTCTGCCGGTTGCGACTGAGTCAACGACCCGTCGGCCATGAGGCAATTCTTTCGCCACAGATCGACTGTCTCGTCGATACGTTCCCGCGCCGCGTGCTCGGTGAAACGACCCATTTCTGCCCTATCGTCAGCGGACTACGTCCGAATTGAACTGCTTGTGAAATTTACTTGGCGCTTCGGCGCTGGGAGTACAGGCTCGCTGCTGTCTGAGCGTGAAATGCGCGCGCAGGAAGTGCGGCCCATCGCGTCAGGCTTGGGATCGTCCCCGCGGATTATTATCGACAAAACAGGGGCGACGCCGGAATCCGTTTGTGGGTAAGACATCCGCAGGTGCGACATTCTCACTGGGCGTGGCGGTGTGCACTCCGGTGTCGCGAACAGGGGTGGCTGGCAGTGATTCGGTGTCGGAGCCCCGCTGTACGGTGTCCGATCGTGCCGACCGACAACAGAAGCGTCCCGTTCGAGGATCTCGCCGACGCCGACCTGTACGTCGGTGCCGTCTATCTCGGCGGCAGTCAGGGCACCGCCGCCGATGACCCGTTGGCGAAGTTGCTCCCGGTCGGAAACCAAGGCGGCTTCCGGCATGCCGGGTCACCGACGAAGGGCACGGTCCGGTTGTCGGTGCTCTACACCAGCGGCGCGGAGGCTGAATGGCCGGACGCGCTAGACCCCGAGACCGGGGTGTTCACCTATTTCGGTGACAACCGCAAGCCGGGCCGAGACCTGCTCAAGACCTCGCGTGGCGGAAACATCCTGTTGCGTAACGCTTTCGCCGCAGTCTGCGCCGCCCGGGAAGGCCGACTTTCGGTGCCGCCGTTCCTGCTGTTCGAGAAAGCCGGAAACGGCCGCGCGGTACGGTTTCTCGGTCTTCTGGTCCCGTGTGAACCGACTCCTGAGGCAGAGGATGTGCTGACGGTGGTTCGCCACACCGCCTCGGGGCAGGAATTCGAGAACTACCGTGCACGGTTCACGGTCCTGGATACGGAAGTGGTGCCGCGGAGCTGGCTGACGAGCATCCTGGGCGGAGCCGACACCACGAATATCGAGTGCCCCGGGGCGTGGCGGGACTGGGTCGGAGAGGAGACTGCAAGCGTCCCTGGTGCGTCAGCCGGCGCCCTCGGGTCCGTGTCCACTTCACCCTCCGCAGTGGAGGATGATCCCGCCCGCGCCGCAGTAGCCGCAGCCGACACCATTGACCGCGTTGGCGCGGACTTGCCCGACCGGGACGGCTCGGAGCGCAGTCCCGACGGCAACCAGCGGGTGCTCTTGCTCGACGCTCTCCACCATTTGACTGTGCACCGTCGTGACGGCGCGGCTGCTTTCTACCAGTACGTGGTGTTGCTGTGGGCGATATCGAGGTCGTCGGATAGCGCTCGTGTCACCGCGTTCTCGGGGGCCCGGGAGTCGCTGGGAGAGCTGCTGGCTCCCTTCGAGATCGCCGGTAGCGCCCCGGACCCGGCTATGCCGTGGATCGCATTGGCGGATTCACCCTGGTGGGAGATCGAGCTGCCCGACCCCTCACTCCGTCAGGGACTGCGTCCGAGGGACGTGGTCCGGCGCTTCGACCCCGCGGCTGGTCTGAGCGCGGAGGCGCACGCCCTCCTCCTCCGGGACGAGCACTTCCGCCGAGAGGCTGTAGCCGCCATCGCCGCGATCGGACGCGAGCACCCGGGCGTTGACGACCTACTGGCCCGCCTGGGCCTGAAATCCAGCGGCAGCAGACCCGGTGCCGACCGGACAGCGCCGACTGCCGCCGCCGACGCGGAGGGACAGCACGATCCGGCGGCAGGGCTGTCTGCGGCGCGCGTGACCGCTATCGCGCCCGAGATCCGTACCACCGAAATGTTCGAGCGGGATCATCTCGGTCCGGTGCAAGCCGAGCGCCGTGAGTCGGCGCTGCAAGAGCGGTATCTGAGGTACCTCGAAGGTCAGGGGCACAAGGTATGTCGCCAGAAGATCGTGGTGCCGGGGGAGTCGTCGGCCCTCTATACCGATGTGTTCGACGTGACGACCTGCGAGTTGGTCGAGGTCAAGGCGGACAGTGGCCGGGCGACGATCCGGGCGGCACTCGGGCAGGTCCTCGACTACGCCCGGCACGTCCCCCATAGCTCGAAGGCGGTGCTTGTTCCGGACGAGCCTGGAGCGGATCTCGTTGATCTGTTGCTGAGGTTCGGTGTGGCGGTGGTGTGGGAAGGCGTATCGGGTGGATTCCTACGTCTCGATCCTGATTGCCGGCGACAGGCAGAGCATCGGTGATGTAGGTGCGTGGCGGGTCCCAAATCTTCGGCGCTAGCTCGCCACCGAAGGATCACTCGCCGACGATTGCGGTCGGTCCGACGGCTGCGGTGTCGATCAAATTCACTGTCAGAATGCTATGAAACCATTCTCGCTTTGGATACGATCTCAACCAGCAGCGCCGCGCAGGACGAAAGCGCCACGTACCTGGCAGCGTCGCCCTTCACTCGGGCTGCAGTACTCGCCCGCCCATGCGCGGTGCCAGCAGCTCCCGGTGTTTACGGGTGGTGGTTCGGAGAATTACCCCCGGCATCAACACGGCGGGTTGCGCGGAGACGGGCGGGCTGACCTTGCTCTGCACGGGAATCAGCCCGTTCGCACCACCGGCGAACGGCAAAGCCCCCAGCAAACAGAACATCCGCTCACGGCTACGTACTCACTACACCGGGAACGCCGAAGGCTCGACACTCCGTAAGACGCTCGGGTGCCTGATGTCTGATCAGCTCGGCTTGAACTACGCCGAGTGGGGTCAGGAAATCGGCGGACGTTCGTGACCGGGGAGAAGGTACTGTCCGAAAGGATGGCGGAGAATGCCTTGGTGTCCTGGGTTCTGCATCCTGAACCTTGGGTGTTGGAGTACCGGCTCATCAGCAGTCTGGATGTCCCACCTAACCTGAATACCAACGTGCACAACAGTTTCTACCCGACTCTGAAGGCTGTGCGCCGCGCTGCCGTCGTTCGAGCAAACGAGTTGCCCGTCGTCCCGAATCCGGGTGTGGGCGGGAAGTAAATCATGCCGTCGTCACGGCCTAGCGGGTGCAATGAACGTCGCTCGTCGAGTGACCCGCGGCCTCTGTCGTCGACAAGAAGTGCACGGGTGAGCAGAAGGAAGAGTTCTTCCGATTGCCGAGACCGGGGCGGCCCGGTTCGGGCTCCAGCTCGTGTGGTCGGCGTTCGGTGGCGTTTCGCGGGCGATTGCTGGTGTATCCCGCAGCCCCGACACGGGAGACCTTCAGCACGGTCGACATCGACGATCTTCTCGAAGCAGCGGTGGAGTCGCTTTGGGTGTGTAGGGCCGACTCTCTCTATTTTGTCGACCTGGTGGATAGTCAGCTGCCGGACGTCGATTCGATGGATAGCGTTTTGCCCCTGACTAACCAGTCGTTAGTAGCCCAAACTCGCGGTTGCCAATTGGCGCCGCACAGCGTGTCGTAAGACCTGGCGCGATGTCAGCCTGCTCGTTTGCGCAGCGCGCGTTTCGTTCTCTTGGACGAGTTTTCCACTTCTCGGGGTGAACCTCAGCATGCTGTTCGCGCACGATCGTTGACTTCATCACGGGAGCGTTTCTGGCGAGGTTGATTCCGCTACGACACGTGCTTCGCGGACTCCAGTGATTATCGAGCCACGTCTGTTGCTTCGGAGTAGTTTCCATCCGGAATTCGCGACCCGACCGAAAGCAGAGTAGGACGCTTAATGCTCAACTAGACAGCCATCGACTTCGAGACAGCGAATTCCTACCGCGGCTCACCGTGCTCGGTCGGCATGGTTCGCGTCCGCGACGGAGTCCCGGTCGAGGAACGGCACTGGCTGATACGACCGCCGGAGCAGGTGGAGCGTCGACTTCGATATGGGTCTGACGCCGACCGATCTCAGGTTCCTCAAACGCATCAAATCCGGTGTCCCGACAGAGCTTGCGGAGCTGGCTCAACTCGGTCGCAGTCTCTGGAAACGCAGGGAAGAGATCCTGGCGTATTTCGATACCGGTGCATCGAACGGGTCCTGTGGAGGCGATCGAGCGTGCGCGGGTAGCGGCTGTGGACCGTGCCGAGGGAAAGTCACATGTCGGACAGTGTGCCGAAGTCGACAACGGCGACGCCCGAATGCGGGCTCCACCTGTGGTCGCGTCGACAGAATCGATGTCGACGCTCGACAGATGCGGAAGAAGTACACGTAGGTCACAACAGTTCTCAGAACACCCGAACGATCATCCCCTGCCCGATCCACGTCCGCCGGAACCACACGCGGCGCGCCGGTGAGCCGTCACGGAAATGGGGGGCGCACTGTGCATCGCAAGGCGGGTAGGGGAGTGGGTTGATTCCCCCCGCGCCATCGCACGGCACTGACCATCCAAAGAGAGCTTCACCTTCGGAGGTGTATGAGTCCGCCGTTGGCCATCAGCATTCAGGTTGCTGCGGAGTTAGGCGAGGTGACAGTGGATTCCTGGCTCAAGACGTCGCTTGGTCTGGGAGGAAACCTGACGCAGCGTTCGAGGCCTTCACGACGTGCCTCACCCCGTTTTCCTTGCGTTGCATTACGAGATGAACGACATCGTCGTTTGCGATCGTACGAAATGCTCTGATGAACACATCCAAATCGGCGCAGTAAAGCTGTTGATTTGCCGTATCTGAGGTCACGAGGATTCCGTTCATGTTTCCGCTGTCTTCGGCGACGCACGTTGCGAAGATGCGGCTATGGATCACTAGATTGCAGAGTTGTTTAAGGCCGACCGAACCTGAAGTGCCGCCTTCGAAGTCGTAGTACTCGAAAAAGTCGTACGCATCCCAGAAATCTGGGGCTCGACCTCGTAGAGGCAAGATGCCGACAGGCCAAGATGTCCCGCGGGCTTCATCCGATATTTTCCCAGGATTCTCAAGCAGTTTCCGGATCGCGTAACAGCCGACCATGACATCCCGCTCCACCAGGAATGTGGCTTGCTCAGTCTGCTCTTGTTGGGAGGCCAACTCAAGGCGCGAGGCGCTATCGGAAAGTTCGGTCTTCCACGGGACTGAGTTCAAGATCATGAGCTAGATGCTAAGCCGCTTTGGTGGGCTAACCGCATCGAACTCGCGTACCAGGATTCAAGAAGCTGCAGCCTGCTGTTCGCCTGAACCTTCATGTCTCCCGGTCTCCCCGGGAGACCGGGAGACATGAAGGTTCTCGTCAAGCAAACTGACCGACCTATCCGGCGGCGTCAACCGGCCGAGACTGGCGAATCGATCCAGTTCAGTTCAGTTCAGTTCAGTATTCCGGCGTTCATCCATAGCGATGCATTCTGGGCTGCGTGGGGATTGGCCAACCTGACCGATCGGTAATCACGCTCATTTGGGGTTCCTGATCACAGCACTCTGGAGTAGTTTCATTTGCTGCAAGCCAGTGGCTTTGGTTGGTTGCGCTCCAACCGATTCTGATTTGATCTAAGTGTGAAACGAACCATGAGCGTGCCCGCGATCCCGGCGCTTTTCGTATTGTCGGCGTGCCAGGGTAGTGAACCGGGGAACAATCCACTCGAAGGAGAATCGGGTGCGGTCAGGTCAGCGCTGAGTCTCTTGCCCGTTCCGTCGGATGTTGTGCGTTCGAAGATTGCAGAGGGACAGGGGAATCTGGATCTCTATGGAGTCACACCAGCCAGTATTACGACGGCAGTGAATGTCCCGATCAACCTGTCCCCGGCGGAACTTGCTGCCGCGTGTGAAGACGTGAAATCGGCACTGATGGCCTTTGGATCGGTGGACGGTGCACTTGCAGGTCTTCAAGACACCGACTGGAACCCCATTCTTACCATCACGTTGCCTGACGGCCCCTGGGCAGAGCAAACTCCGCAACAGCAGGCGTTGGTCATCGAAAGTCTCCGTGCTGCCGCAAACGGTGAATGCTGATGCGTTGCCGCAGGCTGGCGACTGCCGCCACTGCTCCCTCCAGAGGAGATGCTCGACCAACTGGCCGTGATGGCTAGTGCGGAAACAGCTTTCAAAGGTGTCACATACCGATCGTGGTCCGTGGTCGACAAACAGTCGCGGGTACCTCTGCAGCGGTCATTGCTGGCCCGATTCGGGGATAACCGATCTGGACATCTCAACAGCACTCGCATCGGCTGAAGCCTGGCTGTCCGCACCGGCGTCGCGATCTGCTTGGCGCACAACGATCACCACAGCAACAGCACACCGTGATATCTACCTGATCGAGTGAAGCGTTCTGCCCTTTGCTCAACTGCACGTGATGCGCTCCCTTTTCGTCCCGGCTTAGCTACATCAAATCAGGGTTGACCTCGGGACCCCCGCCCGGAGGCCATAAAGACACGCCCAGCCCTGTCCCGATCCTTGTACACTTACGTAATTGGCAGCAGCCCAGTGCGATCGGACGATTTCCGAGGGATGCCGCATTGCCATTTCACCAGCAATGTCGTCGCAGCTCCAACCTCTTGAATCTGCCAGGAGTGCACCATGAACGCACACTGCAGCGGAACGACACCCATCGCGTGGTGGCATCCGACGGATCAAACATGGCAACTCCCGACTAGATACTCCGGAACCCTCCGCGCCGGAGGTCAACAGAACATCCAATTCGTGTGGGATGTCCTGCGCGAACAGTCGATACGCTGGCTGACCCCATGCTGAACGATCCGACCACGCCATAACGCGCGACGGTTGGCGCCCTTCACCAGAGGGCATCAACCGGTTGACCACCGCCGGAATGCACTGCGCCGTAATGCTGGACAGGCTTCCAGGGACCGGATCGAGATTACATAGAGTTCTGTCCGGGTACATTGAGTGAGCAACCCGGGGAGTGCGCGCAAACCAATCAAGTCGGTCCACTGTCCGCGCCGTGCACGTACTTCCCGGGCGACACCTCAGAACGTATCACCCAACCTTGGAACGGTCGCCAGACACCGGCCAGGTGCACTGGGCCGCGTTTAGAGCGAACATTCTTGATCTCTCGAATCGCCGGAAGTGGAACGTGATTGAAGCGCATGATGTGAAGAGTGCTGAACCCCAACACCAGCGTTGCGGCTGCACCCTGATCACAGTGGAGGACAGAGATGAGTACATCAGCCCAGGCGGATCGATTCATCAATGCATTCAACGACATCGAATCTCAACTGCGACGAAAGCTCCAGGTTGACGACGCGGTACCGTTTCTGGATCTGGTCGCGAAATACCAACCGAACAGACTGACCAACAACCAAGTGGACGCACTGAAGGCCTTTGCGAGGCTCCGCAACGCAATCCAACACAGCAAATACTACGACGGCAAACCAATCGCCGAACCGGTCCTCGACATCGTCGAACGCATCGAAAAGGTGCGCGAGCAGATCATCCACCCGCCCACTGCATACGCACAATTTCGAGGGCAGCAGCCCACAACATTTCTGCATACTGCAGCGCTCAGCGACGTGCTCGCGGCAATCAGAAAATTCGACTACTCACAGTTCCCGATCTACGACGACCACGGACAGTACGAAGGGATGCTCACCACCAACTGCATTGCCAGGTGGTTAGCCGATCGACTCACCGCCGATGGACTGGTCGAGAGCCAACCAATCAGCGCTGCAATGATATTCGCAGAAAGTCATGAAACCGGGAAGTTCCTGCCGAAAACCACATCAGCTGCGGAAGCTGTCCGCCGCCTGACACCTCGTCAAGACGGGAGCCCTCCGCCGATCGCATTGATCATCACTGAGACCGGAAAGCGTGAGGAGAAGATACTAGCGATCGTTGTTGCTGACGATCTTCCGGTGTTGACCGCAGCTCTGGACGCCGCGTAGAGGTCGGAGAGGAGTCAAGATGTGGATACAACTTTTGACATCCCCATCACCATCGACGTGAAGCAGACGAGGTGACGGAGCGTCCGTCGGCAGTTGCCTCCGATACACCGAGCGCCAATTTGTGCGCCGATCCATTGTCCTATTCGTGTGAGCACTGTCGTACAGCACCGACCATGCCCGATGTGGGTTAGCCGCGATTGCCCTCGGTGACGGATCCTGCTCCGGCGTCGAGGATGCATGCATGATGTGTTCCGTTCGGTGAGGCAGGTCGTCCGCAGGATTCTTGCGATGGCAACTTCCAGTGGATGTTCTGGTATCACTTGCGCATGGGGGCGGGGCAAGATGTCAACCAAACTGGGGGGCAGTCCCGTCCAGCACCGCTCCGCCATTGGTGAGCACCCCTCCATGCCCTCTCTCGACTCCTGCTCGCGCGTGCGGCCCTCCTAAGAGTTCTCTGTGTTCCGCTCCCGAGGTAGTCCGGGCGCTCACGCAGGCCGCCTGATTCGACAGCAGGAGCCGCCCCAGCACGCTCTCCCGATAGTCTGGCGAGCATGGACGAAGAAGCCAAGCACGAGCTGGAGCCTACTCACGAGGTTGAGCTGATTAGCGACGGTGAGAACCTGCTCGTCCTTGGTGAGGACCGGCGCAGCGTCGAAGGCTTCCTTCGATCCAAGGGCCTGCTCGCGATGGCACGTCAAATCGGCCGGCACCAGCTCGCCCCGGCGCTTCGGTCATCGGCTCACCTGGCGAAGACAATGTCCGACACCATGGCCGAGTCGAGTCTGTGGCTGAAGCAGACGCCGGACTCAGCGGCGGCCGTCGAGGAGTACGGCCTCACGGAAACCGGTGTCCCGGGCGTCGCGTGGGGGATGGCGGGAGCCCGCGGCGACATCAAGCAATGGCTCAAGATTGATACGTCCCTGCGCGCTCAGGCGGGGAACCCTGCCTTCCTCTCCGGCGCCGCGGGGATGCTTGCGCAGTCCGCGCGCCAGCAGGAGGCGGCGCAGCTGCGCGAACTGCTGAAGTCGCTCGACCAGAAGCTCGACAAGGTGATTCGCGGTCAGAACGACGAGATCCTCGGCGACCTCGCTGGCATTGAGCACCAGATCCGGGTGACCCAGAAGAGGCTGAACACGGAGGGTGAGATCGATGCCCTCACCTGGTCGGCCCTGTTCAGCGCCTCGGTGGGGCTCAGGCAGGTCCAGGCGAAGGCACTTCTCAAGCTCCAGGGGATCGCCGAGGACCTCGGAGACCAGAAGCGCTTCGGCGATCTCAACCAGCGGCTGCACGAGGCCAGGGGCGAGGCCCGAAAGTGGCTAACGGTAGTCACCCGATGTGTGACTGCGCTCGACGATCTCGCTGTCCTGGAGTTGGACTACTACGCCGTGCTCGAGCCCCACCGGCTCGATGCCCGTCGTGTGACGCTGGACAGGGAGCGGCAGGACGACCGGATCGAGTTGGACGAACGGGTCTCTGTCCTGGTGCAGCGTATGGACGAGTCCGCCACGACCGCGAACCAGAACAAGCTCTTCCACGTGCAGGGTGTGCCCAAAGCGCTCGACTCGATCGAAATGGTGCGGGACCTCGTCAAGCGGGTCTACGACGCTCTCGGTGTCGACGTCTGCTGGGAATCGATCGACCCGATGCAGTGGCGTGACGCGATCCGGCAGGCGCAGCAGTGGAAGAACGGCCTGCAGGAGGGCGGATCGCTGGCGTGGGAGAAGGGCAGTCCCGTTCTCGGGAAGGTCGCGATGGCTGCCCTCGTGTCCGTCGCGACGGCGGCGGCGACGGGGAAGAAGTTCGATCTTCCGAGCATCTTCAAGGCCTGAGGCCATCTAGTAGGACTTTATTAGGTCGGAAAGCTGTGGTGACACAGTGGGCAGGTGCCGATCCAGATGGCAAGTGCGCGTTGGATGTCGCGAACGATGCCGTAGAGGGTCAGCCCTGCTCATCTGCTTTTGGGGCGGTCAGTCGCAGGGTAGTGAGGAACAGGTGGGCGGCGGTGACGAGGGTGGCGTGGTGGTGCCAGCCGAGCCAGGAGCGGCCCTCGAAGTGATCGAGGCCGAGCGCGACTTTTTGTTCTCTGTAGTCGTGTTCGATGCGCCAGCGCAACTTCGCGAGTCGGACGAGTTCGTTGATCGGCGTGCCGGCGGACATGGTGGATAGCCAGTAGTCGGTGGGTTCTGCTGCGCCGGTGGGCCATTCGGCCAGAAGCCACACCTCGTCGACTGATTCGTCGTCGGCGCGGGGCACTCGGTGACCTGCAAGGCGGACCCAATGCGGAGCGCGGGCGAGCAGAGCGCACTGAACCTGATCACGGTGCACCTTGCCACCTTCCGCCCCGTGACCGCCGGTGGGCAGGTAGAGCGTGACAGAGGCGAACTCTCAGTGCCTTTCGTCCTGCGGTCAGTGTTGGGCAGGGTTGCCGTGTTGCCGGATCGGCCGACTCACTTGCAGACACACACGGTGATCGGCGCAGCACTGGACGTCCCCTCTCCTGCGCGGGTGCTGCGTTGTTCCCCGAGTCGCTGACCGCTGGCCTTTCCGGCGAGCACGTGCTTGGTTGCGCGCGTCCATGTATGCGCCGATGCGCGCAGAAACGCAGGGTGGATGAATCTGATCGTGCGTTCGGCGGATTCGCCACATTCGTGTGAGTTGACGGTGCTGGAAAAGTTGCATGGCATCATCGCTCGGCTAGCGAAAACTTAGGTACGCCAGCGCCTGTCGGGTTTTGGCCTCGTCGGTCAGCGACGCCGTCAAGAGTATTTGGGGCCGGTAACAACGGTGTCGAGATCTCATCTCGAAGGCCAGTCAAGGCCGCGGTCATTGCTGCCGCACATTGATGCTTGTGGACGGTGCTGTTTTCTCACTGAATCCGAATAGGCAGAGCATGTGCATCCGGATTTTCGTCGGTGAGGGCCGGGATATGTTTCCTGGGCCTTCTCACAAGTCAGGCTTGGCTGGACAGAGGGGGCTTGGCGGGCTCACGACTTTGTCTAGGCGATATGGCACCCTTGATGCGCTCGGATGCGGCCGCGGGATCGGCGAGCAGGAAGAGTGCTGTGTATCTCGGTGCTGATGCCCCAGCCAAAACCTGTGTGGGCGTCAGCACCGTCGACGACGGCCGCGTGTGCGGCTATGTTAAGTCGTCATCGATCTCTTCGGTGATCCAGTCCTGTGGCACGAGGGCCTGATTGTTGCTTCGCCTCCAGCGGGCTTCGACCGCGCTGCGGAAGGGTTCGTCGTCCAGGTCCGCGTGCTCCATCACGATCACCTGGAAGTCTCCGTCGAGCGCGTCGATCGTGTTCTGGATGGTCTTGTAGAGGTTGAGCAAGGCGGTTCTGTCGGGTCCGGCCAACGCGGTGCCGTCGGGGGCGTCCTCGGGGAAGTAAACCTGGGACGGTTGGTCGAGAATGAGGAATCGCGGTACAGGACTGTGCTGTCCGGAGAACCACTCGTGCATGCTCAGGAAGGTGGCTACGTGATAGCCGAGCCAGTTCTCCCCGCCGCCCATGTCGGCAAGGCGGACCGGTCCGCGCGTGGTGTCCGCGACGACGGTCAGTCCCCGCGGGTCAAGGCGGATGGGTGACTCTTTGTGTTCGAGGTCCAGGGCGATGGCCTTGTCCTTGATCTTGGTATTGATCCGGGAGACGAAGCTGTTTAGTCGGTCGTCGCGCGCTCCAGCTCCGATCGCCTCTTCCAGCTCTGCGATCTTTGCGCTGAGTTCCTCCCGTCGGTCTGCGACGTGAGGCGCTTGGACATGGCGTCCGGCAGTCTCGAGGAAGAGACTGATGCGCCCCTGGACGAGTAGTGCTCGTCGTGAGTTGTCTTGCTGCCCTTGCACAGCGCGCTGGCCCGCGGTCAGCGTATCGAGCTGTTCCTGGTTGCGGCGTAGCGCTCCGCTGACCTCCTGGAGTGTGTTTTCTTCAGCTGCGATGAGGGCGTTGATTTCGGGGGTGTCGCGGCCGATGACAGTCATGTCGGCCTCGAGGCGGCCGAGGTCACGGTTGATGACTTCCGCGATCTGGTTCAAATGAGGCTGTTGACTGTCGCATACCGGGCACCGCGGTTCCTCGTCCTCCGCGTTGCCCGATGTGAACAGATTAAGTGTGGCCAGGCGGGTGTGCTGCTCCGTCGCCTGGCCGAGAAACTCATTGTTCTCCTGAGCCGCTCGTTTCAAGTTGGCGATGCGTGCGCGGGCCCGTCCATGCTGCTCGCGTAGCTTTCGTCGCTGGTCTACGACGGCGGCCACCGGATCTTCTCCGGTATCAGCTGTTTGAGTGGGAGCGTTCTCGGCGATGGCTTGGCGCAGATGCTCCAACGCACTATTTGCTGTCATTGCGTCGCGCGGCAGTGGTTGTAGCAGGCCCGCCTCGGCCGCTTCGGTCACCAGTGCGAGAGCTTGCCCGGATGCCGGCGAGAAGCTGCGGGCCGCAGCCACCGCTGCCTCCATCTGGGCGAGTTCCTGACGCAGCAGGCGTAACCGGTTCTCCAGCAATGCTTGTTCGGGATCGACAGCTCCGAGGAAGTACGGGATCATGGCCCGGATGGTCGCCGGCAGGTACTCCTCGCCCTGCGAGTGGAACAGCAAGTCAGGGTTGGCGATCTCGTTCTGCTTCTGCAAGCAGAAGAAGAGCGCATGGCGCACCGACGGCGGGATCGGGGTTGCGCTGCGAACGGCCGGGATTCGCACTGTTCGATCGATACCGGCGAACTCTGACAGGACATCCTTGGCGATGTCGAGCGGAGTCGAGAAGTTCAGCTCCGATAGGGGAGGCGGCGATGCGCCAAGAGCTTGGGAGACGACGCACATCGTGGTCGCCGTAGCAGCCTTGCCGGAGGGGGCTGGCCGCGCAACGAACAGTTGCTGCTGGTCCTTGACAAGGGTGACGGCGAAGACTTGGACAAAGTTGCGCAGGGCTGCGCCCTTGATGACGTAGTCCTTGCTGGCCAGGCAGTAGTCGACAATGTTGAGTAGCGCGCTCTTCCCTCGCCGCGAGTCGCCGGTGATGATGTTGAGCGTGCCGGTCTTGAAGGGGACGGTGCGGATGCGGCCGTCTTCGTTGTAGATCGAGATGGCGCTGATCTGGAACGTCACGGCCGGACTCCTAGCAATGTCATGACGGTACTGAGGCTGCCCGTGCTGGGAAGCCAGCGCCCCAGAAAATAAGCCGCCTTCTGGATGTCCTGGACCTCGTCCGTGGCACCGTTGATCGTTTTCTTAAGAGCTCGCGGCGCCACGGTGAGTTGGCCTTGCGCATCGACGTGCAGCATGCTGCTTTGCAAGGCAAGGAGAAGGCCCGGGCGTACCACTGCCGCTAGGGCGGTAGTGTTTTGAGACATGGCCACTTTGACGCCCTTGTTCTCCTCCAACCACCGGGTCAGGCCGCTGCCGAAGGTTTTCGGTAGCGTGCGGCGTACGGCCGGCTGAAGTGCCATCACAGCGGCCAAGACGGCAACAGTGATCGGGCATGACTGGCTGTACTGGGTTTCGTGGCCCTGGACGGCGCGGCAAGTGACAAGCGCGGTGAACGCCGGGTTGTAGAGCGCACGTTCTTCCCGGCTGAGTTGAGTAAGCGTGTAGACGCCTGAGTCGCTCATGCCGGCTCAAGGACGGCGATGAGTCGTGTCATGAAGTCGACGTGCCAGCCGACTTGTAGGTCATCAGCGAGAATGTGGAAGGAACCTTTGGAGACGAAAGGCTCGTCGCATCCGATGCGGATACGTGGACGTGCTTCGCGAGTGGCCCACCGATAGATCTCCTTGGCGGCTGCCACCTTCTCCGCTTCCGTCGCAGCGGTTCCCAGGTCCTCTTCGAGCTCCGCGAAGAGGTCTTGCCATTCCTCGATGAGCCTGCGCTCGTACTTGCTGATCTCACCGGGCAGCAACAAGTTGTCCTCCGACCATCGGGACCGCTGGGTGAATGCACGTATGTAGTCGCGCACCGCGATCCCGACTCTGGTCTCATTGATGTCGATCAGCTCCAGCTGGCGAACGAACCTCATGTTCGTATAGACCGAGGGATCCGGTTCGAGGACAGCGATGTCCTCGTCGATGGGTAGGTTCTCCGGCCGGAACTGATTTCGTAGATCGGTGAACACCTGGTCGAACTCGTTGCCTGTGATCGCATCCATCTCGTCCGTGCGTAGCTGCCGGATCGTCCGCTGATAGAACCAGCCCTCCAGACGCTGCAAAAATGGCTTGGCATACGCGTGGCCCACAGCGGCGACTACTCGCTCCAGCAGTAGGTTCTCCACTTTGCCGACATCCGGAGCATTGCCGATGACCTGTATTCGGGCGAGCATGCCGCGTCGCTCACCCGCCGAGAGCTTGTCGAAGGCTGCGTAGGCCTTCTTGTTGTCCTTGCTCGTGGAATTCTCCCGAGCTTCCTCCAGCGCTTTGAGTGCTCGGCTTTCGTCCCTGACACCTGAGGCGACAGGCTGCAGGAGATAGCCGGCAGAATCGGCAGTCAGATCAGCGGTGGTCAGCAGGAAGAGATCGGTTTCATCCAAATCAAGCTGTTGGTTGGTGATCCCGTGCGCCCAGATCCGCAGAGTTTTCCACAGGTCCGTGCTGTAGTCCGACATGGTGACGCCGGCGGCCCGGTGCTTGAGTTGGTATAGGACCCTGCCACCTTCCACGACTTCTTCGATGTCGTCGCCTGCCTCGATAGCGATGTACCAGTCGAGCCCGCGGCCGTGTTGGTCGATGCAGGAATGGAGGGCCTTGCGGAGCTGATATACGTAGCCGACTACAGATGCGGACGCCTCGAATGGAGCGGTCGTGTCCACCATCTGTCCCTCCGGTCTCGCTGTCCCTTCAGTCTCGTTGGACTGATGCATGTGGTCCTGATCTTTACACGGCCTTCATTTCGTCTGACACCCCGCTGCCTTGAGGTCACTTGCTAGTTCATTAGATACGGCAGGCACGGGGCGTTCAGATGGAGGGATCATCGAGAGATGGGGACGGTCTATTATCTGGCGGCGATTGTGTCCCAATTCGCGCCTTTAACCCACTCGATGATTTCAGACGATTCGAGTGGGGCGGACGATTGTAGAGCTGTCAGAAATCGGGAACCCTTCTTTGAGTAGGCGACTCCGCTCGATGCTGCTGTTACGGACTGTGCGTGCATGACGATGGCGCCGTGCCGTGCCCGCGAGATCATTACGGAAAGCACGCGAGCTTCTTCAGTCATGGAAGTTGCGCGGAAGTCTGGAATGCTCCCGTCTTCGGCTCCGACTACGATGACCCAGTCGAACTGCTGTCCCTTGCCAACATGTCCGGTCAGAAGATGAACTCCCGGAACCGTGATGAGCGTGTTGTTATCGCCAATACGAATTCTGGACTTTATTGCGGCGAAGCTGTGGCCCTCTGCGAGAAGGTCGTGACACCAGGTAAGTGCGTCGGCGAGTGCTGTCCGACTGCTCGGATCCTGGACTCCTTCGAGATTCGCTGCGGTGCGGAGGAATTCAAGTGAGTCAGTCGATTTGGAGAACTCTGTGATGTTCAACTGCGACAGCATCACCTTCATTGTCTTGGCGGTATCGGTATCAAGAACTCCGTCATCCCACCGGTGATAAGCGAGGCCGCTTGCGGCGATTGTTTCGTCGACGAATCGGCGCCGCGAAGCGCTACGCGCAATTATACCAATTCGTTGCATGGGGGCTTGGTGGAGGACAAACTCCGAGAATTGTTTCGCCCACGTCGCTTCTTCCGCTGCTGTCGTGAAAGTGACAACGCCGGAAAGACCTCCACCGGGCCAGGATTCCGGTGCAGCGCTGTTCAGTTGCTGGCCCCCCGTCAAGGGGGCGAGCGAGTTGACCATGCGGAGAACCGCTGGCGAGGAGCGGTGTGAATCAGTGAATTCGATGGCATCGGCGCACTCGGCGCGAACTGCTCGGTCGATCTCGGCTGGGCGTGCGCCGGCGAACCCGTAGATGCCTTGGGCAAGGTCTCCGGCGAAGGTTGTTTTTCGATGACCGATTCGGTTGATGATTCGGAGTTGTTGGGGGGTGAGGTCCTGGAACTCGTCGACGATGATGGCACCGAAATGGTTGCGGTACAGATCGGCGACGCCGTCATTGCCAAGGATGAGTTCTGCGACCCGCGGCAGGTCGTCGTAGGTCAGTCGGCTTTCGAGTTTGCGTTGTCGTTCGATTTCGAGGGCAGTGGTGTTTCCGGATTCGATGAGTAGACGTTCGACCTCCGCATCGTTTACGCGCTCCTGCTTGATCTCGCGCAGGATTTTCTGGACGTCACCGAGCGCGTTGTATTGGAGCCCACGACTTCGGCACTGCTCACCAACCCAGTCGTTCTCGGGCAGGAGCGCAGACGGATCAAGCCCGATGACTGCTGCGTGTGCGCGGATGATGCGCGCGGAGAGGCCGTGGAAGTTGGCGATACTTACACGGTCGCGAAGCTGAGCGTGTGGAACGTGTGCTTGTAGCCGTTCGGCGATGTTGTCGCGGGCGCGATTGGAGAACGTCGCCACCAGAATCTTCCGCGGTGGGGCGATTGCTCCCTTCCTGAGAAGTCCTTGGATACGTAACGCGAGAGCCTCGGTCTTGCCGCATCCGGCAGGCGCGAGCACGAGCAGGCTGAGATCGTCGTGGTCGCGGATCCTGATTTGTGCGGGGGTTGGTGTGGCCATGTCAAGCGCCCGCGATCTCGTTGAGTAAGCCGCCGATGCTCGTTACTTTTAGGCAGTTCACCGCGTCAAGGAGAGGTGAGACGACAAGTGCAGCTTTCACTTTGGACCTCTTGCGTCGGCAGAATTCCGCGATATCTGCATCCAAGTAGGTGCCGCCGGGACCTGTGGGGAGGCAGTTCGAGAGTTCGTTGGTGTTAAAGAGAGTGGATGCTTGTAGCGCGGGCCAGAGTACGGCGGTTCCGAGTGCCTTGACGTATTCGTCTTCTAAATCGATGCGTGATACCCAGACAGAGCGTTTGTTTAGGGCCGTTGTGGGAATGCCAAGCTTGCTTGCGGTTGCGCTTTCGGCATCCTCGTCAATAAGCAAGGACATTGGAATGTCGAACCCTGACGCCCCGAAAAGCTTCTCCACAGCGCCCATGTCACCTGCACCTCCTGTTTCGATCACGGACACACCGAGTCGGTCGAGATTTCGGCCTGTAAGGACCGCGATGCGTTCAAGGATGATCCGGTCGGAGATTCCCTCAACCGCGACGACGCGGCGTGAGGTGAGCGGCTCAAGTTTGTCGCGTACCCACCAGTGGACGCTGAATTTCTCGTCTGCTGAGAGGAATCCGCTGGCCGGCTGTACGACGACGCCGTTGGTTCGGACGACCACGATAGAGTCTGCATCGAATGCGCCGACGATGTCAGTGGAGTGCGTGGCAATGATCTTCTGGTTGGGACTTGCTTGCAGCAGTCGGGCAAGATTGCGCTGACTGGTTGGGTGAAGATGGACCTCAGGCTCGTCGATGCCAACCATGTTCGCGCCCACGCTCATGAGGTCGTAGAGGGCGATGGCGTAGAGGGCTCTGGTTCCGTCGGACTGCTCGGATACGTCGTGTGGAGTTCCGTTCTTGTGAACCTGGAGACGGACATCGCTGAGTACGTAATTGTCGGCGGCAGAACCAGGGACGAAGGACAGATCGTCCTTATCGACCTGTTCGGGAAGGGCTCGGGAAAGTTGATTAGCCAGCTTGTTCCTCAAGGTAGATAGAACGCCGGAAGTCTTGAGTTTCTCGACGAGCGACGTCGTAACGGAGTCGAATCCTGCTTGCTCGGCGCCGAGATCGACGGCTTGGAGAATGTCATCGAGTGCAGACTTGCGGCCGTCGCGGAGATTCCGAGTCGGAGCGGTTGCACTGAGGTATTTCCAACCGAGCCCGAGAAGCTGGTCGCGGGAGAACTGCCGACCAGTGCCACCTCCGGGGGCAGTGCGTTGAAGAGAAAGCGTTTCATCCGAGTCGATAATTGCGACAAGTCGAACAGTGAGACGCGGTGCGCTGCCAGCTGGATCGATGATGATTTCGTCTGGGTAGAGGGCTTGATCATCATCAGTGAATCCTGCGAGATCGGCCTCTATGATCAACGGCTGATCGATTTCCCGGAAATCGTCCGAGGTGATCTGTGAGTAGAGCTGCGCGGTGCTTGCACCGAGGAGGAGATCCAGGCAGCGAAGTAGCGAGGACTTCCCAACGTCGTTCGCTCCAACGAGAACCAAGTGATCCCTCACTTCGATCTTGAGATCGGAGAGGCGGCTATGGTTTTCCACTAATAGACGAGTCAGTCTCATTTGTAACTTCTATCACGGACTCTGCCAATCGCTGTCTGTGCAAGCCATGGTCGCACGCTTTCAATGGTCTGAACTGCGGTGATGACACGTCTTCTCGGCAACCTCGACCGGTCCGAAGAGTTTCGGTGACGACCTGCAGAAGGTCTCGGTCACCACTGACGACGACGGTGAGATCTTCGCGCTCTGTTGACGACGGTTGAAAACTAGTACAGAAACGACGGTCCACAACTAGGCCACCCAACCAAGATTGAATGGGTGATCTCCATGGAAGACTGGGCATTGATCAGGCACCTCTATCACAGCGAAAAGCTGTCCAAACGTGCCATCGCTACCAAGCTCGGCATCGCGCGTGACACCGTCACCAACACCTTGACCAGCGACGGTCCACCGAAATATCGACGACCATCAGTCGAGTCCGCGATCAGCACCGTGGAACCGAGAATCCGGGCGCTGCTCTCACGGCACCCGACGATGCCGGCTACGGTGATCGCCGAACGCATCGGATGGGGTGGATCGATCAGTTGGCTGCGTGAACGAGTCCGGGCAATCCGACCCGAATACGCCCCCGCTGACCCGGCAGACTGCCTCCAGCACGATCCGGGCCAAGTTGTGCAGTGCGACCTGTGGTTTCCGCCGGCGTCGATTCCTCTCGGTGACGGCCAGTCCGGTGTCCCGCCGGTGCTGGTGATGGTTGCTGCGTTCTCCCGGTTCATCACCGCGATGATGCTGCCGAGTCGGGTCACCACGGACCTGGTCGCGGGCATGTGGCAGCTGCTCTCGCATGATCTCGGTGCGATCCCTCACCGTCTCTGGTGGGACAACGAGTCCGGTATCGGTCGCCGCGGCAGGCTGACGGAGCCGGTGACGGCATTCGTCGGAACGGTTGCCACGACACTGATCCAGCTCAAACCGTACGACCGAAGAATCCAAAGGAATTGTCGAGCGCGCCAACCAGTTTCTGGAAACCTCGTTCATGCGTGGTCGAACATTTCGTTCACCCGACGACTTCAACATCCAGCTGGCCGACTGGCTCCCGATCGCGAATTCTCGGGTTGTTCGCCGGACCGGCGGTCGCCCAATAGATTTGGTGTCCGTCGATACCGCGGCGATGTTGTCGCTGCCGCCGGTTCCACCATTTACCGTCGCATGCTCGCAGATCCGACTGCCGCGGGACTACTACGTTCGGGTCCACGGAAACGACTACTCGGTAGACCCCTGGGCGATCGGACACTTGGTCGAGGTCGCTGCGGATCTGCGCCAGGTAGCGGTCACTCGTGAAGGTCGAGTCCCTCGCCGAGCACGAACGGCGATGGTCTCGGGGGCTGACCGTCACCGATCCACTACACGTGAAATCAGCCGCCAGGCTGCGAGAACAATTCCAACAGCCGATGCCGGCTGCCGCCGGCGAGGACCGGTTGACGCGGGACCTGGGCGACTACGACCGAGCATTCGGAGTCGAATTCCCTTGTACATCATCATGTAATGATGATTGGGTGCAGTGATGGGCGCCGTGGATCCACTCAAGGACATCGAGCACTACGCCCAGGTAATGAAGGCGCCGCGCATACGGGAATCGGCAGCACGGCTAGCCGAGCAGGCCCGCAGCGACGGATGGAGCCACGAGGACTACCTTGCCGCCGTGCTGTCGCGAGAAGTCACGGCGAGGGAATCGTCCGGCACTCAGAACCGGATCCGAT
>Ga0154000_1000059_pt1 | contig 36148 bp, 44 predicted proteins | sample TSNC084MetaG_FD_104674 | JGI IMG/M metagenome (GOLD analysis project Ga0154000, IMG submission 104674) | Attine ant fungus gardens microbial communities from North Carolina, USA - TSNC084 MetaG | ecosystem: Host-associated > Fungi > Mycelium > Unclassified | place: USA: North Carolina, Lumber... | reverse complement strand
TGTAGGATTTTCCGCATAGCTTCCGATTGTGTTCCTGCTCTGCTTTTACTTCAAGCAGTTTGGCCCGGAAGCTCGGCACCAACGGTAGCGTGCGGAAACTGGCCTTTGTCTTTGTCGTGTCGTTCGCGATAATGACATGCTTTCCATCGATGTTTGCCACGGTTACGGTGTGCTCAATCGTAATGGTGTTTGCCTCGAAGTCGATTGATTCCCAGCGCAGACCCAGCACCTCACTCCAACGTAGACCGTAGTAGGTGGACAGCAAAATCGGGAGATAGATCGGATCGTCCTTGGCAATCTCCAGCAGTTCCAGTGCTTCTTCCCTGGAATAATGCTTCGCAACGAAATTGTTTTTCTTGGGCGCATCCACTTTGTCCATGACATTATAAAGCAGGATGTCCTTTTTCACAGCATAGCTGAGTGCCTGCTTCATCAGCCGATGGTAATAAAGAGCGGTAGTACCCGAAGCTCCATCATCATATATAGAGTTATAGAAATCCTCAAAGTCGCTGGGTTCCAGCGTGGAAAGCCGGGCATTGATTGGGGAGAAATAACGCTTTATCCAGTTATCAATCCTGTTTTCATAGCCGTTGTAGGTGATGGCTTCGATTTTGGTTCTCTTTGTTTTGAGCCACATGTGCAGGTAGTCCACAAACAGCATGTCGGTGGTGACATCCTTGAGACGCTGAGACTTATTTTTCTCCTCATTGCGCCTGACCAGCTCCTCCTGCAAAAATTGTGCAGCCTTGCGCTTGCTGCCGGTCGATTTGATACCGGTGTTCATCCAATCCTGCTTTCGCTTGCCGTCCACGTACATATTGATGACGGCGTAGTACCAGCCGGTGAGGGGTTGGACGCTTCCAGTAATGGGTCTCGGTTTTCTCATAGTTCCTCCTTCCTTGCTTAATCCGCTGCCGGCAGACTAAGCGTAGCACATATTTTTTGATTTGGCGAATGTATGGAAACAAAAATATCGTTCCGTTGTTTTGGTCCAAGTTATGCTGTATAATAAATTAGCTGCTTATCATTTGATAAACAGCTACGACAATAAATTACCGGGTATCCGGTAGACTATATAGAAGGTAATTACCGTTTTTTCAAGCTTGGATTTATAGAGGTCATGAAAAACATGGATGAGTAATCCTTGCGTGAAACGAGGTCAATATGAGAGAGATTTACTATATCGGCGGTTCCCCATGCAGCGGGAAAAGCACCATCGCCGAGATGCTGGCGGCGGAGTATTCCTTTGACTATTACAAGCTGGACGACTACCTGGATCCTCATATGAAGCTGGCGGCGTTGGAGGGCAAGTCTCACAGCCTTGCGGCCCTCGCCCTCGACTTTGAGCAGATGTGGATGCGTGATCCAAAGCAGCAGGCGAATGAGGAACTTGCCATTTATGAGGAGATACTGCCTTATGCTCTGCAGGATATTCAGGGCATGGAAGGTGACGATCCTATCATCGCCGAGGGCGCAGGGTTTACACCCGGCCTGATGGCCGGGCTAGGAGTGGGGGCAAATCGCTACATCTGCATTGTGCCCACCGAAGTGTTCCAGCGGGAGACGTATGCCCAGCGTACATGGATCGGACAGTTCCTCGCCGGCTGCAAGGATCCTGACGCGGCGTTCGACAACTGGATGAGCCGGGACGCGCTGTTTGCCAGAGATGTCCTCCGCCAAGCACAGAAGTACGGGTACCAAAGCATTGTTGTCGATGGAAGGCAAAGCATTAAAGAAAACTGCATCACCGTTGCCAATGCGTTTATGTTTTTGAAGAAATGACAGGAGCAAAGCCTATGGAAGAGTATACAAAACAAGATTTGGAGGAGGCGCTGCGCGCCATCACCTCCACCCTTCATAAATGCGAGAAGGCCTTTGAAAAGCTGCGGGAAGGTACGCCTCAGCACACGCTGACCAAAAACAGAATCAAGGCGTTGCGTATCTCCATAAACCTGATTAACAAGGCGTTGGAGGATTCCGTATGATCGTTCTATCCGCCAAGGTGACCATATACATTCCCTGGGCCGCTTCACTCAAAGACAAGCGGCAGTTGAGACGCAGTCTGATGGATAAAACCCGGCAAAAGTTCAATGTCTCTATTGCCGAGGTGGATACCCAGGACGTGCACCAGACCCTGACCTTGGGTATCGCCGTTGTGTCCGGGGAGCACCACCACGCCCGGGAGGTGCTGGATGAGATCGTGCGGTTTATCGAGGGAAATACCGATGCCGAGGTTATATCGGTTGAAATAATCGAAGCATAAAGCCTTGCACCCGTCCGCGTGTCAGGGTGCCGGTTATTTGAGCCTTTTTAATTACGATATCCACCGGCGCGTCTGCTTCAATATCGCTTCTGTTCTGCCCGTTCATTCCGGCTCTCCCGATAAAAGGTTGATAAGTGCGTGCACGAAGGCGGCATCTTGCTCGGATGTGCGCTTTGCGGGGTCGAGAAGTCTGCCGCCGCCCATGCGAATTTTCTTTGCCGTATGCCGTGCCAGCAGCAGGGAATCTATATTCGCATTGCTATACACCATGCCGTCCTGGCTGACAGGCACAGCCTGTTTGGCAAGACACATGGCGGCAAGCCCATAATCCTGTGTGACAACAATATCACCCGGCTTCACTATGTTGACAAGGGTGAAGTCTACACTGTCCGCTCCCTTGGAAACGGTGATGGTCCGGGCGCCTTGCTTCTCAAACACATGGGAGGTGTCGCAGAGGATGATACATTCGATTTTTAATTTTCGTGCTATACTGACGGCCTCATCCACCACCGGACAGCCGTCCGCGTCAATCAACAGCTTCACCGCCGTAATCTCTTCACTAACAATTCCAGCTGATTTTTGCGGGGTTTGGCTCATTCTCTACTGCAACCGCCCGTAGGGCAGCCTCCATCTTTGCGCATTCCTCCGCCGCGATCCGGTCATAGACCTCCGGTTTTTCCGTCAGACCCACCCGGTCATAGGCAATGGCCGCCGAGCCGTAAAAAGCAAGCCCCAGCGAGTGCGTGGGCGTGTGAAAACAAGCGGCGGCCTGGCCACAGGCCCTTGCCGCGGCCTGCGCCGCGGGGTTATCATTCAATTCACGCGCGGCCGCGTGGCATTCACCCAAGATGATATTCTTTGCGTCCTTAAGCTTTACCTTTCCCTCAAACCACTGCCGGGCAGCGTCCAGCGCCGAACGGGGACGCAGGTCACCCGGACATTCCTGCTCAAATATCGGCAGTATGTGCTGCTCGGCATAGTCCATACACCAGCTTGCAATCGTTGTTTTGCTTTGTGTTTCAATCAGCCTCATAAGAGACACAATATAGGGCGAATCCGCCTTACCCAACATTTTACGCAGCTTGGTCATATTGCCCTCCTCAGCCAAAACAGATTGGCATTTTATCTACATCCCATGAATCTCATATGCCGGATACTCTTTGTCAAAGTGGTATCCCAGCTTTTCCGCCAGGGCGAGAGATTCTTTGTTATGAGCATCCCAGCTTGGGTATAAGCCCCGCTCCAGACATTCCAGTATCAGCTTTGCGCCGCAGACAGTGGCGAAACCTTTGCGCCGCTCATCCTCTCTGGTATCGATCTCGATCTCAATGCCACCGCGATAGAAGATGTATGAGGACGCGCCGGATACGATCTCTCCGTCCTTCAGCGCGACAACACCCAGCCCGTTTTCCTGATAGTCCTCATATGTGGGGAAATTCCCACACAGGTCTGACGACCAGGGAGTTGAACGGGACTTTTCATACAGGGCTCTGTCTATCAGCTTCAACTCATATCCGCCGGGAAGCGCCGATACAAAGCCCTGTAGCTTTGCTCTGTCAAAAACATCCGGCTCCTTTTTGAGCGCATAGCGCGTATGGCGAAGAGCCTTGTCCCCAAATACAGCTTCAATTTTCTCCGCCCAACGCTCATCCTGAGGCACCATGATAACAAAGCTGTGCTGGTTATAGGACTGCTTGTTTTGAATAAGTTCTTCATTGGCCGCTCCGGCGAGAAAGCAGATGTCCCCAAGAAAGATCTGTGCCGCCTGGGGATTTTCCAAATCATCGGCATAGGCGTCTCCCATGCAATCCTGCAAGCATGACCAGAGGAAGGTTTCCTGCCAGCCATCAAACAGGGAGGCAATCGTATCTTTATTCTTCACTTTACAGACAGGCATACAAAAACCTCCGAACTGTTGTATAGGACTAAACTGAATATCTCCGTTGCCGCTGTTTCAGTTTATTTCTATACAGATATCTTTATCTCTCTATTCTTTTCTTGCAGTCTAATAGTGCGTAAATGTCAGTAAGCGGTTCAACTGTAGTTATGTCGAATACCACCGGGAATGTAGGCAGCTTTCCCATTGTCTTGGCGCCACAAATCAGCATTTTTATTTTTTCGCTCATATCGGCCATTAGAACCTCCGTACGATTTTTTCCTTGAACCAAACCGCTACGCTGAAGTACCCTTCAAACACATGGAGCCAGTAAAGGTTTTTCTCTTTCCTTGTTCCCCTGGTTGTTGTCCAGAAGTGCTGTCCTTTTGCGAACCACGCCTTAGAATGCTTCACTTTGAGCAGGGAAAAAATATTCACCCGATATATCCAACGAATTTGTAGTGGATACGGATTTCCCTCTGCTTTTGGTTGCCGATAACCTCACGTTCCCCAATCTCAATTTTGTCTATCAGTTTCAAAAGAATGTCACGGTCAAGTGTTTCAATATTCTTGTACTGCCGGATAGCTGCAATCCATTCTTGCATGTTGCCTTGTTCGGTCTGGAAGCTGTCTACCTGCTTCATTAGGGATTGTGCCTGATCACGGGAAGTGAACTCCATAGTTTTTCACCCCCTTTCCGTCCGCAGATTGGAAAGGGAATATTCCTAATTTCCTTTCCGGCACTACCTCGCCGGGAAAAGGAAAAATAGAAAACTTTTGGAGAAAAACTTTGAGAAAATTTCAATAAGAGAGAAATAAAAACAACAACGCAATTGCTTTTCTTGCATTTCTTATGAAACGCAAGAATGAATATGGCATAAAACACAAAAACGCCCGGTAGGATATAAATCCAACCGGGCGAGTGCAGCATTGTATGTCTTATTTTATAATTTATGCGGCATACAATGCCGCACTGATGGGTAGAAGATTCCCGCGCACAAATAATATGGCTTTTTTTTGATAAATCACCGTGAGAAATAGATGTTGTCTTTAAACAGAAACGCAACATGGCGGCAACCTCCTTGTACCGCCGTGTCCTTAAAAAAGACGCACTTTATCAAGCCCTCCGATAATCAGAGAACGGCGGCTTTGAAAATCAAAGCCGCCGTTCTCTTTGGCGCATGAAGATATGTCTGCTGTACAACGGCTTTTTTTCTTTTGCCGTTGTCCGGCAGATTTTTGAGTATTCAGTTTGGTTTAATCTTCTTTACCCATTTCATAAATAGCACTCTTACAGTTCATTTATTGTACCAGTTATCGCCATATTCCGAAGCCGTTTTGACGGAGCATAGACAGCAGCGACAGCCGCAGCAAAAACAAATAAAAGTATAATCATCAAAGATGTAACAGGCAAGCTCCAAATAGCATAGCTGAAATGAGTAGCAATGAGAATGTCGTATAGCAGTTTGCTAAGCAACAAACCACTTGCACAACCGATAATACAGCCAGATAAAGCATAGGTAAACGCCTCGGCAGCTATCATTTTTGTTATCTGATGTTCGTCCATTCCAACCGCGCGCATTGCTCCGTACTGCTTTATTCTTGCAGATACACTCATAGAAATGCTGTTGACAATATTTAATACCGTAACCAAAGTAATAATTGCCAAAAATCCATATACACAAAACACGAATGCTATATATGTGCTGGCAGTACGTTGGTCGCGTCTGTCGTTAAATATACAGTTTTTATCCAATATATCGCTGATTGCCGTCACATCCTCGTTTGTTGCGTTTTTCGTTGTCTGTATCATAATGAGTGAATAATCAGTTATACCAGTCAGACGAACAAATGTATCGCCAGAAGTAATCAGCGTTATTTTACCGTTTGTAAGGCCGTCACTACTAAAAGGGTCGTATTTCAATAAGCCTGCAATTTCAAGCGATTCATTATCTACCCATATTTTATCACCGATTTTCAAAGGGCTGTCCTTGTCCCAAGTGGCAAGCACATAATTGCTATTACCATACACCTTTGAAATATCGCTGCCTTTTTTCAACATATCATCTTTTGTAAGGCAATCTAAATCAAATTCATCATAAGAAATAATATCAATCGTGCTTGAGAGTATATTATCCCTGTCTAATTCTGCGGAAACGTCAAAATAGCTTCTGCGACCAAAAACACGTTTTACACCCTCCATATCATTGATTGTGTCAAGCAGCGTACTGTCTATTGAAATAGAACCGTCACTACTTGAAATGTTAATATCAGAGGTGCTGGACGATTGGGGCATAAGATAGCCGACAAAATCTATCAAAACCGAAAAACTCAAAAAAAGAATAATGCTAAGGGCAAATGAACCTGTCATGAGTATTAGATTTTTCTTTGCTGATACTGCGTGATGAACGCCAAGGGCTGTTTCGATTTTGAAAAGTCGTACATTTACTGCATGATGTACATTCTTCGTACTCTCTGAATTTCCCGAAACTGCTGTAACAGGAGATACTTTTGCTGCCCGTTTTGCCGGAGACTTTGCGGCAATCAGTACTGTAACAATACCCACAACAATTCCACTAATAATGCCCGTTATGCTAATACCAAAAATGGGGATGTTGGAAAATTCATCGCCAACAATGAACCGTAAAACAGCGCACAAGCACCATGTGATTACAATTCCAAGTACAATACCTATCGGAACCGCAGTTTTGCACCAGTTAAGAGCTTCCAGTCTTACAAAACGGATAATTTGCTGTTTGCTCATTCCGATACAACGCATCATTCCAAAAAATTTTGTCCTTTGAGCTACATTACTGTTTATACTGCTTGAAATCATCAACACTCCTGCTACCAGTATCAGTACAAATAATACCATAGCGATCAGATAGAGAGTTTGACCCATTGCACTATCGCTCAAGTCTTGAAGCGTCAGACTGCCATGTTTATCCAACAATCTTGTTTGCTCCATTCTTACACCCATCTCTGCCATACTGAAAACAGCCGTTACTAAGAATACGGCAAAGATAATGCATAGCAGCGTCATACGGTTTTGCCGTCGGTGTACTTTTGAAGAAATCGGAATTAGGCTAAGATAGCTTTTCATTCGACATACCCCCTAAATCGGAGAGTACACCGTCCGATACTTGTAATACACGGTCAGCCGTGGCCGCGATACTGCGATTGTGTGTAATCATAATAATTGTCTGCTGATAGCGTTTTGACGCTGTTTTAAGTAGCGAAATAACCTCGCTGCTGTTTTGGCTGTCCAAATTGCCGGTTGGTTCGTCTGCAAGTATAAGCATGGGACGGGTAATCAGGGCGCGGCCAATCGCCACGCGCTGCTGCTGGCCGCCGGACAACTGCCGGGGCAAATGTTCGCGCCTACCCTGCAAAGAAAGTACTGTCAGTATTTCTTCGACATACTCCTTATTAGGCTTTTTGTAGTCGAGTAATACAGGAAATGTTATGTTCTGCTCTACATTGAGTTCTGGAATAAGATTGAACGCCTGAAATATAAAGCCGATATTTCTGCGCCGAAAAATGGTTAGCTTTTCGTCTTTCATGCGAAACACATCGCTACCGTCTATCAGAACATTGCCAGACGTAGGCGTGTCCAATGCACCGATCATATTCAAAAGCGTACTTTTGCCAGAACCGGACTCACCGACAACCGCCACAAATTGACCTTTTGGAATAGAAAAAGAAACGTTTTTCAAGGCTTTAACCGCCGTATCGCCGCTCCCATAGGTTTTGCATAATGCGCTTACTTCTAATAAGTTCAAAATATCACACCTTTCCAAAAACAATCTAACCGTTGTTTTGAAAGTATCTTATCATTGGCTCCTTACTCTCCGATGAATTTCAGCTTACAGTTTTGTAAGGTTCAAAAAGCTCAAAACAAACGTACTCCCGTTATTCAAAACGCTATCCACCGTTATATTGCCGTTGTGCGCTTCCACAATCGCCTTTGCAAGCGGCAGGCCAAGGCCAACGCCCTGCGTATCTTTTGAAAATCGGCTGCGGTAAAACCGTTTGAAAATGTGGTGTATATCCTCCGGGTGTATCCCGCTCCCGTTATCCTTTATGACGATTTGCGTAACAGACGGAAGCCGGTTCCACTCAATTGCAATTTGGTTGTCGGAGCCTGTATGGTCGAGCGCGTTTTTTACAATGTTACTGACAGCTTCCGCAAGCCAGCCCCTATCACATAGCAGCGTGGCGTCCGGCGAACCTGACAAAATGATTTCTTTGTGTTCCTGAGCGGCGCGTGTTTCAAAATGGGCTTTCAAGTCGTTCATCATGTCGGAAATATTCTCAATATGTTTATCCATGAAGATAGAACCGGCATCCAGCTTTGTAATCTTCAAAAGGTTTTGGACGAGCGTTTCTATCCGGTCAATTTCTTTTTCCGATTTCAAGGCAAATTCGCATACAGCCGCCTTATCCTCACATTCATCCTGCAAAAGAGAAGTGTATATTGCGAGAGCGGCAAGGGGCGTTTTAAGCTGGTGGGAAATATCCGATATGGTATTTTTCAAAAAATCCTTTGTATTCTGCTCCCGTACCGCATGGGCGTTTAGTGTGGTAGCCAGCGTATTGACCTCATGGAAAAGCTTGTATAAACTGCCCTCGCTGCCGCTTTCAATCCTTGCGTCCGCATCGCCCGAAACAAACAGATTGATTTGTAAAATGGCATTGTCAATCATTTGTTGTTGCTGATGGAAATACAGATAGCAGCCGATAAAAACGCTTGCGGCCATAGACAGCGAAAATAACAGCAGTATCAAATTAGGCGCACCATAGGAAATCAAAAAATATAGCTGCGACAAAATGATAAATACGGCAAACAAACAAGACAGCAGTACAAAAAGCCTTTTTATATCTTTGTTTGTGAAAATGCTCATGATTCACCGCCCCGGTCTATAATATTCCATTTATAGCCCATGCCCCGGATCGTCACCAGCATTTGAGGATTGCCGGGGTCATCTTCAATCTTAGTTCGCAATCTGCGGATATACACCGCCAGCGTATTATCATCAACATAATTTCCGTTCTCGTCCCATAGCTTGTCCAGTATCTTTTCTTTGGTAAGGATAATCCCCGGATTTTGCATGAACAGGCAAAGCAGTTTGTATTCTGCCGCCGTCAAATCAAGTACGGTATTCCCTTTGCGCGCCTGTCCCTGCAAAAGCAGTACAGTAATCCCGTTTGAAGTGATTTCCGTGTTTGCCATACCAAAATCTTTTGTGCGCCGGAGCAGCGCGTTAATTCTTGATACGAGTACCCCCAGCTTGAACGGTTTTGTGATATAGTCGTCACCGCCAATATCAAGCCCCATTATGATACTCACTTCTTCATCGGACGCGGTAAGAAAAATGATAGGCACTTTTGAAACCTGACGCACTTTTTTACAAACATCAAATCCCGAACCATCGGGCAAGGACACATCCAAAATCAATAAACAATATTTGCCATCGCTCCAAAGGTCGTTAGCTTCATTCACTGTTCGGGCAATATCTATTTCAAATCCCTGTTTTTTCAGTGAATAAGAAAGGCCGTCAATCAGGCTCAAATCATCTTCCAGTAGCAATGTCAGGCTCATTTCTGTTCCCCCTTTCTGCGGCCATCGGTGGGTTTTTCGGCATCAGCAGGGATAAGCCACATATTTCCTTTCCTGATCACGCCTTTAATTCGTCCGGCAACACAATAATAAGTTACCATTCGACCAGTAATGCCCCATTTTTCTCCCGCTTCTTTAATCGTTAAATATTCCATAGCCAAGCACCACCTTGTTTTTCATTATGATTATTATATTTCTAAACTTTGAAATTTTCAAGTAGAAGTAAAGAACAGCAAGCATAGCAACAGGATAGCCTGTTGCGTAAAAATATCGCTTCCGGCTCCGGCCGGAAGCGATATTTTTGTCTTGTTGGGAGAACCCAAACCCCTATTAAAAAACTGAACGCAGCAACAGCATAATGTTCACTACCGGAAATACCAGCACAGATTTTTTCAAAACGATTATGCTGATTAGGCTGTATTTTCAATAACTTTACTAAAGTTTTCTATTTCATCAATAAGAGAAATCGTATCCGCATGATCACTTCCTAGTATTTTTTTACTTAACAATAAAGCTTTTTCATAATATTGTTTTGATTTGATAAAGTCTTTCAGCTTGCAACTGGTTCGCGCAGCATATATATAACTCGTGATCGTAAGTGGTTCATCTTTGTCAATATAATCCATTGATTTTTCATAGAAACAGAGTGCATTTTCATTGTTACCTTGCATCTGATGATTTAATGCGGTTCGTTCATAAATTGCCCATAAATATGTATTGCAGCTAATATTATTGCTAATAGATAATGCTTTAGTAAGTAATTCCAAGGCTTTTTGAAAATTATCTTGTAAAGTATATATTGATGAAATTTCAATATATAGAAAAATAATATCTGGATGGTTGTCGCCATTCCATTGTCTCTTTACATCTAGTGCTTTATTAAATTGCTCTAAAGCTTCATCATATTTTTCTTGCTTTATATGTTCAATGGCTTTTTCTCTAAAATTATTAGCATCGTTATGAAATTTCACTATGTCAAGTCTTGGCAAAATACGAGTAGCCAAGAAATGCTCTATTTCGTTCATCCGTTCCATTAAATTACTTAAATTTATTTTTCTTTCAGATAAGCTAAAGTTTTTTAAATTTTTATTAATTGGATATCTGAATTTCATTGAGCTGGGATCTTCTTCGTCAAACTGCTTTATATAGTTATCTAATCCATTTAAATACTCTGTTTCGCGCAGTTCTATTGCTTGTTCTATCACCGGCTTAGAATATTTCCATACCTTAGTTAAGTTATGAGAAGTTTTATTAACCATCTGAATTTTATTAGCTTCGGTATCATTAGAGTATTGAAGATAAATATCCTTTAACGCGAGCTCAAGATATTGACGATATAGGAAACAAGCTGGCAGTACACATTTGCTTAAATCATGCGAAATCATTATATTTCTATCTTCTTGATTAAAACCGTGATACCTATCGTTACACTGCACATCCTTTAAAGCTCTTTCTATGATATTGTTAGCAGCTTCAAGATACCCTATGGTATAGTTATAAAATTGATCATAAGTATCTTTTTGCCCAATTGTAGCGAGTTCATTAATGTTTCCTGTCTCAATAAATAGTTTTTGCTTGTTTAATGGAAAATCATTCATCAGTATCCCCCAATTCAACCATCAATGATGTAAAACAGATTATTTCCCCTTAAAAGTAGGACCGCCTCCAAATAAGTATAATGCCACCTATAACGCCATCAAAATAATCATCAATCATTAAAAATAATCACATTAATTATACCATATACTTCCTCTCTAAAATAGAGCAATTATGAAAAGAGTATACTTAATTTTTGCAGCTTTGCGCAATCGCTTCTTACCGAAATTTCAAAAGCAACCGACGTTCCGAAAGCCAAATGTCATGCAGTATCTTTTTTACCTCGGTTACATCCGCCCTGTACAGGCTGCCGGTCTGGTTCATGCGCTTGACAATTTGATTGACATTGTTGCCTATACGTTGAAGCTGTGCGGCGTGGTTCTTAACATCGGTATGGTCTACATTGATGATATATCCGTCAATCGCAATCTTGCGTATGTAGGCACTCATGTTGCTGGTTTTCAGCAAGGCCATCTTTTTCTGGATAAAAGCCTTTTCTTCCTCCGTCACCCGGATAATAATCTGAACATTGCGTTTTCTGTTTTGTGTTGCCATAGCGTGAAATCCTCCTTTGTCATCATAATTACGGGATAGGTCAAATTACTGTATCAAAAAGGTGCTGTTTTTGACGTTTTCTTACCCTGTACGGCATTTAAGACAACAGGGTAGTGTAATTCCATTACCACACCCATAGCCGCCGTACTGTGGCAAAAAGGTGTAAAAAATACCCCTGTTGGAAACTCTGTGTAAATGTTGTTGGTAACCTTGCCCACAACGGGATTTTCCATATGCAGAAGTCTCAAAAGCGAACTCCAGAAGTTTGATTTTGGAACTTCAAGAAGTTTTGTTTTGATACTTCTGGAAGTTTGATTAACGAACTCAAGTAATACTAATAGAATAATACTTACTTGAGCTATATCTATCTTATCCAATCCTATCGGCCAGAATGGGAAAAACCGTTGTTGAAAAATCCAATCACGGTGATGAAGCAAAATCTTTGACATAGATGATATTAGCCCTGCCAAGCCCTTGCCGTTTCGTTTCGATAAGACTGATACCCCTTGTGTCCAATTCAGCTATCAGCCGGTTTGCCTTTGCTCTCGCACAATGAAGCTGCTCCATAACTTCATCAAGTGTAAAATAGATATACACCCTATCCAGTTTATCAATCCAGCCATTTTTACGTGACAAGCCCATACGGTCAAGCATAAGGCCGTAAAGCACTTTGCTATCCGATGATAATTTTGAAAACCGTTCATCCGTAAACAAAGCTTTGGGAATACGGTAAAAGGTGAATTGTTCAGCTTGTCGGCTGTAATAATACTCAAATTTGCTCATGTGTTCTCCATTCCGGGGGACGCGATTAGCACAGGTACAAAAGCATTGTCAAGGGTCAAAACAAGCGGCTGCGCCGCCCTTGACAACGCTTTTGTCCTGCGCTGTTCGGCAATCAAGCAAGGTTAAGGATTTCCTTAACCTTGCGGTTACAACGCAATACAAAGGGAAATATCCATTGTTTTGATACCTTTGAGATACAGGAAAAGCGGGACACTGGAAAAAACCAGTATCCCGCTCGTTGTATATATCAGGTTCGTTAGGTATAGCACCGCCCAAACCGCTTGTTGGCTGTGTTTTCTTGTCCTTACTGAAAGTGACACTCTCGTTTGAATGATTAACCGTAGATTTTATTTCGCTATACTCTAAGCCTTACTTTTCAATGGAAATAAAGGGTGGAAAGCGATCGGATATTGCCTTGCGCTGCATGGTGGTTGTATCTATATCAAAACTTTTGCCATCGTACTCATAATGCAATTTTCCATCCTCCACAAAAAGGCGATGGTCCGATTGGAAAGCAACCGGTTTGAAGCTGTCCTCCTGTATCGGTTGGTCACGATATAGCGCCTGATCTTCTTTTAGCCTTAGCACACCATTATCAAGCCGCACATCATAGATGCCGCTTACAATTGCTTCCGCCGGAATTTCTTTCCCGGAAGCCGATATGAAGCGAAAGCAGCCCGTGATACTTCCTGTGCTCTTGCGCCTGGCGAGCTCAAACCGAAATAATGAAACTCCGCTAAAATCCTTACGCAATGTATCACGCTGCCTGTCCTTGCCTAAAAGCCATATTTTTTCGTTGGATACAATGAACATATCTAACTGAAAGCCGGTTGTGGAGTATTTCAGATTGGAAAAAGATATCTGGTCGGAATATACGCCTTGCAAAGCGCCATGTTCCAGTTCGTAGACCAATTCTTTTGTGTGCAAAGTTTTCCCGCTTACGTTACATTCAAGAAAATCAATGATATCCTTCATTTTCTTTACCGCCTTTCTTTTTCCCCCTCAATCTCTGTTAAACACGTACTGTGTGTAGCGTCCACCGCCGATTTTTAAAATAGCGCCTTGCTTCACAAGGTCACTAAGCGCCTTTTCCACTGTCGTCTGTCAATTCCAAAATAAGATCTCATTTGCATTATTAATTCAAGCCAATCAGGTTTGAGAGGTTAGCAGTAACAAATCATAGTTTACGAGGGGTGATACTTATGCATCGGAGCCAGCCGGTTGATCCAAGCATGCTCAATAAACTGGATATCATGGAGCATTAAGAACTTTTTCGTGTGGCGCAAGCTGATCGAAAAATACCGGCCTTGGAATATTAACAGTTTCCTGCCGATGTTTCTTAAGCATTTGGATTTGTATATCGCCGGCGAAAAACGGTTCGGATACGCTACAGAAGCATGCAAGAATTACAAAATATCCACGGCGCGGGAAGCGGCCGATATTATCCAGCGACTACTTGACGATGACTATGCGACAGGGTACAGAAAGGCCGTAGAGGAGAAATGGGGGAAATTCCCGTATGAAAAGACGACATACGCAAACGGTTCCACCGGCTTCGAGCACCTGGTCCCTGAGGAATATGACAAGGCCATGCATGAAGCCTATGAACGAGCAATTGAAGATGAGACGAATGATCTTAAGCGGCTCGGTGAAATGATAGAGAAGGATATGCTCAGCTGGTGGAACTAGAATATGGCAGTTTCTTTAAGCCAGTTTCTTAAAAAGGCCAGTTGCTCATCCGTATGAAAGTAGTGCTCTCCGTCCTCCATCACCGTCATGTTACAGCCAAACCGGCCACTGAAGGCAGCTACCCTGTCATATTCGCTGAGGGTATCTTTTTCACCGTACAGGATCGCTGTCGGCGTGCTCCATTTGTCCACAGGGTGTGTTTTGACATAGCTGTAGTAATCCCAATACAGAGTTTTCCCAATTGGAGTCGGGATTTCCAGCTGCGCTTTCAGCTTCTCTTCACTGACGCCAAACCATGTCATCATATTTTCGATGAGCCGCCGCATATCCACAACCGGCGACAAAAACAACGCTTGCTTTAGCGGCACGTCACGGTAGGCAAGCAGGCTAAAATAGGCCCCCATGCTCACAGCAAACAGGCTGATATCGGAAGCGATCCCGCGGACATATTGCATCACGGTCCGCAAATCGCTAACACAATTCTGAACCTTGCAGGGTTCCGGGTACTCTTTTCTGTCCCCATGCTCAGGCAGGTCAAAGCTGAGAACCTGGTATCCCTTTGCCGTTGCCTCTTCCGCCAGCATGACGACAACATTATCAGTCTTGTTGGATTGATCCCCATGAACCGCGATAAACAAACGGTCCGCCGGCTCGCCCCAAAGGATAGCCGGAATGTGGCGAATCATCAGGTTTTGCTTCTTCATTTACTCTTTCCTTCCTACCGCGCATGAGGTTTCGCCGGCATCCGTATATGCTGCCCCGGCCACATCGCCATAAAAGTCTATGACGCCAAAACCGGCCCGCTTCAAGTCTGTTGCCAATTCTTCCTTAGAAAAAGCGTGATTCCAAAGATTATAGGTCTGGCAATCGCCCTGTGTGATGATGGTATACTGTTCCAGATAAAGGGCCTCCGGGTATACTTTTTTGCGTTTTAAACACAGGTATGGCTCGGCACGCCAAAAGCCGGCGGGTTCATAGGCTGCCTCCAAGGCATCATGGAATGACGTATATTGATTTTGCGTGAAGGTATCGATGATAAATATTCCGCCCGGCTTGAGTGCTTGATACACCTTGCGGAGCAGCCGCGCCCTGTCACCCGGCGGCAGAACGCCAAAGTCGCAGTAAATAAGCATCGCTATATCAAAGGCATTCTCATACTCCATGGCCAGGTAGTCCTGGTAGTGATAACAAATGCCCTTACCCTTCTCCTCTGCCGACTGTCTGGCATAGGCGATGGAGTTTTGGGAAAAATCTATGCCGGTCACCCGATATCCCTTATCATCAAGCATCTCGGCATAGACGCCGGGGCCACAGCCCAAATCCAGCAGCGACTTACCGTCCGGCGGCTGAAGCGATGCGATCCAATCCACCGATTGCCGGATAAAATCATGCCTGCGGGAAGCGCCGTCAGAATCGGGCGATAAATGGGCCGCCAACATAGATTGAGCGATATGCGGATCATCCCAAAATGGAATCCCGGTGCTTTCATAGGGAGCCGTATCCTGAGCGAATGGTTTTAGCATATCTTGATAATACATAATATCTCCTTAGCATTACGCTTCTCCTGCCAGCTCCGCCAGCTTGATCGCCGTGTTGGCGTTACGAATGGTGATACTGCCGTAAGCGGCGGTGCCGACCACCTTGGACCAGCGGGTGCGGGAAAAGGTTTTGATGGGCGCTGACCAGAAGATGACCGAGCCGTGGAAATCTACCTTTTCATACTCCGGCTTGATTTCCCCAACTTGGGCGCACACTGATTCGGCCGTTGCAGGAGGGATCACCAAGATGGCATTGTGCTTGGACTCCTTATCGGTATTCCACCACACAGGCGCGTGAGCCATCGCATCGGAAAGGGCGGCAGCCGAAATAACGGCCACCGGGATGTCCATCCCAAAGCCTTCTTTGATCAGCGCCTCGCATTGCCCTTTCAGCGCCAACACATTGGTCTCGGCGCTGGAAAACAAAATGTTGCCGCTGTTGATATAGGTGGAGACCTGCGTAAAGCCGCTGCTTTCAAAGCTCGCTTTGAGCTCCGGCATAGATAACTTGTTCTTTCCGCCTACATTGACGCCGCGCAACAGCGCTAGATATCTCATGGCAGGTTCCTCCTAGCATCTACCCCTGTGTAAAATCATACTCCACTCGGCAATTAGGGTTGACATACCTCCCCTTTTGCTTGGTGCCTTTTCCCCTCTGAATGGCCCTGACAGGACAGTGATGCAGGCAGGCCAAGCAGCAGGTACAGGCACTTCCCCACTGAGGTTTGTCTTTCACACAAATGTTTTGCATCGGGCAAACCGCTTCGCAGCGCTTACAGCCGTTGCAGGAATCCTCGGCGTAAAACGGCCTTGCCGAGGCGCCAAACGCATTAAATAATGGCGAGATAAGCGCGGATTTCAGCCCCGGCATGGAGCCTTCATGCACATCGTATATGCCTTTTTTCTTGTTGTTCACAGCGTTGGCAATGGCTACAATTCTTGCTTCGGCATCGGTGAGCTTTTGCTCCGCCACATCCTCAGTGTCAACGTCAAACCCGGCGATATAGTTGTTAGGCATGGCGATGGAGAAGGCGCTGTCCAATGCCCGGCCCATGGCCTTAGTGAGCCGCTTCATGGCGTGCCCGGTATCGTCTCCACAGGTGCAGACCGAAAAGATATAGCCGGATTTTATTGGGCGCTTCCGTACAAAGTCCAGCACCATTTCAGGCGGCGACCATGCGTAAATCGGGTAGACAATCCCGGCCGTTTCGCCCGCTTCCGGCATTGGTTTGCCCTTCATAATTTCGGCGATGGAGACAATCCCCGTGCCGGTCAGTTCCGCCAAACGCCGCGCGACATAAAGGGAATTGCCGGTTCCCGTAAAGTAATAGATCATGACCTACCCTCCCACACTCGTTAAACAAGTTGTGTGTCCGCCAGTATCCCCGAACACCACCCGATCATTTTCTCAAAATATATATCCGGATTTGCAGTAATTGTATCAGCGTAACCAGCCCAGCCCATGCCGACCTCAAGGATCTCCCGCTCTGCGCCTTCAAGCTTGGCGGTTAAATCCGCCATCCACTCATCAATTAATATCATAAACCCTCCCCTACTTGATAAAGAAGCCTTTTCGATTTGCGTCATATTCTCTTGACGAAAGCAAAACAGCCATCTCGTCCAAAGCGGACAAAACGCCAGCCGCACATAATAAAATTCCTACAGGCGCAGCAATTTTTTCAGTAGCGAGGCATACCGGAAGCAGGATAAAAAGCAAAAGTCCCGTTGCCTTGTTCCCCCAGGAATGGAGCATTCCCCACACGCGAAACCTGATCCTTGTGATCAGAAAATTAACTGCCCGCAGAACAGCAATAACAATGACTCCCATGATCAGCCCCATAGAATACTCGATATTTGCCTTGAAAAACAGCAAATACAGCACAATCGCCCAAAAAACAAAATCCCCGATACTGTCAAGCTGCGCGCCGGGCTTTGATTCCATGTGAAATCGCCTTGCAAGGGTTCCGTCCAGCACATCGGTGATACCACAGAGCAAGTAGAGGGTCACAAAAGCAACCGGGCTGTCCGTAGCAAGCAATAGTGCCAAAGAAAACCCGATACGGCAAAGCGACAGGATGTTAGGTACCTGCTTCATCAAGTTTTATCCCAGATTTCCAACTGGTTTTTTGCAATTCTAATCTCATTGGTCATCCCGCTCAAAGGTTTGCTCATAATGCCCCCTCCAATTCCTTGATTTCCTCCCGCACCCTTTTGGGCAGTTTGCCGAGGATATGTCGGTAAGCATGGTCTACCATTGCTTCAATCATTTCACCTGGAACTGAGCCGTCCAGCAGTACGGTATTGGCATAGGGCTGCTGTATCGGTGGACAGTGATAGGGCCGCAAAACGGCGCCCGGATACTGTTGCCGCATAAAATCTCCAAAATCGGGGGTACACCGCAGGGTGGCCATGGGAATGACACGTTCCCGGGGGATATCCGGATCATTCAGCAGGATGGTCAGCGCTCCTTTGACGCCCTCGGGATAGACCTCGGTGAAGATTTTGCCTCCCACTCGGAAGCACTCAGGCTGCGGGCCGAATGGGTAATAGCTGTCCACGCCGGTAAGCTGGCGGCACAGGGTTATGATGTCATCAGCGGTATATTGTTCAGCCACAAGCACCCCTCCCACAATGTACTTACTATTCTACTATATTTTGCGGCTGTTTGGTATAATAGCCGCGGCTATTATATCTTGTTTCAGCTTGCTACATTGTAAATGCTTCGACCGGCTCCATAGTAATTATCATAAACGTGCTGATACACAAGCTCACACTTCATGCGATAAAGGTCTGTTGAAAACGATCGTGGCAGATCATCGTCCAAAACCTTCTCTATAGTATAAAGCACATCAGCACGCGCTTGCTGTTTTTTTCTCCAATCCAAAACAAGCTTTTCTCTTTTTAATATTTCTAAGAGTTGGCGTGCCGCCTTCTCTATCTGTTGCTTATCCTTTTGGGTGAGTTCAATTTCTGGTTTCGTTAATATATCAAATAAGGCTAATTCTTCTTCTGATATATTCTCTTGAAGATGCATTTTAACAGCGGTTAGTTTATCAATACTAACTACCATCGCTTTTCCCATATACCCTCTGTTCATAAAGTGGGAGACAATATCTTCGGCAATCTTATCAAGACGTTCCTCGCGGGTAATCAAATGGTATTCCCGCAAAAACTCGCGTTCAAGTCTCGTTTCTTGTTCTTCGTCAAGCATAGCATCTTCTATAGCGCGGTTTAGGTCATCGTTCAAATCCTCGTTTATAAGCTGCAATTCCGGTATTCGGTTCTCATAATATAGCGGAACAGTTGCCCCATCCTCGATTGCAGCCGAAAAATCGTAAACGCTGACATAATCGCCAAACACATCGCGGGTAACGGCATCGCCTTCCATAAGTGGTGTCCCGGTAAAACCAATAAATGAAGCATTGGGAAGTGCCTTTCGCATATTTCGCGCCGGCGTGTCATATTGGCTACGATGCGCTTCGTCTGTAATAACAATAACATCATCGCACAGAGTAACCGGCTCTGCAACGTCTTCCCATTGAAATTTCTGTATCAGTGTAAAGACCATCTTGTGATCTTCTTTAAGCAATTGGCGCAGCCCCTCACAACTTTCGGCTTGACAATCCTCGTTGATAGCGCCCACAGCGTTAAAGGTTTTATAGATCTGATCGTCTAAATCATTTCTATCGGTAACAACCACAAAAGTCCAGTTGCCGGGAATTTTACGCAGGATTTTCTGCGTGAAAAACACCATGGAAAAGCTCTTGCCGCTGCCCTGCGTATGCCAAAATACGCCAAGCTTTCCGTCTCGATTTTTTATGTCTCGGACAGCTTCTATCGCGTTGTTGACGCCAAAATACTGATGGTTTTTTGGAATAATCTTAATAGTTTCGTCCTTGAATAAAATAAATTTTTCAATTTATTTTGTAGATGGTTTCTTCCTGATCGCAAGCAGTTTAATAACATCGGTCAATTCATCGTGAGTAAAAATCCTATAATGAACCCAACCACCACGCTCACCACAAGGATAACGATTCTCCCATAAATCCTGCGTCTTTTGCAGTAATAATGATAATTGTCTTTCCAATATCGGAACCTGTTTATCTCCGATTTGAAGCATAACTGTAAAAGTGTCTTTTTCAAAAAATGCATAACACAAATGACTGGATTTATGGCTATACTTATAGCCCCATCCGTAGCTGTTGCCGAAAGGAAATTTCAACTCTCTTGATAGCTGATAACCCTCATGTAATTGGCTCTCCATAGCGGCAAGACGCTCGTGGCTTTCCTCTCCCAAATGCTCTCGAATTGTTGCCGCGTCAGGAATTACGTTTTTATCAAGTAGACGTTCATACATCAGCTTTCACCACAGGCGTCCAAAGTTCATAATTTCCATCCACACCATCAGGGTAATACTCAAAGAAAAAACCATGTTTATAATCCGGCGTGTAGCCCGCTTGTGGTATCACTTCAAAAAAGAAATCCGTCCATGCTTTCACGCCATTATAATCCTTTTCAAAAGATGCAACTGCGTAAAGCGCAGCGGGTATTTCCTTTAATTCCGCTTCGGAAGGAATCAAGGAGAGATTGACTGTTTCTTTTCCCAAAAGATAGCGGTACCGCTCGTGACCTTCCAGATACCACATTAGACCGTAATATTCTGCGGCTTTGTTTTTGGCCACGTTATCAATCAACGCGGATTTTTCGGCATTAAAATAATCGCTATACAAAGCCGCTACGTCCTGCTCGCTTTCCTCCAGCGAGGTTTCGATGGAATAGCCGCATATTTGAAAAATAGTTTTATCAATAAAGCGAATTTGCATAGTAACCACTCTCCTGAAAAAAATACTCTACATTCATCTTAATCCTTCAATTGCAATCTTAGCCTGTTTACTCGGTTTCGTGGTGAAAAGATCAACAAAATCACACGCCGCTGGCATCGTTTAGCTCGAACAAATTGCCCTCCGGGTCCCTGAAATACGTGCAACGCATACCCCATTCCTCAATACGCTGCGGCTCACCCAAAAACTGCACCCCGATGTTCTTCAGACGCTGATAGTCCCCATCCAAATCCTCCGAGGGAATCACCGCGGTAACGGTATCGGGCTGCATACAGCTATTTGGCTGCATATAACCCTGGAACATGGACATGTTGGCTCCGGCAAAGATGGCAAAGCAAGGCGGCGCGTCTTTGCTTACGGCAAAGGAGGTGTAAGGTCCATTCCGGTCGCCCCATATTGCAGCCAATCCGATTTTCTCTGTGTAAAAGTCAAAGCACTCGCCCTAGTTATTCCGCACTAAGATACGGATGGTTGTTTCATGAAAACGCATTTTACATTACCTCAAAAAGTATAAATTTCCATGAGCGAAAATGGGCTGCACAGCATGCAGATCCGATCTGCTTTCTTTATGTCTTCTTGCCAATATAAAAAACATAACCATAGTGTTGTTTATATTTTGCATATAGCTCCACTTCGTATTTCGAGCTTTCCATATAATCCTCCACGGTTTTATTCCCCGGATGCTTTTTCAAAAACGCCCTTTCTGCGGCTTCCCGCGGAATAAAATAATCATCCGTCCAACATTTCTCAGGCAGTGTAAATGCAGCAATCAGACTATAGCCGACTTTTTGCATGACCTCAATATTGTGCGCTATTGTATCTAATCCGCTGCCAGCATCGGCCCACCGGTTCCGCAGCCCAAATCGGCTACCCGTAAAATTTTATTAGGGTTATCCAAAAAACTTAATGCCTTCAAAGTCATTTCTGCATTTCCGGGACCTTGGCGCTCTAAATCCATATGAGTCTCAATGAGAATATCAAGCATAGATATTTGATTGTTTTCCATGTCCTCATAACTCCTTTATCATCAAATAGTCCTCATGTCCCGCATGGTCAATCCGCTCTCCCGACAATTTATATCCAAGCCGCTGGTAAAACAGCACGGCGGGATTATCCTTTAGCACGGAAAGCGAGGTCTGCTTGTAACCGTTTTTCCGTAGCACCTCAAATAGCTTCTTCATCAGCTTCGTGCCGATGCCATAGCTGCGAAATTCCGGCAGTATCACAATGGCGAGTTCGGGTGTTTCGCTGTCAATATGACCGTAAGCCGGGATGATGCGCGTCCACGCCGCACCGACTACCTGACCGTTCTGCTCGGCAACCACGCCTAAATCTCCCGGCTGCGTCCCAAAATCCTTGATGTAAACCATGATCTCCGGGTCGCTTATAACGCTTCGCGGCGGCGGCTCTGCGCCTTCGGGAATATAGATCGCCTGATACAAAAATTCAGGCAGGCACTCATAATCCGATTCCCGCATAACGCGCACCTTGGCGTTTATCTTATGTGCCGTGATGACAGTAAAGCTATGCGCATTTATAGTGATTGCTACACCGCCGCCATACACATACCAATTCTTGCCCTGCCCGATGATGATGTCGGCATTTATTGCAGCATCCTTGCACCACGCGATAACATCGTTGGTTTGCAAATTTAGGTTGCGTTTTATCCGTTCCGCGCCCATTGGGGTGGTATGAAGTTTGTCAATGTTTTGGGCTAAGGCGCTGGGCTTCTCAGTTTCTAAATCCAAATAATACTCCCGGCTGTCGAAATGCCGGATTCCGTCAACATGGGGCGTGACATCATCTCTGTCATAAATAAATCCCAGTTTCTCGATCACTTTTGCCGAGGTGAGGTTCTCTTTTGCGTGACCTCCGGCGACTCTTTTTATGCCAAGACTTTTGGCGGCATAGCGCAGAATCGCTCTCATCGCTTCGGTGGTATATCCATTGTTCCAGTGCGATTTTTTGATGTTATAGCCGACTTGGTAAAGCTGACATCCTTCTTCCCAAATCAATCCGCCAGAGCCAAAAAGTTCGCCTGTTTCTTTTAGGACAAAGCCCCAGATGTAGTTGTCACTTGGGGTGATATTGCCCTTATCATCTTGTTTCCATTCGATTTCTTTCAGCCAGTTTATCGTATCGTCAATAGAGTGATGCGGCAGCCAGCTGACATACTCGGCGACCTCAGCATCGCCGGTCCAGCCATAAAAAGCCGTTTCGGCATCGGCGATGGTGAGGGGTCGGAGAATAAGACGGTCGGTTTCTATTATCAAAGTATTATCCATGCGCACCATCTTTTCTCTGACGTTTAACCGAAAATATATAGTGCGGCATATCAATACCGTGATAGTGCTTTGTATACGTCCCGCGAATACTCATTCCGTTTCGTTTGGCGACATTTTGTGATGCGATATTCGTATCCCTGATCAGTGAGAAAACCTCATCGACATCTAATTCATTAAACGCGTATTCCCGGCAAGCGATAGCCGCCTCGGTCGCATAGCCTTTATGCCAATGTGCTTTCTGAAAAATATAGCCGATTTCAAGAACTTCTTTGTCTTCACAGGGCTGCATGGAAAGCCCGCATTGACCGACCAACTCTCTGTTTTCTTTGAGGATAACTGACCAAACTCCAAAGCCGTGTTGCTCATATCTTTGAAATTGCTTGTTAATCCCTTCCTGAACTTCAGCATCACTGAATGCGTGTTCATAAGCATACATAACCTCCGCGTCCTGCAAATGCTTGCACAGCAGGGGGAAGTCTGATTGGGTCATCTCTCGAAGGATCAATCTTTTGGTTTCCAATATTATGTTTTTCGCTTCCTTCTGCCTCAGTTCTTTCTCAAGATACACCTGGTCTTTTAGCAACACGCCGTCCTCAACAATCGGATGGTCGTAATGAATAGTGAAATAGTCCGGTACACGGTGGGTTACGACAAACCCGCGGTGCTCATAAAACGCCAGTATTCCCGGAACATCTCCCGTTCCGAGGATGATTTTGTCATACCGTCCGGCATAATACCCCGCGACATAATCTATCAGCCGGGAAGCATATCCTTGCTTCTGATGACGACTGTCGGTTGCAAGGTTCTGGATTTCCAATATTCCGCCGCCTTCATCCGTGACAACGCATACGCTTTTTAAGTCTCCATCGTACAGAGCGAACAGTTCCCCGCGCTCAAGGTATTTATCAATATGGCTTTCCTGCTCATCGCCGAGAAGTAAAAGGGGCAGAAAATCTTTTTTATTTTCGGTGATAAGACGAATCGAAATATCCTCCATAATTTCAGTCCTTCCAATCGTTCCAGTTTTGCCTATCGGGCGGCAATTGCCCGTTATGGTCGGCGTAATGCACCGCCAAGCGATAGCAGTATAGAACGCATCTGCACGACATATTGCCCACTCCTTGAATGAAGCAATGTCTTGTATAAATCTCTTCCGGGTTTTGCCCTTTGAGTGATTTGATATCAGGATACCCGGCGCTCACTAAGTGTTGCGCCATTTTTTTTCCGATGCCAGGGATTTTTGTTAGGTCAGTCATGAAATCAATCCTTTCGGAGCATCCAGGTAACACATATCATCGTATTCTCAATATCGTTATACTCACTGCGCTGGCCGCGCACATACCCTTCAAATCGAGCGTTATTTCACTCTAGTTTTTCTAAATTCTGATAGCGTGTAAATATCGCTGAGTTGCGACTCATTCGCAACATCAAAAATGACTGGTATAAACCGCATGGTCTTGCCCATCGGTTTCGCGTCATTGATCAGCTCTATTGCGTTTTGGCTGATTGGCAGTTTTGATAATTCTTCCTGGAGATCGGCGCCAAAGAAAAATGAAACTCTGAAAAACCCGCTCCACACTAAAAGCCAAAAGATGGGCTTCACTTTGTTCGCTCCGCGCGGCGTTGTCCACTTATATTCACCCTTGGACAGCCACGCCTTACCGTCATTATAGAATCGCCAATCCATAAGCGTAATGTCGTAGCGCTCCAACTCCTTAATAAATATAGCGTAGGCTTTGTATGCCTCTCCCAGCCCTTCCGCGATGATTTCGCTTGTCGGCCGGATGTCAGGATCGCGGAGTAATTGTTGTTCGTTTGTCATATCGCTCATCACCTAATCCTTTTCTCGTATCATTTCTCTTTAGCATCTATTATATCATAGGCTCCTAAAGCAGTCTATTGATCTGTACAGCGCAAGCCATTTGCATATTATAATGGATTTTTCGTGAAAAACTGGCGAGCGCTAAGCGCCGCCTTTCCTCTTGTGTATTTAGAGGAAGAAAAAGGCTGATAATCCTTTTGTAGCAAGGGTTTTCAGCTTCTCATTGCTTCCAAATATTTATCTCAATTTCCGGTGTCTCCGTCATAACTCACGACACTCGAAATCTTGGGAAATTCTTGGAAGAAAAATAGCTAAAAAACCTGTATTCATGCGGGGTTGCGGAATCGACAATTGAACAGTTTTCGTGAGTTCTCTCCACCAGTTCTCTCCTGACATTGGGAAGCTGTAGGAAGATACTATAGATTTGAAACAGAGGACTCCCAGTATTAAGCCGGGAGTCCTCTGTTTTTGTGTATTTCTCTAGTGCATCACCCATGTGGTTCATTGGGCGTGGAGCAGATACTATCCACATCATTCCTGCATATCCGGGTAAGGCTCTTTGTGATATAGTCCTAAATCTTCCGGTAGGGACAGCATAAGGGAGAGAAGCCCCTTTGCTTTGAGCGAGAGCGCCGTGTTTCTCAACTGGTGATTTGTCATGACTGTATAATCCTTGGTCTTTTCAATAAGGAATGCGGCCATTGTTTTATTAATTCCTTTCTTGAAAATAAGTACAATAAAATACCACATGTAACCCATCACGCAATATGTGGTTTTTTCCTTCGTCAGTGAATCCCCCAACACCTTACAACCACAAAGAAAACTGAACTTTTCGACTAAGGGAGCAAAATGTACCTAGTGCTTGATTTCGAAGCGACTAAGGGAATTTAACATAAATATTTAAAAAGCCTGCAAACCCGTTTAGGGTTGTTCCGCTATACCAGTTATCAGCAGGTGTCAAGTAAGGACGTAAAAAAATTTAAGCTTTTTGCAAAAATAACATTGAAATACAACGCAGAGGTCTATTTTGTTTGTTGATATCTCTTATATTATATATAATTATTACGGCATTTATGACCAGTTGTAATTGACAGCAATACGTTGATAGATTAAAATACCATTTATGACTATAGCAGGGTACTCGCAATAGGGGCGATAAGGCGATACAAGTAATAGGCAGAACATTTAATAGGAGTGTAGATAATATGGATAGGCAAATATACCTTGAGAAAGACAATATTAAGTTATTATACGCTGAAAACTCAGATCGGCGGCTCATATATGATATGGCTTTTGAGGAAGCCGAAATCTGGCAGGCTATGTTTGAAAACAAAAACGATTTTAATTGGGCCGATTTACGGGATGAAGAAGGACATTTCTTTGGCAGCGAGCCCGGCAAGAATAAATATTTACTCATACAATACCAAGGCGATATAATTGGAACAATATCCCATACTCATAACAATGGAAAGATTGAGAACTTAGAGCTTGATATGTGGCTACGTTCAGCAAAATATACGGGAAAAGGCATTGGCTCTACTGTGATGAAAATGCTGATAGATCATCTTGTCAAGCAATACAGCATTAAAACATTTATGATTCGTCCGTGGCTTAAAAATCCCCGCGCTGTGAGAGCGTATGAAAAGTGTGGATTTCAGCAATGCAAGGATTTTGTTCCATCTGATTATTATGGACAGTATTTGGAGCAATACGGTGAAGGTGATTATAGCGCGGAGGAAACTGTGAATATGGTTTTAGAGGTGAAATAACCTTTATTCGCATTAGCTGCCGATTACGAGATATTCAAACATATTACGGACTATCCCTTATTTATACTGTCACCTTGGTTGTGCCAACAACAAAACCCTATATAGTTGTAGATTTTCGTGTAAATCTACAACTATATTTTCTATATGGGCAAATATTAAGATGATATTGTCCCTGAGTACCTCCCATCGCTCGTAACTGTCGGAGATGACCTCCCACACATTTTTACCGTTGCGTTTGAGCTCCAGTTCTCTGAACTCAATATCCCGCCCGATGCAGGAGAGCACCGCTTTGCCGCTGCCGCGTTTGTCCTCCGCCAACGTAAAGCTGCTGTCCACAGTGCCCTGCAGCGCCGTTGTGCCGGAGATGCGGTTGGAGGGGAACCCTTTCGGTGTTAACATTTTCAAAGACCTGACACACCGCCTCTTTGGGGGTGGTTTTGTCAAGTTGAATGACCGGAAGCGTGTATTTGATGATCGGCATCAGGACTTGCTCGTCAAACTGATCCAATCGCGAAATGATGTCCTCATCGTAGCCGTGGAATTTTCGATATCCGTTTTTCCATGCGTTGGCCTCAGCGGCATCGTAAACGGTGTTCAGCGGGAATAGATGAGCCGTAAACTCACCGTCACGCTCACTTAAGTTCAAAACAATCCTGCGGCCGAAATCCTCGCGTACGGTTTTATCGGCGGGAATAGAACTGACAGCATCTACACGATCAGCATCAGAATCAAGGCGTTTCGCTATGTCGAGGTAATAGTAGCGCTCGATATCCTCTTTTATAAATGCCCTTGAGAATATCCTGCATTGGGGTGTCGTGTGATTTAGCCATCGTACATCCTCCGTGTTATGTTTTTGTCCCATCCTTGAACTGGAAGTTGATTCCGCGCTCATCGCAGAACTGAGCCGCTCTGTCGGCCTTGCTAATCTATGAGCAAGTATTTCTCGTTTTCAGACGTGCGGCAATTGGCTCTCAGTGCATTTTCAGACCCACGCCTTAAACTCTTGCCAGCTCGTTACCGGCTTGCCGCTGAACTGAACGCCGCTGTCCAGCGCCTTGAAATGCTCCGCGCCGCAGCGGATTTTCTGCCGTTCCTTTGTCGCAAGGCCTTCCAGTCCAATCTGACCGGAGACACCCTTTGTTTCCAGCACGAAATACAGCTTTTCCATACCGTCACGATTCATATACACCGCCCAATCGGGGTTGTAGGTGCCGATGGGCGTCTCAATTTTGAACTTGTCCGGGATTTTGAAAAACATCTTCACATCGGGATCATCGTCAAGTGAAACGGCGAAGGGACGCTCGATGGTGGTGCTGTCGTAGATAATGTGATCGTAGACGCTGTGCTCCACAGCGATGGCGTTTTTGTCGAGATAGGCAACAAGTTCCTCGCTGTCAAAAATCTCCTGCAGATAATATTCCTCGCCATCCAGCCGTTTGTAGCGGATTCCATCGATCTCCATCTTGCCCTGCACCAGCTGCAGGGCTTCCACGAACATCTCGGTCATCTTCTGCGGATTGTTGAGATAATCCTGCACCCGGCCGCTGCGGGCCAGGACTTCTGCCACAGACCGGCGGGAGAGAAAGCATTCATCGTCCACGGCACGGAGCAGGTTCGGAAGCCGGTGCCCATCACTCTCGATTTCTTGCGAGCGTTCATATTCGCCGCTGACCGTTACCCCGGCGTGCTCTACATTGACGCGTGCGGTGCGCGTGACAACACGCGCCTTCGGAACCTTTTCCATTTTAGAAAGGGTTTCCACGGCTCTTTCTATCAAAACAGACTCATCCAGCGTAACGCGGTAGGATGTGCGTCCTCTAATTTTCTCCCACAGGGCAAGGAACTCCTTTGATATCATCACTTGTTTTTTCAGCCGTACCCGCACCTCTTTGGAAGCGTCCTGTATCGGCGCACGGGTATTGGCTTTGGCGATCACCATCTCAAATTTCTGCCGGGCGGCTTCAAACTTGGCGGGCAAGTCGAGGGTTCCGGCGGCAAGCGCCGCTTTCATGGTGTCCTTTATCGCGCCAGATTTAGTGACATAGCCTTTTTTCTCGAAGTGGGTGAGCAGTTCCCGCGCCTCGTCATAGGACATCGTCTGCTCCACTTCGCGGGTTTCCGTATAGGTGAGTTCCGCCACCTTTTCGGCGGTGACTATCGCACCCATCCGTGCGGCGGCTACGGCCTTTTCAATGACAGGAGCCAGGGCAGGCGGCGGCATAGGTGCAGACAACTCGGCGGTTTCGGCTTCCTGTTCAGTAATAGGGCTGTCGGGGGCGCTTTCCTTGACGACCAGCGCTGCCACATAGTCTGCGACCAGCTTTGCTTCACCGCTGGTCACCTTCTTTTCTTCGGTGACGCAAGCGGTATAGGTCAGTCCGCTGAACAGCGATAACTGAAGGATGCCGAACTTCACGCCGGTTTCCTGCTCGATCTCCTTTTGCAGGGTTTCGGCAAATTCGGCAAAGCTCTCGTTGGCCATCACATGCAGGATGTTGATGTTCCTGTCCTCAATGCGCTCGCCGTCCTGATTAACACATAACCGCAGACCGCGCCCGACCTTTTGTCTGGCTGTGAATGTGGACCTCTGCTCAATCAGTGTGCAGACCTGGAACACGTTGGGGTTATCCCAGCCTTCTTTGAGGGCCGAATGGCTGAATAGGAAGCGCAAGGGACAATCAAATGACAGCAGCCACTCCTTATCCCTCATAATCGTGTTGTAAGTGTCATAATCATCGGCGGTATCGCCGCGCGTGTCTTTGAGGTTGCCCTTTCTATCCTGTGAAAAGTAGCCGTCATGGACACTGCTAACTGTTGCCGGGAATTGGTTGCGCAGCGCGGCGAATTTAGGCAGTGCCAGCAGTTCGGCATAACATTCCTCAAACATCGCGGCATAGACGCCTTTTTCACCTTCGGCGGTGCGGTACTTGGCGACTTCATCGATGAAGAACAGCGACAGAACCTTGATGCCTTTTTCGGTGTAGCGCAGCTCTTTTTCCAGATGCGCCTCAATGGTGCGGCGGATTTGCGCCCGCTTGATGACGTTCTCGTCAATATCGCCGAATGCCTTGCCCAAACCCAGGAATTGCCCATCGTCAAACTCAATTCCCTCAAAGCCGGGCGTGCAGTCGATGCCCGCCACGGTATAACCTTTATATAAATCCCGCTCACCGGAGAGAGCGAAAACGTCCGCGCCGGAGCGGATGGTGAATGTCTTACGTTCAACCTTGCCGTTCTTTCCGGCACGGTCAATCTCAATTTTGGCAGAGAACCCGTTTTCGTTGCTCACCGATATGAGTCGGATGTACGGGCGGTTGAAGTCGCTCTCGATCTGATTGCTGGACACGCAAATCTGCTTGACCAACCCCATTTGATAGGCGTCCACCGGGGTGAGGCGGAACAACAGATTGACCTTTTCCCGATGGGTAGCCGAATAGCGCAGGACGCACAGGGGGTTTAAGCTGGCGATAGCCTCTTTCGCCTTGGGCGTGTTGTCCACGCTCTGCGGCTCATCGATAATCACGATGGGCTGGGTATCCTGTATATATTTCATCGCCGTCTCGCCGGAAAGCCTGTCCTGTGCCTGGTTGATGACGTTTTCGGCTTTCTTGAAGGCGTCGATGTTGATAATCATAATTTCAATGTCGCCGGAGGTGGCGAACAGCCGCACCTGCGACAGTTTTTTGCTGTCGTAAATAAAGCAGCGTACCGGGGCGTTGTCGTACTGCGCCGCGAAGTGGTCGGCGGTGATCTGGAACGATTTATATACCCCCTCGCGGATGGCAACACTCGGCACCACCACGATAAACTTGGTAAAACCGTACAGTTTATGCAGTTCAAAAATCGTCTTGGTGTAGACATAGGTTTTGCCCGTGCCGGTTTCCATCTCCACGCAGAAGGAGCGTGACGGACGGTAGCCGTCTGCCACTCCACCCAATGCGCCTTCTGCGGTGCTTGCCCCAAGCTGGCCGGTTAACTGCAAGCTGTGCCGTTTCTGCACCTCGTTCATATTAACAACGATCTGCTCGTCTGTAAGCTCCAGCGTATTGCGGATACCCAAGCCTACATCAATAGCGGTCTGCGTCTCGTTGACGATGGTAAAGGTGTCCGTCCGGCGGCTCTGGCCTTTGAAGAGATCGACCACGGCGGCCACGGCGGCGGATTGGAAGGGTTGATGTTTGAATTTGAGGATCATGGGGTCACATCCTTTCTCATGGCATATCGGGCAAGCGCGTGTAAAGCTCATCAACAAATTCACAGTACATACCGATGTCTGCCAAGTATTCTTGTGGTGTCCCAATATTCCTATCATTAAATGCGTGGATAGCGTTTCTGCGTTGTTGGATTTTATCGACCCACAAATCAAAAGGCTCGCCCTTATCCCATATAATATCCCTGCTGAAAACTTTTAATTTTTCGAATGATAACTCATTCGGAGTTATTTGAGTAGCTGCTCCAGGCACATTCATATATATCTGTTGAGATGTCTCATCTTTATAGGACTCATAGTGCGCACAATAAAACAATTTTAGCCAACCCTCTACAAGTGCACCCAAAGTGGTATACGCAAGCAATAACTGTCCCTCTGTCATTTTTGATATCATATCGGATTCCGCTATTTCCTTCCACGAATCAATAATGTTTGTGAAGTCAGAAAGCCAATCTAATCTTGCGATTTCAAGTAAATCTGCTACCGAATCAGGCCCCCAACCACGGATGCTATTCTTAAAACTCTTAAACACTTCATGCGAATGCCGCTTCATAACTATATAATCGTAATCATCAAGGCTCAATTTAGACTCCCCCCTACAGCGTCTTAATGCTAATGCCCAAATCCTTGAGCGTCAGCCGGACATTGCTTTTTTGCTCCGTATTCTCAAAGCACTGCTCGGCGAAGATAATCCGCCCCGGCGCGTAGTCGGCCATCGCGTTCGCGTCCTCCGGGGTGATGCCGGGGGCAAGGCAGACAATAAACTTCACGTCCGCGCCCACGCCATAGACCTGCCGACCGTTCGGAAGGTCTATCGATAGAATCGGTTCGCACAGGTCCTGCCCCAGCTTGAGCATGACCTCATAGACCACCTCGGCCGCCGTGCGCCCCGGCACCAGCACATCGAGATAATCCAGCATCCGCTGCTCAAAAAGGGTGGCGGCGTTTTCGCCGGTGAGGGGACTGTCGTCCCATATTTTAAGATTGCTGGAATCCAGCTTGAACACGCGGAAACCGATATCCAGAGTTTTATCGGCTTTGCCATGAACTTCTTTTCTGAATACATGATGGGACACAGAACCGCTCTCAATCATGCCGTCTTCTGTTATCACCTCAGGGAGTTCTTCCTGTCCAAGAAATTCGCTCGTCCAGTTTTCAATGCCCTCTTTATATATCTTTGCCCCTGCTCGTCTTATCCTCTCTTTTCCTATTTCGCAGATGTTTTGATATCCGGCCTTGAACGCTTCGGACTTCTCATCGGTCACTTCGGGGAGCTGCACACAGATGTATCGGCGGTTGCCGCCGTCCTCGGCGTTGAGCTGCATGACAGCGTGGGCGGTGGTGGCGGAACCGGAGAAAAAGTCGAGGATGATGTCGTTTTCGTTAGCGGTTGTACATAACTGTAAAATTCTTTTAATAAGACGAGTTGGTTTCGGAGTCGAGAAGCCGACTATCCCCAACTTTTTCAATTCTTCTGAAGCTCCCTGTGTGTGGCTCACATCATCATAATGCCAAAGCGTTCTGTTCACAACGCCTTGATGACCAGTTAATAATTTTTTGAATCGTGGATATTGTGCTGTTCCATCAACACCCCAAAACAATAAATTGTCTCTTATATGGTCAGCGCACTGTTCCTGTGAATATGCCCAAACAGCGGTCTCTTTAGGCCATACTTCCATGCCCGTAAAAGGGTTTTTAATAGGATAGTACAGATTGGGGCGTTCAGTTTTGGTTTTATTGCAAGTGTACGTGGCAGAGTTCCATGCACCACGGGGGTCATTGTCGGGGTTTTGATAATACTTCATTTGCTTTTCAGTCAAGGGCAGGCGGTTTGGAGACCATGAGATTTTGCTTTTTGCGTAAACCAGTATGTATTCAACGTCATTGCTGAAATACTGTGCATCGTTAGAAGGCGATGCCTTCTTAAACCATGAAATCGTGTCAACGAAATTCTCTTCCCCAAAAATCTCATCGCAAAGTTTGCGGAAGTTGTGCACCTCATTATCATCGATGGAGATGAAGATAACCCCATCGTCTCGCAGCAGATTCGCCGCCAGCCGCAGCCGGGGATACATCATATTCAGCCAGTTGGTATGAAACCGTCCCATCGTTTCGGGATTTGACTTGGTGGTCTGTTGGGTGACTTCACGGTACCGCGCCAATGGATCGGCGAAGTCATCGGCATAGACAAAATCGTTGCCGGTGTTGTAGGGCGGGTCGATGTAAATCATCTTGACCTTGCGGTAGAAGCTTGTTTGCAGCAGCTTCAGCACCTCAAGGTTGTCGCCCTCTATGTAGAGATTGCGGGTGTTTTCCCAGTCCACGCTCTCTTCCGGGCAGGGGCGCAGCGTCCCGGTTGACCGCTTGCCGGCCAGTTGCAGGCACTCGGACTTACCCTTCCATTTAAACTCATATTTTTCAAAGTCATCGGTAATATATTCGCCGCACAGGTTCAGCAGCTTGTCAATGTCAAGCCGCCCTTCTGTAAAACATTGCGGAAACACCGATTGGAGTTTCTCCCGTTCGGCGGCTTCAATATCCATCGACAGGCCGTCCATTTTTTCGCTATCCATTGTGACTTCCTCCCATCATTTCTATCGCAAACAGCCTGGTAATCTTGGCTGTGAGATTTGCGTTGTCTGTGAGCGCCTGTATCGCGACTTCCGCGTCCGCATCGCTTTTTAACCCGTCCATAAACAGCGACTGCTCACGAACTTTCAGGTTCTTGCTGGCGGTCGCCTTTCTCTTTTCGGCGTCCACCCGTTCGGAGACGGAACCGGTGCGTGAGAGGGCGTTTTCAATCTGCCGCAGTTCGTTTTTTAGAGATTCGACCTCACGGTAGAGCAGGGATTTTTTCCGCATCGCCCGCTCGGCGATGGCGGCGGCCTCTTCCCGCCTGGCATCGCTGATTTCTAAAACGGCCCGGTCTTTGAAAATTTGCGTGTCAATCAGGGAATCCAATTCATGTGGTCTGCCGCGGCCTGTGGAGCTTTTCAGCCAGCCGGCGGTCCGTCTGCCGGTTTCTGTAAACTGAAGCGCCGGCAAGGTCATCAGCGCCCGGCACTCCTCATCGGTCAGTGTTTCGCCATTGGCGGTTTTGCCTGTAAATACTGTATACTCCGCCGAGTTTCCCTTTTCGGTCACCGTCACTTCGTAAAAAGCAAGTTTGCATTTCGGCGCGCCAGGCGCTGTGATTGTCCCTTCATCAGTGCACTCGATATTGTGCAAGACGCCCCGTCCGATGGGGCTTGCCAGGGTAACGCGCCCGAAAACCGGCTTGAAGTCGCTTTTCGCGCCGTAGGCCCGCAGACCGATGTACGGCTTGTTGCGCTTTCCCGTCCAGTAGTAGAAAAGCTGGGGCGGCTCCGAATCGTCCGGAAAAACAGCGGTTTGCTCCGTTTCACTGACGGTATAGCCATGCTCCCGCAAAAGCGGCGAGATCAGTTCCCACAGCTTGGCATTTATTTCGGCGGTGCGGTCTTTGATATATTTCGGCGTGACGGTCACCTTGTCGGCTACATCGCGGGTGAAGGTGGTGAATAGCGCGCTTTCGGCCGCCTGCACCGCATCGGTGTTCTGCTCTTCGTGAGCGGACAATGTCGCCCTAAATTCCGCTTCAATATCCTTCTTATGCCGCACCGTTTCAAAGGCGGCGGCAAGACCTTGGGCCGCGTTGTCGGTGAAGTTACCGACCACATCGTCGCTCATGCCCATGATGCCATCGAATTGCAGGACGCGCTTGTTGATAAGCTCCAGCATCCGCACATCGGCGAAGTTCTGTTTATGAAGGAAGTTCAAAACCACCACATCGTTTTGCTGTCCCTGCCGGTGGCAGCGCATGATCCGCTGTTCCAGCGTGAGGACATTGTAGGGCAGGTCGTAATTTACCACGAAAGAGCAAAACGAAAGGTTGAATCCCTCCGCGGCCACATCGGTGGTAATGAGGATTTCGGCCTGGGATTCGAACCTTTTGATTACGGAATAGTCGGAGCTTTTGCTGCCGTCAAAGACCAGGGTCTTGTAGGTACCCGACAACAGCGTATGCAAGAACCCGAGGGTGGCGAGAGACTCCGTGAAGATGAGCGCCTTGCGGTTGGCGCCGCACTTTTTCAGTTCGGCGAAAGCGAATTTAAGGGCTTTTTGCAGTTCCCGTCCTTTCCCCGTATCTTGAGGTCTGATTTCGGACGCAAGGCTTGCCATCTCCATAAGCTCCGGCTCCTGAGCGCGCCCGTACGCGCGGTCGGCAAGCCCGGCCAAGGCAAACGGCGATGATGAGAGCGCCCTGCTCCACATAAGCGTCAAATCGTAGTTTTCCATCTTGGGAAAAGCCAGCTTGTCCGTTTTTTGTAAATACGCCTCCACCAACGCCGCCAGTTTTACTTCTTTGGCGGACAGCGGATAGTTGGCCGTCACGGGTATGCGCTGTGGGATTTTGACGTAGCGCTCCACCTGTGAACGCAGAGTACGGAAGCAGTAGCGGCTGGCCGTGGCGGTGAGTTCACCGTAGCTCTCCGGCTTTCGGAAATAACGCTTATAAAATTCGTCTGCGTTGCCAAACGCGCCGGTGTCAATAAAATCGATCAACCCATATAAATCCATGATGGAGTTTTGCATGGGCGTGGCGGTTAAGAGCAGCTTAAAAGCGTTGCCGACCGCTTCTTTTAGCGCAATCGTTGTTTTGTTATCCGGCCCTCTAAGCCTGTGCGCTTCTTCAAACACGGCAATGTTCCATTCCACTCGCCCAATCAACTCGGCGTTTTGGGCGGCGTACTCGTAGGTGGTCAAAACCACGCAGTCGCTGTCAAAAGGATTCTTCATCGCCGCGGTTTCACGGTCCAGAGCCTCAAACGGAACAGAGAAGCGGTTTTCCAATATCTCCGTCCATTGCCGCAAGAGCGGCGTTGGGACGATGACCAGAATACGGTCGCGCCCCTCAAAATAAAGCTGGCTGATGACCAGCAGGGATTCATAGGTTTTACCCAGGCTGCCCTCGTCCGCCAACACCGCGCCCTTCAAATACGGCGAGCGCAGAGCGAACATCGCCGCAGCGATTTGATATGGGTAAATTTCGATGTCGGAGGAAGCGTATGCCGGGATCATCCTGTCCGCACCATATGCAAGCTCCGCCAGTTGCCGGGCGGTATACATGGCGTGGAACGGAGACATGGGCATTGAAGCATCCTCCTTCTGAGTATAAATTTCCCATTATTATATCATAATTTGCCGAAAGGAACAAATAAAAAACGCCGGGAGGCCGGCGTTTTGCTTTAAGCGATTAGGGCATTTCATCTATGTTTCATT
>Ga0154000_1000057_pt1 | contig 36217 bp, 42 predicted proteins | sample TSNC084MetaG_FD_104674 | JGI IMG/M metagenome (GOLD analysis project Ga0154000, IMG submission 104674) | Attine ant fungus gardens microbial communities from North Carolina, USA - TSNC084 MetaG | ecosystem: Host-associated > Fungi > Mycelium > Unclassified | place: USA: North Carolina, Lumber... | reverse complement strand
TTCGCGGCTTTTTTCGAGCATGTGGGGTGCGCGGGACATCGATTCCTGCCCGCCGGCGACGACGATGTCGAATTCGCCGGCGCGGATGAGTTGGTCGGCGAGGGCGATGGCGTCGATGCCGGACCCGGAGAGGTCTTTCAACGATCCGAGGAGTCGACCCAAGGGCGTTCGAGCTCCCGCAACGATCACGGTGGATGTGTTCAACGCGTTCTCCAGTCTCTACGACGGTCTCGGGGTTTCGATTGCCGAGACCGCGCCCGGTGAAATGGTCTTGCATCGGATGGTGCCGTGCGCCTGCTCAGGCAGTGAGGATGTAGAACACCGCGGCCATCGCCAACACAACAGCGGCAGCGGATGCCATCGCCGCCGTCAGGGAGGTCGGGGGCGGATTCATCGGATCTGTTCCTGACGTCGACCGCGCCGTCATGGGCGGTAGCGGGATTCGTAGGCCTGCTTTTCCTCGTTCATTTTCTTTTTCTCGTGTACGTCGAGGAGCGCCGGACTCAATCCGTGGCTGACCAGACGGTGCCGCAGGTAGATCTTTTTCAAGGCGAGAAGAAAATAGACGAAGGGCAGGAAGAGTAAGAGCACCATGCTGATCCGGATGATCCAGGGGCCGGGGATCAGCAACAGCCCCACCAGGATCGGCAGCAAGGGCACGATGCACCGTGTCGCGTAGCGGCGGGCGGCGCCGGGGCCGGTGATGTCCTCGATCACCCACGGAATGAACTCGTCCGGCAGGGTGCGTCCGGCGAGGTACTTGAGGTGCTGGGCGAAGGTGGGATGTGCGATGGTTCCGTTCTGGGACATGGTGTTTCATTCCTCGATGTTCATCGATAGGTACTGGTTCCTCGGAAGCACCAGCATGCGGGCGTATTCGATGGCGCGTGGTGTGTCGGAGAAGATGTGTCGGCGTTCGCTGTCGGAGGTGGTGAAGACACCGAGGGCTTTCAGTGGCCGGAGGTGGTCCGGTTTCATACCGGAAATCAAGACGGTGATGTGGCGGTGTTCGAGTTTGTCGATGGCGTCCTTGAGGACGATGGCGCCGGTGGCATCGATCGCGGTCACCCGTGACATGCGCAAGATGACGACCTTGACGTCGGAGACGTCCGCCAATTCGAGCAGGAAGCGGTGAGCGGCGGCGAAGAACAAGGCGCCGTCGATGCGGTAGGCGACGATGTGTTCACGGAGCAGTTCGTGTTCTTCGCTCTGGTGCCCGTCGTCATCGAGTGGGACTTGTTCGATCTTGGCTGATTTCGCCACTGCGCGCAGTGCCAGGATCGCGGCGAATGCGACACCGACCGCGACCGCGGTGACGAGGTCGAGTGCGACGGTGACCAGGAACGTTGCGCCCATGACCGCGGTGTCGGCTCGGGTGGCGCGCGCGATGGCGATGATCGAGGCTGTTTCGACCATGCGCACGGTGGTGGCCAGCAGCACCCCGGCGAGAGCGGCCAGGGGTATCTCGGCGACCAGGGTCGATGCCAGGTAGACGATCGCGGCCAAGATGACGGCATGGGTGAGTGCGGCGAGGCGACTGCGCGCGCCGGAGCGAACGTTGACGGCCGTGCGAGCGATGGCGCCGGTGGCCGGGACGCCGCCGAACAGGGGTGCGGCGATGTTCGCCAACCCCTGTCCGAACAATTCCCGGTCGGGATTATGGCGGGTCCCGACTCCCATCGAATCCGCCGCGGTCGCCGACAGAAGTGATTCGAGGGCGGCCAGCGCGGCCACTGCCAGGGCCGGGGCCACCAGCGAGGTCAGATCCCCTAGATGCAGAAAGTTCAGTGTGGGTGCGGCGATGCCGGAGGGGATTTCACCGATGCGGGCGATGTCGAGGTGCAGCAGTTGCGCGGCCAACGTCGCGACAGCCACGGCGACGAGCGAGAACGGAACCTTGGGGAAGTAGCGTCCGCCGACGAGGATGGCGACGGCCACCGCGAGCGCTGTTGCCGGGGTGAGAATCGAGGGGTGCGCGACGAATTTGGCGACCGCGTCCGCTGCGCTGCGCCACACCTTGTCCCCTTCGGCGTCGGTGATACCCAGAGCGGCCGGGATCTGTTGGAGGGCGATGACCACGGCGATACCAGCGGTGAACCCTTCGATGACCGGTGCCGGCATGAAACGCACGGCCCGCCCCACTCCGGCGAACGCCAACACCACCAGCACGATGCCGGCGATCAACCCGACCGCCAGGACACCGGATCCGCCGTATTCGTGAACGATGGGAACCAGGACCACGGTCATGGCCCCGGTCGGCCCGGACACCTGGAACCGGGAGCCGCCGAAGACAGCGGCGACGGCGCCGGCGACGACAGCTGTGGTCAGCCCGGCCGCCGCCCCGAGCCCGGTGGAGATGCCGAATCCCAAGGCCAGCGGAAGAGCGACCAGTGCCACGATCAGGCCGGCCAGCAGATCCGCGCCGGGTGCGCGCAGCGACGAACTCCATTCGCTCCATCGCGGCAACAGGTCCCGTACGGCCTGGGCAGCGCGGCCGAGCGAGTTCTGCGGGGACGGAGTGGAATTCGGTGCGGGCGTATCGGTCATAAGGTTCCTCGGTACTGCGAGAAGAAAGTGGAAGCCTGTCTGGTTACTTGCTAATATTAGCAAGTAACCAGATGAAGGGAGTGGTGATGCGTGTAACACCACTGCGCGGACTGCTGAGCGCGCCGTTGCTGCAGTGCCGCGAATGTGCCAGGTTGTGCCGTCGGTCCGCGGTGACGCCGGGCGGAAACGTGTGCCCATGGTGTGGGGAGCGGGCGTTGTCGACGGCTGTCCTGGGCTCCCCGCTGCGCTCGTCGAGTTGACGGCGCTCTGGGTGGGAGATCACCACGTTCGGTCTCACGTCAGAAGATCCCGATCCGGGAGGTTGAGGGGCAACTTGACCGGATCGGGACCTTCGGTGAGGGCCTCCAGCGCGAGAGACTCGACGTGAGATGCGCTGGCAGCCCTGCTCGGGGGTCAGCAGTCGTCGGCGCGGGTGCGCACACGCCGGAAATGCGTGTCGCGGGACGGGGCCTCGTCGGTGAGTTCGTAATCGAACGTCGACAGTCGTTGACGCAAGGCACGCAACTCTTCACGCAGCGCGTCGGGGAGTCTGTTGCCGCCGATCGTGGCGTACCACTGATCGATGAGGGGAAGTTCGGCCGCCCACTCCGCCGGGTCGACCTTCAATGCAGCGGCAATGGTGGGGCGATGAAGGTCGAGTCCGGTCAGATCCAAGGCATCGAGGGTCGGAACGTGACCGATCGGGGTCGCCTCGGAGTCACCGGTTCCGTCGACGCGTTCGAGCGCCCACTTGAGAATCCGCGAGTTTTCTCCGAAGCCAGGCCACAGGAACTCGTCGTGGTCGCCGCGACGAAACCAGTTCACGTAGAAGATCTTCGGCAACTTCGAGGAATCGGTGCGCGCGCCGATATCGAGCCAGTGCTGGAAATAGTCCCCGACGTGGTAGCCCAGGAACGGCAACATCGCCATCGGGTCGCGGCGTACCATCCCGACGGCGCCTGCTGCGGCGGCCGTGGTCTCCGACGAGAGTGTCGAACCGAGGAAGACGCCATGCTGCCAGTCGAAGGATTCGGTGATCAACGGCATGGTAGTGGCGCGCCGGCCTCCGAAGAAGATCGCCGAGATCGGAACCCCTGCCGGGTCGTTCCATTCCGGCGCCACTGTCGGGCACTGTGCGATCGGGGTGCAATAACGTGAATTCGGGTGTGCTGCCGGCGTCCCCGACGTCGGAGTCCACTCGCGCTGTTGCCAATCGAGGAGATGCGCCGGCGGCTGCTTGGTCATCCCTTCCCACCACACGTCGCCGTCGTCGGTCAGGGCGACGTTGGTGAAGATGGAGTTCCCTTTCTCGATCGTCGCCATGGCATGCGGGTTCGTCGCGGTGCTGGTACCCGGGGCGACACCGAAGAAACCGGCTTCGGGGTTGACGGCGTAGAGCCGGCCGTCGTCACCGAAACGCATCCAGGCGATGTCGTCACCGATCGTTTCCGCGGTCCACCCGTCGAGTGTGGGATCGAGCATCGCCATGTTCGTCTTACCGCACGAGGACGGGAACGCCGCCGCGATGTAGTGCACCACCTCGTCCGGGGAGGTGAGCTTGAGGATGAGCATGTGCTCTGCCAGCCAACCCTCGTCCTTGGCCATCTTCGACGCGATACGCAAGGAGTAGCATTTTTTCCCCAGCAGCGCGTTACCGCCGTAGCCCGAACCGTAGCTCCAGATGGTGCGTTCTTCGGGGAAATGGGAAATGTACTTGGTGTGATCGCACGGCCACGGGACGTCGACCTGCCCGTCGTAGAGGGGTGCGCCGACCGAGTGCAGACATTTGACGTACTCGACATCCTTACCGAGCGCTTCCCAGACCGGTGTCCCGGACCGGGTCATGATCTGCATCGACACGGCGACGTATTCCGAGTCCGTGATCTGGACACCGAATTTCGGTTCCGGGGCATCGAGGGGTCCCATGCAGAAGGCGATGACATACATCGTGCGCCCCGACATCGCGCCGCGGTACTGCTCGGTCATGACCGTCTTCATATCGAGGGGGTCCATCCAATTGTTCGTCGGACCGGCATCTTCGCGCGACTGGGAACAGATGAACGTCCTGTCCTCGACCCGGGCGACGTCCTCAGGATCGGAGACACACCGGAACGAGTTCGGCTTGCGGTCCAGGCGCACGAACGTGCCTTTGTCGACGAGCAGATCGGTCAGGCGATCCCATTCGGCGCCGGACCCGTCACACCAGACCACCTCTCGCGGTGAGGTCAGGTCCTCGACCTCGGCCACCCAGGCCGCGATGTCGGCACGAAGCGCGCCGAGACGAATCGGGTCGGAGTCGATATGGGTTGTCACTGTGTTCTCCTGACATGTGTTCGGTGCGCGGTACGCACCTGTCCGAGCGGGATAGACGGGAAATTCGATCAGTGCAGGTGGGTGCTGTACGGAGGGGCGTGGCCGAGAGATTTGGTGACCTGCCTGGCGATGGAGGAGAGCAGCATCCGCTCGTCCGCGGACGGGAGAGTGCACCCCACAGGGGTGATCAACGCCAGTGAGCGCGCGCAGGCAGCGATCATCTCGGCGGTCAGAATCGTGACGCCATGGCCGCAGAGGACACCGAGCAATCCGGGAAGAACGACCGCGCCGTGATCGAAAGTGTCACCAGGCATGCTCACCACTTGCCGCGCGGGCACCGAATCGCCCACGCAGCCATCGAGATCGACGAGAACATCGTTGTGTTCCATCAGTCGGCGCAGCGGAAACTGGTGCGCATCACTGGCACGCCAGCTGCTGATACCGGCGACACCGGACATCAACAACGTCGGCCCGAGCATCGGAGCTCGATGGGCCCCGGTGATCACCACTTGCCCTACCCGCGGCCCCACGACGAGGTTCCGCAGCGCCGAAATCGTCATCGCGGTCAATGTTGCTGTCACGACGTCGATCTCGGTGACGACCAGCGGGCCGCCACGCTCGGCGACCCCGTGCTGCACGGCTGTGGCAGCATTCGCGTCCAGTCCGACGACGAAGGCAGCGGAGATCCGCGGTTGCAGGCTCAGTACACGGGCGATCACGGTGTTGACGTCCGCCGTCGCCAAGGGCAACCGAACTGCGTGCAGTGCAGTCCGGTCGCAGATCATGGCGGCGTAGTCCTCCATCGCCTCCCACGGTGACCGCGTCCTGACCGCGGCGCGATGCGATCGGGCCGCCGCAACTCCCACCACCGCGACATCGACGCGGCTCAAGACTGCACTGTCCGGATGGACGTCGTTGGTCGTCACCGCCCGCCACCTCTTTCGAATCGATCAGCCGGTTGTCCGGCTGCCAGTTCTACAATGTACGTACTTTAGCAATTTCGCAACTAGTGGATAAGTGCAGGAACTATTCCTGCATGATGTGTGCCCTACCGCGCCTTACCGGCCAGAGCGGGCGGCTCCGGAATCTCCTCGACCAGCATTTCGGCCTGGCCGGCGACCATCCCGGTCAAGATGGCGCGCGCCGTGGTCAACAAATCGGCGACACGCGGCGACGTCAGAGCGTACGAGACGGACAACCCTTCCCGCCGCGCAGTCACCAGACCTGCTCGACGCAGAATGGACAGTTGCTGCGACAGATTGGCCGGCTCGATCCCTACCTCGGGAAGCATCTCCGAGACGGCATGCTCACGCTCGCTCAAGAGCTCGAGGACGCGAATACGTGCGGGGTGTCCCAGCGTCTTGAAGAAATCGGCCTTCATCTGATAAAGCGGCTGGCGCGAGTTCACAACCACGACGCCTCCTGTCACTCGAGTCGGATCGTCGGCATGCGCGTAGGTGTGGCGCGCCGCTGTCCTGCCCCTGCAAATCCAGCGCAGAAGCTCCCACCGGTTGTGGTACTTGCGAATCTTAGCAATTTGCGTGGGTATTCGTCGGCGCAGAGCGGGAAGTGTCGGCCATGGCGAAGACTCAAAGCGCAACATGTTTCAGAATTGGGCGTCAGTGATTTGAAACATGTTGTGGTATAGCTTTATTCGTCGCTCTGAAAAGGACAAACACGTTCTAATAATTTTTGCTACTCGAGGAGGTACGACAACACATGGGAAATCCTGTGATCGTGGAAGCGGTACGCACTCCCATCGGAAAGCGCGGAGGATGGCTCTCGGGTCTGCACGCCGCCGAACTGCTGGGAGCCGCTCAACGAGGGCTACTCGATCGTGCGGGACTCGATCCGATGCTCGTCGAACAAGTCATCGGGGGGTGCGTCACGCAGGCTGGCGAACAGTCCAACAACGTGACGCGGACCGCATGGCTGCATGCCGGTCTTCCCTGGCAGACCGGGTGTACCACCATCGACTGCCAATGCGGTTCCGCCCAACAGTCGACCCATCTGATCGCCGGTCTGATCGCCACCGATGCGCTCGACGTCGGGATCGGCTGTGGCGTCGAAGCGATGAGCCGGGTGCCCCTTGGCGCCAATGTCGGTGTGCATGCCGGACCTCGTCGTCCTGCCTCCTGGAACATCGACATGCCCGATCAATTCGAGGCCGCCGAACGCATCGCCTGTCGTCGCAATCTGACCCGGGCCGACATCGAAGCCTTCGGTGTGCACTCGCAGGTGAAAGCGCACCGCGCGTGGGCGGAGCACCGTTTCGACACCGAAGTGCTGCCCGTCACAGCACCGGTCCCCTCATCCGGCTCGGAACCTACCTACGCGCTGGTCGAGAAAGATCAGGGTCTGCGAGAGACCACTGCGGAGGCACTTGCTGCGCTCGCCCCGATCATCGCCGGCGGAATTCACACCGCGGGAACCTCGTCGCAGATTTCCGACGGCGCAGCTGCGGTCCTGCTGATGGACCACACCCGCGCCGAGCAACTGGGCCTGAGGCCGCGTGCCCGAATCGTCGCGCAATGCCTCGTCGGCGCCGAACCCGAATTCCACCTCGACGGACCGGTACAGGCAACCAGTCGGGTGCTCGACAAGGCAGGAATGAAGATCGGTGATCTGGACTTGTTCGAGATCAACGAGGCATTCGCCTCCGTCGTCCTGTCCTGGGCCAGCGTGCATGACCCGGACATGGACACGGTGAACGTCAACGGCGGTGCGATCGCCCTCGGGCATCCCGTGGGGAGTTCCGGAGCCCGACTGATGGCCACCGCGCTGCACGAACTCGAACGACGCGACGCCTCAACAGCATTGATCACCATGTGCAACGGAGGAGCGCTCGCCACCGCCACGATCATCGAACGCATCTGAGAGCGGGGTCGGTCGAGTCGACGCTTGGGTGAACCGACCGACCCCACTGTCAGCGACTCCCACTGTCAGCGAAGAAGCGAACACCGGAGAACAGGCGTCATCCCAAGCGCTCGATGATCGTCACGTTCGCCGTCCCGCCACCTTCACAGATCGTTTGCAAGCCGAAGCGCCCGCCTCTGCGTTCGAGTTCGTTGAGCATCGAGGCGAACAATTTCGTTCCGGTAGCGCCGAGCGGGTGCCCGAGGGCGATCGCACCGCCGTTGACATTCACCCGGGCCGGATCGGCGCCGGTTTCCTTGATCCACGCCAGCACCACCGGCGCGAAAGCCTCGTTGATCTCTACCACGTCGATGTCGTCGATACTCAAACCGCACTTGCCCAACGCGTACTTCGTGGCCGGTATCGGCGCGCTGAGCATGAAGATGGGATCCGCGCCCCGCGCGCTCAGATGATGAATGCGTGCTCGCGGAGTCAAGCAATGACGGGCCACCGCCGCCGCCGACGCCACGAGAACCGCGCTCGCTCCGTCACAGATCTGGCTCGCCGAGGCCGCGGTGACAACGCCGCCCGGCAACAACGTCGGAAGAGCCGCCATCTTCTCGAGACTGGTCTCTCGCGGGCATTCGTCGACCCGAAAATCGCCCACCGACACGATTTCGTTCTCGAACCGCCCGTTCTCGATCGCCGATCGAGCCCGGGCATGGCTCTGCAACGCCCACTGTTCCATCTCAATCCGACTGATCTGCCAGTTCCGAGCAATCAACTCCGCGCCGCGAAACTGGGAAACCTCCTGATCGCCATACATCCGGCGCCACCCGATCGACCCGTGAAACGGTGTCTCGAAGCCGAACTGCTGCCCCACCGTCATCGCCGAGGCGATCGGTATCACGCTCATGTTCTGCACTCCACCTGCAACAACGAGATCCGCCGTCCCACTCATCACCGCCTGAGCGGCGAAGTGCACTGCCTGCTGACTCGAACCACATTGGCGATCGACAGTCACCCCCGGCACCTCCACCGGAAGCCCCGCCGCCAACCAGGACGTGCGCGCGATATTGCCCGCCTGCGGCCCGATGGCATCGACACACCCGAAAACGACGTCGTCGACACCGTGCGGGTCGATCTCGGTGCGTTCGAGCAGATGAGTGAGAACGCTCGCCCCCAGATCTGCCGGATGGGTGGCAGAGAGCGCACCCCCCTTTTTTCCGATTGCAGTGCGCACCGCATCGATGATGTATGCCTCGGACATCGAGAACTCCTCCAGCCTGGCCCGCGCGGCTACGACTTCGAGCACTGACGCGAGACGTCGTCGCACAGCGACGAAACCCTTCATGTACCAAGCAGATGCTTGGTACATGAAGGGTAGTACCGCACGCAATCGACGCGAGCAGGCACCCACAAAACCGCTCACCCCAGCAGGTTTCGGCTCTCCACAAGGCTATGAGCGTATTCTCTCCACCATCGACTGCGTGGCCCGCGATGCAGTCGAACACCTTCACGACCCGCTATCGACCCCGGCCCGTACTCCGAGGGCGACATCAGAAAGAGCCCAGCAGTGACGCATGAGCCTCCCGCCGATCCTGTGAGTGCGAGTCCCTTTCTGCACTCTCCGGCGGACATGGCGATGAACCTCTACGTCGGCTTCCTCGACTCCTTCGCCGTCTTCCTCATCGGCGGGATCTTCATCTCGTCGGGCAACGCCGCTATCACCCCCATCGACACATGGACGATCAACATCCCCGTCCTGGCCGGCACCATCGCCAGTGCCCTGATCGGATTCGTTCTCGGCGTCGTGATCGCAACACTCCTCACACCACATCGCGAGCGAGTTTTTCTGACAGCGACTCTTCTCCTGGCCGGCGCCGGATTGACGATGCTGTTCATGCCCGGACCTGTCGTCGTGGCGTTCCCCGTCACGCTCGCCGTCGGCGCTGTCAACGTACTTCTCGGTGCGCGCGGGCAACTCGCGGACACCACCCACGAGGTGACCCAGAAATTGTTGTCTCACAATACAATCCAACCCACCGGGCGAAGGGTCCAAAGCTCGGCCGGGTTCATCGGCGGGGTGGCGGTGGGAGCGCTCAGCTATCGGCTCCTTGCCGAGGCAAGTCTGTGGTTGGCGCTGGCCTGTTCGATAGCCATGATGGCACTGACCCACCGGAGGCCACCAGAAAACACGGCGACCACCAACATGTGACCACTCGCTGCGAGCGACCCTGCAGGCGAAAATCCGCAAGCCGCAGAATCTCGCCAACAGGGTCTACACGTCCCCGTCACAGTCCAGGAAACGAGAACGTGACTCGGCCGACCCTACGCCTGACCGGAACCCGACACGTTCACCGGCAGGCTATCTACCCTGGTGACGAAGCCGGACAGTGAAGTGGAGAGCAAAAGCTGGAGGGTGTCGCCGGGACCGGTGTCAGCGCCGTCTCGATAGACGGCGTCCGCCATGCTCTTCCGTGGAAACAAGACGGTCGGACCCACAATCTTCGCCATCGTTCGGGACGCGAATACGCTGTCCCCCAATACAAGTAGAGCAAAGCTGGGCGTCTCACCGCAGCCTGTGTCGCTTATCGGGGCCATGAGGTTCGCTCTGACCATGAGCTTGTGCAGTCCGGACTCAAGATTGACGTATCGGAGCCTGAACCGATGTGCACTGCTCGAATGGAACGACCGAGCGCCTAACCGAAACGTGTCTATTCCCACCCGAACGCGCAGTGTCCAAAAATTCTGTGATGGGACCTCAGATATCTAACAGAAACCCTGGAATAGTGCAGACATCGAATACCTACCGTGCACCGGTTTATGTCGGCGGTAGCCTCAGGCACCCAGCTTTCAAAGGGATCCGAGGCGATAAACGAGAGGACGAAGTCGTTCTTCCAGGCAGGCACTGACACGCCACAATGCACGACAACGATCGAGGGGCCCACGATGGCAAACACGAGTCGTCAAGATTTGGCAAACAAGGTGGCGAACCACCTCGAGTCTCTCGCCGGATTCAACTCCCGGCACGAGCGAGCGAACCATCTCATTTCCTCAGCTATGTTCCAAGTCGGATTTGCGCGCATTGCTCTCGGCCTAGCCCGGTGGTCGCACGATGCCGACGGGCCCTCAGAGATGAGTGAAAAACTGGCGGACGAACAATTCGACGTACTGATCATTGCGCCGATCGACTATGCGTCACGAACCGCGAAGAGCTGCCTGGACTTATGTGCCGCAGCAGCGTTCAGGATGTCGAACGCGGAATCTATGCCGTGGCCGGAAGCCTCCGATAGAGAGAGTGACGTCGCCGACTTGCTCGGGCGGGACAAAGGGGGGAAAGACGACAGTCCTCCACTACTTCGTGCACAGCAGGCTGAGTGGCTCCGTGCTCTGGAAGGAAACCCCGAGTACGCCAAACTAAAAAAGATTCGCGATGTCTTCACTCACCGTCGCCTCGCTTCATGGGCAGTTCCGCCAACGGGGGCGGGAATCATTGTGGATGATGTGCGCTATGACGGGGTGAAACTCGCTGAGGCGTTCGTGGCACTGGCTGAAGCTCAATTCGACGCATACGCCCATGCAGTGCTGAGCGACTTTCCTTCCGATCCTGCAACCGGCAGAGACGAAGCCGCCGGCACCTGACGGTGTCCAGCGGCTTCACAGGGTCGGTGCCCCGTCTTGCGCCTCTCGGCAAGTGGCCGCTCGAAGCGGCATTTCTGGGGTGGTACCCGGGGCAAAGAACCGAACACCGACAGCCTCTACAACGAAGACCGTCGCAGAGTTATTCCGCGCCGCTGACCAGCGCAGCAGCTCATTTTCTGGTGATGATCATCCGCAGCACGAAGCGGAAGACCACCGCGGTGCCGGCTCCGACCGCGACCCCGGCCATCACGTCGGCGAGGAGAACCCCGACTGTGGCACCGAGAACCGTGGCCGCTGCCATCGCCAATGCAACATCAGCAGATGCCGGCCGAGGACCGTTGATCGCAGAACCCCTCTCCATGCTGCCGACGCGGTTATCGAGATCATCACACGCCGTTTGACGCGGAAGTCGGACCCACGCTGTTCAATGGGACAGGAACCGACTACGAGGAGGTCAGGCCATGTGTGGGCGCTACGCCAGCAAAAGCTCAAGCAAGGAATTGCAGTCGTTCTTCGACACCATGCAAACAGTCGGCGACGAACTCCCACCGTCCTACAACGTCGCCCCCACGCAACCCGTCCGGGTGATCCTCGAACGAACCCCACGCGAGGAACCCGACTCCGAGCCCCAGCGCCAGCTCCGGACCGTCCGCTGGGGTTTGCTCCCTGCCTGGGCAAAAGACCGGAAGATGGCGTCCAAGCTGATCAACGCCCGCAGTGAAACCGTCACGGAGAAGCCCTCATTCAGGAGTAGCGCTTCCAAGCGGCGGGCCATCGTTCCCGCGAACGGCTACTACGAATGGATGAAAAGCGAAGAGGGAAAGAAGATTCCGTACTTTCTTCACGGAGACGGTGACCTGATCGCGATGGCTGGACTCTACGAGTTGTGGCCCGATCCTGAACTGCCAGAAGATGATCCGAACAAGTGGGTATGGACCTGTACTGTCTTGACTCGGCCAGCTACGGATTCCACGGGACACATACACGACAGATCCCCGCTGATCCTGCCCGAATCGTTCTGGGAACACTGGCTCGATCCGAACCTCACCGACAAAGGCGAGGTCCAGGCCATGATCAATTCCGTTCCGGAGCCGCATCTCGAACCCTACGAAGTCTCGACTGCGGTCAATAGTCCGAGGAACAACGGCCCGAGCTTGCTCGAACCGGTCCACTGATTGACGTTCTGGTCCTTCGCGCTCGACGAGAGGTCAGGATTCCCGCATCGTCACCCGGGCGAGCATCTGCTCCATCTGCGGCCATCCGAGAGCGAGGTTCGATCCGTTCATCTGGACCCGTGTGTTCCACTCCGGAGCGAAGGCATCGAACATGATCCGAGCAGCGGGAGCGAGTACGTCCCGCTCGACGGCGTCAACGGTGTCGACATCCCAACGGAACTCCCCGTCGATGGAATCGGGTTCACCGAACACCCACGTCAGACGCTCGGACACATAGCCCAGATCCGCTAGCTCTGACGCAGTGTAAAAATCCTTGCTCATTACTTCCTCCGAATCACCGATCGACCGTGCACATCATCGTGCCGCAACACCGCGCGGACGGGCCTGACGGACGCGTGAAAGTGGCTGGGAGAGGGGTGTGTGACCCCGTAGGTCGAATCCGGGCAGGTGTGGTTCTCTGACGCTGACAGATGCACTGCGCCGGAAGGCGAGACGACTCCAGGAGCGGCGATGTTGGCGATGAAAACAATGTGCGAGAGGTGCCGCGCCTCCCTCGACAACGCCTCTGCCGCAACGATATGCAGCTACGAATGCACCTTCTGCGTCGACTGTTCGGCGGCGATGGACAACGAGTGCCCGAACTGTGGCGGCGAGTTGACCGCGCGTCCTGCTCGCATCGCGCAAGCACCGGCGATTCGTCGGGGATGGGCAGGCCGAATCGGTCGCTACCTCGCCCAACGCAAGCCCTCCGGCGTCCTCGAGCTCACCGCTGCCGAGCGGGACCTGATTTCGCAGATCAAGGCCACCGACGGAGAAAGGTTGGCAGCGATCGAGGTGCGTCATCTACGTCCCGACTGCACACCGCGAGAAGCTCTCATCACCGTTCTCAACCTTCGCGGGGAAGACGTGTTCCGAACCCCTGCCGGCCACGCTGTCGGTGAGAAAGCAGGTCGCGCCGACCGGAAGCCACAGACGCTGTGACCGACGAGCACACCATGCCCGCACGCTCCAGATTCCGCGCAGCCGGAGACCGGGCAGCAGCGCGTCTGCGGAAACGAGCCGAGTGGGCTGCCGTCGCGGCGCAGCGCAGAGCCGCCCATGACCGGGCCTACGAACAGTGGGCCACCGGCGCGCTTGCCCCGTACCGGATCACCCGCGCACTCGACGCCGCCGAGCTGTACGGCCCCGACGTCGACATCGCATGCGGGGCACAAGAGCCGGCAGTCGACGAATGGGAGGCCGGCACCCGCTACCCCTCGTTCGAGCAACTCCTCGCCCTGGCCGCGCTGACCCACCAATCCCCGGACTCGTTCACCGCACGCGAAGGCGACGAGGACCTCGACCTCCGAGACACCACGATGTGGTGCCGCATCAGCAAAGCCGAGCGCGCCCGATGGCGACCCCCGATCACCGAATTCGCCGCCGCGGCCGTCGAAGAATGTCCCGGTACCAACGATTACCGCGCCACCCACCTGTTCTGACATGCCCACCAAACGCAAACTTCAAGGGGACAAGGACGTGGCCGACGGTATAGCCCCTATGCCCCATATGGGATTCCGCCATTGAGGGGCGTGCCGAACCAGGGGCCCGGCACGCCCCTCGCACGGCGTTACTTGATGCGGCGCACACCCAAAACGCGGAGGGCCACCCAACTGGCGACACCGCACGCGAGGGCGACAGCGGCACCTGCGCTGAGCGCAACCACGATCAACGCACTTGCAAAGGTCAACGCCACCGAGCGCATCAGCCACCGGTCGAGGACGCCATCCCCTCGGGCGGACCAATCCGGCCTTCTCTGACGGCTTGCTTTGGCTATCAGGAGTCCGAGTGTGCTCGTTGAAGACAGGGCCCAAAAGAGAATCGGTGTTGTCATTTTTTCTTGCCTTCCGATGATGCCGGGCGAGGAGGTTCGCCCTGCATCGCGGAGCATGCCGTGCAGGTTCTCCACCCTGATCGTCATCGGAAAATGCGGTACCGATCCTGAATTCTGTGCGGCCCCAGGCAGAAATTCGTCGGCGAGCAGCTGAGAAGATAGACAGTCATCGCATCTCGACAGAGGAGGATTTCGTGCAGCAGGGCGACCAAGTGAGAATCGGGACCGGAGGCGTCTCGGTGTTCACGATCGTCAGCGTCGACGAGGACGCGCACTCCGCGATTGTCGAATCCAGCGTGGATGCCCCGGGCAAGTACCCGTTTCCGGTGAAGCTGGCCAATCTTGTGCCGGCTACCTGACGGCACTGCCGCATCCACGTAGGCGAAGGCCGTCGATCGAGGGGTGCGGCGCCCAAAGTATCGAGTCGACGACTCTGTGGTCGACAATCGCCGTGGTCCGCTCGGAGTCGATGGTGGTGACCGCGAGACCGGCAGGAGGTCGCCGAGGTCGCGGAGCCCGCGTGGGGTGAAATCCCTGGGCCTTGCCCTGTGAGAATGCCCTCGGTCGAGGGGTGTTCGTCAAGCATTTCGCGGGGGCAGCGTTTCGGCCTCTGAGGTCCACGCTGAGCGGTGAATCGACGGCCAGTGTCTCCGGGTAAGGGTGAAAGTAGCGATCTTGCGATGCGAATTCCGCCGCGACCCTTTTGCGGAACTTTCGAAATGGCGATACTTTGGGTTGCACCGACGCAACTTGTCAGGATTGCAAGCCAACCCTGACATGCTGAGGAAACAGAAAAGCTGGGCATCCGCATCCAAACGAAAGCCCAGCTGGTCTGCCTAACGGAACAGTTCAATGAGGACCAGGGCCACTGACGCGATAGCGGTAACTATCGCCACGTAGTCCCGGTCCTTCCGTTTTTTACGCGGAAGATTGACCATTCGTTTCACCTCCTTCCCCTCATGAGCGGCTCCGGGAGTGGAGCGCAGAATGTGGAGAGCCACCGTTGAAGGCTTGGAGGCGATGTGATGCCTTGGCCGAATGTCTCTTAGAACTTCGGTTGGTGCATCACTGTCGACAACTTTAACTGGTGCCCTTCTCCCGGAAAGCCAACACAACACTCGGTCCGCGGTCTCGCCGGTGGCATAAAACCGCGCTAGAGGGGGGCTAGAGGTCAGTTGGCGCGGGCATGGGGGTAGTTTCCGCAAAAATCCAATGTGACAGGGATCACAAAAATTCTTGGCGTCCGTGTACCTTTGCGACAACCTGCGCGCCGGAATCTTGTTCGTGTCCGCAGGATGGTGTCGGCACCAGGGAATTCCGATGAGGTCATGAGCTGGTGGGCTCGTCCCTCTCTGTGGAGTGAGGTCCGGCGCTGGCCGAATAGGCCCTCCGCGCAGCCTGGACGACCGCACGTGTGGGCCCGCTGGCGTGAACAACATTGAGCGGCGGTACCCACTGCTCGATCACGGTGGCCTCGACCGCACCCGGAGTTGGGTGTGGACACCAGGACAGCCGCAAATGGGCGTGCATCCACGCAGTCAGGCGGATCTCGTCGTCGGCGACGAGCACGACGCGGTCCGTGCGACGAGTCCGGTAGTGCTCGGTGTCGAGCAGGAGTCCAGCGAGGGTGCGGCGCAGCGTGGACGATCGACTGCGGCGCAGGTGGTCTTTGATGATCCGCCGTCGCAGGTTGGTCGCGAGTCCGACATAGAGCAATCTCTCTCCGAAGTCGGTGGGATGAGCAGGACCTGGAAGCGCCGGAAACACCTCGACAGCTGCCCACCATGCATACAGGCCCGGCGCGGCCGGCAGCGTCATCAGATCGTCCAGTGCGTGATTGCCAGAACTGAGCACGGTGATGGTGCCGGCCGGATCGAGATCAGTTCCTGCGTGGGGCTGCATGGTCGCCAGCGTGCCTGTGATCTACGAACAGAGCCAACCGAGGGTGAGTAGTCGGCCAGCTCGTCAAAACATCAGCCCTAGACCTCTGCACGTCGAACGCGTACGCGTACGCGAGGAATTGGCAATTCGCCAGAAATTGTCAGACCGCCGCGCTTGATAAGTCGATTCTGCGCATCTCTGCTCGCTCACTCCTGCGCCCCGACCCTCTGGTCAGCATTGCCATCTCGTATCAGAGTCTCGTAACAAGGATCGCAGCGTCTCGTAATATCAGGTCTCACATGCGCATTGAGCGTCGGTATGCGTGTGTGCCGACAGGCATTTTTCGTGCCAGTCTCTTGCCATGACCACGAACATCCAGCCCGGCCAGCAACCGCAAGCGACAAACTCGACTTCCGCCCCGACAGCGACTGCGGTCTCCGGTCCGGCATCGCCTGCCATCCCGAGCGCGACATCGACCGCCATCTCCAGCGCGACCTCGACTGCTACCTCGGGTGCGACATCGCCCCCGACATCGACTCCGACGTCGCTGCTCCAGGCAATGATCAAGCTCGAAGCGCGCGGCTTCACCCCCATTCGGCATTCCTTCGTTCAGAAGCATTCGACAACCGTGTCGGGCCCGGATCGCAAAGCCGTGCTCGCTGACCTCGTCACCGCTCGCAGGGGCAGGGAGCTGAACGCATACCTGGCACTGCTGATGAACTACAGCCAGATCGAGAAGAACGCGGCTCGACCGTGGCCGGCAGCGGTGTGGGCCAGGGCTTTGTCCGTCAGCGACACCGATCCGCTGCCTGTGCCCGCGATGAGCCGGATCTGGGCCCGCTTGGAGGACCACGGACTGATTGACCGCTCACGGGTGTGGAAGAGGACACTCGTGCGGCCTCGAGACGAGTCGACTAAGCGGCCGTACACCCGACCGCGCCCAGACACGGTCCCGGAGAAGGAAAAGCCGCACGAAAGCTACTTCATCCTGCCGTCGGCGTACTGGACGGAGCGCTGGCACACCAAGCTCGACCTGCCCGCTCGCGCGCTCCTGCTGATCATGCTTCACGGAACCAGCTCGAAGGACGAAACGTACTTGCCCTACGAGAAGGCAGAGAGCTGGTACGGGATCTCGGCGAAGACCACCCAGCGGGGGATCGACCAGCTGTTGAAAGAGAAGTTGCTGAAGGTGACGCGAACAGAGCGCGTCGTCGCGGACTTCTCGGCGACAGGACACGCATCCCGTACCTACTACGCGCTCACCGGACCCTTCAGCCGTGCAGAGCGCGCGAAATTGCAGACCAGCTCGGCATCCGAGTCGGCGGCACGCGCCGCAGCGGCACGTGCCGAATAGGTGGACTCGCCCCTTCAGACACACCCGCCAGGGGACGTGTCATTTCACCAGGTCAAGGCAACAGAAACGCGGCGATAGCCCCCGTGCATCAGCTACCGGGACGCCTTGAGTCGTCCCTTCACATACGAGCAAGAAAGCAATCATCATGGACATCAGCGACGCCATCGCACCCATCATTCAGGCGCAGCCGACAGCGTCGTTTGTCTTGATCGCGGCAATATCGTTGGTCGTTGTCGCAGTGTTCGTCCGCGTGGTCTTGTTCATGGTTGCGGCTGTCAGCACGCAGGACCCGACGATGTACGACCGCATCATCGGCCTCATCAGGGTCAGCAGGGGCGCCGACAGGCCGGAGCCGGACGAGGAGCCCTCAGCTGCGCCCGGAACATAAGTGGTTGCCGAACAGGGCCTTCAGTTGGCCTCGACGATTTCGTCCGGGTGCGGCTCGTATACGAACTCGTCGATGAACTGGGGGTTGGTCGGGTTCCCGGCCTTTGTCTCTGTGTGGAAGTGCGCGAGCAGCCGAGTCGGGTCGACGTTGTCGACTCTCCAGAGACGTCCGTGTCGTCGCTTGTGGCTGTAACCGGTCTCGAAGTATTCGGCGTTCGCCCGAGTAGCGCTCCAAGACCATCCAATTTGGCTTCCGTCCTCGGCGAACCGGTAGAGCGTGGTAGGCCGCGGGCATTCCGGACCGCTGTACCCGTGTCGGGCGCAGTTCTCTTCGATGACGAAGTAGCCTCCGGCTCTCGTGAACAGGGTCTTCCACTCGGCGGGTGTCAGTCGCTGGGGTCGCTCGGCAGCGACCTTGCGGATGCCCGGAAGGTCAAGGAGCCCGCCTTGCGCATAGTGGACCCAAATGGAATGTATCGCTTTCCGAAGAGTCTCGGTAGACATCCGGTCGTGGTGCTCCCACAGGAGCCTTCGAGGCACCTCGGCAGTGTCGAAGCGGTCGGCGCAATCGAGCCATCCAGCCCATTTCTCGTAATCGAGGGGTTCTACCGGTGGTGGAGTCTGCATCGAGCGATCGTATTCCGTCGAGCCTTGTGCGGTGCTGTTCTCTGATCGGTTTGTGCCGTCGTGGCTTCCGTGGGTGGAGACCGTTGTGATTGTGGGGGTGATGGCGGTGTTGGCGTATGGGGAGCGGCGGGCTTCACGTTCACGTTGAGTGCGTGTGTGCTGGTTTGCTTGTTTTGTGGTGCTGAACTGCGGTGATGACAGGTCCCCGAGGTGGGTTGTTGTTGGTGTGTGTGCCGACGAATTAGGGCCGGCCGGGTGCTCGGCGGAGTGGTGCGCGCCGGGCGGCGGGGTGTAGCCCGGTTTTCTAGATGGTTCGGAATTACGCTGCGTGTCAGCTGCTTTGGGCATGAGCGGACTTGCGGCGGGGCCCAACGCCGCTAGAGGCGATGTCGTGCCACACGGTCTTGGCGGTACTGCTCAGGCGTCGTTCGTCTTGTCGTCGAATGAGATTGAGGTGATCGTTTCGTCGTCGTGGTTGCTGGCGGGTCGGTGACTCGGCCGGACGATGGAAGTCAGTTCGTAGTCGGCAATCAAGTTGTTGTCGCGGTAGGTGATCCAGCGCGTGAGCAGCCCTGTCTCGGCGTCCATCGTCAGCGTCCCGTGTTGAGTGCTGTCGTGTGTGTGCGCGAGGTGGTTGAGGTAGCCGATCGGCGTCGATTCTGCCCGGCGACCGTGCACATCATCGTGCCGCAACACCGCGCCGGACGGGCCTCACGGATGCCTGCGGTGGCCGGGAGATTGGTGTGTGACCCCGTAGGTTGAATCCGGCTCAGCGAACTCGTCCGACCTCGACGGCGGGCCTGCGTGGTCCGCCTCGTCCCCTCTCTCGACGATCTTGGAGAATCGCGGCGGAACTCGACGCGATCCGGGTTTGGCCCTGTTCGTTCTTTGGCCGTGAGGTGTGTCCTTACAGATCAGGTGGCAACCGAACCGAAAACTCCAAGGATCGCCGTCGGCGTGCGCGCCCCGGCCTTCGTTTTGCGAGCGAGGTGGCCCGGTGCCGCGACCGGGTGACAGGAGCGATTACCGTGGTGGTGAAGGCGTTCGGAGTTCTACTCACGAGATTGACTTGTCGGGTTCCAACGATTGTGTGTGAGATGGCTTTCGTTGACCTTCAAGTTCACGATCCAGTTGCTCTAGACTTTTGCCCTTGGTTTCCACCCCGAGGAACACGAAAGCGAAGGCGCACAGTAGGTACCAGGCAGCGAAGTAGTAGAATCCCGCACCAAATCCTGTAGCTTCCACCTCCGGCTTGACCAGATTGCTGGATCCGAGAATCAGGCCCAATCCGAGTGGTCCAATGACCTTGCCGATTCCACCGAATCCGTAGGCGAATCCCATGCCAGTCGTGCGCAGGTCACTCGGCCACACTTCACCGGAGTACGGGCCGACTACCGCGAATCCGCCCTCGCCGAAGAAGTAGGTAATGATCAAGAGTGCGAAGAAGATGGAGATTCCACCTAGGTAGGCCTGGTCGTAGAACGTCGCGAGGATCAAAAAGGAGGCGGCCGCAAGGCCAGCGAGTGTTCCGGCCCGGCGGCGGCCGACAGTCTCAGCGAGGTAGGAGAACCAGAAACGCCCTGCCAATGCACCTAGCGTGACAAAGACCATGTACATCCCGGTCTCTGAAGGGGAGACGCCTAGAACCAACACCAGAAGAGTCGGCGTCCACAGTGAAAGCCCGTAGTAACCAGTTTGCATGCCGAGGTTGGTGAGTGACGAGACAGACAGGCTGCGGGGATACGCAAGCAGGCTGCGGAGGCTGTTGCCACTACTGGTTCGCTTCGCTTCCGGAACCTCGACCATGTCGGCCGGCACGGTATCAGGATCTATTTCAAGGGCCCACGCGATAGATCGACGCGCCTCTTCCAACTTTCCCTTGCGGGCGAGATACCGGGGGGATTCGGGAATCGAGACACGCAGGAAGAAGAGGAATCCGCCCAATATGGCCGCGATGGCGAGGATGCCGCGCCATCCAATGGAATCGGACAGTAGCCATACGAGCACGGACCCGAGCAAGAATCCAACCGGAATCGCCGAGGTGACAAAGCCGGTGACGCGGCCTCGTTTAGACGACGGCATGAACTCCTGCACCAGTGGGAGGTCGACTACGTAGAGACCGCCGGCGCCGAAGCCGACCACCACTCGCACCAGGGCAAGATAGATCCATCCGAAGGATGCGCTATCCGGGGTGAGCGCGAGTGCGCCGGTCGCTATGGAGAAGACGGCAATGGTGATGATGAAGACCGGCCGACGACCGATTCGGTCTGCGAGGCGCCCGAAGAAGAAGGCTCCGACGATGGCGCCGATCCCGGATGCCAACAAGATGACAGATGACTGGCCAAAGCTGAGTCCCCAGTCTCCGACCAGGAACGTGAGAATGAGTCCGATAAGGAAGTAGTCGAGGAATTCCAGACACACGGCTGCGGTCGAGACGATTGCCAGCTTTCGTTGACGTCCAGTCAATCTGGGTTGACTGTCAAGCAACTGGAACATGTTCATCTAGGGATCTCCATGTTGGGGTCGTGGGCCAACCAGCAAGGACGAACTGTGCGCCGTCGAGCGTTTCCATCTTCCCGCGCGTCCTTGTTTCGGCCGCCCGGTTCACGTGCTCAGGCCGTCTTCTGTTGGCTCAGCCACAGGCTGTGATACGACACCCGAAATGAGCCGAAGCGCCTCCGGTGTGGGGTGAATGCAACACCTGCTGGCTGATGTGATGAGAGTCTCACTGCCGTGTCATGGTGGCAATGTCGGCGAACACACTAACTACAGCGGCAAACTGTTTCGGGATACATCTGTGGGGCCGCAAGAATCGCGAGCGGCGGGTTGACGACCGTGGGTGGTAGGCATCTAATCAGCCGATCCAGGATGCGACGCCCCTGAAGGGTGCTCGAATTGGTTGCTGGATCGACTTTGTCGAGCTGGGCCAGCTGCGCGGACTGCCTGTAGTTGCCTGACGCTCCGGGAGGCGGGGCGGGACTTCGTTTCTGGGACTCCAGGGATTTCTGTGTGCAGTGTTCCACAACGTGTGGACCACATGTGTTACCGAGGACATAGCCATGGTTCTGCTGGTTCGGCACAGTGGAGGCGGATTTGAATCTCACTGATTGGTGATTCGAGACGGTCGCAGTGATCCGCATCCGGTGAGCAACCGTGGGGTGCTTCAGCGACGGCTGCTCAGTCAAGTCCAGTACCGAGAAGAAGGGTCATCAGATGACGGAACTGCAGGACGAAGTCAACAGGCAGACGAACCTGCCCACTACGGAGGAGGTATCGATTGCGTTCGTCGACGATCTGTGTCTCCGCTATCGAAACTGGGGTCGCTGGGGCGACGACGATCAGCGAGGCACCCTCAACTTCATCACGCCCGAGGCGTTGACGTACGCGGCCAGCCTCGTAAAGTCCGGAAGAGTTGTCTCGTGCGGTCTTCCGTTCAACAGCGAGGGCCCTCAGAGTGGAGGGTTTGGGGGGCGAACCAACCCGGTTCATTCAATGCTCCAAGACGGCGGAGACATCGCGCTGGGTGCCCAGGACAACATCCCGCTGCTGCGCTACACGGACGACGCCGTTTCCATGCCACTGCAGTGCGGAACACAATGGGACGCGTTGGCGCACATCTTCTATCGAGGGAAGATGTACAACGGTCATGGCCTGGAACGAGTAACCAGTACGGGTGCCACCGTGAACAGTATCGATCAGATTGCGGACGGCGTCGTGGGTCGCGGTGTCCTACTGGATATTCCGCGTCATCGTGGCGTCGAATGGCTCGAGGCGGGCGAGGCGATCGATGACGTCGAGCTCTCCGAGTGTGCCACGGCTCAGGGTGTGGAGATTCGTTCGGGCGATATCGTCCTCGTTCGCACGGGCCAGATCGCGCAAGTGCGATCTGCAGGTTCGTGGGGTCAGTACGACTCCGGACCGGCGCCCGGTCTCGGCGTCTCGGCGGCTCACTGGTTTGCATCGAACGAAATTGCTGCACTTGCCACCGACACGTGGGGTGCGGAGGTCCTTCCCAACGACATCCCAGGCGTATTCCAGCCGCTGCACTTGATCCTGCTGGTCAATGCGGGGATGACGATCGGCGAGATATTCGACCTCGAGCGACTCTCTGTCGCGTGTCAGGAAGAGGGGCGCTACGACTTCTTCTTCTCGGCACCGCCTCTGCCGATCACCGGAGCGGTAGGCTCTCCGATCAACCCGCTGGCGGTCTTCTGATGAGTGGATTTCAAGCTGACAGCGTCGAGATCACTGTTCTAGTCGAGAACTGGGTCGACATGCTTCTTCCCGACCTGGACTTCGGTGACGGCGGGCACTGTGTACGCGCGGGCCTAATCGACCATTTCGACCAGCGGCGCATCCCGCCGCAGGCTGAGAACGGAATCAGTCTCCTTGTCACCGCGCGACATGGGCGCCACGCGTCAACCGCATTGTTCGACGTCGGCCTGACAGGATCCGTTCTGATGCACAACCTTCGAGTGCTCGGGGTTGACGCCACCAGCATCGAACACGTTGTGATCAGCCATGGCCACCCCGACCACTACGGCGGCCTCTACTCCTTCCTCGACGCATTCGATCGAACCATGCCTGTTGCGACTCACACGGATGCCTTCCTTCCGCGTTACGCGGTCATGGGCGATGGCCGCACATCGGCCTACTACAACCAGACGTTCACATTGGACAATGTCGAACGCCACGGCGGACGCCCTGTGTTGAGCGGCGGGGCACTGGATCTGGGCTGCGGGATGTACACAACCGGCTATATCCCGCGGACCGTTCCGTTCGAAGGCCCGGTCGAACCTGCGGCATCGCACGCTCCCGGGCTCTACCAGGTCCGTGCTGACGGAAGCTACGGCCTCGACGAGGTCGTGGACGAGCAAGGCCTCGTCATCGACGTCAAGGGAAAGGGTCTCGTTGTCCTCACCGGCTGCGCGCACGCCGGCGTCCTCAACACAATCGACCGTGCACGCGAGATCTGCGGCCCCAAACCGGTCCATGCGGTGATGGGAGGGTTCCACCTCGGATTCCCGACCACCCCACGCGCCAACGTGGATCTCACCCTGGATGGGATGAAGGAACGCGAAGTGTCGCACATCATTCCGATGCACTGCAGCGGCCTGCACACACACGCAACGTTCCAACGCGATGCACCGGACCGCTATCTGCAGCCCGCCGTCGGCACAGTCCTGAGGTTCGGCAAATGACACCGCCATCGGGTCCCCTGACCGGCTTGCGTGTCGTCGCCCTGGAGCAGGCTGTCGCGGCGCCCCTGTGCTCACGGCACCTGGCTGATCTCGGGGCGGATGTGGTCAAGATCGAACGACCGGGTCGAGGGGATTTCGCGCGAGAGTACGACACCTTCGTCAAGGGGATGGCGTCGCATTTCGTATGGTTGAACTACGGCAAACGCTCCGTTGTCCTCGATCTGAAGTCTCCGGAGGGGAAAAGCAAGCTACTTCAGCTGCTCGCAGGTGCTGACGTCTTCCTATCCAACATCAGCCCAGGTGCTGTCGAACGAATAGTGTCGAGGGACGAACTGGAGCAGCTGAATCCACGACTGGTGACATGCCAGATAAGTGGCTACGGTCCCTCCGGTCCCTATCGTGACCGAAAGGCCTTCGACCTGCTCGTACAGGGAGAAGCGGGAGTCACGGCCAACACCGGTTTACCGGGAGCACCTGCGAAGCCCGGGGTGTCGCTTGCTGACCTGGGCGCCGGGATCTACGCCGCGACCTCGATCCTCGCCGCATTGCGCGCGCGCGATAACAGCGGTCGCGGTGAGCACGTTCATGTATCGATGTTCGACGTCCTGGCAGAATGGATGAGTCCATTGCTGCTCGCCGAACGCGAGGGCGGCGTCGACATTGCGCCGGCCGGAACCAGGCACGCAACGATCACCCCCTACGGTCCATACGTGACGGCAGACGACGTCACCTTGAACATCGCAGTGCAGAACGACCGTCAGTGGCAGCTCCTGTGCGAAGTGCTGGAACTGCGAGCACTAGCGGACGACGACCGGCTCACCGCGAACTCGGGCCGTCTCACGCACCGCGGTGTCGTGGAAGGAGCCGTCGCTGACGCGGTCATCGAGTGGCCGTCCGCCAATCTCGAGCAGGCACTGGATCAGGTCGGTGTGCCGTGGGGAAGGATGAACGGCACGATCGACGTCGCCCATCACCCGCAGCTCGAAGCAGACGGTCGCTGGCGGCCGGTGAGTTTGCCGGCGGGGGAGACCGTCTCGGTCCTCGCGTCGCCATTTCGTTTCGGCGGATACCAGGATCAGGTGACGCGTCAGGTACCGAGCCTCGGGGAGCACACCGAGGAAGCTCTGCGAGATTGGCTGGCAACGGAAGGGGTTGTCAATGGCTGAGTTTCTCGTGCACATCAGTGTGCGACGTCCTGAGGGTGTCGATGACAACAGCTGGCGAGTAACACTAGCCGACGAGGCACGAGTGGGTGCAAACTACCGTCACAGTGGCGTGATCGCTCGTATCTGGCGACTTCCAGGTACGACGTCGAATGTCGGGCTATGGACAGCCGCGGATGCCACCGAGCTGCACACTCTGCTGTCCGCACTGCCGGCCTTCCCTTACATGACGATCCATGTTGATGCTCTGGCTCAGCACTACCTGGAGGAATCGCCGAGCGCGACCACTTCCTGACCCCAGCCTCTGGCAGTTGCGCGCATCGGTGGTCGGTGTGCGCAACTGCCAGGCCTCGCAATCGCAAGACAATCAATCTGTTGGAGTAATGGATGCGCGATCTACGAACTGCCGCAACTTTCTTGTTCGTACCGGGCGATCGACCTGACCGATTCGATCGTGCGACCGAATCGGGCGCCGACGTAGTCATCATCGATCTCGAAGACGCCGTTGCGCCGACAAACCGTCCGGCAGCCAGGGACTACGTTCGATCCTGGTTGAAGTCCGGTGGTCGTGCCATCGTCCGCTTGAACCCGAGAGGAACAGCCGATCACGACCTCGACCTCCGTGCACTGCAATCCCTGGCCGGCTACGTCATGCTGCCCAAAGTCGAGACAGCAGCGCAGGCAGAGGCCACCGCAGCTGCACTTGGGGTCCGCACCCGCGTGGTTGCCCTGATAGAAACAGCTCGCGGTGTGCAGGCCGCGGATGCCATTGCTGCGAGTGAGGTTGTCCTCCGCCTCGCTTTCGGGAATGTTGATCTCGCGATGGATCTCGGTGTCGAACCCGACGACCGCGAGGCATTGCTCACCGCGCGATCCTTGATCGTCCTTGCGTCGACGGCCGCTGGGCTACACGGCCCCATCGACGGCGTGACGACCGCGTTGAACGACGCCGATGCCGTGCAATCCGATGCCCGCTACTCCGCATCACTTGGATTCCGCGGGAAGCTGTGTATCCATCCAAGCCAACTGCATGCCACTCGCATCGGTTTGGCGCCCACTCAAATCCAAGTCGACTGGGCTCGAGAGATTCTCAGAGGCTCACTCGCCGGGCAGGCCCGTGCGGTGGGCGGAGCCATGGTCGACCGTCCGGTTGAAGAACGTGCCCACGATATCCTCAGGCTCGCAAAGGACACTTCTGACGGTATTGACCGTACCCGTGCAGTGTCCAATCCAGCGTCGAGCCCATTCACCAACTAGACCTTCGGCGGAGAAGTCTCGGCAACCTGCGCTCACGGTGGCGTCGTGACCACTCGACTAAGGTTCGACTCCTAATCCTCGGAAAATGGCAGGGTCTGCTTCCGAGCACCGCTAGTTGCTACTCGGTCGGGTCTTCGATTGTGCGTGCTACGTCTAACAACATCAGAGCTGATCGCGCATCCAGGATGGATCTTGGCGATCGCAGATCCAAGCCGGAGAGCACTTCGATCCGCCGGAGTCGCTGACTCACGGTATTGGGGTGTACCACCAGTTGCGTCGCCGTCGCGCGGCGGTCGAGGTCGCGATCGAGGTAGGTGCGCAAGGTGCTAACCAGATCAGTTCCGTTCTCGGTGTCGTAGTCATCGATCGCTCCTAGCACGCGGTCCGCATACCGTTGCAGTACAGCGGCTTCGGCAAACTGTAGAAGGATGCCGACAGCACCCAGGTCATCCAGTGTCAGAACATCCGGTGCTTCCTGATCCGTGGCGACGAAGGCCAGAACTCCCTTCGCGACTCGGAAGGAGTCGGGTATGCCGTTGCTCGACGAGAGCTGCATTGTGACCACCCGGGACGTAGATCGAGAGCCGTCCGCCGCGAATGCGCGCCGGATCACCTGTTCCCCAACGGGTTCCGCTACGCTGTCTGGCCACAGTGCCACGACGCTCTCGCGAATGGCAGCAATTAGTGGTCGCGGACGAAGGTGCGATGTTGAGCGAACCGCCTGGGTGGCTGCGCGTTGCGCGCCCTTCTCCGCTTCGTGTAGCCCCAGGATGGCCGTGGTTTGCGGATCAGGGGCGGTTCTAGCCTCCGCGACCAAGAGTCGGTGGTGGACGCTCAGGTCGTGGCCCATCAATTTGGCGCGATCTCGGACGGTCCGAGATTCGGGATCGGTGCCGGCAAGGAGGTCGGCAAGGAGTTCTCCCCTGAGTTTCTGCTCGACCTCGGCCGCCGTGCGTTGTCTGAGCAGTTCGAGAGCAAGAACCACCGAGGCATGCTCGGCCGCACGGACCCCGAGCCGGTCCAATCCCTCTGCCCGGTCGAGTAGCCACACCGTTCCCGCGACGTCACCGTTCAAGAGGACATCGAAGACTGCGTGCCGGCCGTGTGTTCGCATCAACCCAGACTGGCCCTGCCCCAACGAGACTCTCTCAGCTCGCCCGTCCTCGAAGAACGATTGAAAGTGAGTTGTGGCACTGAGGAGTTCACCGCTGGCATCTCGGATCACGACCTCACATCCAAGCAGGTCGCGTAGGGCGGCGGCTATTCCCGAAACCCCGCCAGATCGTACGGCGACCCGCAGGAGTCGCTCGTGGATCTCCTCGGAACGAACAATGAAGCGATGTTGTTCGCGTAGGTCATCGACGATGCGTGCGGAGGTGAGTGCGATCGTGGCATGCTCCGCCAATAGTGCCAGCTGTTCGACTTCCTCAGGTTGGAAATCGCGCGCCGCTGATCGATAGCTGTTGAGCGTGCCGACGACTCCATCTACCGCGCGCAGCGGAACCGCCAGGATGGAGCGGTACCCCTGCTCTCTGGCCACATCGGTCCACATCGAATCAGGTTCCGCAGACACGTCGGCGACCGAGCAGGGAACGCCAGTGAAGAACGCACGGCTGGCGGGCGCTCCCTTCTCATTGTCGACGTCGAGCCGTATCCAGCGCCCGCTGTTCACGTGCTCGATGTACTCTTCCGGCAGACCGCTCGCGCCAGCGATCTTTAGGCTCCTGCGGTCCAGCTCCGGAACCATGACCCCACAGAAATCGAGGTCCAGCAGATTTCGTGCGGTCGCAGCGATCTGATCCAACAGCATCTTGAGGTCGTGACCCGCATTGACTGCTGATGTCAGGACTCCGATCGCTGACAGCCATCGCTGTAGTTCGGAGGTTGTCGGCTGTGTCACTCCGACAGTGTCGGCGACAACACTCAAGCTGGTCAAGAGTATTCTCGACTCCATTGTTTGGCTGGAGATGGGATGAGATCTTCCTTTTAGCTCCGCGCGGATGCAGAAGCGGGCCCCGCCTGGGAGGTCGACGGTTCGGCACCGTCATCGAGAAGTGCGGACAGTAGACCGTTGTCACCGCTCAGAAGTACGGCGTCTGGGGAGGTATGACAGAAATTGAATTGAGGTCAACAGCACGCAGGTCGAGTTCACCTACAGGAGAGTACCCGTGACTCGATCCCGGACTACTCGGGCAGATTGTCGAGCGACCGCCTCTTCGGCCGAGCTGACATGACTGTGCCAATCGCATTTCGGATTCCAGAACGTTTGGCCGGAAGGCGTGTCGACGTGGCCTGGCGCAAGCTTTCTGGTTCCCATGGCCAGTGGAAAGTTCCATGGAGTGATGGCCAGAGTAGGACCGACCGGATCTTTGGTGACCAGAATTCTGCCGTCTCCAGAAGGCGATTGGTGTAGCGACCGTTGATGCGGACTGCTTCTTCGGAGAACCAACGGAGGAACTCAGCGCCATAGTTGACTTCCCCCATGGCTTTCGGCGAGAGGTTTTCCCATCTCCAGGGTCATCAGCAGAGTGAACTCGTCGCCGATCAATCACGAGTTCCCATGCGCGGCGCAAGATCTGTGACCGTTCTCGGGTGGGTGTGGCAGCTCACCCTGTCTGGGCCTCCACGGCGGCGTCGAGGGCTGCGGCGCCGTCAACCGCGGTGGCGTCGGCAACAACGGCTAGCCCTTGGCCCGTTGCGAGGTTGACAACCTCGAAGGTGGCGCCGGTCGAGCCGGGAAGCTGTTTGTTGCCGATCCACAGCGAGGTGGGTATGGATGCGAGCAGAGCAGAAGCTGCGGTCATGGTCCTGTCTTCACGGAGTGGTGTGGGCGATGCGATGCGATCGACGGTCTGAAGACGTGCTCACTACACAATCTCGACCGGTCGTCGATATCGATGGCTTTGACGCGGGAAGGTCATCTCACCTGTTCGGCGGCAAGGTCGATCACCTGCCGGAGCGCATCGCCGGATTCGAGTGCGTCCATTGCCTCGTTGATGTCAGAGAGCTTGATGTGGGCGCTGATCAGTCGATCAACGGGCAGTTGTCCATCCAGGTACATCTGGGCGTATCGCTGGATGTCTTCGGTTGGGTCTCCTGACCCCATGTACGAGCCGATGAGCGAGCGAGCATCGACGACGAGTGAGAGCGGGGCGATTTCCAGTCGAGTCTCCGGGCTGGGAAGCCCGACTGTGACGGTTCTGCCGCCTGGCCGGGTCAATCTGATCGCAGTCTCGAGAGCGCGGGTGTTGCCGACGCACTCGATGACCAGATCGTACCGGCCTTCGTACTCGGTGCTGTCGGCCGGAGTGGCGGCGAGGGTCGCTCCGAAGTCGGGGGCGAGTTCGAGCTTGGAAGTCAACATGTCAACAGCGAGCATCTCTGCAGGTCCGACCGCCTGCGCTACCAGCATGGCTGCCAGCCCGACCCCGCCTACGCCCACGATTGCAACCCGTTCGCCTGCGGCCATGCGTCCGGCGTTGAGGACTGCACCGCCTCCGGTGAGAACCGCACATCCGAGCAGAGCGCCCACCGGAGCCGGTACATCGTTGGGAATCACTACGAGCGAGGACGTGTGGACGACAGCGTGGCTCGCGAAACCCGAGACACCGTTCTGGTGATGGACATCGCTACCGCCGCGATGCAGCCGACGGCCACCACCGAGCAAACTGCCATCGCCGTTCGCAGCTGTGCCAGGCTCGCATGGCTCGAAGTGAGGTGATTGGCATGCGCTGCACTGTCCGCAGCGAGGCAGAAAGATGAGCGCGACGCGATCGCCGACCCGATAACCGTCCACCGCCGAACCCAACTCTTCGATCACGCCACAAGCCTCGTGACCGAGGACCATGGGCACAGAGCATTCCCGTGCCCCGTTGACCCGTGACAGATCGGAATGGCAGACACCTGCCGCTTCCAGCCGCACCAATGCCTCGCCGGGCTGGGGAGAGTCAAGATCGATCTCTTCGACCGATATCGGCCGACTCTGCGCCCAGGGGGAGGGGGCGCCGATTCTATCCAGAATGGCGGCACGTGTCGTGATGCTCATCAGACTCCTTGCGAATTGCGAATTGCGAATTGCGAATTGCGAATTGCGAACGGCGGTACGGCGATCCGTAGGCCGATGGACCAAGCCGGTGCAACAGAAGACGGGCCGGGGGACCACAACTGGCGGCACTGCACTACCCGATCTGCTCTCGCGTAGTCGATGCACGGTGCGGGATCCGAGATCACGGCCCGGCACGCCCACCACGAGTGCATCGATGAGCATGCCGGGACGATCATCGTGTGACGTCGCCGATTGCCTAGCCACGGCAAGCACTTCAGGGGCCCATCTCGTGACGGGTCAGTTTGTGGCTTTGATCTCGGGAAGTAGCAGGTAGGGAGGATCGGCGGGATCGAAGTGAAGGTGATTGACGGTGTCGAACACTTCGGCCGGCCGGTCGACCGGGTCCGAGTGGGTGAAGGGGCCGACCCCCTGGGTTGTATACATCGCGTCAGCGATTTCGGTGTCGGAGTTCTTGTAGTCGCGTCCACGCACAACCAGGTCCAGTCGGTACCCGGGCGGGACGACGATGCTGGTCGGCCAGATCTCGATATCGAGAGAAACCGGAACACCGGGCTCGAGAAGCTGCGACTGTTTGTGAGCGTGGTAGGGACGGTAGGGGGTACTGCGGTCCGGGTCGAGCGCCCGATGAGATGCACGCAGCCATCCCAGCCCGACCGGAACCCTGGGATCGTTCGACCCGATGAACGTCACCTCTTCACCCTGCGGGTCGAACAGCTGCAGCACCACGAACACATCCGCGTCCACGGTCGACGACGACAGGCTCAGACGCAGGGCGGCATGACCGGTGAACTCGCGAGCGTGGTCGGTAACCGGCAGTGAGAACCGCACACCGTCACCCATGGTCTGGTACCCGACCGGCTCAGCAGACGTCGGTTCCTTCGTAAGGGCGTTCTCGTGTGGGTCGAGATAGAACTTCGTCCACACGGTTCCGGGCAGTGGCCAAGCCTCCTCGAACCGAGAAGTGAACTTCTCACCGGGGTGTCGCACGAGCACCTCGACGGCCGGGCGATCCAGCCAGCCGTTGTCCTCCTTCTTGAGGAAGGTGCCGAAGAACTGCTTCTGTAGTGCGATACCGCGATCGGTGTAGAAGGGGGAAAAGTGTGTGTCTCCATGCATTTCGAGCCACTTCTGTGTCGAGCCCGCGGCGACGAATCCTTCGACGTTTCCTCGCGTGTGTAGTCCCATCCCTCCCCAGTTGCCGGCGGAGAGCAGAGGGACCTGGATGCGAGAGAGGTCAGGGGTGCGCTCGGCGTAGTAGGCCCCGTCGAGGCGCCGGGCCTTGACGTTTCCTGCGGGATCACCCCGGTTCTCCCTGAGCTCGTCCTCCGACAGTCGAGTGTCGCCTGCCACCGGATAGCCCGTGTTCGGGTCGATGAAGCCGCGGTCGCCAACACCGTGCTGTACACGGGCCACCTGCTTGTTGAACCACCCATCGAGGAAGTCGTTCATGATGCCGCCATGTCGCACCTTGTCACGGTAATAATCTGAGAAACCCTCCCAGACGCAGATCGCGGCCAAGTGCGGCGGTTGCAGGGCGGCAACTTGCCACTGATTCATCGCGTAGTAGGAGATTCCCAGCAGGCCAACCTTTCCGTTGCTCCAAGGCTGGACACCTGCCCACTCGATGCAGTCGTAGAAGTCACGTGTCTCGATCTGTGATTGAGGGTCCAAGAAACCCGGGGACCGTCCGGCTCCCCGTGAGTCCACACGGATGCAGACGTAGCCGTCCGGAACCCACTTCTCCGGATCGACCAACTCCCAATTCTGGTAGCGGTTCGATGTACCTTCCGCGATCTCGGGGAAGGCTTCGACCATGTCCCGCCAATACGAGGCGAACCCTTCTTCGAAGTGAAGGCCCTTCCCGTAAGCGCCCATGGAGAGGATGACCGGGTAGTTACCCGGCTCCTGCGGGCGGAACACATCCGCGCGCAGGACCAGGCCGTCGCGCATCGGGACCTCCACGTCCCAGTCGATTGTCATGATGTCGGTACTCATCGTTGCTGTGTCTCTTTCGTTTGACGCTTGGTGGCAGACGAATTGCGGATTTCGTCAGCTCGGGTGAAGGCCGATCAACAGTCAGATGCAGCCTTGACGCGGCCGCAGTCGAGCGGCCGTCGTGCTAGCGGACCGGGACAGTCTCAGCGTCACTCGCGGTCTCGCCGGCTGATTCAGCGGAGGCGACGTCCTCAAGCTTTCCGCGAGTTTCGCGAAGGAACAGGAAGCCCACTGCGCACAGGAGGCTGAAGATTCCGAGGAAGACGAAGCCGGGGGTCAGGGCGTCGCGCGTAGCTTCCGGCTTGACCATGTTGCCGGTACCTGCGATGAGGGCCAGGCCCACGGGGCCGATGAGCTTGCCGATCCCGTTTGCGACCTCGCCGAGACCCATGGCGTGACTTCGAAGATGAGTCGGGTAGATCTCAGCAGAAGCCGGGGCAAGGTTCGCGAATCCGCCGTCAGCGAACATTGCTGCTATCGCGAGTGCCAAGACGAGGACGACGGCTCCGCCTTGGACGGACCCACCGGCGAATCCGGCGATGATGAGCAGGATGCCGCCTCCGACGCCTGTGAGGACTCCGGTTGCGCGGCGCCCAATCCACTGGGGCAGAACTGAGAACAGGACTCGACCTGCCAATGCGCCCAAGCTGATGTAGATGAAGAATTCGGCCGCCTTCGCGGGCGAAACGTCGAGGGCGTAGCGCAGGAAGGTCGGACCCCACAGGTTGACGCCGTAGATGGTCGTTGCAGCGCACAACCATGCCACGATGGTGAAAGTCACGTTCCGGCGATCGCGGAACAACGCTCGGTAGCCGGAGTCCTTCTGTCGGGTCTGCGAATCCTCATGAGCCTCGTCGAGTTGGATCGAATGTGCGGGTTGTCCGGTGAACTTGGACACCACCATCCGCGCTTTCTCGAACTCTCCGCGAGCCACCAACCACCGTGGCGACTCTGGCATCGCGAACAGCGCCCAAACAACCAGGATCAGCGGCACGAATCCCAGCGCTGCCAGTCCGCGCCAGCCCAAGTTCGGGAGAAGTGCCGCGGACAGCGCTGATGCGGCCATGGTTCCCACCGGAATCAAGCCCGTGGTGGTGAGCGGAACCAGGTATGTCCTGTGCCGTGAGGGCGTGAACTCCACCATGAGTGTCAGGCAGAGAGTCAGCATCATTGCGGAGCCAGCACCCACCATGAACCGGGTGAGCATGACGAACGAAACGGCACCTTCCGGAGCCAGCGCTGTCGCACCCGAAAAGAGACCCGTGATGGCAACACCGACGATGAAGGGGTACTTCCGGCCAAACCGGTGGCCCGACCACCCACCCACGAAACTACCGACGATCGCACCGACACCCGCGGCGAAGTAGATCATCGCCACCTGACCGAAGTTGAGGTCCCACTCCTCTCCGATCACGGACCCGATGAAACCGATGATGTAAAAGTCGAAGAACTCGACAGCAGAGGTCAAACCGACCAACGCGGCAAGGTTCCAATACCGTCGCGTCAGCGGCGCTCGATCTAGTACATCGAGCGCCCGGTGAGACAGCGTCGACATGGCAATTTCCTTTCATCTGGAGTGTTGCGCACTCAAGAGGCACACACCACCGTGATCTATGACGGCCTCGGGATCTCGCTGGGGGAGAGCTCGATGTCTGAGCCGTTTCCGCTGGTCTCTGTCCAGTCGGACAAGTCCTTGTCGTTGTGTACGACAGTCATGGCTGGCGGAACGTGGGCGCAGCCTGTCGCAACGACGCCCTGGAACCCAACCTTGGAGGTAGAGGGGATTAACCATGAATGGGGTCACATATCGGCATCTGCGTGACTGCGCTCTCAGTTGATCCCCCCAAACTATAGTGAGACATTGTCTTGATAACAAGCCCCGGCTGAGACACTGACTCACCTGAAGCGTGCGAGGGGCGATGCAAAAGCGGCTCGCTCGTCCGAAAAGTCCCCATAGTGCTACCGTTGTGAGACGGCGTCTCAATGCTCTGCAGGATTCAGTGCGGTGAGCAGGGCCTCAACCGACTGCATGCGCGGGCGCGGCAGTGCGTGGGTTAGGGTCGCGGTCGCACTCACGAGACGCCACGAGGCCGAGTTGGAGCGACCCGGGTTGTTAGATCGACGCACCTCTAGGGAGAGATTGGAGTAATAACATTGGGGCCTCAGGGAGACCTCCGAACACCCCAGACATCGGCAGTAGCCGGGGGAGTCGAGGGGGCCGAAGCAGCCCGAGATCCAGCCCCGACCAACGTCACACATCGGATAACGGCGCTACTAGCGCTTGTCGGACGCACGGATGGCGGTATTGGCCCACGAGAGGCTGCCCGTGTCACGGGTATCGATCGTTCTGCCGTCAGCAGGATCTTCAACCAGCTCGAAAGTGTCGGGTGGGTGGAAGAAGTTGATGAACGCGGCGTGTACACCGTCGGGCCCGAGCTGTTTGGCATCGCAGCCGCAATCCGACAGCGAGATTCGCTCGGGTGCGCGGCCCGACCAGTGCTGCAGGCGCTCACGGACCGGTTCCGCGAAACCAGCTATCTTGCGGTACGCCATGCACACCAGGTGGTGTTTGAGGACAGAGTCGACTGCTCGCAACGACTCCGATATGTCGTCGAGGTCAACGAGCCGTTCCCGTTGACGACAGGGGCAGCCGGGCGCGCGATACTGTCTGCGTTGCCCCGCGATGAGGCCAGGCAGGTGATCGCGGCCGACTTCAGTACAGACCATCCATCGACCGCCGCCGACCTGGACGAATACCATGGTCATCTCGATCTCGATCGCCGGCAGGGATACGCGTACTCGCGAGGCGGCAAATGGGTGGTTGGAGGAGCGGCCGTTGCATCTCCGATCTTCGATGCGGCTGGAACCTGCGCAGGGGCGATAGTAATAAGTGCCCCGATCGACCGACTGCCCCCGGGCGTGGCAGCAACGCTCGGCCCCGCTGTTCGCGACGCCGCTCGAGGTCTTTCGCATCGGCTCGGATTTGCAGGCCTCCCTTGGGGCGAGGATGAAAGCTGACCCGTTCAACAGTGAGTCGGCCGTCAACTGACATCTCCAGAGAGACACAACACGGGAATCGCTCATGCCTGAGCACGGCCAGATCATTTGGCTTGTGAAATCTAGCGTCTAGCTTCCAGAGCTGAGCTCGGTCAACGGCGCACGCTCCCTGGCGGGGCATCTCGGCGCCGTGTTCTCGGAGATGTTGACGACGGTTGAAATCTAGTCCAGAAACGACGGTCCACAACTAGGCCACCCAACCAAGATTGAATGGGTGATCTCCATGGAAGACTGGGCATTGATCAGGCATCTCTATCACAGCGAAAAGCTGTCGAAACGTGCTATCGCTACCAAGCTCGGCATTGCGCGTGACACCGTCACCAACGCTCTGACCAGCGAGGGTCCACCGAAATATCGACGACCATCAGTCGTCTCCGCGATCGGTGCCGTGGAACCGAAGATCCGGGCGCTGCTCTCACGGCACCCGACGATGCCGGCTACGGTGATCGCCGAACGCATCGGATGGGGCGGATCATCAGTTGGCTGCGTGAACGAGTCCGGGCAATCCGACCCGAATACGCCCCCGCTGACCCGGCAGACCGCCTCCAGCACGATCCGGGCCAGGTTGTGCAGTGCGATCTATGGTTTCCGCCGGCGTCGATTCCTCTCGGTGACGGCCAGTCCGGTGTCCCGCCGGTGCTGGTGATGGTCGCTGCGTTCTCCCGGTTCATCACCGCGATGATGCTCCCCAGTCGGGTTGGTTGGGTCCCTGTGTAGAAGTCCAGTGTCTGTGTGACTTTCGTGTCCGATAATGGGCACAGGAGGAAATTCACGAATCATGGCACGTAGACACACCCCTGAACAGGTCATCGCGAAGGTC
>Ga0154000_1000056_pt1 | contig 36268 bp, 28 predicted proteins | sample TSNC084MetaG_FD_104674 | JGI IMG/M metagenome (GOLD analysis project Ga0154000, IMG submission 104674) | Attine ant fungus gardens microbial communities from North Carolina, USA - TSNC084 MetaG | ecosystem: Host-associated > Fungi > Mycelium > Unclassified | place: USA: North Carolina, Lumber... | reverse complement strand
CAAGACGGTGCACCCCAAGATCTACGTGGCCCTGGGCATCTCCGGCGCCATTCAGCACAAGGCCGGCATGCAGGACTCCGAGTGCATCATCGCCGTGAACAAAAACGAGACCGCACCCATCTTCGAGGTGGCCGACTACGGCATCACCGGCGACCTCTTCAAGGTCGTCCCCATGCTCATCGACTCCATTAAGGCCGCAAAGGCCGCCAGGTAAACAAAACTTGTGGGATTCCCTCTTTTCCCCAAAAACCACTCTCTTGTGGGGGATCAATTGTTGTACAACAATCGCCTCCTCAGGCTGTCGAAAACTTCTTTTTTGACAGCCTATGGTCTCATGGTCTCGCAGTGTTTCCGCCGAACGGCGGAAACGAAATGGAGAATTCTAATCTCCACTCCATAAAAGTTGCGAAAATGGCCCCTTCAAATCTGAGGGGGCCGCTTTCGCAATGAAAAGGAGAAGACAAGAACGTAATTTTAAATAGGGGTTATTGATCGTATTTATAAAACCCCTGGCCGGACTTCCGCCCTAGCATTCCGGAATCCACAAAGCGCTGCAAAACGGGACTGGGCCGGAAGCGTTCCCCATAGGCTTCAAAGAGAATTTGGTCTACGCTCAGGTTTAAATCGTGTCCCAGCTGGTCCAGCAGCTTGCAAATTCCAACCGGGTGCCCAAGGCCGTACACACAAATTTTATCCACGTCCTCCGGGGTACACACACCCTCTTCCACCAGACGTAGGGCCTCCGCGTAAAACACATGAAACAGGCGGTTCAGGCCAAAACCCGTCACATCCTTCACACGAACCGGCTCTTTCTCAAGATAGAGAAGGAGATCGATTGCGGTGTCCGCCGTCTCTCGTGAGGTAAGAAGGCCCGGAACCACCTCCACCAGTTTCATCACACTGGCAGGGGAGTTGAAGTGACAGCCGACAAAACGGGCCGCGCGCTCCTGGCTGACGGAGGAGGCCAATTTGGATATTGAGATGCTGGAAGTGTTGGAGGCCAGAATGGTCTCCGGTTTACATATCTCATCCAGCTTGCGGAAGATTTCCGTTTTAATTTCAAAGTTTTCCAGCACAGCCTCAATCACAAAGTCGCAGTCCCGCATCAGGGTCAGGTCCACTGTGGGTGTCACCCGGGCAAGAACCTCCTGCTTCTGCTCCTGGGAAATCTTTCCCTTATTCACCTGCTTTGTTAACACAATATCTTGCTTCTGCTTGCCTCTCTCGGCGTACTCCCACTTGATGTCGGATAAGATGACATCCATCCCGCTGCGGGCGAAGCACAGCGCAATTTCCGCGCCCATCATACCGGCGCCGATGACACCGATCTTTTTCATATTCATAAGCCGTTCCTCCTTACAAACGTATTTAGCGGCAGTTTTCCAAAATGATTGCCATCCCCTGACCGCCGCCGATACATAAACTTGCCAGGCCGTAGGCAGTATCGCGCCGCTTCATCTCATAGATGAGGGTGGTAATCAGCCGGGTACCGCTGCTCGCCAGCGCGTGCCCGTGGGCGATGGCCCCGCCGTTGACGTTGACCCGCTGATAAAGTTCTGTCCCCATATCCATCCCCAGCTCCTTGAGGCATCCCAGGGATTGCGCGGCGAAGGCCTCATTGAGCTCAAACAGGCCGATGTCCTCCAGGGTGAGGCCCGTTTTCTTCAGTACCTTTTGCATGGCGGGCACCGGTCCCAGACCCATGTAGCGGGGATCCACCCCGGCGCTGGAGGTAGCCAGAATGCGCACAAGGGGCTTACGATTCAGCGCTTCGGCCTTGTCTTTGCTCATCACCACCACAGCGGAGGAGCCATCGTTCATCCCGGAGGAATTGCCCGGGGTAACAATGCCGTCCGGTTGAAAGGACGGGCGCAGCCGGCTAAGAGTCTCCATGGTAACATCGGAACGGGGGTGCTCATCTGTGTCAAAGAAAAAACTGGATTTTTTCAGCTTCACCTCAAACGGGAAGATTTCATCCTTAAATTTTCCGCCTTCCTGGGCCGCCTTCATCTTACGCTGGCTGTCCAGGGCGAAGGCGTCCGCCTCCTCACGGGTAATATGATAGCGCCGGGCCACATTTTCGGCTGTAATCCCCATGTTGGTGCCAGGGTATTTCGCCTGTGGCTGTACAATGGTCACGCCGTGGGAGAACGTATCGTATAACGGCTTATCTCCGCCGCGCAGCGGCTCATACCGGGTGGAGGGGGGCAGATAATAGGTCATGCGGGACATAACCTCCACGCCGCCGGCCACGATGATATCGGCCTCACCAGCGGCAATCTCATAACAGGCGCTTTGCACTGCCTGCAAAGAAGATGCACACTGCCGGTCCACCGTGTAGGCCGGCGTCTCCTCCGGCACTCCGGCCATGAGCGCGGCGCAGCGGGCCACATTGGGGGTATACCCATATACATCTCCAAATACCACCTGGTCGATCTGCTCCAATGTAATTCCACCGCGCCCCGCAGCCTCCCGGATGGCAGCGGCGCCCAGGTCCTGCGCCTCCACCGTCTTCAGACTTCCAAGATATCCCCCAACGGCCGACCGCGCGGCGCCGGTAATCACAATATGTTTCATTTCAACAATCCTCCTATCTCTTATTGAGCGGTGTACTTCGGCTTACGCTTCTCTAAAAAGGCTGTCAATCCTTCCCTGGGATCAGGTGAGTTGAACAACTCTGCCCAAAGTACCCCCTCATAGTTGCAGGCGGACTCAATCTCCGGGAATCCAATCCCATGCTCCATGGAGTGTTTTGCAGCCGCCAGGGCCGGCTTGCTGCGGGCACACAAGTTCTCCGCCCACTGCTTCGCCGTGGCCAGCAGCTCCTCCGGCTCCACCGCAAGATTGGCAAGGCCAATGCGCTGGGCCTCCTCCCCGGTGATGGTGCGGCCAAAGTAAATGAGCTCCTTTGCTTTGCCCTCTCCCACCAGACGCGGCAGCATCACGGTTCCGCCGGCTCCGGGCATAATACCAAGATTTACTTCCGTCAGGCCCAGTTTCGCTGTCTTTGAGACAATCCGAAAATCGCAGTGCAGGCTCAATTCGAGCCCGCCGCCAAAGGCGTATCCGTTCATCACCGCAATGGTGGGAATGGCCAGCGTGTGAATTTTATTGTAGGTGGAGGTAAAGAGAAACTCTTTTGCCGCGATGGCGTCACAGTTGGCCATCACTTTGATATCCGCTCCAGCGGCAAAGTTCTCCTCTCCATAAAAAAGCAGGACCCGCACTTCCGGATCAGCCTTCACCTGCTCCACCAGAATATCCATTTCATCCATAATCTCCCGGGAAAGCGCGTTCAAAGCCTCAGGCCGCTGAATCTTAATCCATGCAGTCTGTCCATCCCGCTGCAATATCATCTGATTGTTCATACATACTCCTTTCCAACTTCCCAATTGGAGTGGGCCTCTATACTTCAATAATAGCAAATCGTTCTTTGTGATTACTTGTACCAATCTTAGTAAAATCTTTGTTATCTTAAAATTTTCATGATATCATAACTGCAACGCGGTTATGATATCATGCGTATCCGGCTACTCTCTGGCCGGACGCTAAAATTTAGTTCGGGCGGGGCACACAGTGTACGCCGATGGCCATTCGTATCATAAAAAATCAGGCTCTTGTACAATATCATAAATAAATACCACACGCCGCTTTCGCGGCAGTAAGGAGAACGCGCATGGAACTGAACGGATTTCACATGAAGCCCGGCTTACAGCAAATCCCGGCTCCTTTGGAGCGGTCGATCTTGGAATTATGCCTACGGGATACACAGACTCTGACGCTGCTCGCCATGGAGCTGCCGATCCTGTCCAACTTATCCTGGACTGCCCAGAGCATTCTGGAAAAGCATGGTCCCTGCGCCACCTTCCGTGTGCGGGATAATGCACAGGATGCCCCGCGATGTTTGATGTCCCTTTCAGAATTAGCTGATCCTCTTCACAGTAGCGAACCGGACGGATCCAAACGCTCCCTCTCCGCCATTCTGGGGCAGCTACCCCGGCAGGACTGTTTTCTCCTGATCGATCACGCCCATCTTCTCAGCTGGGAAAACGACCTCTCCCAGCTTCTGCAGCGGCTCCTGCGCCACTGCGGAACGTATCTGCATGTCCTGCTCCTGTCTCATGCCCCGATTCCTTTTTTAAAAGAAGCTGACGCCCTGCCCCACTCCATGGGCCTTGTCACACCAAACCAGCTGATTTTGGATTGGCCCGCCGCTGACCAGCTTTTGCTGTCCGCCTATCCCTCCCTTTTGGAGCGGGACAGACGGCAGATTTTTGAACTGAGCGGCGGGTGGGTCACTGCCATGGATCTCGCCGCGCCCGCGTTGCGGGAACAGAGCGATGCGACCTGCGACCTCTCTCGCCTGCGGGACATCCTCACAACAAAGCTGCGCGACTTCTTCCGGCAATATACATCGGCGCTGTGGTCTGATGAAACCATGACATGCATGCAGGCCTTATGCGTGGAAAAAACGCTTCCGGAAGCACTTGCCCTGCGGTTAAGCGGCGGAAGCATTGAGCCCTTGCGCCAGCTGGCCCAGCAGCACTTTCTGGTTTGCTTTGAACAGGCCGCCGAACCGATGTATCATCTCAACCCAATTTTGCAGGCGTGGCTATACCAGAGGGCGCAGCGCAACGTTGACCGCAGCTTTTTGCCTGAACAGCACCGCATTGTGGCGCAGTTTGGCCAGGAACACAATATCTGGCACCTGGTATTTTACCACCAGCTGCGCCGTGGTTATGTGGAGGATGCGGCGCTGACCCTTCGCTATCTCAGCTTTTCAGAGGTGGACTCCGCCCTGCTGGACGAATACCGCCGATTGCTGCGGGCTCTCCCCCCCACGTCCATTGCCCGCATGCCCTGGGTACAACTGGGATACGCCATTTCCATGAAATACCGCCACCCCAACATCGCCTTTCGCTATCTTGACCGGGCCATTGAGCTCTTTCGCCTGGAACATGACTGGGAGGGCGTTATTTTGGCCTGCTGCCAGAAAATCAGTATGGGGTTCTTCGCCCCGGATCAAAAGGAAACCCCCGCGGAATTTCTGCATATCCTCTCTGAAGAGGATTTTTCCGATGGCGCGCTGTCCCCTGTTCTGGACGGTTACCGTAAAGTGTTCACCGCTTATGCAACGATTCAACTGGACGCCGATTATTCCCGGGCCATTGAGCTTTTGGAACAGGCGCAGGAGACCGCGCTGTTTCAAGAGGATCATAACCTGCACCTTTGGGTCAGCTATGTGATGATTCTGACCTACCGGGACTGTCAGCATACCAACAGCCTCTGGTCCATCTTAGACGAGGCGCTTCAGCTGGCGGACAGACCGGATATTCAAAAGCCCCTGAAGATGTGCTTTTACCAGACAATTGCCTCCGTTTACCTGGAATCCGGCCACTACCAGGAGACCTGTATCTGCTGTGAGCAGGCCTCCCGCATTGCCGTGGAGATCAATGCCAGCGGTTACCGTATCTATATCAACATGATCCACGCCTACGCCTTGGATTGTCTGGGGCGTTTTCAATGGGCGGAACAGATCATTTTGGAGACCGCCAAGGTCTCCAGCAACCTGCTCAATATACGAAACCAGCACCTCTGGGCTTACTATTCCATCGGGCAGAGCTACCACTACTTCCTCAAGGACGAATGGGACCTGGCCAGAGAGCACGGGGAAAAGGCGATCGCCTACGCGTCAGGATCAGGGCGCACCTCATACCTGATCCGGGCGCTGCTGGTCATGGGCAACCTGCTGGCAGAACAGGGCCACCTCTCCAAAGCCCAGCAACTGGCCCGGCAATGCATAGCGCTAAGTCAAAAGCAGAAATATGAATTTTACCGGCTTTCCGCCCTGTTTTTACAGGCGCAGGTCTTGTACAAACAGTCTCAGCAGACAGAGTTTGAACACTGTGTGCAGGAACTGATTCAAAGGAGCAAAGCGGCAAATATTTACCACTTTAACTTTGCAAAGCCGGAAACCATTTATACCCTATTTCAAAATTATCCGGCGGGAGAACAGGATAAAAATTATCTCTCCCGCCTATGGGCCTGCAATAAGCCGGATGACAAGCATATCTCTAACACCATTGCCCCGGCGGCTGCCATACGCACGCCCCTCCTGGTCTGCATCCTTGGCCCAATCACTGTTTTGCTGGATGGAAGTCCATTGGAGGCGTGCCCCTCAACCAAGGCCCAATCTTTACTGTGCATCCTTGCGTTAAACCGTCAGCCTGTCAGTGTGCACAAGCTGCTGGCCGCCATCTGGGGCGAGCGGGACGAAAAATCGGCAATGAACAATTTCTACTTCACGCTGCATCAGCTGCGCACCTATCTCAAGAGGAAGGACGCCATTTTGTACAAACGCGGACTTTGCAGCCTGAATCCGAATGAAATCACTGTGGACACTGCGCTGTTTGAACAGTTTGTAACAACCGCCCGCGAGTATCTGTCCGCCGGAAATTCAGCCACTGCCAAGCACTACTTCAGCCAGGCCGCACAGCTGGATCGGGGACCGGTGCTCAGTGGCGAAGACCTCTTGGAAGACGCCCTGTTCCAGCTTGAGGCGCTGGAGCACGCCGTATCCGCCGCCCTGCGCGACTATGGTGAAACCTGCCTGATGTGCCACCAGCCGGATCTGGCGGAGGAAGTACTGTCCCAAGCGGTTCAAAAACCGTTTGCCGATGAGAGTACCAGCCGCACCTATATCAAAGCCAAATACCTGTCCGGAAATAAAAGCGGCGCCCTGGCCCAATATGAACGCCTCTGCCAGCAACTGCGCACGGAATTTGACGCGGAGCCCCACAGGCTGACCCGGGAATTGGCAGACCGGATCCGTCATAACCAGGATATATCCAGCCTGTCGGAACTTTGACAGCTTGCCTTCTCCCGCTATCTGCGCGCAGGCGACATGTCAAGGGCCACGGCCGGCTCTTTCCGCGCCAGAATATCCACCGTATAGTTTGGCGCGGCGATGAAATAGTGTTTGTCCCCCGGCGCGCCAAACCGCTGGGCAAACCGGCTTCCAGTCAATTTGAAAAATGTGGTGCCACGCATAGAAACCCCGTACTCCGCGCGCAGCTTTTCTATGCGGTCGATGGAACGCGCCCGCTCCGCCACCCGGTACGCCCCCACGCCCCCATCAAAGAGGATGGTAAATTCCAGCACCTCATTCGAGGCAACCACCGTTAACTTGTCCCCCCTCGCTGTAATTGAATCCAGAGAAAATTTCCCGAACATTTCCTTTTCCGGCAGCCAGCATTCCAACTTCATCATGGTTTGTCTCCTCCCAACATTGTACCGCACCCCATTTTAGTACGATTTTCGTAGGACCCCACCACAGTTCCGCTCCTCAAAGATCCCCTTATTGTTATTATATTCTTTGTTCTTTTATAGTTCTTTGGCTTTTCTTTGCTTTTTCTTAGATGGGAAATTAATTATTGATTCTGTACCTATTTCGCCGGCAGATCCTCACCCACGTTTTTTCTTGACAGAATGGAGAAGCTATGATAAACTGTGAAAACATATTGAAAAGCAATGACCGGGATCCTATCTACTTGCTCGTCCCCAGAGAATAGCCCAAACGCTGAAAGGGCTATGGCGCGCTGTATGTAGCGGCCCCCGGTAGCTCCGGCCCCCAACCGCGGCGCCCCGCGCAGTATGGGCCGGCAGTCTCCGCTGTTATCGGATTCGAGTGCGGAGGAAGTCATCTTCCTCTGAATTCAGGTGGTACCACGGACCGTTCACGTTCGCCCTGAGCTTTTTTAGCTCGGGGCGTTTTTATTGTACCCTCTTTCCCATGACTTCATCATAGTAAAGGAGTTTCTGACATGAAGAACACAGAAAAAACGATGGAAAAAATTGTAAATCTTTGCAAGGGCCGCGGCATCGTGTTCCCGGGCAGCGAAATTTACGGAGGCCTCGCCAACAGCTGGGATTACGGCCCTCTGGGGGTTGAACTCAAAAACAACATCAAGCGCGCCTGGTGGAAAAAATTTGTCCAGGAAAACCCTTATAACGTGGGCCTGGACTCCGCTATTTTAATGAATCCCCAGGTGTGGGCGGCCTCAGGCCATGTGGCCACCTTCAATGACCCGCTCATCGACTGCAAGGTCTGCAAGATGCGCCACCGCGCTGACAAGCTGGCAGAGGATTACCACCTGGCAAACGGCATTACCGATGTGCTGGTAGAGGCCATGGATAACGACCAATTGGTTTCCTATATTCGGGAGAAAGGCATCCTCTGTCCCGGTTGCGGCAAGTGTGATTTTACCGACATACGCAAATTCAATCTCATGTTCAAAACCCACCAGGGGGTGACCGAGGACTCCTCCACCGAGCTCTACCTCCGCCCGGAAACCGCCCAGGGCATCTTTGTCAACTTTCAAAATATTCAGCGCACCACCCGCAAAAAGCTCCCGTTTGGCGTGTGCCAGGTGGGCAAATCCTTCCGTAATGAGATTACCCCAGGCAATTTTATCTTCCGCATTCGTGAGTTTGAGCAGATGGAGCTGGAATTTTTCTGCAAGCCGGGCACGGAACTGGAGTGGTTCTCTTACTGGAAGAACTTCTGCCGCAAGTGGCTGCTGGATCTGAATCTCAGGGAAGAGAGCCTCCGCCTGCGGGACCACGAAAAGGAGGAGCTGTCTCACTACTCCAACGCCACTACGGACTTTGAATTCCTGTTCCCCTTTGGTTGGGGCGAACTGTGGGGGGTGGCATCTCGCACCGACTTTGATCTGAAAGCCCACCAGACCACCTCCGGGAAAGATCAGACTTATTTTGACCAGGAAAAAAATGAACACTATATCCCCTATGTCATTGAGCCCTCTCTGGGCGCAGACCGGGTCACACTGGCAGTTCTGGTGGATGCCTATGACGAGGAGGTGGTGGATGCGGAAAAACAGGATGTGCGTACCGTTCTGCGCCTCCATCCCGCTCTGGCCCCCTTCAAATGCGCCATCTTGCCGCTATCAAAAAAGCTGGGGGAAAAGGCACAGGGAATTCAGTCTGAACTGTCCAAATATTTTATGGTGGATTATGATGATACCGGCTCTATCGGCAAGCGGTACCGCCGCCAAGACGAGATTGGCACGCCTTATTGTGTCACCGTGGACTTCCAGACGGTGGGCGATGACAACACTGAGGCTGACCACGCCGTCACCATCCGCGACCGGGATACCATGGAACAGGTACGGGTACCCATCAGCGCTTTAAAGGCCTGGCTGGAGGAAAAGCTGACCTACTGAACTGCGCGAACCGTGCAATTGGTCCCAACGGATATAAAAAAGGTGCTCCAATTGGAGCACCCCTAGCTTGTTAAAAAAGTGTCTGCGCCACTTTTTTGAGGGAGACGGAGCACCGTACTCACGCAGCGGCGGCACAAAATTTTCACGCTTGCTGCGTGAGCAGTGTCATGTTCCAGGTACACGCCCCCGGAAATGATAAATTCCATTTCGGTTCCGCCATCCGGCGGAACCTCTGCGAGGCAGCCGGCCGTCCAAAAAAGTTGCCGATCGGCAACTTTTTTGGAATACGAAACCCGGGTGAAGAAGCATTCTGGAAACATATGCGGATAACCGGACGCACTATGAGGCGGTAAGTGCAGCCATGCCGGTTCCGGCGGAGCATTTGCTGCCCGCCATCTCAAAAAGCTGGCTATTTGGAGATAAAACGCGCCTGATTTTCACCATTTACCTCTGCTTTTTTGCTCTTCCTTCCAATCATCCCATTGAGCTCTCGCACTGCTGCACAAACCAGCGGAAAATATGACTTCCATCAGCGGTATCCGTCCTCTTGTGGGAGTAAGCCATCCGCTCCGGATGGAATTGAACCCCTAAAACCGGAAGCTCCTCGTGAACCAGAGCCTCTGGAAATCCTCCCTCGGCCCAGGCGATGGGACGCAGCGGCGGCGGCACCTTTCCAACCGCCTGATGGTGCCAGGAGTTTACCTGCATGTGCGGCCCATAGAGCTGATACAGAATGGATTGTGCGGTAATACGCAGAGGATGGACGTTATCCTCCCCTCCCAAGCCCACATGAAAAGGGCGCACTTGCGGCGGCAGGTCCTGGATCAAATCTCCTCCCAGCGCCACATTCAGAATTTGCATTCCCCGGCAGATCCCTAAAATCGGCTTTCCCATGGCCAAATAAGCGTGAACCAGAGCAAGCTCCGCCTCATCCCGCGCCCGGTCCGGCGGATTTGAGCCGCGGTTTTCCTGAGAGAAACGCGATGGCTCAATATCTCCCCCGCCTGTCAGCAGCAATCCGCCGCACTTCGCTTCAAGTACAGGGCAATAAGCTGCCACAGGTTCGCCCCCCGTATGGCGGATGGCATTGATGTAAGTTTGTCCGCCCTGCGGGGGAAGGGAAATTTGGATGTCGGGGCGGCTCAACCCTCTTCCTCCTTGGCAGCGCGGGCTTGGGTCAGCCCGGCAATCAGGTCCACCGCGCCATTGATTCCGGCAGAGGAGGAGTTGACGGTCAAATCATAAAGCCGCATATCTCCCCAGGTGTGGCCGGTGTAGTAGTTGTAATAATTGGCGCGGCCGCGGTCCATCTGGCGCACCTTGGTTTCCAAATCCTCCGGGGGAAGATGGTACTCCTCCATACACCGTTTGACCCGGGCCCGGAAATCCGCATGGATAAATACCTTCAAACATCCATCGTGTTCACTGAGCACATAGTCGCTGCACCGCCCAACAATGACACAGGGGCCCTGCGCCGCCATCTCGCGAATGACATCGGCCTGGGCAAAAAAGGCCTGGTGGCTGACAGGAACCCCCGAGTGGTCAAGCGCAGGGGCGCCAATCCCAATGGACGACACACTGAACTGGAACCGGTTTCTGGCCCGCTCCTCAGCCCGGGCGATGAATTCCGGCGACAGGCCGCTGCGCTCTGCGGTCTTCTGGATGATGGTGCGGTCATAGCAGGGAATTCCCAACTTGGCCGCCAGTTTTTTCCCAATGAGGCGTCCGCCGCTGCCAAACTCACGGCTGATGGTAATAACATATTTACTCATAGTGATACCTCCCTTTCCTTGGGAGGGCACGACAATTCCCACCCTTACGGGGTAGCCCTGCCCTATTAATATTATAGCTGAATTTCCATGATATGACAATCAAAATCTGGATTTCCAATGGGATTACACAGTTTGAGACTTTACTTCTCTCCATGAATTGAAGTATACTAGCCAAAAGGAGTTGTTCATCTATGCAACAGGTCTTTCGTCTTGGAAAACGATATCAAAAGTCAAAATTACTTTGTCAAGTCCTGGTGGAAATTTTGGTGCTGTGCTTTTACTTTATCTATCGCGCCTTACTCATGGAGCAGTTTCCGGATTTTGTGGGACTTCCGCTGGCCATGATCTTTGTCGGAGTGGGTGCGCTGTTTTTCTGGCTTACTTCCCGCATCTATAATTGGGTTGGCCAGAAAATTTACTATGAAATCACCGATGATGCGCTGATCGCTGTCTCAGGGAACCGGCGCAACGTGTACCGCTGGAAGGATTTTAAATCAGCCGGGCTCGCCCGCTGGGACACCATGTCCCCACTGGCGGTGGAATTTCAGGTAGCCGGGAAAAAGGTAACACTCAACCAATACACAGATGGAATTTTTGACCTGGTGGAGTCCATCCTCCCCCGTATTCAATCTCACGCAGAGATCTCTTCCGCCCTGCGCAGCCGCATTGAAACCATGAAAGACCTATACTGACAAGGCCCTTTTTCTCGTGAAAAACACCAACCTTGCAACCCTCCGCGGCTCCCTTTTCCATCTTCCTGCCGCTTGTCAGCAGACTTTTTTTGGGATAAAATAGGGATTACCTATCGAGCAGGAGGACGTCATGGACATTTCGAAACGGAACCGCGCCGATGTCCCCTTTTTTGCCTGCGCCGGGTTTCCCGCGGACGTCCCCCACGGTTTTTCCACCAGATTGGGCGGAGTTTCCACCGGACGGCTGGAGAGCCTGAACCTGGCAGCAATGAGGGGGGACGAGCCACAGCATGTACGGGAAAACTTTCGCCGCTTTTGCGCGGCCACGGGGACGGACCATCAGTCCCTGGTCAAAAATCACCAGGTGCACGGAACTTTAATCCGTCCCGTAACCGAACAGGATGTTATGCCCACACCGGAGTCACCAGGCCTCTTTGAGGCCGATGGCCTGGTGACTGATGTGCCAGGCGTCTGCCTTACCATCTTTTCCGCCGATTGCATCCCGGTGCTGCTGTGTGATCCCAAGCGCAGGGTCATTGCGGCGGCCCACGCCGGATGGCGCGGCACTGCACTGGGCATTGCGGCACGGGCCGCCGAGGCGATGATAACCCGCTACCACTGCCGGGCGGAGGACATCTTGGCGGCCATTGGCCCGGGCATTTCCCCCTGCTGCTTTGAGACCCACCGGGATGTCCCGGACGGCCTGCGCGCCCATATGGGCGCTGAGGCGGAGTTTTTCATTACGCCTTTAGAGGGGGAAGAAAAATTCCGGGTAGATATCAAGGGGGCCAATTGGCAGTGGCTGCTGCGGTCCGGTCTGCGGAAGGAGCACATTGCCATCTCCCCGGCCTGCACCGCCTGCGATACACACACCTTTTGGTCCCACCGCATCCAAAATGAGGAACGGGGCACCATGGCCGCCGTCATCCAGCTCAATGAAGTGTGAGGTCTGCCATGAAGCTGCTGCGCCTGAAATCATCCCTGCCTGTCCTATTTCTCTCCCTGTGTTTGCTGCTGGGTGCTTGCGCCCAGTCGGAGCCTGCCTCCTCCCAATCCGGCAGTTTCTCCTCTCAAGAGGGCGGCGCGTCCAGTTCCGGCCGTCCGGGCGTGGCCTCCGCCCCGTTCACACTGGCCTATTACCCCTCCTCCAGCTTAGACCCGCTGGTAACCGAAAATAAAACCAACCTGACACTGGCCCCTCTCCTGTGTGAGGGGCTGTTCCGGCTGGATAACACCTTTTTCCCGGAGGCGCAGCTGTGCCACAGCTACACTGTCAGCGAAGATGGTCTTGTCTGGAGTTTTACCCTGGTGTCCAATGCCACTTTTTCCGATGGCACCCCTCTTACCGGAGCGCTGGCCGCCCAATCCCTGCAGCGCGCGGCCGTGGCCACCTCCAACTACGCCGCCCGGCTGGCTGGCGTCAGTTCCATTGCGGGGGAGGAAAACACGGTCACCATTGTGCTCTCATCTCCCAACCACAGGCTCCCTGCACTTTTGGATATTCCCATCGTATTGGAGACGGCGGTCGGCCCCCTGGGGACCGGCCCGTACGTCCTCTCCACTGCAGATGGTACAGCCGCCCTGAACCTGCGCAGCGGCTGGTGGCAAAACACAATCCTGCCCATAACCCAGATTCCCCTCGCCGCCATCGCCAGCACAGATGATCTGATCGCCGCTTTCGATGCGGGAGAGATCTCTCTGCTGGACGCGGATTTGCTGGGTACCAATTCTCTGGGCTATTCAGGAAATTATGAAATATGGGACTATGCCACCTCCACCCTGGTTTATCTGGGGCTGAATGCGGCGTCAGGCCCCATGAAGGACACTGCGCTGCGCTGCGCAATATCCCTTGCCATTGACCGGGATACCATCACAGGAATTTCTTACGCGAACCACGCGGTGTCCGCTGTACTGCCTGTCCACCCCAGCAGCGCTGATTTCGTTCCATCTCTCGCCAGCACGGCGGGCTATCAGCCGGAGCAGGCCGTTGCCGCTCTGGAGACGATTTCCCTTTCCACCCCGCTGCGTCTGCTGGTCAGCAGTGAAAATACCACCCGGGTAGCCGCGGCGCAAAACATTGCCACCCAGCTAAGTGATATTGGTATCCCGGTGGAGATTCAAAAGCTGCCCTGGGAGGAATACTTGACTGCGCTGCAAAGGGGAAATTTTGACCTGCACCTGGCTGAGGTGCTGCTTACTGCCGATTTTGATTTGACGCAGCTGCTCTCCTCCGGTGGAAGCATCAACTATGGCCGGTGGCAAAACGAAACCACGGATGCGCTGTTATCCAGCTTCCGCGCCGCACAAGACAGCGCGCGCACAGCCGCGGCGCAATCGCTTTATACCCATCTGTTGGAAGAAATGCCCATTGTGCCGCTGTGCTTTAAGAACGGCTCTGTTTTGACCCAGTGGGGCCAGATCTCCGGTCTGAATCCGGTGCAGCGCAATGTATTTTATGGCTTGGAGCAGTGGGGCTTATCCTGATTCGACTCACCAACGAGAAAGAGAGGAAGAATTCTAGTCATGAGCGTTTTTCGATGTTATGTGGAGAAAAAGTCCGGTTATGATGTGGAGGCCCAGGGCCTATGCCACACCCTGCAGCAGCAGCTGGAAATCCGGAATTTAACGTCCGTCTCTATTTTCAACCGTTATGATGCGGATCTGATTGCCCCCGCTGTCTATCAGCAGGCCAAGGACATTGTGTTCTCCGAGCCACAGGTGGATATGATCTATGACGAGACATTTCCTGTTCCAGCGCATCCCCATCGTTTGCTGGCGGTGGAAGCCCTCCCGGGACAGTATGACCAGCGCGCGGACTCCTGCGCCCAGTGCATTCAGCTGCTGGCGGGAGTGGACCGCCCTCTCATTGCGGCAGCTAAGGTATATCTGCTGTCCGGCGCGCTCTCTGACGGGGATATGGCGCAAATCCGTGACTATCTCATTAACCCGGTGGAGAGCCGTGAGGCCTCCTTTGAAAAACCGAACACATTGGAGCGCACCCATCCGGCCCCGGCCCCGGTCGCTGTGCTGACCGGCTTCACCTCCCTGGCACAAGGGGAATTGCAGCCCCTTCTCTCCGAATATGGCCTTGCCATGGATTTTGAAGATTTAACGTTCCTCCAAACTTATTTTCGGGAGGAGGAGCGGCGCGACCCCACCATGACGGAGCTGCGCCTGGTGGACACCTATTGGTCCGACCACTGCCGCCACACCACTTTTTCCACCCACATTCAAGAGGTGGAGCTTCTGGATTGCGAGGTGTCTGACGCCTACCAGAACTACCTGGCCGTCCGGGAAGAGGTCTATGGCAAAGAGCAGGCCGCCCTTCGCCCTCAAACGCTGATGGATCTGGCGACCATTGGGGCCAAGGTACTCAAACAGCGCGGCCTGCTGCGCAACCTGGACGAGAGCGAAGAGATCAACGCCTGCTCTATCCGCATTACCGCGGCCGTGGACGGCGAGGCGCAGTGCTGGCTGCTGATGTTCAAAAATGAGACGCACAACCACCCCACGGAAATCGAGCCCTTCGGCGGCGCAGCCACCTGTATCGGCGGCTGCATCCGCGATCCGCTGTCGGGCCGGGCCTATGTATATCAGGCGATGCGCCTGACCGGCTGTGGCGACCCCACTGCCCCCCTCTCCCAAACCATCAAGGGCAAGCTGTCCCAGCGAAAAATTGCAACCACGGCCGCGGCGGGATATTCCTCCTATGGAAACCAGATTGGCCTTGCCACTGGCCATGTGGCCGAGGTGTACCATGACGGATACATTGCAAAGCACCTGGAGTGTGGCGCCGTTGTGGGGGCCGCGCCGATGGAAAATGTGGTGCGTGAGCGTCCCGCCCCCGGGGATGTGGTGATTTTGCTGGGTGGGCGTACCGGACGGGACGGCATTGGGGGCGCAACCGGCTCCTCCAAAAGCCACAACTTATTCTCCCTTTCCACCATGGCTTCTGAGGTGCAAAAGGGCAACGCGCCGGAGGAGCGGAAAATTCAGCGCCTGTTCCGCAACCGCGATGTGACCCGGCTGATCAAGCGCTGCAATGACTTTGGCGCCGGCGGCGTCTCTGTCGCCATTGGGGAACTGGCCGATGGCCTGGAAATCCATCTGGACGCGGTACGCAAAAAATATGATGGACTGGACGCAACGGAGCTCGCTATCTCCGAAAGCCAGGAGCGTATGGCAGTGGTGGTCTCTCCGGAACATGCCGGGACCTTTATCTCCGCTGCCCGGGATGAGAACCTGGAGGCCTATCCTGTCGCCACTGTGACAGCCTCTCCCCGCATGGTTATGATATGGAGAGGAGAGAAGGTCGCCGACCTCTCCCGCGCCTTCCTCAACACCAACGGCGCGGTCAAGCACGCCAGCGTACAAGTGGGCGCGGGGAACCGCACCCACTTTGCACAGCCCCAGTCCGCCTCCCTGCGCGAACTGGCAGGCTCCTTAAAGTTTGCCTCCCGCCGCGGCCTGACCGAGCGGTTTGACGGCTCGATCGGCTCCTCCTCCATTCTGATGCCCTTCGGCGGCAAACGCCAGCGCACCCCTGCCCAGGTGATGGCGGCTCTGCTGCCTGTACTGCCCGGACAGCGCACGGATACCGCCTCTGTCATGGCCTGGGGATTTGACCCGGATCAGATGTCCGCCGATCCCTTCACAGGTGCTTACCACGCGGTTGCCACCTCTGTGGCTAAGCTGGTGGCCGCCGGTTGTAACTACAGGGAGGCCTACCTTACTTTCCAGGAGTTCTTTGAAAAATTACGGGATGATCCGATCCGCTGGGGCAAGCCCTTTTCGGCGCTTCTGGGCGCTTTGAGGGCGCAGCTTGATTTCGGCATCGCCGCCATTGGCGGCAAGGATTCTATGTCCGGCTCTTTCCTGGATTTGGACGTTCCCCCCACCCTGATCTCCTTCGCCGTGGCCCCCGCCAAGGCGGGAGAACTCCTCTCCCCTGAGTTTAAGCAGACAGGCAGCCCGGTCTATTGCTTTGCCCCTGCTGCGGGAAACCCCGCATCCCTCAAGGCTTTATGGTCGGAATTTTACACCCTGTGCACTTCCGGTAAGGTGCGCTCTGCTTGGGCGGTGGACGCAGGCGGAGTGCTGGAAGGCATCATGAACATGTCCTTTGGCAACTCCATCGGCTTCCAGTCCTGTATCCAGGCATTCCACTGGACCCACCTGATCCCCGGCGCCATTGTGGCGGAGCTGCAGGAGGATATCGTGCTCCCTTGCGCTGTCAAGCTGGGCATTACCACACAGAAACCGGTCATCCATACCGGCGCTGACAGCGCCCCTATCGATGAACTGTTGACACGGAATGAACGCGTTCTGGAGTCCGTCTATCCCACCCGCGCGGGGGACACAGGGCCTGCACAGCCGATCTCCTGCCAGAACCGGGCCCCCATCGTGGCCCGCTCCCCTGTGGCCCGCCCCAAGGCGGTGATTCCTGTTTTCCCGGGGACCAACTGCGAATATGATACAGCCAACGCCTGTCTCAAGGCAGGGATCGAACCGGAAATTATTGTTGTCCAGAACCTCACCACCGACCTGCTGACCCAATCAGCTTTGGCATTGGAGCGGGCGATTCAGCAAAGCCAGATGGTCATCCTTCCCGGAGGCTTTTCCGGCGGAGATGAGCCAGACGGCTCCGGTAAATTTATCGCATCTTTTTTACGCGGAAACCGGATTTCCAACGCCATCCAAGACCTGCTCCAGCGGCGGGACGGTCTGATGTTGGGCATCTGCAACGGCTTTCAGGCATTGATCAAGCTGGGTCTCGTCCCCTATGGGGAGATCCGCCCCATGGACGCCAGCTGCCCTACCCTGACCTACAATCTGATCGGACGTCACCAGAGCAGTTATGTCACCACCCGGGTCGCGTCTGTACAATCCCCATGGATGCTGAAATGCCAGGTGGGCGACCTGCACACGATCCCTATCTCCCATGGCGAGGGCCGGTTTGTGGCCAGCGAGTCGTGTGTCCGCGCCCTGATTACCAGCGGCCAGGTGGCCACACAATACGTGGATCTGCAGGGCACACCCACCATGGACATTCCCTACAATCCCAATGGCTCGGTGATGGCCATTGAGGGCATTTTCTCCCCGGATGGCCGGGTGTTCGGGAAGATGGGCCACTCCGAGCGGTACGGCGACTTTGTAGGAAAAAATATTCCGGGCAACAAATTTCAGCCTCTGTTTCAATCCGGCGTGGAATACTATAAGTGATGCTTCAGGCAACCAAACGCTCTGCAATACAAATTACAGAGCGTTTGGTTGCTTATTTCTTGACCAAGGTACCATTTTCTCTTATAATAAGACCACCTTAGTTTAATGCGATTTTAACGAGGACTAAAATCTTCTTCAACCCGGGTATGCTATCATCTAGATACAAAACTACCGGTATCGTCCAGAACCGGGAAAGGGGAAGCACAATGGAAATTACGTTAGAGATGGTGGAACGTCTGCGGGAAAAGGCCGATGTGTCCTACACCCTTGCCAAGCGCGCGTTGGAATTTAGCGGGGGAAATCTGCTGGATGCTTTGATTTATCTGGAAGAAAAGGGGTATGTGGACCGCCCTGACGGAGGCAATTATTCCACCCAGCAAGACGCCCCTTCGCAGCCGCTCCAGGAGATCCCCCCGCCCGGCGCCTCTGCGAAAGAGCCCCCGCCCCGCCGTACCTTGGGCGACTGGGTGAGGCGGCTGGTGCAGGGCGTCATCGACAATGAGGTGGAGCTGTGGCGGCGGGACCAGTGTTATGCCTCGATTCCGGTATTGATCCCCCTGGTACTTTTGATCTGTACCTTTTGGATTATGATCCCCCTGCTCCTGGTGGGGCTGCTGTTTGGCTTCCGCTACCGGTTTTCCGGTCCGGATTTGGAGCGGGAGGATTTAAACGGCTTTCTGCGCAATGTGGCCGACAGCGCGGCCCAGGTGGGGCAGCAGGTCATGGATGAGCTCAACGCCCAGCACGAAAAGCATAGCAAAAAGAGTGCGCAAGGGGATGACGACACCCAGTAATGAGACGTGGAGATGGTTGCAATGGCAGAAAAAATCCTGCTGGTAGAAGACGAAGAGAAGCTGGCCCGCATGGTGGAACTGGAGCTGCGCTATGAGGGATACGAGGTGAGCAAAGCCTTTGATGGCCGCAGCGGGTTGGAGCAGGCGCTAACCGGCGCATTTGATTTGATGTTATTGGACATCATGCTCCCACAGCTGTCGGGGATGGAGGTACTGCGCCGCTTGCGGCGGGAGGGCTCACCCCTTCCGGTTATCATGCTCACAGCGCGGGACAGCGTGGTGGACAAAGTGGCCGGGTTAGACTCCGGGGCGGACGACTATATTACCAAGCCCTTCGCCATCGAGGAGCTGCTCGCCCGCATCCGCACCGCCCTGCGCAAGCACGCCGCCGGGACTGTGGATGGCAGTCCCCTCTTGACCGCAAGCGACCTGGCCATGGATGTAGACCGCCATCAGGTGACCATGTGCGGCCAGGCGGTGGATCTGACCAAGCGGGAATTTGACCTGCTGCAATATCTGCTCGAGAACAAGGGAAGGGTCCTCTCCCGGGAGCTGCTTCTGGACAACGTCTGGGGCTTTGATTTTGTGGGAGAAACCAACTCTGTGGACGTCTATATCCGGTTTTTGCGCAGCAAATTAGATGAGACCTTTGACCGCAAGCTGATCCACACGGTGCGGGGCGTAGGCTATGTCATTCGAGATGAATAACGGAAAGGAAACCTGCTTGTCATGACCATTGTTTATCAAAGCAACACCGGATTTACCGAAACTTACGCCCGCATGCTCGCGCAGGATACGGGCTTTCCCCTTTATTCCGCAGAGCAGGCGCGCAAAGCCCTCTCCCAGGGCAGTGAGATCCTGTATTTGGGCTGGGTGTGCGCTGGACACATCAGTGGCCTGGACCAGGCGGTTAAGCGCTATGATGTGAAAGGCGCCTGCGCCGTTGGCCTGATGCCCCCCGACCGGAGCGTGTTTGAACATCTGGCCCGCAGCAATTATCTCCCCTCTGGCCCCATGTACTATCTGCAAGGCGGATACGCGCCAGAGCGCTTGAAGGGCATCAAAAAGCCCATGCTGAACATGGTACTGCGCTCATTGAAAAAGAAGCTGTCCGGCCAGGCAAATCCCCCGGAAGAGGAGATTCAGCTCCTTGCCATGATCTGCAACGGGGGCAGCGCCGTCTGCGAAGAAAACCTGGTTCCTGTCCTCCGGTGGCTCAACGATGATGCCTGACCTCCCTCCCTATGGCACGGTTTTTGACCGCGCGCAGCGCATACGTGATGGTACAAGACTTGCTGCGCCGCCTTACGGATGGAACACTCCTTTATTTGCGCGGCGTATTGGGGACTGTTTGAAACATCCAGATACCCGTCCTATCGCCATATTTTCCGCCATACTTCTCTGATGGTTCAAACAGCCCCTAGAAAGGAGGCCGCGGTGTGAAACAGGACGTCCCACCCCGGAAAGCCCGCCCGCCAAAACCAAAATCCTTAGCCAACCGCCTGACTCGAAACTTTTTTTTACGGCAGCTGACCACATTTTTATGCATCGACCTGATGTTGGCCCTTTTGGCCATCTGCGGCATCCTTTATTGGGGGGAGAACCGCTGCTCGGATGTGGCACGGCTGGTGGAGGAACATGGACTTCCCTCTCAGGAGACCACCGAGTGGCTCTGGGCAGGGGACTTTATCATCACAGAGGAGGGCAGGGAACACACTGTCTCCATCGGATTTTATCCCACAGTGTTTCCACAATTCTTCCACAGCTCTGACAGCCTGCGCAGCACCGACTTTTTCACCTACTACCGCATGGAGCTGGATCACGCCAAAGGGTATGCCGTGGAGGTCTCTCTGGTGGACGTGGGGAGACTCCTGATGCTGGGGGCAGTCATTCTTTTGGGGGCGCAGCTGCTGTCGCTGCTCACCGGCAGCGTGACCAACTCCCGCGCCATCCGCCACACCCTGCGCCCCATCCAGGACATGGCCGCCACCGCCGCCCGGCTCACCTCCGCCACCCATTTGTCCCGGCGGGAAATGGAGGCGCTGGCCGGAAAGCTGGATCAAATCAGCGGCACCAATTTAGACAGCCGCATTGACCTGCCCACCACCCAAAAGGAGCTGCATTCCCTGGCCCAGGCCATCAACAGCTTGTTGGACCGGGTCAACCGCTCCTACCGGGCCCAGATGCAATTTGTCTCCAACGCCTCCCACGAGCTGCGCACCCCCATCGCGGTCATCCAGGGCTACGCGGCCCTATTGGACCGCTGGGGGAAATCCGATCCGGCCACCCAGCAGGAGGCCATTGACGCCATCCGTTCCGAGGCCAAATCCATGGAGCTGCTGGTGGAGCAGCTGCTGTTTTTGGCCCGGGGAGACAATGACTCCCAACCGGTGCGCAGGGAGGTCTTTGACCTGACGGAGCTGGCCGGGGAGGTACTGCGGGATGCCATTCTGATCCACCAGGACCGCCCTATCCTCCCCAGCTGGGAGGGTCCCCTGCCGGTCAATGCCGACCCGGCACTGATCAAGCAGGTCATGCGTATTTTAATGGACAACAGTATTAAATACAGCGCTGGGGACCAGAGGGTCTGGCTGCGCGTCACCCGGTGGGCGGACGGCTACGCCCGGGTCACGGTGCAGGACGAGGGGATGGGCATCGCGCCGGAGTCCCTGCCCCACATCTTCGACCGCTTCTACCGCGCGGACGCCTCCCGCGCCAGGAGCACCGGCGGAACCGGGCTGGGCCTCGCCATTGCCCAGTGGATTGTGGAGGAGCACAACGGCTGGTTTGAGGTGGTCTCCCGGGAGGGATTCGGCTCCCGCATGTCCTTTTTGATCCCCCTGGAAACTGCCCGGAGAGAGGACGGGAAGAGCGCGTGAACCAGGAGGAATGAAGGATGAAAAGAACACACTCTGTGCCGCGCAAGGTCTCCCTTTTGATGCCGCTCTCTGCCGCGGGCTTTTTCTGGTATGCCGTTCACCCATCCTGAGGGCGGCTTTCCCATTCCCCTCCCTGTCACCCATTTCATTTAGACCCTGTATTCACAAAGTCTCCGCCGCCCGGGCGGAGACTTTTCAGGCTGTCAAAAAACTCCTTTTTGACAGCGGATTGCCTCGCAGAGTTTCCGCCGAACGGCGGAAACAAACTGGAATCTGTCATTTCCGGGGGCGTGCACCTCGAAAATGACACTGCTCACGCAGCAAACGTGAAAATTTCGCAGGAATTTTTGCGCTGCAGCCGCGTGTACACGGGGCCATCGTCCCCTCAAAAAAGTGGCACAGCCACTTTTTTGACACGCTGCAAAGTCTCCGCCGCCCGGGCGGAGACTTTTTTTGCTTTGGTTGCACGCGGGCGTCCCACAGAGGCGGTACGGCCTCTCCTTTTATGAGATTAATTTTAAAAAGGAGGCATTGACACATGGCAACCAACCACACCAGCAACTATACGCTCAACCAGTGGGAGCCGGACGATGCGGTGATCCGCATCGACTTTAACGAGGACAACGCAAAAATTGACGCCGCCCTGGCGGCAAAGGCGGAGACCAGCGCCCTGGCCGCCCTGCAGGCGGAGGTGGCCGCGCTGAAGACGAGCCATGCCGCGGACCTGGCGGCGGTAAAGGCGGCAAATTATTTCCACTGCATCTACGACAAGACCCTGACAGCCGCCGCGGCTACCCTGGACATCCCCCTATCCCACCTGGATCTGAGCCAATACCGGATGGTAAAAATCCTATTCAACGGCTGCATCCCCCAAAAGCTCAACCTGACGTTTAACGGCGATGGCAGCGCCAGCTACATCACAGGCGGGAATAACGGGAGCGGCAGCATCATCAATGAGAGCTGCCTGCTGCTGGGGAGCGAGAGCTATGGCACTTACAGCCAGACAGAGCTGGATCTGTATCCCTTTCTGGGGCAGTGGATCGGCTTTTACCGGCAGGTCATGGCCCTGGGGGAGCGCTACTACCACGGATACAGCGCGGGGGGGTACTACACCGGGTGTGACCTGTCTCAGGTGACAAAGCTGGCCGTTGTCCCCGAGAGCGGGAGCATCCCGGCGGGATGCCAGTTTACAATTTATGGATTTAAGAAACCGTAACCCAACCAAACACATGACGGCGGCGCGCACCATATTCTTGGTGCGCGCCGCCATCTGTGTTTATCCGGACAGAGAAGCCCCCGCGCCGATTGGCGCGGGGGCTTCTTGCCATTCACTATGACTGTATTTGCATTAAATTAGGGGGTCGAAACAGTCCAAGTGTAGTTACTCATTGAATAGCCCGTCACACTGGGATTCAGGCTAACTACAATAGTGATAACTGTGCCTGTTGTGCCAGGAAGAGTTTCAGCAACGCTGACCTGACCACTAGCGGCCATGTTAGGAGTATAGGTTGTGGTGGAGTCAGTGACTGCCACAGTGAAATCAGAGCTGGTCAGGCCGCCGGGAATTGTAAAGGTACCCAGATCGGTGCTTGCAACGGCGGCCGGAGCTGTGTGGCCGCCAGTTACAGCAGTAGCAGGAATTGTGGCAGAACCAGTCACTGTGGTCATGGTGTAGCCAGTTGCGTTGATGGCGATGGACAGATTGACTGTGTCACCAGGATTGGCGCTAGTAGCGCTGATTACACCAGCAGCGTCCATGCTGGCAGGAACAGTGGTTCCGCTAATGGTCGCGGTCACAGTAAAGTTAGAGTTCACCAAGGGAGATGGGATTGCAAAGGTGCCCAGATTGCTGGCAGAAGGGGTAGTAGCAGCAGCGAAACTGCCAGTCACATTAGTGGTAGTGGTCGGAGTGTACGCCTGGATGATAATATAGACATACTCGGCGTAGTTGTCGCTGTTATGCTTCACCACGGTGACATAGGTGGCGGTGTTATCCATCTTGCCAGTCTCAATGATGTCTCTCCAGGAGCCAGCGGAGACCTTGTTGTCATCCTTGGACTGGGTCATGTCAATGGTAACAAAGACTGTGTCGTTGTCGATGCTGTAGTAGGTGCTGGCGGTGTTGTCCATCGTAAAGCCCTTGCTGCCAGCATAGTCCACAAGATCAGTGGTGGAGAGAGCCTGCTGGGTCATCTTGGTGATATAACCATCGCTGTTGGTGGAGTTGACCTTGTACACAGCATACTGCTTAACGTTGCTGGTTCCATCGAGGTTCACAACGGTGGCACCGTCCTTCACCTTGACGTTGGTCTGAACGCCATCGATGTAGGACTTGGTGTACTCGGTGTACTTGCTGTAGGTGTTGGCATTGGTGCCCACGAAGTAGACATAGGTGGCATCATCGTTGGCTTCGCCCTCGACAATGTAAACCACATCAGCCAGTCCGCTGGTCTTGCCGGCGTAGGCGATTCTGGCCACGTCATAGTCGGGCACATCCTCAAAGCCCACATAGACCTTGCCGGATTCGATGTCAACAAACTTGGTGTCGCTGTCCACCTTGATGGCAGTGCCGCCGGTAACGGTGATGGTGCGGCTCTCGCTCTTAATGACAGCGTTGGAAACCGTGGCGATAGGAGAGGTATAGGTAACGGGCTTCACCTGGTAGGTGTTGCCGTCCTGGCTGTAGGAGAGGACCATTCCGGGCCTAATAACAGTGGTATCGACCCCGGTTCCACTGTTATTGTACTCATCAATGGCGATGGTGGCCTTGGTGCCATCGGCAAAGACGACCTTAGCGCTGACGCCGTCCACGCTGTTAACGGAATTCTCAACGTACAGGTACTTGCCGGCCGCGGCCGCGTCTTCCTCACCCCAGAGTACGAAGTTATGGGGGTTGAGGTAAACGCTCCAGTCGGCGCCGACTGCAAGCTCACCGGTGGTGATGGTCCTAGCCGCCAGATTGTACTTGGTGCCGTCCACAAAGACAGCGCCGGGGTTGCCGGAGCCAGTGGCGGTCACTTCGCCGCTGACCTTGTCGGCCAGGGCCATGCTCTGGATCTTGTTCTCGTTGTTTTCTCTGCCCACGGTGTAGTAAACCACATCGTCCACGCTGAAGTTGGCAGTGTAGAACTTGTTGGCGCCGGGGTTGGCAGCGCTGCCGCCGCGGTAGCCAACGGAGACATAGCGTCCGTCTTCATCGCTGCTGGTGCGGGTCACTTCGCCGGCGTAGTAGTTGACGACAACCAGAGTGACACTCTGGCCGTTATTCGTGCTGAACAGCTCAGCTACCTGGCCAGGCTGGATATATCTGCTAGCAACGTCCTGAGGAGGCTGCAGGTCAGAGGAGCTGCTGCTCAGGGTTTGTCTCACGCCATCCACATAGATGGTCCAGTCGCTGTTGGAGTCTACATCGGCATCATCATAGAGAACCTCGGCATCGGTAGCCGCGGTGTAGATGTAGTCGTAGTCCTCGGGGGCCTTAATGATCTCGTTCTTGGTCAGCAGAGTGGTGCCGCTGTCAACCAGCTCACCATTGGTGCTGTCAACTGTCTTCGCGGAGCCAGTGCCCCAAACCTTGACAGGACGGCCGAAGTTGTCGGTGCCGGTATCGGTCTTGTAGACCAGGTCAAAGTTCTTGTAGCCCAGAGTATCCAGGTAGGAGTAAGTCACACCCTGGGTCCAGGCGGCGCTGGCGTTGTAGTAGGTGTTGAAGGTCTCGTTGTAGTCAACGGGAACTGCCTCAGTCAACGCGTTGAACACCATGACAGCCACGTTCTCACGGCTCAGGCCGGCGGTGGCGGTCAGTCTCAGGTTGCCATAGATCTTCAGGGAGGTGGCCTTCGCGGTGGCGGCCAGCATCCAGTTGTTGCCGTACTCGGACTCATTCTTGAAGTAGCCCAGAGTCTTGCACAGCATCAGGGCGGCCTGTGCGGTGGTCACAGTGGCGTTGGGGGAGTACCTGCCGCCACCCACGCCAGCTACGATGCCCAGAGAGGCACACAGGTTAACATAGCCGGACGCCCAAGTGGGAACATCGGTGAACACGGTGCTCTCAGCGAACTGGGAGACGTTCACATCGGAGCCGTACAGCATCTTGCAGATGATGACGGCCATCTCGGCACGGGTTACAACTTTGCTGGGGCCGAAGGTGCCATCCTCATAGCCGGCAAACATGCCGATCTCTGAGGTGATCGCAACGGCATCCAACTCGGTGACTTCATTCTTGTCTTTGAAATCATCGATCACGGCAGCGCTGGAACCGATGACCATCATGCCGAGCAGCATAACGGAAGCCAGAGCCAGGCTAAGCGCGCGCTTCAGGTTTCTCATTGAATATTCCTCCTTAATAGTGTGGGTCAGCGGCCGGGGGGTCCTGCGGACACCGCGGTCCTGCCTTCGCAAATAATATATCTCAAACTTTTTGAATCGTCAATGGATTTGGGGCAAGTGTAACAAAACCGTAACATTGCAGTTCATTACGCATATGTTTTCCTTTATAATAATCCGCGCAATGTCAAATTCCGGTCAAGTCAAAGGCGGGAGTATAGTCCTCCCCGGCGCTGTCCCTCTCCTGCACAAACCCGGCGAGGCCCACGTTCTCCATATACTCCGCGGCGGCGCGCGCCTCGCTGCGGCGCAACGCGCGGTCCAGCGGGGGAAGCTGTCTTGCCCCGCCCCACGGCGTGTACTGGCTCATAAGAGAAAACAGAACCTCCCCCGGCCGGAACGCATCGGACACCCAGTCCATCACCGCTCTGGCCTGGTCCCCCTGTCCGGGCAGCAGGAGGTGGCGGATGATCACCCCGCGCCGGATCAGTCCCCGCTCCAGCTGTACCGGCCCTGTCTGCGCCGCCATCTCTTGTATGGCGGCAAGGGCCGCCCGGGGATAGTCTTCCGCCCCGGAATAGCGCAGCGCGGTGTCCGGGCGTATGTATTTCAAATCGGGCAGGTAGACGTCCACCTTGCCGCGCAGGGCCCGCAGTGTCTCCACCCGGTCGTAGCCGCCGCTGTTCCACACCACCGGGACAGGCAGGGGCCTCTCCAGCACCCGGGCCACCACATGGGCGTAATGGGTGGGATTCACAAAGTTGATGTTATGCGCCCCCTGGGCGGCCAGCTCCTCACAGATTTCCCGCAGGCGGGCAATGGTCACGGCCTTGCCATAGTCCCGGTGGCTGATTTGCTCATTCTGACAAAATACGCAGTCCAGGGCGCACCCGGAAAAGAACACCGTTCCGGAGCCGTTTGTCCCGGAGAGAGGCGGCTCCTCCCAGTGGTGCAGCGCGGCCCGGGCAACCACAGGGCTGTCCGGCATGCGGCAGTGTCCCGCACCCGCCGTGCCGGTGCGCAGCGCGCCGCACTGCCTGGGGCATAGGTTGCAGACCATGAACACCCTCCCCTCTTTAAGCAACCGCTGCCCCCATCAGACCGGTGCGATTTCTTGTGTTGATTTATGGGCGTTTCCCCCGCCTCCGGCGGGGCAAACAGCATGGAATCCATGGTGACTTAAAAATATCCCAAACGCCGGGCCACAACGTCCCGAAAGGAGGAAAAGGCATTTGGTATGGCGTAGCGGTAAGCCAGATCGCTCCGCCCCGCCCAGACCCACTGCGCAGGCAGGGCATCCCAAGGCAACTCCCCACAGTAGGCCGCCATACGCCACTCAATATGGGTAAATATGTGCTTCCCCATTCCCGCAAGTTCCAAATTCCCGGGAGGCAGGCCCCAACTTCTCAGACAGAGCTCCGGCGGGGCCTCTTCATTGGGAAACTCCCACAACCCCGCCAGCAAACCCTTTTCCGGCCTGCGGCGCAGAGCCACCTTATCACCGCAAAACAGCAGCAGCACCGTGCGCTCCTCCATCCGCCGCCCCCTTTTGGCGGCTTTCACAGGGATCCGGCCCGTCTTTTCCTCCAGCCTGGCCACACAAAATTCCCTGGCCGGGCACTGTTCACACAGGGGCGCGCCATTGGGCAGGCACACCGTGGCCCCCAGCTCCATCAGCGCCTGGTTGTAGTCCCCCGGCCGGTCTCTGGCGATGCAGTCTGATAGGACGCCGGATATCTTTCGCTTCATTGCGGCTGTGGCGATATCGCCTTCATCCCCTGTGATGCGCGCCACCACACGCAGGACATTCCCGTCTACCGCAGGAACCGGAAGCTGAAACACAATGGAGGCGATGGCCCCCGCGGTGTAATCTCCAATGCCCGCAAGCGCGCGAATTTCCTCATAGGCCTGCGGGAATTCTCCGCCATGCCGCTCTATGATCTGCCGTGCGGCCTTTTGCAGATTGCGGGCCCGGTTATAATACCCCAGCCCCTGCCACAGCTTCATCAGTTCCTCTTCGGGACAGCCGGCCAACGCCCGCACCGTTGGCAGCGCGTCCATAAATCTCTTATAGTAGTCCAGTACCGCCACCACCCGGGTCTGCTGCAGCATAATCTCCGATACCCAAACCCGGTAGGCGGTGGGATTGCTGCGCCAAGGAAGCTCCCGGGCGTTTTCTTTGTACCAGAGCAAAAGGGGAATCAAAAGACGTTTCATCGGTTCCATGGCGCCACCCTCTCTCTCACCTTGCTGATTCTACCAGATTTCTTGCAAGCCCGCAATGGTTCTGTCGGTCTGTATAACATTTTTACTATAATCAATATAATTATTTTTGACATCAACTGCAGCAGCTTCTCTCCTCTCAGCTTCTACAGGCTGTCTTGTCAGTTGGAAACCGGCATTTCTTTCCATTGTTTTACCCTACAAAAAAGCAAGAAGTGGCATCCTCTGATCAGGGATGCCACTTCTTGCTTTTCTCGTACTACCCATTAAATGAAACATGTTTTTATTTGTGTGGCGGCATTCACGCGCCGCGTTGCTGCCGCGGCGCATCCTATACCATCTCAACTCGAAAATGCGGGAGGTCTTTGATCTGAGATTATGACCCTTCCTGTTCTTCCAGCGCGTCCAAGGTCTGCACCAGTTCATACACCAAACCATCGCAGTGCGCTTTCTTCTCCTCGCCCCGCTGTCTGGACTGTGCCAGCAGCGCGGCGCAGTCCAGCGCCCCATGGCGCTGTTGAAACTCCCGCAGAATACACCCGGCGTCCTTTTCATTGTAGCCCAGCTCGCCCAATACCATCAGCGCCCCGGTCACCGCGCCGCAGGTGGCGCCATGGCGCATTCCACCGCCAAAATGGGCTCCCAGGCCAAATGCCTGCTCCTCACTCAGCCCCATCTCATCGGCAAAGGCCACCAGCACCGCCTGGGCGCAGTTATAGTGGACTGTCTGATCGTTACGAAGGGCCTCCGCCCGCTCTATATGACTCATTTTGCGTTCCTCCCCACTTCCCGTTTTGCTTTCATTCCGCCCGATCCAGTACCATCTGCCGGTAATTCAGCCACTGGAATCCACATCTCCGATATAGCTCCGCCGCACGGGGATTTCCCTGTGTCACCTCCAGGCGGAACCGTTTTGCCTCGGGGTATTCCTCCTGCAGCCACGCCAGCGCTTTCCGGCCCAGACCCTGCCCCCGGAACTCAAGCAGGAAAAAGATCTCTTCAATCATCACACACCGGCCGCCCATCTCTGCGGAGTAAAAAGGGCTGAGATATAAATATCCAGCCACCTGTCCATCCTGTACCACCAATACGCCCCGCAAAAGCGGTTCCTCTTGATCAATCACGGCCGAGAAACTGCGCTGTATAATCTCCAACGGCACCGGATGATCCACCGCATCCGTCTTGTAAAAGGTCTGCACCATAGGTATAACCACATCCCGGTCCCGCTCAGTGATATCGCGAAAGGTCAGCATAATGTACCCGTTCCTCCTCTTTCCGCGCAGGCGAATTTTGAACCGCCGCGCCTCGCTATTATAAGGCCTTCTCAGCCATTTTTCAAGAAAACCCTGTGCCCTTTCAGTTGAAGATATCGGGGGTCTCCGAGAAAAGCTTGCGCACACGCTCCAACACCGGCAAGTTTTCCGGCGCCTGCAGGCAGGGGTCCCGCTTCATCAGCTGCCGCGCCGCCTGTTGAGCCTGAGATAGCGTACGCATATCCCCCGACAGATCCGCCAAGCGCAATTGGGGCAGCCCATGCTGCCGGCTTCCAAAAAAATCTCCCGGTCCACGCAGCTTCAAGTCCTCCTCGGAAATCTGAAATCCATCTGTGGTGGAGGCCAGTATCTTGAGCCGGGCCAGTGTATCAGGATTTCTGGCTCCCGTCATTAAGACACAATAAGACTGGTACGCTCCCCGCCCCACCCGGCCGCGCAACTGGTGCAGCTGGCTCAGGCCAAAGCGCTCCGCATTCTCCACAATCATCAGCGCCGCGTTGGGTACGTCAACCCCTACCTCAATCACTGTGGTACAGACCAGGATATCCAATTCCCCCCTGGAAAAACGGCCCATCATTTCATCCTTCTCCTTGGGCCGCATTTTGCCGTGGAGCAGTCCTGAGCGCAGCTGCGGAAACACCTCCTCGGCCAGTCGCTTTGCATAAGCCTTCCCTGCTTTTAACTCCAGCGCTTGCACCCCCCCCGTGTCCGCCTGTTCCTCCACAGCGGGGCACACAATATAGACCTGTCGGCCCTCACCCACCAGTTTACGCACAAATCCATACATCCGCTGCCGCTTGTCCTCTCCCACCACATAGGTGGCCACAGGAGTTCGCCCCGGCGGCAATCGGTCAATCACCGATACCTCCAAATCTCCATAGACCATCAGGGCCAAAGTCCGCGGAATCGGAGTCGCCGACATAACCAGTACATGGGTCCCCGGCATGCCCGCCTCTCCCGATTTGGCTGCCAGCTTAGATCTCTGGTTCACTCCAAACCGGTGCTGTTCATCCGCAATGACCAGAGCCAGCCGGGAAAACACCACATCCTGTGAAATCAAGGCATGCGTTCCAATGACCAGATCCGCCTCGCCCTGGGCAATCTCCCTCTTTACCCGCCGCTTTTCTTTCTCAGAAAGCGCACCGGTAATCAGCGCTACCCGGCCCCCAGCCGGCTCCAGAAGAGCGGACATGGTGCGGTAATGCTGCTCCGCCAACACCTCAGTGGGCGCCATCATGGCCGCTTGGTACCCCTCCTTAATGCAGGCCCATGCGCCAAAAGCCGCCACCACCGTCTTTCCACAGCCCACATCTCCCTGCACCAGCCGGTTCATTGGTTCTCCCTTGGTCAAATCTCCGGCCACTTCCTCCAGCACCCGCCGCTGAGCATCGGTGGGCACAAAAGGAAGCAGATTGATAAATTCCTGCATCGCAATCGCGGAAAAGGGCGCGCCCTCCGCCCCTCTCCTGCGCTGTTTCAGATGCTCTAACCCAACAGTGAGATAGAACAGCTCCTCAAAGGCAAGGCTCCGCTTCGCCTCCTCCAGCGCTTCAAAAGACTCAGGAAAGTGAATAGTTTGCAGCGCAAATTCAACCTGGCACAATCCATATTCCCGGCGCACCCAATGGGGCAAGGTGTCCGCCACCTCGCACACGCATACCAGCGCCTGGCGGCTGAGGCTTGCCAGCAAATGGTTGGAGATTCCGGCCGCCAAGTGGTAAATGGGGATAATACAGCCTGTCATGCTCTGTTTTCCCACCTTTTCAAACACAGGGTTTGTCATAACACGATGACGGCCCTGCTCCTCTATGATACCACAGAAAATAAACTCCTCCCCCGCCTGCAGGGCCTTTCGCACATAGTTTTGATTGAAAAACGTAAGATACAGCGCTGCGGTATGGTCTGCCGCTCTCACCTGTACCAGTTCCATTCCCTTGCGGATATATGAATGTCTTGGCTGCTCGGCCACCATGGCGCATACGCAGACTTTTTCTCCCAGCGGGGCGGCCTGAACCGGATGGATTACGGTACGGTCCTCATAGGCCCGCGGATAGTACCGCAACAGGTCTCCAACTATGCAAATACCCAACTTCTCCAGCTTTTTCCTGCGCGCCTCACCCACCCCGGGCAGTTCTGTAACTACGGTATGCTGGGATACTTTCAATGCGCCACCTCCCTATCCGTCAGATTTTATTATGGTATTAATGTCCACCAGCGCACGTTGTACGCCTCATCTGGAATAACTTATAGCGCCCGGCTGCAAAGTGGCCGGATGCGCGAGACATCATAGCCGTTGCGTGGTCATTATATCATAAGCATATGCGTAATTACGATATAATTTGGCCATGTACCGCGTTCAGCGGTACGGCCAAAATAATGTTGGCATCCTAGCTGTAAAGACCACATGACGCTTTTGTCTTACCCCTTGTTGAATCGGCATGCATCTGCATCGTTCAAGCGTTTCAAATTCATTCTCTGCTGTTTGATTCACTTGCTCTTTGCCACATATATAGCTATAATGAAACCATCTTATCACAACTTATCATAAAAAAGGAGGTTCCCATGTCGGAAGTCATTCTAAATATGCTCCCCCTGGAAGCGGATGAGCGCGCCCTCTTTGAAGCTGCCGCGCCAGAGGCCACACACATCTATGCCAGACGCAATACGGTAACCGAAGAACAGCTTGCTTCCGCCACAGTTATCATGGGCTGGCCCCACGCCGGCAGCCTCTCCCTGGCGGCCAAGCTCCGATGGTTTCACTGCATGTGGGCCGGGGTAAACGACTATCTTGAGTCAGGTACCTTCCCCACCGGCGCAGCCCTTACCTCCTCCGCTGGAACCAACAGCCAGTCCGTGTCCGAACATATGCTGGCAAGTCTGCTGGCCCTCTGCCGCAAGCTGCACCTGAGCCGGGACAACCAGGTGCGGCATCTCTGGATCGACACTGGGACTATGCGCACCATCCGCGGCGCCACGGTCTTGGTCGTTGGAGCCGGCCACATTGGCAGCCAGTTTTGCGGGCTATGCAAGGCCCTTGGGGCTCACACCATCGGCCTTCGCCGCAATGTCACGGCTGCGCCGGACGGGATGGATGAGCTCCACCCCATTTCCGACTTGGACAGCTGGCTGCCAAAGGCCGATGTGGTCGCCCTATGTCTCCCCCAAACACCGGAAACCATCGGCCTTATGAACCGGCGCCGTATGTCGCTTTTCAAGCGGAACGCCATCCTCATCAACTCCGGTCGCGGCACCGTTTTGGATCAAGATGCTTTGCTGGATGCGTTGCGGGAGGGCCTCCTGTGGGGCGCTGCCTTGGATGTTACCGATCCGGAACCGCTGCCCGCCGACCACCCTTTGTGGGACGCCCCTAATCTTTTGATTACCCCTCATGTGGCGGGCGGACTCCGCTTGGACATTACGCGGGATAACTGCGTTCAATTGGCTCTGGAAAACCTGCGCCTCTATATGGCAAGCCAGCCGCTGAAAAATACGGTGCTTCCTCAACCCAGAATAACATAAATAAACGCAGCCGGAACCCTCCCGACAGGGATGATTTTCCGGCTGCGTTCTGCTTATGTTACATTCTTTTCCAGCCAATTCCAGCTCAATTCCTCCCGCTCCAGCTCTTTCCAAGAGGAGAACTTCGCCTCCACCTCCGCCCAGGTCATATACCAAAACAGATAGAGGATCTTTCCATGCGCGGGTAAAATTCCCTCAATAATACTCCGTATCGCTTCAAAGTGATCTGGAATTCCCGGCACGTCAGGAAAGATTACCCCCAGCTCTCCCGGAGTTCCTGTCTCCGATACCTTAGCATTGACCCCGCAGCCGGAGATGGTATCATTTATAGCCTGCAGCGTAAAACTATCCCCGCCGATGCGACTGAGCGCCGCAAGACAAGCCGCCAGCCTTTTTTTGTCCCGCACAATGGGACGCCAGGGAAAAAGTGCCGCCATCCTCTCAATGCCCCAATCCCCTGCCGTAGCTAAATTCATTTCACGCTGAATCTCATCCAGCCGTTCCATCACACGGTCCAGACCGCTGCCTAACGCGCTCAATTCACCGCCATTCCAAGGCTTCTCCAGGTCATAAACCCCCAACGGGCGCAGCAGCTCCTTTAGATTCTGTGTATGGCTCATGCCATTGCCTCCACTTGCAATATCCCCAGTACAGGCAGCTCATCTTCCGCAACCGAAACATCCGCCTGAGGTGCGAGAATATTATAATTCTCCACACCCTCACAATCGTATATGAGCTTCCCCAGCTGGGCGCGCAGCACATCCCTCCCCAACCGTTCTCCGGTAAACCAGGCACGCACACGCTCCCGCACCGTTTGCAGTGTCTGTTCCCGGTCTGTGCCGCTGTCTGTCTGAACTGTAATGGATACGTCCAAATTCCGCCTATTCGGCGCGAGAACCTGTACATCCACCGCAATCTCCCGGCATTGCGCAAAGTAGGCCGACACCTGGTTCAAAAGGGATTCTCCCGGGACACCATCCTCCGTGGCGATCACCACATCCACTGTCCCAATCCCCCGGTTTCTGGGCAGTACGGCCGCCGCTGTCACATCGTCAAACGACAGCGCCTCCTGTTCGTAATACGCCGCATTTGCTCCATTGGGCAGCCGCCGAAAACTGGCAAGAATCCGCTCCCGCAGCGCACCATCTCCCTCCGCGTCCGCACCGCCGGTGAACGCCGCCGGATTCGTGCAGCTGCCAATTCCTGCGGGAACGGAGGATAACGCCGTCACTGTAGCACATGCCACATTTCCCGCACTGCCTGCTTCCACCGCCTGTGCCGGAATATCCACAAAGTCGTCCCCGACAGCGAGCACCCCCTCTCCTGTCGTCTCAAAGCGCACCAAATTCCCTGTCATTGCCACAGTTCCAGCTGGGATCACCCGCTCCGTCTCACCAGAATAGGAGGCGGTAAACCGCATGGTCCCCTGTGCGCGGATCGCCTCCTTCCGGCTCAATCCGCGCAGCTGAGCATGATAGTCCAGCTGCTCTCCCTGGGCTGTCTGAGGAAAGCACTGCCGCACGACCCACTCACACTGGCTATACAGACCAAACAGCTGTGCTGAGGCCGCCCAAAGCCGCACCGCTAAGTCGCAGCCCTCTTCCATCTCCAGACCGGTCTCTTGTGAAAAGCACTCCAACATCTCCTCGTATATTTCCTGCGCTGTCATCTTTCTCTCCCTCTCCTTATCCTAGCTGAGTTTGCACTGACAGTGTTTCCCCTTCCCGGTCCAGGTACACTGTCAGCATCAGACTGCCCTCCTCCGGCATAGTCACCTCCACTGTCTTTACAGTTACATTCTCCGGCTGCAATGCCTGAGACACATACCGGGCGGCAAGACTCTGTCAGGCGGTGGGAGGCTCCCGTGGGAGCAAATGGAGATCGCTCCCCAGTTCCGGCAGCAGTGGAAATCCGCCGCGTCTGGCCCGTAAACGAAAGAGCACACGCTGTAGCAGCGCCTCATTCCCATTCAGACACTGTACGCCGCCGCGCCCATTGGCCACATAATCCCCATGTTGAATCAAAAGCTCTCTCATACCATCTCTCCGCCGAGTATATCCATCACAATGGCCCTGACTGCATCCTGAAACGCTGTCCCATTCACCATCAGATTTCCCTCCAGCAGGATTGCCCCCGCCTCATCCAGCTTGATCCGCGCGCCGCCATCACTGTAGAGGCAGACCTCTCCGGCCTTCAAATCAGCACGCTCCTGCCGCATCCCCACCACACAGGGTGATTCTCCGGCCTCTCCGGCCTTCACCACCAGTACATCAGCTCCGCCTTGAGGCCTCCAGCAATATCCTCCCGGGCCATAGAGGGTTACCCAACGCCGGTCTCCATCCAGATATACGCCCAACGCCTCCCCGCTGGATGTTACCGTCCCTTGCCCTGCCGAGACGCGCCATCCCTGCGCGTCTCCCTTTCCGGCTCTTTCTGCAGTCCACATAAATATTCCTCCTCACATCACAATGTCCGCAGCCGCCAGCTTCAGCCGGGACCACCCCCCACGAACATCTTCTCCGGCCTGTACCTCCACCGCCCGGTAGATCCCATTGCGCCCCCAGCCAGTACGCTGCAATTGCACCAAGTCCCCCGGACGGGCAAAAAAGGTCTGCGCCACCTCAAGCTCCAGGCGCAGCAAATCCCCATTAGATTTGTTTAGCTGAAATTGTCCGCTAAAGCGCATGGTCTGATAGTCACTTCGCCCTGGCATAGTCAGCACCCGGCGGCAGCGCCCCCCGCTGCGCAAAAATTCCTGATTGCCCAACGTTTCCACGACCTGACGCACCTTGTCCCGCACAAGAATTTCAGATAAAATACCATGACGCCTGTCCAGGCAGACAAGCTCCATCACAGCCACGCCATCATCCACCTTTACTACGGTGTCGTCCTTCCACCCCGATAGCACCAGTTGCCCTTGCTGATTAAACCGCGGCATCACACCATTATAGTACCGGCAAAAATCATACAGTACCGACCATTCGCTGCTCCCCACTGAAACGGAAAACCGGCTCACGGGAGAAAGCTGCTTCCGTTCGGCCACCTGGATTCCATAGGGGGTCACATGGTTTCTCAAGATATCATCCAATGTAGCGGTGGCATAGTCCTGCCCCAACGCCTCATTGTCCAGCAGGAGTGCTGCCATCCCGCGCCCGGACACCTCCAGTAAAGCGCCTTTTTCTGAAATGGAAGTTTCACACTCATCCACCACACCGTAAAATACGGTCTCTTCCCCCTCCAGTGCATAAAATTCCTGCCAGTCCACCACACCTGTGTCTCCGCCCGCATCCCATGGGCAGCAATACAAAAAACTGTCACAGGGTAT
>Ga0154000_1000054_pt1 | contig 38476 bp, 38 predicted proteins | sample TSNC084MetaG_FD_104674 | JGI IMG/M metagenome (GOLD analysis project Ga0154000, IMG submission 104674) | Attine ant fungus gardens microbial communities from North Carolina, USA - TSNC084 MetaG | ecosystem: Host-associated > Fungi > Mycelium > Unclassified | place: USA: North Carolina, Lumber... | reverse complement strand
AGGTTGTCAAATTTTTTAATTCCGCCGTCACCGGTTATGCCGGTGATTTGGTTTTGAGCTAATTCATCCGGAGTCATTAAGCCTATAATAGTCTGCGCTTGTAAAGCAGTGGTGTTACCCGTTGCGCCCGGTATTAAAGTGACTTTGAATGTGACGCCGCCAAGCGCGTTGCCAAAACCTGATGTATCTAATTCTGTTCCGTTTCCCACCTTGTCAAAGTCGCTGGAATCAGATGATCCCGTACTGTCAAACTTGTGGATTGTAATAGAGCCGGTCTTTGAGGGGTCGATTAACGCCGAACCCTCATCATTGTTATCCGCCTTGACGGATGGCGCGATGGTAAGTGCCAGTAAGCATACCAGAAGCATTGATGCAATTTTCTTTAGTTTACTCATTTTTAATTCCTCCTTTAGATGTTTTGTAATATGGTTCGTTTCGCCCGCCGATACCCGAACATGAAAGCGATGCCGCCGATTAACAGTACTCCGCCCAGCACCGCAAGCCGGAATGTATCTTCGCCCCCCAGCGTCGGCAGCGTGCGATTGGCAAAGTTCCCAACAGCCAGATCCGCCTGCCCGTCGTATAGTATCTTTAGCGCGGGGATATCATTGCTGCCCAGTGTCCCGTTAGATGTGATTGTTTTGTTAATAGCATTTACTGTAATAATCCACTGCCCTTTAGGAAGCTCATATCCATTTGGTGCTTTTATTTCCACGAGCAGATAGGTACCGGTCTCAAGCTTGGCAAATGTCAAAAGTCCATCGTCGTCACTCGTATCGTTTCCAACTTTCTTCCAGCAGCTGTTTTGCACGATATAATCGTTATGGTTCTCTGCGTTCGTGTGGCTGTCCTCCGTACAGGTATACAGCTCAAAGGTGGCGCCTGCCAATGGATCCTCCGTATCGTAATACGCCGCGTCTACTTTTTTCAAAGTGAGGTCAATAACCGGCACCCACTGCGCATAAAGGTCAATATCTTCCATAACTCCGGTGATTATGTCACTCGCTGCATAAGAATTTCCCAATCCGCTTGCTTCCGTATTCCAACCTTTAAAGATATAGCCGTCCTTTATAAAGCCAATCCTATTGTTACCCAGCACAGGATAATCAGAGCCTGCCGCAAAATAGCCTTCCGTATATGTATCATCGTTTCCCGTGGTCCTTCCGCCGTTGCCATAATAAGTTGCCTTGTGCCCTGTGACAGGATTTTTGGTATTGAGCTCTTCGGGCGTGTCGGGGGCGGTGCTCCAGATTAGCTTAGCCGTATTGGTCAGCTGATCAATAGATACAAGATCTATATCGGACTTCACCTTGACTGTCACGGTTACACTTCCGCTTTCTCCAGGCGGCACACCGCTGATTTTCCAGATGACTGTATGGGAATCTTCATCATAATTGCCTCCATCGCCGGTATGCCCGATGGTATCGCTATGCCTTTTATACTCCACGCCTTGGTGCAGGAAATCCGTAATGGTCAGATTCGCCGCGCTTTCCGTGTTATTTACATAAACAATCTCGTATGTAATGAAGTCCCCTATTGTCACTTCCGCCCCGTCAACGCCGGCCGCGCTGTCCATGGCTACGGTTTTCCTGGAGGTTTTTGTTATTGTCACCTGCGTGGTATTGGATTCCACAGGATTTTCTAAATTGTCCGCTTTCGCCTCAGCGGTATTTTTTACTACGGTGCCCACAGCTGTGTTTTCTTTCACTTTTACCGTAAAGGTGATTTCCAGCCAATCCTTCGATTCTTCGAGAGTACAATCCGTATCCACAATCAGTGTAAGGGTGTCCTCGTCAAAAACAGGCTCTACCGTGAAAGGCCCGGAACCGTCACTCATTGTTACCGTGATATCGCTGCGGATATATTCCACATACTCGGGCAATTTATCCTTAATACGAATGGGACCTATACCGGCCCCGTCCGCTGTCATACTTCCCGTTGCTCTAATGGTATAAGTGAGGATGTCGCCCGCGTTTGCGTACTTACCGTCGATGTTTTCTTTATTCACGTTTTCCACAGATTTCTCAACATCTATATTGTACTGCGGCGATGGCAGCTTAGTGATAGCGGCTGCCTGAACTGCCGTTTGCGCCCCAGTGGCACCGGTGAAACCCCACCAAACTTCCGAGCCGTTAAAAACCGATTCTACATCACTAATTTTCTCTACCTGCGTTACGCCGTTAAAAGTATAGGTCAGGGTTCCGCCAAGAGTACCTCGGTCGTCATATTCGGGTTCCCAGTTAAGCGTAAATGGAATCCACTCCTGCGTAGGCTCAAAGTAAGAAGTGTTTTTATGCTCGTTTACGGTAATAGGACCAGGGATATCAGAGATATCAAGGGCATCGTTTTCTCTGGGATAAATAAGGGCACAGTGGGCATATTTGACAGGGTCATCAGACACGGGATCAAGAACAGTTGACCATCGGTCGTTATTGATATAGGTATCAAACTCAATGACCAATGAGTCAGGCAAAAACTCCCCGTCCGATCGGGCGGATGAATCCCTGCCCGTCCACACGCCAAGCCCTTCTCCCCTGCCGCCGATCATTTGCGTGAGCGCTAATTCATAGTTGTGCATGGTAAACGTCATGCCGTCCGCCACCGCATCTGTATTAGCAGGGCTTACGGAATGCCCAAGATGCAGATACATTTTTGTGCTAAAGGGCAGATGCAAATCCAGCTTTTCTCCAGCCCACATCGCCCCGAACTGAAAAGTTTTATCAAGGGTCGCAATTGCGACATTCGAATATATCGAGTCAACCTGAGTATTACCTACAAAGTAACGAAAAACAGTTCTTATATCTGGGCCACTTTCTGGTTCTTTTAGAAACATTCCCTGTCCAAAACCTGTCGTCATAAGATTAGGGAAAAATGTATAATACTCGGCACCGAAGCCATTACCCTCTAATTGACGAGACTCTTCCTCATTCGTCGGAATGTCCGGCATCGTCGCAGGAGCAGATCCATTGTCATACGTGCCTGTATCCGCCGCATCCTCTTCCATCGCGGCGGTTTCTTCGGTTATGTTTGGCGTCTTCGTACCATCTGGTTCTCCCGTCTCGTTGGTATCTTTGTTATCTTCAATGGAAACTGCAGGATCTTTTTTTGTATAGGCATTCTCGGAAGTCGCTAAAGCGGAGGTTCCTATTCCGAACGTCATGGCCAACGAGAGGATTATTGTGATAAATTGAACAGAACTTCTGTTGATTCTTCTCATTTTTACAAATCCTCCTGTAATCAGATTACATCTTGACAAAAGCAAGCAATAATTTCCTCTTCATGTATAATATAACGGTTTATTTTTTCGCAAACCTCATAGAAAAGTACATTAATTGTCACATATTGTGGTATAATATATATGTGGAGGCAGTAATTAGTAATCTCAAATCGGATTTATACAAAACAAGAGCTGGAATCTTAAGGGTGAGTGATATGTCGGAAAATATTTACAATGAATTAGAGGTTCCGTTTGCAGCGAAGCACCCACCGGTTACGGAGCATTTCCTTGAACGGCCGGCTGTTGAAAATTTACTTAAAAATGCATTTGAAAAACCACTCACCGTGGTTACGGCCGGTGCGGGATACGGTAAGACGCAAGCTGTTTTAGCGGCACTAAAGTCAACGAAATACAAATCGGCGTGGATGCAGCTTTCAGAAATGGACAACCTTGTTGCCAGATTTTGGGAGCGTATTGCTTATGCGATTGAACCACAAAATCGCAGCCTGTTTGAAAGCCTGATATCTCTTGGGTATCCGGAAATGATCGCGGCGTTTGACCAATTTCTGCGCTTGCTTGAAAGGGAGTTGACGTTAAAAGAACCTTTTATCTTCGTATTTGATGACTTTCATCTTATACACAACAAAACAATTTTAAGCTTTTTCGAACGGTTTATCTCAGCCCGAATTCAGAAAATTTCCATTGTGCTGATATCAAGGACAAATCCGGATCTTAGTTTGACGGATATGCTGTCTAAGGGGCTGCTGGCGCGTATTATCCAAGACGACCTGCGTTTTTCCAGAGATGAGATGGACGCGTATTTTCATAAACAGGGCTTTGACTTCAGCGAAAGCATGTCTTCAGAAATATATGCTTATACGGACGGGTGGATTCTTGCAATCTACCTTGTGGGGCTGGCAGCTAGAAAAAGAAATACAAAAAATCAAAATCTTTTTTTGGAGACTAAAATTGATATATTTGATCTGATCGAAAAAGAGATATTTCGCTCAGCCTCAAAAGAGCTGCAAAACTTTCTTATTAAGGCATCTATATTAGACGACTTACCGGTCGGCCTTTTAAAGGAATTGGTACATAATGATTTAGCCCTTATTTCCGAAATGAAAAAATCAAATCTGCTTATACGTTATGATTCGTTTTCCGACAGCTGCCATTTTCACCGTTTGTTCAAGAAGTTTCTTTTGGAGAGAAAAGGATGGATGTCAGAAGACGAAATTTCAGAAATACATTTGTTAGCTGCAGAATGGTACCTGAAAAACGACCACAGGCCCGAGGCGCTTATTCATTATAAAGAATGTGGCCGCTATGACGAGATTTTTAATATTATTTTATCCTTTAACTACCATGTCGTACAAGAGACCGCAGACTTGTTTATAAAACTGATTGAGCAGGCTCCGGATCAAACCATTAAGAAGCGGCCTATTATGCATATCGTAAGAGCGAACCTGATGTTCAACAATAATCGTATTGAAGAGGCCAGGCAAGAGCTGCTAAGGATACGGAGTGAATATGAGGCCTTGCCAAAAACAAAAGAAAATTTGGCCATTCTAGGGGAAGCATTTATAGTTCTTGGTCTTATAAGCATTGTTAAGCAGGATTATGAATTCGAAGAACTTTTCAAAATGGCGGATCAATGCTTACCAAACGGAAGCAGGCTGGTGGATCAAAAACTCAACATAGCGGATGGCCTCAATGTCTGTAGTATTAAAGATTCGTCACCGGGAGAACTGAAAAGGCATCAGGACGCTCTTTTTAATGTCGCGCCCTATGCATTCAGGGTGATGAACGGATGTGGCTATGGTATGGAATACTTGAATGCCGCCGAATCAAGCTTTTATACAGGAGACCTTAAGGATGCCGAAAAAAATGCTTATGAAGCGATATACAGATCGAGACAGTATCAGCAATATGACATTGAGTATATGGCAAACTTTGTCTTGGTGAGGATTTTTACATCGAAAGGTAAATATAAGGAGATATCGGATATTCTGGATCAAATGCAGAATGAACTGGGGAGTCTTCAGGATACCGGTTGTATTTCTCTGAACGACATTATCAGAGGCTGGTTTTATGTAAAAATCGAAAAAACCGATAAAGTAGCCAAGTGGATAAAAGACAAAGAAGGAATACCCAAAATACTTGCTCCGGTGATATTAGGCAGGGAGTATTTGGTTCGTTCCGATTACCTGCTGGCCGAAAACCGGTATTATGAGCTTTTGGCTTTTATGGAACACACAGACCAGATATACGGAGCAAGAGGAATCCTGTACGCGACAATACAGAACAAAATCGCAAGGGCTATTATCTATCATTATATTGGAAATTATAGTGAGTCTATGGATGCGCTGTATGAAGCATATGAGCTTGCTTATCCGAACAATCTAACAATGCAGTTTATTGAATACGGGAATAAAATGCGAACGCTGATTTATGCCGCAAGACTGAACGAAAATTGTAAAATTTCCAAGGAATGGCTCAATTATATTTATACAAAAGCTTCTGCTTATGCAAAACAACTCTCGCAGATCGCTTTCAATTACGATTCCGACCATGCTCTGGTAAATATAGATGAGGTTAAATTGTCAAAACGGGAATCAGAGGTGCTTACATATCTTTCCCGGGGGCTGACAAGAGCAGAAATTGCGGAAAGCTGTTATCTGTCCCATAGCACCATAAACAGCATAATAAAAAATATTTTCAATAAACTTGGAGCAACCAATATTGCGGATGCTGTCCGGATAGCGAAAGAGGAGAATCTTCTATAACGAATGAAATAACCTCGTATTATTGGTAGTACAGGTGAAATTGTGATATAATCGGTTGTAGGATAGATAAAAGCGAGGGAAATTAGAATATGTGTAATGATTTTATAAACTTAACAACAGAAAGTCTTGCTGATGAGCATATATGTTGTATTATCCGCAGTAAAAAACCTCATGAAGGGATTGACGCAAAGAAACAATGGCTATCAGATCGCCTAAAGGAAGGTCATGTCTTTAGAAAGTTAAATGCAAAAGCTACGGTTTTTATTGAATATGCTCCTCTTGAAACCGCTTGGGTTCCTATAACTGGTGCCAACTATTATTATATCTATTGCTTATGGGTTTCAGGTAATCCCAAAGGAGAAGGTAACGGGAAATCATTGATGGAATATTGTTTGGCTGATGCAAAAGAAAAGGGTAAGTCTGGCGTTTGCATGCTCGGAGCAAAAAAACAAAAATCCTGGCTTTCTGATCAATCGTTTGCGAAGAAGTTTGGCTTTGAGGTGGTTGATACTACCGTTAATGGATATGAATTGCTTGCACTTTCTTTTGACGGAGCAATGCCAAAGTTCGCGCAAAATGTCAAAAGCCAAGAAATTGAAAGCCAGGAACTTACAATTTATTATGATATGCAATGCCCCTTTGTTTGTCGAAATGTTGAAATGGTAAAGCAGTATTGTGATGCGAATGACGTTCCGGTATCTTTCATTCATGTGGATACGCTGAAAAAAGCAAAGGAATTGCCTTGTGTTTTTAATAACTGGAGTGTGTTTTATAAAGGGAAATTTGAAACAGTGAATTTGTTAGATGTCTCCTACTTAAAGAGAATCCTCAAAAAATAAATTTATTCTTCACTTTTCTTGTTAGTTCAATACTGCAATTCCAATATTTAAATAGGTGGCAAAGAGAATCCAAAGCAGATAAGGAATCATCAGATAACCAGCCGCTTTATTGATTTTATAAAACCGCAGCGTTGTAATTGATACTAAAATATCTAATAAGATAATAACTCCTACGGCGATCCAATACCACTCAAAACGGAAGAATACAATCGGCCAGAGGAAATTGACAAACAGCTGTATCCAATAAAAAGTAGTTGCTTCTTTGCGTTCAAGTATTTGCGGTGTTTGGTAAATGATATATGCTGCAATACTCATCAGAAGATAAAGTACAGGCCAAATGACGCCGAAAAGCCATCCCGGTGGCGACAGCGGCGGCTTGACAAACGATGTGTAGATTACTCCTTGGTTGCCGGATAACAAGCTGCCGAGCACGCCAACAAGCTCGGAAATAAGGATAATTGTAAGAAGCTGAATCCAATCAATTTTTTTCATAACACACCTCCACATTTATTATATGTGGAGGCCGATTGGTTTATTTGCTTATTGGTTTATAAAATTTAAGATGGTTTCCACGGCTTTTTCTTGCTGTTCATCGGTAGTGATGCCGGCGTTTCCATCACCTTTTTGCTTGCCGTAATTTCCGAACTGCGCATGATTTCCGCCCTCTATCGCAAATACATTTTCAGTATAATCAATCTTCGATTTATCAAGAACGGTGTCCTCTGAGCCGTATATCGTGACTGCTTTTTCCAGGGGAATATCGCCGTAAATATAAGCGCCCAATAAAATCACCCCATTTAATTTATCCGGATGCTTTGATGCGTAGCTGCTTTATAGTAATCCGATACATATATGAAAAAAGCTCCTGCCATTATAACCGACAAGATCGATATGATAATTCGTTTAATTCTTTTTTTCAATTCAATTCTCCTTTTTGAAATTGTTAAAATTCCAATTTACATAATCAAAAGGTGGTTATTCATGTAGCGCGTATCGCAAAACGATGTTGCCAAGCGTATATCAGTTATGATATATTGGTCTATGTTATCAATTTGAATGGAGGATTAATACATGCGGATAGCCATTTGTGATGATGAAATGGAAGCTCGAAAGCGGATAGAAAAATGTGTTTCAAATTATTGTGGCCGTAAGGGGCTGAAGTTGGAAGTTTGCAACTATGCTTCGGCAGAGGAATTGAAATGCGCGCTCTTCGATTACGATATTCTGTTTCTTGATATCATGCTGGATCACGATAATGACGGTACTCTGGTCGGGCAGGAATTGCGGAAAATGGGAAATACCGCTCTATTTATTATTACAACATCGCGGACGGATAGATACGCCGACGCGATTGAAGCCACCATTTTCCGATATCTTATAAAGCCTTTTGAGCAAAGTTCTGTCGATAAGGCTCTTGATCAGGCAGCAGAGCATCTGCGAATAAGCAAGCAAACTCTTCCGGTTGTTTACAGGCAAAGAACCGACTATGTCAAGATTACCGACATTATTCTGATTGAATCCTATATGAGAAAACGCTACATCTACACAAAAGACAGAAAATTTCAGACTTCGGAAACGATACCCGAGATTGCCGACCGTCTAAAAAATGAGGACTGTTTTTATCGCCTGCAAAAATCATTTCTTATAAACCTTGCACATATCGAATCTTCTACAAAAACCTGCGTAACTATGGATAATGGACGAGATATCCGTTATTTAAAAGGAAAATATGATGAATTCCAAAACAAGTTTACCAGGTATTTGGCAGATCAGATATGAATGAATTTACGATTATTGCTGAAACAATCGCGCTGGCAACAAATTTTGGGGAATACTGGATAGCGATAAAATTTTTCTCGGGATTTATGCACAAACGAAAAATTCATAACGGTTGGCATTTTGCCTTTGGAATTATTTTTTCACTACTTCTGTATTATATTAATTCATTTAAAATACCCGCCGTTAATACATCAGGTATTTTTATACTTGTCTTTATAATGATTTTATCCATCTACAAAGACGCGTTATTAAAGAAAGCTGCTTTTTCTATAATTTTTGTGGCGACATCCGCAACATCTGAAATGGTATTTGGATTCATATATTCGGCTATATCCTCCGTAGACATCTATTTGGTTCAAAATCAAACAATTACATATGTCGCCACCGGCATTGCCGGTAAACTGATTCTATTTCTATTTGTAAAAATACTGCTGAAATATTTTCAAACCGAACATCATTCAGAAAGGCCCTTAGACTTGATATGCCTGTCAATATTCCCCGCCTTAGCCGTGACCTTCATGTTGGTTGTGCTCAGCCTAATCAATGAATTGACATTATCACTTGCTTATAATCTGTTCATTATTGTCCTATTAATCGGACTTTTAGCATCTAGCATATTGATCTTTTTTATCTACAGCATCGCAATGCAAAAATTGGAATTGGAAGGAGAATTAAAGCTAAACCGGGAAACCCTTCACATGAATGAGATGCTGTTCCGGCAACAGCAGAATAATATTGATGAGCTCAACACGTTCAAACATGATTATAAAAACCATCTTCTCAATATTATTGACTTGTACGGGCAAGGGCGCAGTACAGCCGCGCTTGATTATAGCAAACAGTTTGTCGGTAAGCTGGATTGGAAGCATTCGGAAGATATGATCGATTTCGATAACTTTGTTTTGAGTAATATTTTTGCAAGGCTTACGCAGCAATGCAAAGATTATAATATCGTATTAACGACCGATATCAGATACCGAAAATTGACTTTTTTGGACATGACGGATACCAGTACGCTTTTTGACAATATCTTTAACAACGCTGTCGCGGCTTGTGGCCTGATGGAATCCGGGCAATGGATTGATGTCAGAATGAGCAGGGTCGGTCAGTATTTTGTGGCAATTGTTAAAAATTCAAAGGTCAATAAAGTGATACCTGATAAGGAAGGATTTTTATCTACGCACAGATGTTATAGGAAATCCGGTTATGGGATTGAAAGCATAAAGAAAGTGGTAGAAAAACATGAGGGGCATTTCATTGCGGAGTATACCGACGATACTTTTACCGTGACAATCCGAATGAAAATTTCAGATAAAACCGGCGTCCATAAAAGCCATAAATCTGTTCGGGGCATTCTTTAAAAGAGGATGCCCCGAACTGTTTTCGCCGTCAATGACATCGAAAATGGGTTATTCTGCACGTTGGCGTCTTCTCTATATACAAGCGGAAATATATGTGATACTATAACGGCAAATAAGAACAATAAAATAAAACTATGGAGGGATTTATTATGAAAAAAAATATTTTAGCGCGCTTCCTGAAGTACTCGTCCGTGGTTGCGATGGGTTTGACTTTTCTAAACATTAATACAATGTGCAGTTGTATCGGCCACCAACCGAAAGTTCCTCAAAGCGCAATGCGCCTGAAAAAGCAGTGAGTGAAAAGATCGCTTATCGAATTGTACTGTTTGGATCAAAGCATGGCGTGTTCATTGATGCAGATAAAGAATTATATCAATATTCCTATCAGCTTCTTTTGGAAACGCTATTAAGCTGGGCAAGCATATTTGTAGTGGGTGCGTTATTCCACAATCTAATTGGCACACTGCTATTTGCCGTCTTTTATATTCCTTTGCGGGTTTATGCTGGTGGCTACCATGCGAGAACATTTACAGGCTGCTATTGGATGTCAATAACCTCATTTGTAGTATTCAGTTTACTTATCGCGCGATTTGCGCCAATTATATCAAATTTGTTGTTCTGGAGCGTTTTGTTGACGTGTTGCGCAATTATATTATTTCTTGCACCAATTGCCGATCAAAATAAACCAGCATCTGTCGAAGAATATAACGCTTTTCGTGTAAAAGTAAGAAAAATCTTAATGTTTGATTTAGGAATTACGCTTTTATTCGGTATTCAGAATATTGAATATGATATATTACTGTATATGGAGTTTGCTTTTTTACAATTGAGCATACAGTTGTTAATAGGCAAGTTAACAACATCTCTGTAATGGCAATAAATTTATTGACTCTTTATTTATATGCAAGCAGTTATCAAGTGTTGTGCGCCAATGAGAGTGTGTGTGGAGGGGGTGATTTAATGGAAACTTAAAATAAAGGCACGGATTAAGTTCACACGGACACACACAAAATTGTAAATGGATAATGAGAGGAGGACAACATAATGAAAAGCAAGAAGCTATTAAGATTGTTGCTATCTGTACTTATGATTATTTCGTTCGTGTTGCCGGTAAATGCAAGCACTTACGCCACGTCACAAGTCACACTGGAAACACATGCAAATGAACTGATCTCGATGGCAATAAACGACCCAAATTCCGAATTTGAACCCGGAGAGTATTTGCTTGGAGAAAGGCTAAATACTTATCATGTCAAAGATAGTAGTCTGTCTACTTTTGAAGATACTTCTTTTTATCCTGTGTTCTGCAATGGCGACATCGTTGGCATATTGTCTGTGGTCGATTTAGGGGATGGAAATCAGACATACGCTTTCGGCAAGGAGTTTGCAAAAGAGCTGAGTCGCGCGATTAGCCAAGATGAAGCATATAGTTTAGTGGTATCTGATACTCAAACTTTTGCAGTTTCAGATGACGGTGTTATAATGATTGCAGAATATGAAGCCTGCGGCACTACTAGACCTGAAGTGGATGATATTAAATCGTCAACAAATCAGGCTAAGAGGGGTTCCAATGAAACGGATACATTATCAGAAGAAGACTATATTCCAGAAACATATAGCGAGGGAGAAATAGAGACACTAATTTCGGAGTTTGGTAAAATTGATATGGTAATATCTCAGCCCGAATATCAATTAAAGCCCGAAGTGAGGGCATCAACAAGAGCTGCTTGGGGAAGGAACGTGGCTAAATACACGCAAACTGGAAATTCTTGCTGGGCGGTATCTGCAATGGTAATTGGTAATGCATTAAAAAATACAAGCTATGATATTTTTGAAGTTTATGACGCAACTTCTAAATCTCCATATCAAGCCGGGACTAACAAAAATATTCAAGAAGCATTTACACTGTTCGGATACACCGCAAAAACATACTACACGTTATCTCAATCACATATTTACCAACAACTGAGAACTAAACGTGAACCTTTTGCCATGCTGTGTTATCCAATCGATTCAAGTCAGCTTGGACATACAATGGCTTGTTATATGTACGATGATAGTTACAGTCCTTATATGGTGGGCGTAATGGATAGTTTAATTGGAGATACTGTTTATATGAAGAATGTTGGCAGCGTTTATCGTAGAACTGTAAACGGAATTACTTATGAATGGCAGTATTCGGTAACGCCAACTGCATTGCAATAAAACACTTTGTAGCAAAGTGGGCAAAAAGTAGTTATAATAAAATGGAGCTGTCGCACTAAATAGTAATAGTGCGCAGCTTCTTTTTCGTGCAAAAATTTATGAGCCGGGCTTCGAAAAGCCTGGCTCATGGTGTAAAATATAAGTATAGCCGGATCATGTCACAATCTCCACATTTATTATATGTGGAGGTCGATTGGTTTATTTGCTTATTGGTTTATAAAATTTAAGATGGTTTCCGCGGCTTTTTCTTGCTGTTCATCGGTAGTGATGGCGGCGTTTCCATCACCTTTTTGCTTGCCGTAATTTCCGAACTGCGCATGATTTCCGCCCTCTATCACAAATACATTTTCAGTATAATCAATCTTCGATTGATCAAGAACGGTGTCTTCTGAGCCGTATATCGTGACTGTTTTATCTATGGGAATATCGCCGTAAATATAAGCGCCCAATAAAATCAACCCATTTAGTTTATCCGGATGATTTGATGCGTAGCTGCTTGCCATGGCACCGCCTAAGGAGTGACCGGCGATGTACCACTGTTTGATTTCAGGCAATTTTTGAAAAATATCGTCAGCAGCATCCGAGTTAAAAAACGCAAGACGAAACGGCATTTTTACAAGGACGCAAGTAATTCCGCTTTGGCGCAGTTTTTCGAGCAAAGGCAGATATGCTGTTTCCTCAACTTTGGCTCCGGGATAAAAAATAATGCCTTTTTCCGAAGGGAAAGCCGGTGACAATATAGTCAGATTGCCCTCCGTTTTGATTTCGACACTTTTCATGGTTTGAAGGGCAAAATCATCCGCTTTATAGTAATCCGAAACATATATGAAAAAAGCTCCTGCCAATAAAACAATAACCGATAAGATCGATATGATAATTCTTTTTTTCAATTTAATTCTCCCTTTTCCGGAGGTGACAAGCTGTCACCCATTGTCAAAATTTGAACGCGGCTAAATATAAGAAGTGCTGTTTGATAAAACTCCCATGCATTGCCGTATTCGCCGGTGTGAAATATATGGGGTACCTTCTTATCCATTTTATTCACACGCTTTTTTGGTATAATATCTATATAGCATATGCTTATGCAATGGAAATATATACGAGGAGGAAAGACATGTGCGGACGGTATGTGATTTTTACAGGCGATGAATTTGAGGAGATGCAGCGGATCGTAGCGGAAGTTGAGAAGAAATATGGGCTGGGCTCGGTAAGTACAGGCGAGATATTTCCCACAAACTCCGCTCCGGTATTTGTGGCGCAGGAAGGGCAGGTCGGTGCGGAGCTGATGACATGGGGATTCCCTAAATACCAGGGCAGCGGCGTCATTATCAACGCAAGAGCGGAAACAGCGGCGGAAAAGCGTACTTTCAGCGCCTCGCTGCGGAGCAGGCGGTGCGTCATACCGACAACCGGTTTTTTTGAATGGAGGCAAGGCGAAAACGCCGGGCAGAAGGAAAAATTTCTTTTCCGGCTGCCTGACGTTTCAATGGTCTATTTGGCCGGCTTGTATATAGAGGGCAGAGGACCTGAGAAAGGCCGGTATGTGATATTGACAACAGGCGCCAACAGCTCCATGCAGCCATATCATCACAGAATGCCGCTTGTTTTGCATAAGGACAGTCTGCGTGAGTGGGTATTTGACTCCGGTTTTGCAATGGAGTATTTACAGAAAATGCCTCCCGAGCTGGCCGCGCAAAAAGCAGAAATATGAACTGAATCGCATAATTAAAGAGGTAATGGAGGAAGAACAGGAAAAATACCCAAGGCCGGTCGTCAAGCAGGTTCTGCCGCTAAAAGCGGAGAGCAAGATCCTGAGTATTTTTTTACTGCACGCACGCGCACGATATGCTATAATAGATGAAATTAATTTATGGAGGTGGCTGTATTAATGTCCAAACATAAGCGGCGTATCTGGTATTATGCGATAACAATTGTATACTTCACTGTTTTCTCTGTCAGTTTTAACGTCGGAATCGCTAGTAATCCGAATTTTAACATACATGACTTTTTCATGGGTCTCGCGACGGAACTTGTGGGGCTTATCTTTGCCGTAGTCATCGTGGAAAATTATATCAGGATGAAAACAGAGCGTGCCAAAGAAAAAAGACAGACGAGAGATACAAGCGAAGAGCAGAACCTGATGCAAAGCGGCTTTGAGGTTATCGGCGGCGAAGGTTTTAGTGCTGTGAAAAGTATCGCTACCTTGAAAGACAAGCAAACGGGTGTTCAATATTTACTTGTTATTCACGAACATGGGAGCGGGTTGACTCCGCTGCTTGATAAAGATGGTAAACCCATTATAGACGAACATACCGAATAGGCATTATGAAACTGGGAGCTGCGACCATATGATGTTGGCGGCACAGAAAGAAAATCACAAGAACCGTCGTTTTTACCGACGGTTCTTTTATGTAACCATAAGCATTCACCTCTTTGAATTATTCGATTCCAACAAGCTCAAATCCTGCCTCCTCCACAGCGGCGCGGAGCATATCCTCCGTTATGGTGCCGGACATCTCGACAGTGGCAGTCTTACCCTCCAAATCGACTTTCGCATCACGCAGGCCATTTATGGCACCCAGCGCCTTAGTGACGGCTCCTGCGCAGTGCATACAGGACATTCCCTCAATTTTCAGTGTTTTCATCATGGTATCAATCTCCTTTTCAATTTAATTGTTATTTAACGGTTGTTTTGGCTTCCAGAAACGAAGGCGCAGAGCATTTGTCACAACCGAGACCGAGCTGAAGCTCATGGCCGCAGCGCCGATCATCGGGTTCAGCAGCCAGCCGAAAGCGCCGTAGAACACGCCTGCCGCCACAGGGATGCCAATGATGTTGTAAATAAATGCCCAAAACAGATTTTGCCGGATGTTACGCATAACAGCCTTGCTGAGCCCAATAGCGGTCACGACGTCGAGCAAATCGCTTTTCATCAGCACAGTATCCGCCGATTCGATGGCGATGTCGGTTCCCGCGCCGATGGCAATGCCTACATCCGCGCGGGCCAGTGCCGGGGCGTCGTTAACACCATCGCCCACCATGACAACTTTTTTATTCTCATCCTGCAAATTGCGGATTATGCGCTCCTTATCCTCGGGCAAGACCTCCGCGATGACTTTGGAAAGTCCGACCTTGTTGCGGATTGCCTCGGCGGTCACCCGGTTATCACCGGTCAGCATGATAACTTCCAGCCCCATGCGGGTCAGCTCCGCAATTGCGGCGGCACTTGTCGGCTTTACTGTATCGGCCACGGCAATAACGCCCAGCAGTTCCTTTTCTCTTGCGAAATAAAGCGGTGTTTTTCCGCTTGCCGCAAAGCCCTCTCCATCGGAATCCATGTGAATACCGAACGCTTCCATTAACTTGCGGTTTCCGGCAAAACATACCTTTCCGTCAATCGTCCCCGTGATGCCCTGTCCGGGAATCAGCTTATAACCTGCAACCTCTTTCAAGGTGATGTTCATGGTTTCGGCTTCTGCGATGATGGGAAGCGACAGCGGATGCCCCGATAGGTTTTCAAGCGAAGCGGCAATACAAAGCAATTCTTCTTTCGTGATGTTAAAAGGCAGAATGTCAGTCACGGCCGGCTTGCCTTCGGTTACGGTGCCGGTCTTATCGAGTACGATTACCTGCGTATGATGCAGTGTTTCAAGCGCCTCCGCCGACTTAAACAGGATGCCGTTAGACGCGCCTCTGCCGGTTCCAACCATAATCGCCGTGGGAGTGGCCAGTCCCAGCGCGCAAGGGCAGGAAATGACAAGGACGGAGATGGCGACGGAGAGGGAAAATTCAAAACCGTGGCCGAGCAGTATCCAAACGATAAACGCGCCTATAGCGATGGCAATAACAACGGGAACAAAAACCCCGCTGATTTTGTCGGCCAGCTTTGCAATTGGAGCCTTAGAGGAGGTCGCGTCCTCCACCAGCCGGATGATTTTTGCCAGTGTGGTGTTCTCTCCAACCGCTCTTGCTTCCATTTTGAAGTAGCCGGACTTTGCCACTGTGCCGCCGGTTACCTTGTCACCCTCTTTTTTTTCAACAGGCAGGCTTTCGCCGGTAATAGCCGCCTCATCGATGGCCGCATAGCCCGTAACGATTACTCCGTCCACCGGCACGGCACCGCCCGCTTTGACGATGATAATATCACCGGTAATCACGTCCTCCACCGGGATTTCCGCTTCGCTCCCGCCACGCAAAACGGTCGCGGTTTTCGGAGCCAAATTCATCAACTTTTTGATTGCGTCGGAGGTGCGCCCTTTGGCTCTTGCCTCAAAGAATTTGCCAAGCGTGATAAGCGTCAAGATCACGCCGGCCGATTCAAAATAGAGATTCATAGAAAAACTGTGAACCGCTGCCATATCGCCGTGACCATACCCCCACAGGATTCGGTAAATCGCATAGACGCCGTAGGCAAACGCCGCACCGGAACCGATGGCAATCAATGAATCCATGTTAGGCGAGCGTTTCCAGAGATTTTTGAAACCGAGCTGGAAATATCTATGGTTTGCAATCAGCACGGGCAGCGTCAATAAAAGCAGCGTAAACGCATACACGCCCGCATTTTCCATCCCAGACAGGAAAGCCGGAAGCGGCCATCCGAGCATTTCGCCCATTGAAATGTAGAACAGCGGGACAGTAAAAATCAGCGAAACAATCAGGCGGGTTTTCATGTGCCGGATTTCTGCCCCAGCGGTGTCCTCGGGCGATGCTTCTTGCTTTTTGGCGGCGGCTTTGAGCGACGCACCATATCCTATATCCTCCACTTTTTGCGCAATCTGCCCCGCGCTGACGGCTTCGGAATCAAACGCTACTGCCATGCTGTTCGTAAGCAAGTTTACGTTGACTTCTTTGACTCCCTCCAGCTTGGAAAGCCCTTTTTCAATTCGGGCGGAACATGCCGAACAGGTCATTCCGGTTATATTAAAAGATACATTTTCCATTTTATTACTCCTTACAGGCATATGATTGACTTTGCGTTTTGTGTCTGGTATCATTTTATCATAAATCATCTTTTTAGCAAGAACGCACTATTTTGTAATATAGTACCCAAAATGATATCGTGAAAGGATCTGAACGCATGGAGAAAATCGGACAAAAATATAACTGCCCTGTATCAGCCACGCTACACTTAATTGGCGGTAAATACAAGGCGCTGATTTTATGGCACTTGATGGATAGGACTTTTCGATTTTCAGAACTCAGAAAGCTGGTACCGGAGGCCACGCCTAAAATGCTGACACAGCAGCTTCGGGAATTGGAAGGGGACGGTTTGCTCTCTCGAACGGTCTATCCCGTTGTACCGCCAAAGGTGGAGTATTCTCTGACCGATAAGGGCGGTAGCCTGCGTCCTATACTTGAAGCTATGTTCGATTGGGGAACGAGGATTTTGAAAGAAGAGGGACTCGAACCGAATTGCAGCATGATGGTTGACACAAGCGGCTGTGCCTGCAATAAGAAAAAGTGATTGTTCATAAAAAATCCCACTGTGGTAAAAAGCAGTGGGATTTCTATCCGGTACAATAAACTCCGTGGCAGCTTACTGGTCTTTCATCCATGATGCCTTGGATTTCGTGATCTCCGCATCATCCATTGTGGCTTGGGTTAAACTTCCTCCTTGCGCCTGAATGCAGATGTAGGCCATATTATCTTCGGCTTTAATTGCCCTTTCGCTTCCCGGCGCCACACGGATAACAGTCCCTTCCTGAATGAGAAACTCCTCACCGTCTACCATAAACATGCCTTTTCCACTCAAGATGATATACACTTCTTCGTTCAGCTTATGGGAATGAACGAATGGGGCAAATGTGCCGGCAGGTGCGTAATTCAATGAAATTTCAGAGCCTGTAAGCCCTAACTCCTGGCCGACCATAATTCGCCCCTTGTCGGCCAAATCTCCTTTTAGTGTACCGATTTCCATAATACTGTAATTCTTCTTCATGATAAATACCTCCGTTAGATAATAGTTGATGTAACATCAATACCTACATTATAACACCAAAAGATGTAATGTCAATACCTACATCTTGAAAATATTTTAACCATATGATATACTTGAAAAGGAGGTAAACACATGCGTATTAATATAAAATGCTCCTCGGCAATTCATATTTTGCTGATGATTGCACTTTTGCCCGACACACATAAAATTACAAGTGAATTTATTGCTTCCAGTGTAGGAAGCAACCCTGTAGAAATTCGTAAGTTGTTGAGCAGCCTGAAAAAAGCCGGGATTATTGAAGTTGCCCGGGGACCTGGCGGCGCAAAGCTGAAAAGAATGCCAAAAGACATAACCCTTTTGGATATTTATAATGCGGTAGAGGGGGCGCCTCTTGATGAACTGATTGGTGTGCATACCCATCCTGAACAGCAATGCCCTTTTGGCAAAAATATTAGCAATATTTTGGCGGAGCCATATGCAGAAATTAGTGAAACCGTACGTCAGAAAATGGCTTCAATCACATTGGAACAGCTCTGTAATCGACTGGAGGAAATGGAGCCGGCAGTCAAGGTGTAGAGCCGTCTTGAGAAAACCGTCTTTGCCGCCTTCTGCCAGGTGTGCCCTTGTGGAAGTCAAAGCCGGGATACCTAAAAGTCAATCCTACGTCCTTCCTCAGCAGATTGATAAGCAGCATACAAGACTTTTATGGTTGTATATGCCAGCTCAAAATCGGAACTGGGGACTTTATCATATAGAATCGTTTCCATAAAATCTTGCAGTTCACCTGTGTAGCCGCGAATTATTTCGTCAGAAACGAAGGCTTTGTTCCACCCAAGCTTAGAGGGAAGCATCTCTGCAATATCTACATTTTCCAAGCCATCTTCGTCTAAAAAGTAGGTACTTAGAATATCAGTAGGAGTCAGATTGCACATCAGGGCATTATCATTACAGTAGACTTCGATATAGTTTTTGGTTCCTCCAAGAACCACATCGGAGGCCATAACCACTGCCTTGGTGCCATCCGAATACGTAATGGAAATCACACCAAAATCCTCCACATCCTCTGGTCTTGCGACAATATGGCGATGCTCAGTCTCAGTCAGACACGCCGTAGTTTTTCCTGCATCCGCCATCACGCTTTGAATGGTAATGATTTCATTCCGAGCTTGCGCTTCCTGCTGTTTCAGCCATAAAATGCCGGTTAAGGGATGACAGCCTAAACGAATCAAAGAGCCGCCGCCAGTACCTGACCATTTTCCGGCAACTGGAGACGTAGAACCTTTTACGCTCTCTTCACCTTTTAAAAAAAGAATTTTACTCTTTTTGGCACGAATAATTTCTGCGGCCTTCCGCACGGGTGTTGCATATACAAAATTTTCTGCATATAAAAATTTTCGATCGCTTGTTTCAATAATAGTTCGTAATGCTTCCATTGATTTTAAAACTTCCTGATACATCTTTTTTTTCGACACCGTGTTTCCAATGTTTTTTTCTCCCGGATTACCGAAATAGCCAATCAATGGTTTTTCACAGATAACATGCTTTCCGGCCAATAGTGCCTGAGTAATCATATCTGAATGCAGCATTGGCGGCGTTACAATATCAATCACATCAATTTCGGGATCCTCCAGTATTTCTTGAAAATCGGTGCCTGCTTTTTCATATCCATAACGTGTTTTTAGGGCTTCGGCTCTTTTTAAATCAATATCGCACACAGCTTTCAATCTTACCGTAAGACCACTCACCTTTTCATAGCCATTTCCATGAAGGTGAGCCGCATAGCCACTTCCTATGGTGCCAACACAAACAGTTTCTTTCCCCATGTTATGCAACCTCCTTTTGTATTCAATATTGCAGCATTATCATTTTCTGCTACGGATTTATTGTAATTGAGAATTAAGCTTACGTCTAATACCTCTTAGAGGGGGAAAGGATTTCTGAAGGATTATATATGGGGAGTGAATCACGGTTTTCATATTATTATGTAGGAATCCCCTCCTTTGACAAAAACCGTATAGTACATTGTCAAAGGAGGGGAAGAACATAAAAAAATACAGATACCTGAACCAATAAATAGGTATTGGACAGGTTTGCCCGATGCCGATATAATTTCTTTATAGATCTTAAGGTGGCAGATGTGGATTAATCGTTATTCGTGAAGGAGGAAGCAAATTGAAATTACAAAGCAAGATTCAAGTCAAGGCAAAGGATAAGGTTTTTGGAGGAGACAAACTTTTGGAGTGTATTCCGATGGTATCCAGGAATAAAGAAGAGTTGCTTCGGGATATTCAGGAAATTGTATCTCATAATCCAGACATCATCGAATGGCGTATCGATTATTATGACAAGCTGGAAAATATCAGCCATGTGGTAGAGTCCCTAAAGCAGATAGCTCCTCTCGCCCGCGATATTCCTATTTTGCTAACCTTTCGCCATGTTTCCGAGGGCGGTTACAAGGAAGAGAGCCAGCAAACCAGACTTGAGGTGATTCAGGCTACGGTAGAGACAGGGCTTATTGATGTCGTAGATGTTGAAAATGCAAATGAAGCATCCTTTATTGAGAAGGTAAAGGAAGTTGTTAGAAAGAACCATGTAAAATTGATTCTTTCTAACCATAATTTTAAGGAAACACCCAGTGAGCAATGGATTTTGGACAGCCTGAAGACGGGGAAGGAATTGGGGGCAGATATTGTCAAGATTGCCATTATGCCGCAGAATTTTTCGGATGTAGTGACATTGGCATGTGCGACATATCGTGCCAGAAAAGAGATCCTGGATATTCCACTGATTACTGTTTCTATGGGAGAACTCGGCAGTATCACACGTATTATGGGTGGTGAAATTGGATCAGATCTGTCATTCTTCTCTTCCAGTGGTTCCTCTGGACCGGGACAAATCAATATTGAAGATTATAGATGCATAAAAGATATTATACAGGACAAATTCAAATGGTAATCATACAAGAGTGTGGGCATATGGTAGATACCATATGTCCATATTGTTTACGCGAAAGCAACGAGCTGTAATGTAATCTATTACCTTTAGGTCTGCTTGTAACCTCAGGTTTAGAAATACATACGTAACATATTGGTGAGGAGGATGGATATGGATCTGCAAAGTTTAAAATATTTTAAACGTGTAGCGGAATTAAACAGCATTTCAAAGGCCGCAAGAGAGTTTCAAGTTGTCCAATCGGCTGTCAGCACACAGATTAAAAGCTTAGAGTATGAATTAGGAACAGATTTATTTGACCGTACCAATAATAAAATAGAGTTGAATGAAAAGGGAAAGGTTTTATATAAATATGCCAATCGGATTCTGGTTCTTGTAAAGGATTCTAAAAAAGAGCTGGCAGATGCAAATCAATACGACAGCACAACGCTGACCATCTCCGTGGAAACCATTCCCTTGCTCCTCCCGCATCTTATCCAGGGGTTTAACCAAAAATATCAGGATATAAAAATTAAATTAATGCAATACCAAAAAGATTTTGATATGGAGAACATGGAATCGGATATTATGATTTACTTTTCTGAAAATCCGGTTGAGGAAGAGACGGCCATTACCGTATACCAAGAGAATATTTTACTTGCCGTTTCCAAGGAGAATCCACTAGCCAATAAAAAAACAGTCACATGGGCAGAACTGGAAAATGAAAGGTTTATAAACCGTTCTTCATTATCAGAACTAGCAGCCGTAATGCAAATACATTTGGATGGTGTCAATTTCCACCCGGATATTTCCGTAATTAGTGATTACCCTCCGCTCATCAACTCTTTAATTGCAAGCAACATGGGAATTGCTTTTCTTCCTAAATTATCGTGGCTGTATTATGACAATTCCAATATTGTATTGTTAGAAATCGAGGATTTTAGTATCAATCGTTACATTAATATTACTTGGAGAAAGGAAGCCTATGTTTCCAAGGCTATGAAGCAGTTTATTGCATACACCAAGAGATTCTTTGAAGAAGTCGTTTAGGAGGGGAGCCGATGGAATTAGTACAAATCAGTCAATTTAAACGAGTGGCGGAGCTGGAGCATATTACCAAAGCATCTCTTGAATTACGAATTGCACAGCCGGCGTTGAGTAAAACGATCAAGAATCTGGAAACCGAATTGGGAATGACACTATTTGACCGTCACAAGAAAACCATTAAATTAAATGAAAATGGAAAAATTTTCTATAAATATGCCTGCAAGATTGAGGAAAATATAAAAGACTTGAGAACGGAGATATGGGAAATCATTGAGAAGGAAGAAGAGACAATCTCGATTTTATTAAAAGTGCCGGCGACCTTTATATCAAAGGTCATGAAGGATTTTTTACGCTTATATCCCAACGTTAAGTTCGAATTATTTTTTGCGGGAAAAGGTATACCGGAAAAAGAATCACTTTATGATTTTATTATCTATTCACCCAGGCAAGAGGCTGCGTTAAGCAGTAATGAGGTTTGCATTATCCAAGAAGAACTGGTTCTGGCGATATCCCGCAGGCATAGCTTAGCCAAAAAAGAGTCTGTCTGCTTACGGGAAGTGAAAAATAAAGATTTTATCTGCTTTTCAAAGGATTCTGATTTGAGAAGAATTGTCGGGGAATATTGCCAATTGGCGGGATTCGATCCCCATATCATACTGGAGTGTAATGATTACTTTACGATGAGCAATTTGATTGAAGCTGGAATTGGCATTTCACTGGTGCCTGAATTTTCATGGGGATATCAGGAGAAAGAAAAATTGGCACTGATCAACATATCCTCACCGCGTTGTATCAATTTTATTAATTTACGTTGGAATTGTGATAAGAATTCGACTCAATCCTGTATTAATTTTAAAAAATATTTGTTGGATTACTTTGAAAAAGAAAAAGAATAGAGAGACAATATCATAACTTTTTCAGATACTACCGACTGTATTTCTGTATTGGACAAATTGAAATACAATAGATACAATAAAAACAGAAAAGAGACCGGTCATAGTAGAAATTCTAGAATGGAGGAAGGAAGGTCTTACATGAAAACAAGAGTGACGGAACAACTGGGGATTCAGTACCCAATCCTACAAGGGGCAATGGCCTGGATTTCTGATTGCCGCCTAGCGGCAGCCGTATCTAACGCCGGCGGCGCCGGTATCATTGCCGGCGGAGGCCGGGATTCCATGTGGATGAGAGAACAGATTCGCTGTGCCAGAGAGCTTACGGATCAGCCATTTGGCGTAAATCTGGGATTAGCATTGCCGATAGAAGATCTCAATGCGATGATAGATACGATTTGTGAAGAAAAACCCGCTTTTGTAAGTGTAGGAGCTGGAAATCCTATTCCCTACATAAATCGATTTCATCGGGCAGGGATTCAAGTCATCGGAATCATTCCCAATACGAGAATTGCAAAAAAGGTGGAAGAGGCAGGCGTGGATATGATTGTTATAGAAGGTACTGAATCCGGAGGCCGTATAGGACGTCTCTCCACCATGGCTTTGCTGGAAAATATCATTCCGGAAGTCGATATTCCGGTGTTGGCAGCCGGAGGAATTGTAGATGGAAGAGGCCTGGCAGCTGCAATGATTATGGGAGCGGAAGGAATTCAGATGGGAACCAGATTTTTGGTTAGTGAAGAGTGTATCGTACATCCTCAATATAAAGAGGAGATAATAAAAGCCAGTGATGACTTATCTACTGCGATTGGGCTTTCCAGGAATAAGGGGCTGCGAGGGTTAAGGAGCCCATTTACCGAAAAGTATATACAGATGGAGAACGAAGGGGTGGAGACAAAACAGCTGTCAGAATTTGTATCGGGTGCTTCCAAACGCGTGGCAGAACTGGGATTAGGAGCAGACGGTATGAATGGATTAATTCAGTGTGGACAGGCTATTGTTCAAATTAAGGAAATGAAAACGGTTAAGGAAATTATAGAGGATACGATTCAGGAAGCAGAAATGCTGCTTAGTAATGCACCGCAATTAGTAAGAGGAGAACCGATATGACGAAAGAAAAAGAGAAAGTGATTGAGGTTAGTAAAGAGGGAAAGGTGGGAGTCATTCGTTTTCATGCGCCGCCCTTAAACATCATTACGAGAGAATTCAAAGACCAATTGGAAGAGGCCGTGAAATGGGTAGAGGCAGCGCGGGAGCTGCGGGTTTTAATTATTTGCAATCAGGGAAAGTATTTTGGAGCGGGAGGTGATGTAAATGAGATGATGGAGTCCGATTATCAAGTAGACAAGCTGGAAAAAATCATTCAAAGAGTGACAGACTTGCCTATGCCAACAATTGCAGCGATGGATGGAGGCGCCTACGGCGGAAGTTTTGAAATTGCATTGGCATGTAATATGAGGATTGCGCGGTCCGGAAGTATTCTTTCTTTTACCGAAGTGAATTTTGGCTCGTTTCCGGGAGTTGGCGGCACCTCAAGACTCATCCAGCTGATGGGACAGGCAAAGGCAATTGAGGTAATGCTCATGGCTTATCAATGGCCGGCGGAGCGGTGGCTGGAATATGGAGTGCTCAATGCGGTGGCTGATATCGAAAGCGCTTACGAGATGGCGATGCGATGGGCAAAACAGATTGAGAGTAAGCCTTTTAGTGGGCCAAGAGCTGTAAAAGACGCAGTTAGTAGCTATATGAGACCTCGTTATGAAGAGTTTCGCGGTGAGCAGCAGCGGATTATGGAAGAAGTGGAAGGGAAAAGCGATATTGTCAATAGTTCCAAGGAGTTTTTGAAGAAGAGATAGTGTGAACAGATAGCACAGAACTTAAAAACAGGAGGAATAAAATGAAGAAAACAGAGAAGATCGTGGGATTGTTACTATGTGTAGTATTAATGGCCTTTTCATTTACCGGCTGTGGAAACAGTGGATCGGAATCCAGTACGACCGCAGCAACAGCTTCTACCACGGAAGGGACTAGCGCAACGAAAGCAGAGGTTACCTATCCGGTAAAAGATATTCAAGGATATATTACCTACGGAGCCGGCGGAGGAACCGATATCATATCAAGAGCGATTTCTCCAGGTGTTCAGGAGGTGTTGGGATGTTCCATTGTCATGCAGAACAAAACGGGTGCTGCAGGGGGTGTTGCAACGCAGCATGTACTGGCGCAGCCAGCAGATGGGTATTCCTTGCTTTTTAACTCAGAGGGAGTCATATCGTTCCAGTTTATGGACATTGCAGATATCAGCTTAGATGATTTAATTCCTATTATGGTATATGGCCAGATGTGCGGTGTATTACTGGTTCGTGCGGATTCGCCCTATCAGACTTTTGAGGATGTACTGGCCGCAGCAAAGGAAAGCCCCGGAAAGCTTACCATGGGAGCGACCAACATTGGCGCCCTGCCCTATACCGTGGCGTCTATGATGCAGCAAATTCATGGTGTGGAATTTAACCTCATTGAATTTGAGGGCGATGGAGATGCTAATACGGCATTATTGGGTGGACATATTGAACTCTTTATCTGTGCAAATGCAACGTCAAAGGCATTGGTTGAATCTGGGGAATTAAGAGCGCTCGTGCTGTTTAATGATAAATCCGTAGAGGGTTTTGAGGATGTGCCGCTGGCAACGGAAGAATATGAAGAATATAAGCAGTATTTGCCATACGGACCGTTCTTTGGTGCTTGTGTCAGCAAAGGCACGCCGCAAGAAGTGGTGGACATTCTTACTGATGCCTTTATAGAATCTTTTAATGGAGATGCCTTCCAGAGTTATTTACAAACTTCAGGAACCATTCCGTTAGGACTTACCGGTGACGATGCGTTGAAGTTTATGAAGGAAGCGCAATCCACACTTGCATATATTTTGTATGACGCAGGAAGTATTCAGGTGGATCCGAGCCAATATGGCATTGAGAGAAACTAAAGAACGGCAGGGGAGGAAAGGGGCATTATGGAAAAGCGGACATTTCCAATGAGAGAATACGCTATTTTATTTTTTATGACAGCGGTCAGCGTTTTTTCATTATTGGAATCCATTCGGATTTTATCGCTGAACTTCAAAGCAAACTCACCTGGGACGCTGCCTACTTTTTTATCAATTTTGCTTGTAATCTTAAGCGTAATTATGATTTGGGAAGCCAGGAAAACGATTCCTCGGGGGAATGAAAAATTTGATAAAAAAAGTCAGGCGGTCTGGGAGTCAATTAAGGTAGAGGTACCAAAAGATGTTACTTTTATGCTGGCAGCCATTATCGTTTATGCGTTTGCAATGGCTAAAATTGGCTTTGAAATTGCTACAGCCATATTTAGTGTGGGAACCATGACCTATTTGACCAAAGGCAAATGGAGGATTTCTTTGATTACCTCTATTGTCAGTGTAGGAATCATTTATATTATTTTTGGTATGGTATTCAAGGTAGTATTACCATAACGGAGGAAAAAGTGCATGGAAGTATTGTCCAATATGTTAGTTCCATTTCAGGATCCTAAGTTGTTGCTGCTCATTTGTGTAGGTGTTTTCCTTGGGATCTATGTCGGAGCCATTCCGGGCCTGTCTACCACTATGGCGGTTTCCCTGTTAATTTCCTTTACCTATGCCTGGGAGGTATTGCCGGCTCTGGCGTTGATGCTGGGGGTCCATGTGGGGGGGTGTTACGGAGGCTCTCGTTCCGCTATTCTGCTTAATATTCCAGGAACACCAGCGGCATTGCCAACGACATTTGATGGGTATCCATTGGCTAAAAAGGGAAAGGCAGCTACGGCATTAACGGTTACCGTCGTACAGTCGGTAATTGGGGGCTTGCTTGGATGTCTGGTGTTAATTTTTGCAACGCCCTTGGTTTCTAAATTTGCGCTGCAGTTTGCCCCGAGAGATTATTTCTTATTAGGGCTCGCGGGTTTATTGCTGGTGGGAGGTTTGAGTGGGAAATCCTTTGCTAAAAGTGTATTCTGCGGTGTTTTGGGATTGCTCGTTGGTACCTTTGGTATGGATACCGCAACCGGTATGGGAAGATTTACTTTTGGCAGTCTCTATCTGATGTCCGGGATTAATTATATCGTTGCGATGATTGGTCTGTTTGGTTTGTCAGAGGCGTTAATACAAATTAGAGATATTGGTGCGGTTCCCATTATACAGCAAAAGATTGGGAAACTGATGCCAAAATGGAAAGATGTTGTGAAATATTTTCCTTTAACCATACAGACATCCCTAATTGGTGTCGTTGTTGGTGCTTTACCGGGCACGGGGGGGGATATTGCAGCATTGTTCGCTTATGACTATGCCAAAAGAACTGTGAAAAATCCGGAGGTTCCCTTTGGTGAGGGAGCAATTGAAGGTTTGGTAGCACCGGAAAGTGCAAATAATGCGGCAGTACCGGGAGCGTATATTCCCCTGCTGACATTGGGGATTCCCGGAGATACTGTGACAGCAATTGTTATCGGATCTCTTTATATTCATGGCATAAATCCAGGACCAACCTTAATGACAGAGGAACCGAGTATTCTGGGTATTATTGTCGGGGGAATGCTGGTTGCCAATATTGTGCTGCTCTTTCTGGGGATGACAGGAATTCGGGCGTTTGCCAAAATTGCAGAAATACCAAAAGGGATCCTTATGCCTTTAATTATCATTCTATCCGTAGTAGGTTCCTATTCGATTAATAACAGTATTATAGATGTTTATTGGATGCTGGGTTTTGGTGTTCTCGGCTATTTAATGCGGCGGCATGATTTTCCGGTGGGACCGATGGTACTAGGGATTATTTTATCGTCACTGATAGAAAAAAATCTAAGGCGCTCGATTTCCTTGTCAGAAGGAAATGTGTTCAACTTTTTCTTGCAGATTTTTTCCAGTCCGCTTTCGACCGTTCTTTTCGTCGCTATTGTGTTAATGGTGTTTGTTCAAACAAGACCCGGAAAGTATGTGCTGGGGAAAATGAAACAGAGAAAAAAATAATGGGAAAAATGAAATGGAAAATGATTCAAGCCAAAGATTTCTGTCTTTGGCTTTTTTCGTATGACGGGCAAGGTTCACACCATGAGGTGTGGGCGAGAGGAAGCAATAGCGAAATCGTGGCTTTACACGTTTATATTACGGATATCAAAAGAAAGGAAGCAGGGAAAAATCGACTTCCCAAACACATGGTTTTCCTTTATGATATTAATTGCTGATTCATGGTAGAGTTTTAAAATCCTTATAAAATCCTTATAATCTCCGGATATAGTTGCTTCATCGAAAGGAGATACAACTATGTCAAATATGATTCTGACAACGGAAGACCTCACAAAAACATATCATGGCCAAAATGTCGTGGATAGACTTTCCCTTGCGATCCCTGAAAATACCGTATATGGATTGCTGGGGCCGAACGGGGCGGGAAAATCCACCACCCTGAAAATGATAACGGGTATTGCTAAACCCTCGAAGGGGGAAATACTATACAAGGGGAAGCCATGGCAACGCAAGGATTTATCTGAAATCGGTGCGCTGATTGAAAGTGCCCCCTTGTATGGAAATCTCACCGCCCATGAAAATCTGTTGGTGCGAACCACGGCATTAAGCTTGCCTAAAACCCGAATCGATGAAGTGCTGTGTATTGTAGGCTTAACAGGTACTGGTAAAAAGAAAGCCCGGCAGTTCTCTATGGGTATGAAACAACGCTTGGGCATTGCCTTAGCTTTGCTAAACCATCCGAAACTGCTTATCTTAGACGAACCCACCAATGGTCTTGATCCGTTGGGGATCCAAGCATTACGAGAATTAATTCGCTCTTTTCCCGCACAAGGAATCACGGTCATCCTGTCAAGCCATATTCTATCCGAAGTGGAAAACACGGTTGATGAAATTGGCATCATAGCGAATGGACGGCTGGGCTACCAGGGCGCATTACCGGGCGATACGGCATCACTTGAAGCACTGTTTATGGATGTTGCCCGCATGAACAGTGGCCTGGAGGCTTGCTAAAATGGTAAAGCTTATAAAATCTGAAATTATAAAAGGACGCCGCAGTTTTGGGAGAAGGGGCTTGGTGTTTTTTCCCTTACTAGCTGCGTTGATGGCGATTGCATTGATGGGCGGCAAGTTTACACAGGTGGGTGCGTATAACTGGTGGTATATGATGTTTCTGCCAACCGTTGTGGCCTTGGCTTGCATTAACCTTACCGGGCCGGAAAAAGGGATGCAATTTTTCAATGTGGCGATCCTGCCCATGCCAAAAGGTAATGTATGGCTGGCAAAGGTATGGGCAGGCTGTTGCTATATTTTCACTGGTAATCTAATAGTATTTGGCCTAACCACACTATCTGGTATTTTCTTTGGCTCACAATACCCTATTTTGCCGGGAATTGCTGCCGCACTTGTTTTAACGGTTACATGGGCATGGCAAATACCTTTGGGGATGTTCTTGTCCACCAGGTTCAATTCAACAGTGGCCTTTATGGGAATCCTTGGTGTAAACGTGGTTTGCTCCACCCAAAATATTGCGGGCGGCAGTTTGTGGTTTATTCCATTTGCAGTACCTGCCCGCTTAATGGCTTCCATACTTGGCATTAATCCCAATGGGGTGCCGATGGTCCCGGACAGTCCGTTGTATGATTCCAGCGTTGTGCTTCCGGGCATATTGATTACCGCAGCCCTGTTTATAATTTTGATGCTGCTGACAAAAATATGGTTTAATGTTAGGAGTGCGTAAAATGCAGAAACTGAGCAAGCAAATAACTTCGGATGCTATCAGGCTAAACAAAACCTCATTTTTCATTCTTCATCTCGCTATTCCCGTATTGGGGATTTTAAGTTTTGCCGCTTACCAAAGTATGACAATTTATGCACCAGATAAATTTGCGATCAACTATTACCAGGTGCTAACGCTAATCTATCCGCTGCTGGCAGCGTGGCTTTGCTCGATTATCACCGAGCAGGAGGTTGAAGCCGGTGGGGGGTTCTTTCTCTTGAGCACACCTTCCCGGACGAAAAGTCTACTATCCAAACTGTTCTATTTGGTGCTGTTTGGGCTGGCAGCCTGCTTGTTTGTTACAATGGGGTACAGCGGTGTGATTGTATTCATCAGACCGGAATTTTCATTGCCCCTTTCTACTACTCTGCGGATGGCTTTGCTAGTTTGGGGCTGCGCTTTTTTTGAATATCTGTTCCATACCTGGCTGGGCTTGCGCTTCGGCCGGAACGTGAGCTTTGCAGTCGCGGCTGTGGAAATTCTCTTTGCGGCACTTATGCTTACAGGGTTGGGAGAAACAATTTGGTTCTTTGTTCCCAGCGCATGGGGGGTGCGTCTTGTAAGTTTGCTGTCGAGGTATCTTAAAGGGGGCGATACGGCCACCGTATCAGCGATGCAGTTAGGGGCATTGATGGCTGTCATTTTAACACTACTGATGCTGGTGTTTCTCTTTTTATGGTTCCGCCGCTGGGAAGGGCGAGAAAAAGAAGAATAGGAAGGTGTAGCTATGGCATATATTCTGGCTGTTGATGATGAACCTGAAATTTTGGCATTTATTAAAACAGCTTTAGAACGGGAGGGACATGTGGTGCAGACTGCCACGGCAACCGCAGAAATATCCCCTGAAAAGGCCCGATTTGCTGATTTGATTTTGCTGGATGTGATGATGCCGGGTGAAGATGGTTTTTCCTATTGCGGGCGCATCCGTGATACGGTGGACTGTCCCATCCTGTTTGTGACAGCGCGAACGGATGAAAATGATTTGGTACACGGCCTTGGGCTTGGTGCAGATGATTATATCCAAAAGCCATTTACAGTGGCCGAGCTGCGCGCACGGGTAGCCGCCCATCTGCGCAGGGAAACACGCGGGCATCCTCACACCCTCCGCATCGGAGAGTTCCTATTAGATTTATCCGGCAAACAGGTATTATTTCGAGATACCGCCATTGTATTTACCAAAAGTGAATACGCGATTTGTTCCAGCTTAATGGAAAACGCCGGACAAGTCTTTTCAAAAAACCAAATATACGAAGCGGCGTTCGGGTTTGAAGGTGAATCGGATGAAAGTGCAATAGTGGAGCATATTAAGAACATCCGGGCCAAGCTAAAAGCCTGTGGCGTTGAGCCGATTGAAACCGTATGGGGGATTGGATACCGTTGGAAAAGAGAAAAGCAATCAATTTGAAAGGATATTTTACTCGTACGCTACTGCTGTTTTTTGTCGGGATACTTGTTATCTTTGCATTGGCGTTCATCGTACTCCTGCTTTGTATGGAAGCTGGTGTTATCGCACCGGCCAACGCGGGTGAAAAGGAAGCCAGGGCGGAAATAACCCGACAAAGCGGGTTTGGTATGTTCACAAATGACTTAGAGCCTACTTTTTACGAATATATCTATTTTGACAAAAAGGGGAATGTAAAGGCATCTTCCTTGGAGGGAAGTGCCCTTTCACGGGAAATTTCAGGATATACGGCTGATAACGTAACCTATGGCACAGGAGAGTATGTATTCTACGAGGATGGAAGCCGCTGCCTTTTCACTTGGAGTTATGAGGCCGGCTATACCAGTCCGACATTGCGAAATGTTTTGCCCAACGCAGAACGGTTGATGTTGTATTTTGCAGGTGCTGCATCGGTTATATATTTCCTGCTATTTGTCCGTGTCATGGGTCGAAATCTGGGCAAAAAGCTAGCCCTGGTAGAAACCGCCAGCAAACAAATTGCCGGGCAAAACCTGGATATACCAATCGCCACATCTGCGGGCATAAAAGAATTTAACCACGCCCTGCAATCAATGGATAATATGCGCAGCACGCTGAAAGATGCGCTTATCAAACAATGGGAAGCTGAACAACAACGCAAACAAGAAATTGCCGCCCTTGCCCATGATATAAAGACCCCGCTCACCATAATCAACGGTAACGCCGAATTACTTTTGGAAGATGCCTTGGAAGCGGAACAGGCCACGCTCGTAAACTCTATATATAGCGCAGGAATGCGGGCGCAGCGGTATGTGAGTGCTTTGCAGCAGGTATCCATTATTGATATAGACAATGAAGAAATGGAGCAGATGGATGTTATCCCAATGTTGGACGAGCTGAATGCTGTTCTATCTCCACTAGCCAAAGATAAGTCAATATCGTTGGAATATGTGCATAGCGGGAGTTTACGCCAAATAATGGTTTACCCCTCCATGTTGGTCCGCGCACTAATTAACATTGTCGAAAACGCGATACGCTTTACTGAAACCGGCGGGCATATCACTATTTCTATATTTCAAAACGAACGGGAAACGCTATTTAGCGTTCAAGACCAAGGGCCGGGATTTTCAAAAACAGCAGTACACCACGCAAAGGAAATGTTCTGGCAGCAGGATACAAGCCGGACGGGTAGTCGAAATTATGGAATTGGCCTTTCTATTGCCGAAAAAGTGGCACAAAAGCATTCAGGACAGTTGTTCTTAGAAAATACTTCACAAGGCGGCTGTGTAAAATTTGTTATTGCTGCCTAAGCGTTTCTATGATTAGAGATTGGTAAAAGAAAACAGAGGTTTTTATACCTCTTTTTCTTTTGCCCGAACATATTTGTGCAATTGTCTTGACGGCTAACAATTATTAGCCTATAATGACTTTCGGGAGGGGTGAAGAAAATGATGGAAAAAAAAGATACAAAACAAATTATCCTAGACGAAGCATTAAGTCTGTTTGCTGTTAACGGTTATGAGGGCGTAACCGTTGCAGACATAGCGAATGCCGTGGGGATTAAAGCGCCCTCTTTATATAAGCACTATATGAGCAAGCAAGATATTTTTGATGCTATTCTTACGGAGATGGAGGAACGTTATAAGGGGCAGGTAACTCCCATGAGGATAAACGGAATGGATGCGAATAAAGATATGGGGTTATTCATAAACATCAGTGAAGAACAGTTAATTGAAATGGGGAAGGGATTATTTCTTTATTTCCTGCATGATGAGTATGCGTTAAAGTTTCGGCGTATGTTGACGATAGAGCAATATCGCAATCAAAAACTGTCCACCCTTTATGCAAAACAATATATAGGCGCCCCCTTATCCTATCAAGGGATGTTGTTTGGATTTCTCTCAGGGGCAGGTGTTATGAAACAGGAAAATCCACAGATTATGGCACTTCATTTTTATGCCCCGATGTACTTGATGCTGACTTTATGTGACTGTCACCCGGAAAGAGAAGACGAGGTACTCTCTACATTGGAACAACACATTCGGCAATTTAATCATCTGTATCAAAGCAAAGGGGATTGACGTTATGAAGATTACGGTCATACATGGTCAGGCACATCACAGAAACACTTATCACCTGACCCAATTATTATTAGAGCAGTTAGATTGCAGTAAAGAGGATATTACTGAATTTAAAATAAATGGCATTGGTCAATGCGTTGGCTGTTTTCAGTGTATTTTGAAGGATGAAAAGATATGTCCTCACAGGGAACAGATAGAGCCAATCATTCGGTCTATGGAAGCTGCGGACGTAATCGTAATGGCATCGCCCAATTATGTTATGGGAATGACCGGACAGTTAAAAAGTTTTTGCGACCATATGGCGTACCGATGGATGAGTCATAGACCTAATGGAGAAATGAAAAACAAGATAGGGGTAGCAATTTCGACCACGGCAGGGCTCGGTGCTAAAAAAGCAACAAAAGATATGGCAATACAATTTCGTTGGTGGGCAATTGGGAAAGTTTACAAATTGCCCTTTACTGTTGCGGCTTCCTCATGGGATGAGGTAGACAATAAGAGAAGGGTGAAGCTTGAAAGAAAGATTGAGAAGCTTGGAATGCGGATTAATGCGAAGTGCGGCAATGTCAAACCCGGAATCAAGAGCAGATTCTTATTTTACATGATGGGAAAAATGCAAAAGGGAATGGGATACAATGCAGTGGATGTATCATGGTGGAAAAAGCACGGTTGGATAAAGACAAAGTAAGTAAAAAAGCACCGTCCCCAGGTGAAGATCGGACGCAATCGCGGCGGTTTCGAGGGTATTCGACATTGAGTTTCAACGTAAGGTCGATTTTTCGTTCTATTTATGATATGATTAGAGCGTCATTGTGTTTTGGGCTGATGGGACAGGCCGGAACCGTAGTACAGGCAATTTTTGCGTAAGAATAATGTTCTTACCATACATATATAAGCACTAATAAGGCTGAAAGGTGTCTCGTCGAATGGATATTATATCAATAATTTTGCTCTTTGGAGGTCTTGCATTTTTCCTCTTCGGTATGTCTATGATGGGTGATGCCTTAAAAAGGATTGCCGGTAATCAGATGCAGATGATTCTTGGAAGGCTTGCCTCAACACGTCTTAAGGGCGTAACACTTGGAGCCTTTGTCACGGCGATAATTCAGTCTTCATCGGCAACGTCGGTTATGGTTGTAAGCTTTGTCAGCTCCGGAATCATGAATTTGGATCAGGCCATAAGCGTTATTATGGGCGCCAATATCGGTACAACTGCAACCGGATGGATCCTGACTCTCGCGGGACTCGAATCCGGAAGTATGCTTGGGAGCCTGCTTTCCACAACCGTTATTTTTTCCATTGTGGCGGTTATCGGGATAATTTTTTTTATGGTGGGAAAAACACCGGCGAAGAAGAATGTCGGCGCTATTTTGGTATCGCTCTCCATATTAATGAGCGGCATGAAAACCATGAGCAGCGCTATGGAGCCACTGCAGACGAATGAAGCATTCTTAAGTGCGATGCAGGTAGTCTCGAACCCTGTCCTGTGCCTCCTTGTGGGGATTGCCGTGACCGCTCTGGTGCAGAGCTGTAGCGCTTCTATAGGGATCCTTCAGGCGATGTCGGCGATCGGCATAATATCGTTTTCTGTAGCCGTTCCTATGGTTATCGGCATGAGTATAGGCGCCTGCGTCCCGGTGCTCATCTCCGCCGTAACGGCGAACAAGGACGGCAAACGTGCCGCGTTGTCATATCTTTATTTCAACGTCATTGGTGGAATCGCCATTATGGCGGTGTATCTGATAGCAAAAGCAACCCCGTGGGGCACTCAGTTTTTCGTGTCTACCGCAGACAGTATGTCAATAGCGATTTTTAATACCTTGTACAAAACAGCCGCTGTGCTCATAATCTACCCATTCGTCCCACAGCTGAAAAAGCTTACATCTCTCAGTATAAAGGATTCGCCTGTCCCGGAAAGCACCCTCTTGGACGAAATGCTGCTTAACTATCCTTCGCAGGCAATCGAGCGCAGCGGAGAGATCATAAACCAAATGACGAATATCGCCGCGGATAATATCAATGTTGCGACCTCGCTTATTTTTAACTTCGAGAGGAAAGATTATGAAAATCTTCTTCAGAAGGAAAATGAGGTGGACGAATATGATGACAAGCTAAGTAACTTCCTGGTAAAGCTTAATTCAAGGGAGTTGTCTTTTTCGGAGACCCGCCAGACCGCAAAGTTCCTTCGCTGCATCACCGACATAGAGCGCATTTCCGACCATTCTGAAAATGTCGCGCAGCTGGCATTTGAGCTAAGCAAAAGCGGAAAGAGCTTTTCGGATCAGGCTAACGCTGAGCTTTCCGTGTGTATTGAGGCCTTACAGGAATTACTGTCGATCACTTTTGACGCGCTTGCAAACGATAACCTTGAAGCAGCCAATCGTGTCGAGCCTCTGGAGGAGATAATTGACACATTAACCGAAAAGCTCACGCAGAGACATATCAGGCGATTGCAGAGAGGCGAGTGCAATCTCGCAATGGGCTTTGCTTTTAACGACTGTATAAGCAACTTTGAGCGTGTCGCGGACCACTGCTCGAATATAGCTGTTTCGGTAATAGAGCTTCACGACGAAAATGCATCGGAGTCGCACAGCTACCTGCGCACGCTAAAACAGGGCGACAGTGTGATATTCCAAAAATATCTCAAAGAATATGCGGAAAAGTACGTGTTAAAATTGGAAGCGGTATTCATTTAATGCGTAAATACTTTCTCAGCGTAGTGAACGCTGCCCATTGCATCTTTTGAATAAAAGTCTGCGCCGATTTTATCGGCGTATTCTTGTGTCAGCACGGCACCGCCCACCATAACCTTACAGCCGGGAACCATTTCACGAAGAATGCGGATCGTTTCCTCCATGTTCACTACGGTAGTTGTCATCAGGGCGCTGAGCCCGATAAGCTTTACTTTTTCTTTTAAAGCGGTCTCCGCGATAAGCGTGGGTTCGACATTTTTTCCAAGGTCAATTACGTTAAAGTTATAGTTTTCGAGAAGTACCTTAATAATATTTTTACCGATATCGTGGATATCACCTTTCACGGTTGCTAAAATTATCTTGCCTTTTTTCTCCTGCACACCGCCCTGTCTTAACATGTGCAGCTTGATGGATTCAAAGGCGGCTTTAGCCGCTTCGGCGCTCATTAATAACTGCGGGAGAAAAACCAAATTTTGCTCAAATCCCCTTCCCACTTCATCCAAAGCCGGTACAAGATGGCGGTTGATAACTTCGAGCGGTGATATTTCTTGTACCAGATCGTGGGCACATACGCCTGCCTTCTCGCGGAGTCCGCTGACAATGGCGTCAAAGAGGGACATTTCCGTTACGGGCTTTTTTATGGAAGGTGAGGACTTAAGCGCAAATTTTTCAACATATCGGCTGCAATTAATATCAACACCACTTAAAGCCTGACAAGCATAATACGCGTTCATCATGGCTGGACTTAACGGGTTTACGATACCGGCGCTTAATCCCCTGCTCATTGCCTGCGTAAAAAAGGAGGCATTTATATGCTCTCTTTCGGGAAGTCCGAATGAAACATTGGATACACCTAAAACGGTATGAACACCCAACGAGTTGCGGATATAATCCATAGCGTCCAGTGTGGTTTTCGCGTTTTTCTGCCCCGTACTAATGGTCATGGTTAAGGTATCAATAATAATATCCTTTTTGTGTATGCCATACCTTTCTGCGGCTTTTATAATTTTTTTGGCTATTTCGATCCTGCCTTGAGCTGTTTCGGGTATTCCGTTTTCATCCAAAGTCAACCCCACAACTGCCGCTCCGTATTTTTTGACAAGAGGAAGAACTGTGTGAAGAGATTCTTCTTTACCGCATACAGAATTCAGCAGAGGCTTCCCATTATAGAGACGAAGCGCCCGTTCCATAGCCTTTGTGTCGGCGGTGTCAATTTGCAATGGGGTGCCTGTAATGCTTTGTAAACCGGTAACCGCGGATTGCAAAACGGCGGGTTCATCGATTCCCGGCAGTCCGACATTAACATCTAATATTGTGGCACCGTTATTTATTTGCTCAAGCCCCTCGTTATACAGATATTCCATGTCATTTTCCCTAAGAGCCTGTTTCATTCGCGGCTTGCCGGTAGGATTTAACCGCTCGCCTATAATAACAGTGCCATCACCAAAAACAACGGTTTTTGAGTAGGAGGAAACGGCTGTAAAGCTTTTGATTATCGGCGGTTTTACAACGATTCCCCGGCATTTTTGAATCATTTTTGCAATGTGCGCGGGAGTAGTACCGCAGCATCCGCCGATAACATGAGCGCCTCCGGCGGCAAGCTCCGCCATATCCCCGGCAAACCGGTCAGGGTCAACATCGAATACGGTTTTTCCATTTAAAATCGTAGGGACTCCGGCGTTGGGATTTATTGCAATGGGAAGGCTGCAATACCTGGTAAGTTCAGGCAGCAGTTTCTTCATTTGATTAGGACCTAAGCCACAATTCAAACCTAAAGCATCTGCGCCTAAACTCTCAATCAGGCACACAGCGGTCAGAATATCTCCTCCGGTGAGGAGTTTTCCGGCATCATCAAGGGTGAAAGTAACAATAACCGGTAAATTACTGTTTTCTTTTGCCGCAAGTAATGCCGCCTTTATCTCATAAAGATCGCTCATCGTCTCAATTAAAATAATGTCGGCGCCTGACTTCGTTCCGGCGATTACCATTTCTGAAAAAATCTCATAGGCTGCTTCAAAATCCAAATCTCCAAAAGGCGCAAGCAGCTTACCGGTCGGACCTAGGTCAAATGCCACATATGCCTCGCCGGAATTTTCTTGCACGGCTTTTTTGGCAATTTTTACAGCCGCTGAAATTATTTGTGAAACGGTATATTCCGTATCTTGAAGCTTAAGCCGATTTGCTCCGAAGGTATTGGTTTTAAGGATATCACATCCGCTTTTTAAATAAGCTTCGTGAATATCATAAATAATTTCTTCCTGTGTAATGTTCCAAAGCTCCGGCAGCTCACCGGCGGTAAGACCTTTATCCTGCAAAGCCGTTCCCATGGCGCCATCAAAAAAGAGCAACTCTTTTCCAAGCCTTTCTTTAAAAGTCATACTCTTGTTCCTTTCTAAATTCACATTGCAAATTTCCACAGTCTCCGCATTTTCCCTTGTGGCCGTCTTGTTTTTTCGAAAGGCCAATTACAGCGGTTACCGATTTTTCGGGGATCATCATAAAGT